>Ga0209039_10002935_pt1 | contig 13839 bp, 12 predicted proteins | sample BogFormECP12_OM1_FD_188238 | JGI IMG/M metagenome (GOLD analysis project Ga0209039, IMG submission 188238) | Bog forest soil microbial communities from Calvert Island, British Columbia, Canada - ECP12_OM1 (SPAdes) (version 2) | ecosystem: Environmental > Aquatic > Freshwater > Wetlands > Bog ...
CGAGGCCGGCAGAGTCGAGCTGGATGCTCCGGTTCAACGCTACCTGCCCTGGTTTCGCGTCGTCGACCCCCATGCGTCCGTCCAAATGACCGTACGCCACCTGCTCAACCAGACCAGCGGACTGCCTACGTCGGCTGGGTGGATACCACTGGCAGATTTCGACGAAAGTCCATTCGCCGCCGAGCGTCAGGCGCGTGCTTTATCCACACTCAAACTTACCCGCCCGGTTGGCTCTGCGCACGAGTACAGCAACATGAATTACAACCTGTTAGGGTTGATCATTGAAGCCGCCAGCGCCAAGTCATATGAGGCTTATATTGAAAATCACATCTTTATTCCGCTGGAAATGTGCCACAGCTACACCAAAAAGGCTGCTGCCAAACAGAATGGCCTGGCGATGGGCCACCGCTTCTGGTTCTCACGACCGATTCCCACCGCCGATCTACCCCTCCCGCGCGGTTCGCAGGCCTCCGGTCAATTGATCTCCTGCGCTGAAGACATGGCGCATTATTTGATTTTCCACCTGAACGGTGGGCGCTACGGCAATGTCCAAATCATCTCGCCGGCAGGCATCGCCGAGTTGCACCGCCCGGCCGCGCCGGTCAGCTTCATGGGTGCTTCGCTCGGTCATTACGGCATGGGATGGTATTGCGAGGAACACAACCAGACAAAGATCCTCTGGCACTCCGGCATCGTCCCCGACTTCGCCTCTTATATGGCACTGTTTCCAGAGCAGAAGAAAGGCTTGGTTCTGCTCATCAACGCCGACCATTTTATGATGAACCCCGTGATAACGGAAATCGGGTCTGGTTTGGCGAGCCTGCTGGCCGAAAAACAACCCTCTCCTCTCAAGTTTGGATTCTTATTTATGTCGATGCCCGCCTTGCTGCTTATTCCCCTTCTTCAGGTCGTCGGCGTCATCGCTACATTGCGGCAGTTAAGACGCTGGCGCCAGGATCCAAACAGCCGCCCGAGCCGGGAACGTCTGTGGGGACAGCACATCCTGCTTCCACTGATCCCCAACCTGGCCTTTGTGGCTATCCCGCTCTGGATGCTGGCCAGCAGAATGCTCGGATTTATGCTGCTCTTCCTGCAGGATTTTACCTGGATCTCCCTGATCTGCGGCGCCTTTGTCGGGATGTGGACCTTCCTGCGCACTGGACTAATCCTTAGATCTATGAGAAAGTCCCAGGTGCCAATCAGCATAAGATAAGGTGAGCCATGAAAGTTTTAATTATCTCCGCTAATTCCTTGGCAGCTTCGCCTACCGGACCGGCCTATATCGCCGGCGCAGCACTCCGGGCAGGGTATACGGTTGAAATATTTGAATGCCTGTTCGCTCAGGATCTTAACGCCGAGCTAAAGGCATGTATCGAACGCTTCCAGCCTGATCTGATTGGCATCTCGATCCGGCTGGTACATGCCTATATCATCGACGCGACAGCCCCTTACAACACGCGCCATCTCGATCTGCGCAAAAACGTCAGGCAAATGGTCGATGTGATCCACCAAGCCACCAGCGCGCCCATCATCCTGGGTGGGCCCGGGTTCAATTACTACGCCCGCGACTGGTTGGAATACCTGAACCTGGATCATGGAATCCGCGGTGAAGCCGATTTTTCCTTTCCTCTCTATCTTGAGCGGCTCGAAAAGTGCGGGGACCTTTCCAATGTGCCGGGTATTATCCTCCGACAGGATGGACAATTTCATAAAGCTCCACGATATCTGGTCGAGAACTTGGATGAAACTGCATATCCGGCTTACGAGCTGCTTGACCTGGAATGCTACAAACAACACGGTATTTCCCCTGGCATCCTGACGAAACGCGGCTGTGCTTTCCAATGCACTTACTGTCCGTACCGGTCACTGGAAGGAGCCAGGTACCGGCTCAAATCTCCGGCGTGGGTGGTAAATGAGGTTGAACTCATTCAGGGGCTGACCTCTCCTAAAATGATCATGTTTTGCGAGAACAACTTCAATATACCAAAATTCCACGCCGAGGCAATCTGCAAGGAGATCATCGCCCGAAAAGCGAATGTCCATTGGGGCACTGGTGACTTACGCCCCATGGGCATCACGAAAGATTTCTGCCAGCTAATGAAAGAATCAGGCTGCATCTACCTAAACTTGTCGATTGAGAGCGCATCCAAGGATATGCTACGACGAATGCGCCGCGGGTACACCGTCGCCGATGTGGAAAAATCCCTGGTGCACCTGGAAAAAGCTGGTATCCCGTTTGGCGCTTCGCTGATGATTGGCGCGCCGGGGGAAACACCCGAAACTGTAACCGAATCACTGGCATTGCTCGACCGCTTCTCAATCCCATTAGGAACCTGGGTGACCATTGGCATCTGTTTGTGGACGCCGCGTCAGGAAGTCCTCACAAACGCCAGACAGGCTGGACAATTGACGGATGAGCGAATGTTATTCGAAGGCTCTAACTACCTCTCTCCGGATCTTCCAAGGTCGTTTATGGAAAATTTGATCGATACTCTCCGGTTAAAAGAAGGATTTTCTGTCCAGGTTAACCAACCCTATGCAGGATATCAAAGTTGAGATTTTCAATTACCCTAGACCTAGATAAAGAAAGTGAAAACTGAATGATCACCCTCCTGAAAATACCCAATCAACTTCTGAGCAAACCAAATTGATAGTTTTTCCAACCGAAGGAACGAATTTGGCCAAAATTCTCATCAATTCCAAATACCGGCAGTCGTTCCATACTCAATTTATTACCGAATCACCAGATCAGGCCCATTATTTATTCGGCCGGGATCCAGAAAATGACCGGCTGAAAATAGCGGATTTTTCTGGTGTATTCGATAAGGTATTAATAATTCAATTTGAAATTAAAACCAGATAGTTCTGGTTATCTTTTTCCAGTTTCTGGTAATTCACAGACCGGTCGACATTGAGATACCATTTGCATAATTATTCGAAAATCAACCTTCTAACCTATCTTTCGATAGAAGACAAACAGCTTGTTTTCTTCTTGTCTTGACCATTATCCGGTGATACACTTTAGGAGCATTTGATTGGATAAGAAAATGCTCTCCCAGGACAAACATGCCGGAACTATTTGGGGTGGAGAAAAGTCTGTTAGCCAGTTCATTCAAAAACTTAGACCTATCAGATCCATAGGAATATTTTCATGGTTAAACTTCGTTCTGTTATCCTTTTTTCTATCCTGTTGTGTGCGTCTTTTATCCTGGCCGACTGCGCCGCCGGTAATTCCGGAGGTCTGTCTTTGGCAAAAGCACCCAGCGCCACCCTGCTGCCCTCAGACACCCCCTTTCCAACAGCCCTGCCAACCGACACACCTTCTCCTACCGTAACCCCCACCCAGATACCCAGCAATACTCCCACCGCAACGCAGACCCCCACTCCCACCTCGATTGTGGATTTCAGCAAGCTGAAGATCATCAATATTGGATTTCTGGATAACTGGCAGAGTTTGATTACTTTCCGCTTCCCGGATACAGTGAAAGGCCAATATTTTCTGATTGTCCAGGACAACAAACAGTACAAATGCACTTTGCAGCCAAAATATCCAAAAAACCTGTATTGCTTCGGACCTCTTACGGCCATTGCAGATAATGTGGATATCGCCCTCTATTTATACGACTCAAGCACGCCGGTCTACCAATCCACGGTGTTTGTGCCGTATCCAACCTGGGCCCTTCCGTAGGAAGCCAGAAAGTCTCGATCTATCCAATCCAGGAAACTGAACGAGTTCTTAATCTCAAAGGCATTCTGATATGACAACCGTATTATCCACTGCAGCTCAAAAAGTACAGCAAGCACTCATTGCAAGAGGTTTTTCCTATCAGGTTGTTGAGCTTTCCCAAACCACTCGCAGCTCGGCTGAAGCTGCCCAGGCCGTTGGCTGCCAGATAGAGCAAATCGCCAAATCGATTATCTTCAAGACCCGCCAGACCGCCCGGCCGCTGCTGGTGATCGCCAGCGGCATCAACCGGGTCGACGAGCACCGCTTAAGTGAGCTGGCTGGCGAAAAAGTCGAAAAGCCGGATGCTGATTTTGTCAGAGAAAAGACCGGTTTTGTGATCGGGGGCGTTCCACCCTTTGCTCACGCCCAGAAACTTGAAACTTATATTGATGAAGACCTGCTCAAGCTGGACGAAATCTGGGCCGCAGCCGGCACCCCTTTTGCTGTTTTCAAGCTCTCGCCGGCGGATTTACCGGCTATGACCGGCGGACGCGTGGTGGCAATAAAAAAGATCCAGCCAGCCTGATTAAGTATTGCCAATTTATTACAACCCATGTATAATACGGGGCACACGGGCGGTTAGCTCAGTTGGTTAGAGCGTTGCGTTGACATCGCAAAGGCCGTAGGTTCGAGTCCTATACCGCCCACCTTAAAACGCTAAGACCAGGACGAGTAGCCGGAGAAAGGCTTGACAGAAACAGGGAACCCTGGGCTGAAAGTTCCCTTCAAGATCCGACCGGTCAAAACCACCTGCGAGCGTAAACCCGAAAAGAGCTTTGGCCCCCACTAAGGTGAACGGTTGACCCCGTTATCAGTCCCACGAGATGACCTGTTGTTTTTTAAAGTTTGGGTCAAGCTGGGTGGAACCGCGTGAGAATTGCTCTCGCCCCAGATCGGGTGAGAGATTTGTTTTTAATACAGGCTGTTATTTTTGTGAACGGAGGTTATTATGCCCGAAAAGAAAGAGGAACGCTACGAGGATACCTGGATTTATCGTATCCGTCACTCGACTTCGCATATCATGGCCGAGGCCGTATTGGAAAAGTTCCCCGATGCTCAAATTGCCATCGGCCCCGCCATTGAAGATGGCTTTTACTATGATTTTGATTTGCCCCGCCCCCTCGCACCTGAGGATCTGGCATCAATTGAGGCGCGCATGCGCGAAATTATCCGCGGTAAATATCCCTTTATCCGCAAAGAGGTCAGCGCTGACGAGGCGCGGGCCATATTTAAAGGCCAGGCCTACAAGCAGGAACTGATTGATGGGCTGCAGCACGGCGGTATGGACGAAGACGGCAACCCGTTGACCGGCCCGGTGACCATTTCTACCTATACACAAGATACCTTCACTGATTTGTGCCGTGGTCCCCACGTTGAAAACACCGCTCAAATTAATCCGGATGCTGTCAAATTGATGAACGTGGCCGGCGCATACTGGCGTGGAGACGAAAAACGCCCCATGTTGCAGCGAATTTACGGAACCGCCTGGAACACCCCTCAGGAATTGGAAGAATACCTCTGGAAGTTGGAGGAAGCCAAAAAACGGGACCACCGCAAGCTTGGCAAGGAGCTAGGCCTGTTTTACTTCTCCGAAGACGTTGGCCCTGGCCTGCCACTCTTCACTCCCAAAGGCGAGATGATGCGACATCTGATGGAAAACTATGTGCGCGAGACACAGACGCGTTACGGTTACCAGCACGTCTGGACCGGCCATGTGGTAAAAGAGGATCTGTACAAACGCTCAGGCCACTACGACAATTACAAGGATGTCATGTTCCCAGCCATGGTCGACGAGAACGTGACTTTTCGCTTGAAACCGATGAACTGCCCCAGCCACATGACTTTGTACCGCGAGATGGGCCGTCACTCCTACCGTGAGCTGCCCCTGCGTTTTGCCGAATTCGCCACCCTTTACCGCTATGAAAAGACCGGAGAATTGAGCGGGCTGACCCGAGTGCGCTCGTTGACCCAGGATGACTGTCACACTTTCTGCACGCCTGAGCAGATTGAGCAAGAATTTGCTCTCTCGCTCAACCTGATCCGTGAAGTGCTAAACCGCTACAAATTCAACGATTACCGTGTGCGCTTATCCTTGCGCGGCAAAACCGGTAAATTTGTCCAGGATGATGAAAAATGGGATAAGGCTGAAAGCGCCCTGCGTTCGGCCATGGATGCGAACCAGGTAGATTACTTTGAGGCCGCCGGTGAAGCAGCTTTCTACGGTCCAAAAGCCGATTTCATCGCTCGCGATGTGCTCGGACGTGACTGGCAGCTCTCCACCATCCAGGTCGATTTCATCCAGCCCGCCCGCCTGGGTCTGACCTATATCGGTGAAGATGGTCAGGAACACGTACCGGTTGTCATGCATCGCGCCGTCACCGGTTCAACCGAACGCTTTCTGGGTGTTATTATCGAACATTTTGCCGGGGTATTTCCGGTCTGGCTGGCCCCTATCCAGGCCGTCATCATACCAATAGCCGATCGCCATCTCGCCTATGCGCATGAGTTGGAAGAAAAGCTCAAGGCAGCCGGCGTGCGCAGCCAGGTGGATGAACGCGCCGAGCGCATGAACGCCAAAATCCGCGACGCCCAGAACCAAAAGATCCCTTACATGCTGGTGGTCGGCGATAAAGAGGTCGAGCAGTCCATGCTGGCCCTCAGGCTGCGCTCCGGTGAGAACCCTGGCCCGGTTACGCTGGATTCTTTCCTGGCGCGAGTACAACAAGACGTTACCAGCGGAGACTAGAGTATCGATCCATAGGTTAAACTGAAACTGTTGACGATTCCGGTCAAAATGTGGTATATTCAACCCACTTAAGAGCCCGCTTCATCGACGGGTTAAGTCTATGTTTTGAGTCAGAAGGAGAAAACTATCAGTACAACTAACTTTCGGGTAAATGAAGCCATCCGGGAACCAGAAGTTCGTCTGATTGGACCAAAGGGCGAGAACCTGGGGGTCGTGCCAACTTATGAAGCCATGCGGATCGCTCGGGAAGCCGATTTGGACCTGGTTGAGGTTGCGCCGAATGCAACCCCTCCGGTTTGCCGGGTGATGGACGTAGGCAAATTCCTGTACGAGCGCACCAAGAAAGAACGCGAGGCGCGTAAAGCCCAGACCAAGATCGAGATCAAAGAAATCCGCCTTCGCCCCAAAACAAATGAGCATCATCGCTCCTTTAAAACCCGGGATGCCCGCAAATGGCTGTTGGATGGTATGAAAGTTAGAGTGACTGTACGGTTTCGCGGTCGTGAGATTGATTACCCGGAACTCGCTTTGGAAGACTTGAGAGAAATTGCCAAAGAGCTGGTCGATGTGGCCATTGTAGAACAGCCTCCGGCTTTGGAAGGCAAAGTAATGAGCATGGTGCTCAGTTCGGCAAAAAATGCACCCAAAAAGTCGGCCGAAGCCAGCCCCAAACCCGAAGCGGATCACACAACAACACCTGCCAAACCGACCGCCGGCTGATAGCGCCGTTATTCAAAACATTCCCATTGTTTATCCTGCGGTTGTAAAAGCACACCGTGGAGTTTTTTTGAGAGGAGTTTCGCTGTGCCAAGGAAACAAAAAGATGGAAAAGTAAAGCTGAAGACCCACAAAGCGACATCCAAACGATTTCGCTTGACCGGGTCCGGAGAGCTGGTACGCACAAAGGGCGGCAAGAGCCACCTGCGCCGCCGCAGATCCAAACGCACCAAGGCTTTGTTCGCCGAAATGCTACCCGTACAGGCAGAGAAGATTGTCAAGCGTGTAAAACGTCTGGCGCCCTATCTTGCCGAAAAGCAGTAAACGGGGCAATCGTATCCGTTTTTAGTGCGGCCGTTGGGTGTTCGCAACAGGTGGTTTCCACCGGCGCCCAGGGGTTGGCAAAGGAGTAAGCAATGGCTCGTGTAAAACGTGGTCCGCATAATCACCTGCGCCACCAAAAAGTATTGAAGATGAATAAGGGCTACTTTGGCTCTCGGCACCGTCTTTTCCGCCGGGCCAACGAAGCAATGCTCAAGAGTTTGTGGTACGCCACTCGCGACCGTAAAGTCCGCAAGCGTGATTTGCGTAAACTGTGGATCGCCCGTATCAATGCCGCAGCTCGTTTGAATGGCATAAGCTACAGCCGGTTGGTCTTCGCCATGAAAAATGCTGGCATTGAGCTCAATCGTAAAATGCTGGCGAACCTGGCCGTACGTGACCCTCAGGTCTTCACTGCTGTCGTTGAAAAAGCCAAAGCGGCCTGATCGCCGCAGCGGGAAAACTCTCAACGGGGTGGTTGTCTCAGATACCATCCCGTTTTTATATTAAGAATAATAAAAGGATAAAATAGAGCTTGGAGGACGACATGAGCATCCTGCAGCTTGGTTATACTTATCCATCCGGACAGCGCCTTGAGATCGTACAGGGCGATATCACCGGTGAGACCGTGGACGCCATCGTCAATGCCGCCAATTCCCATCTGCAACACGGGGCCGGTGTGGCCGGCGCCATCCTCAGGCGCGGCGGACTTCAGATCCAACAAGAGAGCCTGGAGTGGGTTCGCCAGCACGGCCCGGTTACTCACGCCGAGCCGGCTTACACCACCGGTGGCAAGCTGCCCTGCCGGTATGTCATCCATGCCGTTGGGCCGATTTGGGGTGAAGGCGACGAGGATTTCAAGTTATCTAGCGCCATTCGCGGCAGCCTGCAGCTAGCTGAGCGCCTCGGGCTGGCATCGATTGCTTTTCCGGCCATCTCGACCGGTATTTTTGGCTATCCCATTGAGCGAGCCGCCCATGTCTTCCTCGTGACACTGCAGGATTATTTCTCTGCCAACCCAATTTCCGGTCTGAAGCTGGTGCGCATTACGCTCTACGACCGCCCCAGCCTGACAGTTTTTTTGGGTGAAGCTGCCAGTATGGGCCTGCCGCCGTCCGAAGCATGACCCGCAGCTTATTTCTCTAATTCCCATGATCACTTCATCGCACAATCCAAAAATTCAACAGGTGAGAGCATTGCTGTCGCAGCGCTCCGAGCGCGAATCGTCCCGTGCTTTCGTGCTGGAAGGCGTGCGCCTATGCGAAGAAGCACGCGCAACCGGCTGGCAGCCCAGCCTGCTGCTCTACAGCCAGCAGCTTTCCGAGCGCGGCCGCCGCCTGTTGGAAGCCTTCTCGACCGGCGCCACTGATATTGAAGAAATTCCCGACTACCTGATGGATTCCGTCGCCGGAACCGAAACTCCGCAAGGTATTCTGGCGGTTTTTCCACTCCACACTATCCCGGCTCCCGCACATCCGGATTTTGTCCTGGTACTGGATAACCTGCGCGATCCCGGCAACCTTGGAACGATCCTGCGCAGCGCAGCGGCAGCCGGCGTACAGTCGCTTCTGCTGACCCGCGGCACAGCCGACCCCTTTGCTCCCAAGGTGCTGCGAGCGGCCATGGGAGCCCATTTTCGGCTGCCCATCCAGTTTTCCGGCTGGGATGAGATCGAAGCCTTGCGCCGCCGCTCCGGCTATGCTCCCCTCAAGTTTTTTCTGGCCGAAGCCGAAGGCGGCCGGCCCTGCTGGCAGACCGATTTTCGCCAGCCCCTGGCTTTATTGATTGGCGGCGAGGCCGAAGGCGCCGGCCAGACCGCTCGAAGTCTTGCCGATGGTTTGGTGACCATCCCGATGCCCGGTCATAGCGAATCCCTCAATGCTGCTATTGCCGCCAGCATTTTATTATTTGAAGTTGTGCGCCAGAGGAGCATATGAAGATCCGTTCAGTTACAATTTTTTATAATCCCGCCACTCCGGGTTCTGAAAAAACACTGGACCGGCTCGTAGAAATGTCCCGTTCAGCTGTCCAGGAATTGAGCCAGGCCGGTTATGAAGTGCAGTCCACCCGCCTGGCGACCCCGCCGTTTCCACAATTCTTTAGCTCATTCGGTGTAGATGAGACCGTTCAACAGGCCCAGGCTCTCGAAGCCAGCGCCTCTGCGCACGGTTTTACTTATCTTTCGCTTGGTCCGGCTCTGCCCCAATTTCCCCGCAGCTACGAATTGATCCCGGCCATTTTGGCCGCTACCCACACTGTCTTCCTGTCTGGCATCATTTCCGATGCGACCCAGGGCATCTTCTTACCGGCCGTGCAGGACTGCGGGCGTGTGATTGCCCGGCTCGCCCCACTCGATCCAAACGGCTTTGCCAACCTGAATTTCGCCGCTCTGGCCAATGTTCCTGCCAATGCGCCTTTCTTTCCGGCGGCTTACCACAAAGGCGACCGGCCGGCTTTCGCCCTGGCCATCGAATCGGCCGATCAGGCCGTGGCGGATTTTAGCGCGGCCCACACCCTGGCAGAAGCGCGCCAATCCCTGCTGGACCACCTAGAACAGGCCGCCGCACGGATCGAAAAAGTCGCTCTCGAGTTACAGCAGCGTTTTGACATTCCGTTCCTCGGTCTGGACTTTTCGCTGGCGCCCTATCCGGATGATTGCTGCTCGCTAGGCGGCGCTATGGAGAGTCTGGGCCTGCGGCAGCTCGGGTTATCCGGCTCGCTGGCTGCCGCCGCTTTCGTGGCGGATACCCTGGATCGCGGCCGCTGGAAACGGGCCGGTTTTAATGGGTTGATGCTGCCTGTGCTGGAAGATTCGATCCTGGCGCGCCGCAGCCAGAGCAGCCTGACCCTCAAAGACCTGCTGCTCTATTCAGCCGTGTGCGGCACCGGCCTGGACACAGTGCCCCTGCCGGGCGACGCCACTCCGGAACAGCTTTCAGCCGTCCTTTTAGACCTGGCAGCCCTGTCCGTCCGTTTGGACAAACCCCTGACCGCCCGCTTGATGCCGGTTCCAGGCAAAATGGCCGGCGATCCAACCAGCTTCGATTTCAGCTTCTTTGCCAATGGAACCATTCTGGCTCTACCGGCTGAACCGCTGCAAGGCCTGCTGGCCGGCAGTGAAACATTCAATTTGAAACCGAGACATCCATAAACTCAGCGCACCGCTTTGAAATTAATCAATATCAGGTTTTTCGTGCAATCGCCGTAAGTGTCGAAACGGATCTTTGGTGAGAGCGGTAAATACGATTGGTCGACCAGCCGCACCCATAAGGTTGCTTGAGAGGGGATGGGCGTGTCGGCCAGCTTGAACTCGTAACCGGATTGGCCGTATGACGGCGCCAGGCCGGTCAGACTGGTCTGGTTGATCAGGCTTTGGCCCAAGGTACCGCTCAATTGCACCAACACACCGGGCAAAGGTTTGTTAGAAATATCCACCACACGTCCAGCCACACCCATCCATTGACAGCCACGGTTTTCTACGAACGAGTCGATGGAGAAGGGTTCAGGAGGACCTTGAGTTGTAAAAGCATAGTCAGTGTTGATGTCATCCGTCGGCGCCAGGGTATACAGTGGGTTGGCCGTGTTGGTCGCCTTCGGCCCCGGCAAGGTATTGGTAGGCGTAAATGGGATGGGAGTATCGCTGGGCGTCACCGGTATGGTGGCCGTAGGTGTATCCGTGGGTGGTTTCCAGCCGAAGGGTGTGGCCGTAGCGGTTGGGGGCGGCGGCAGCGGCGTGTTCGTGGCGCTGGGCAGTACGATCACGGCCGGTAAGGCCGCCGGTGGGTATGGATTGATGCGCGAGGAGGGGAAAAAATAGATTAAAACAAAAAAACATGCGGCTGCGATCATAGCCAATATCACCAGCACCGTTAAGAAATTCCAGAACGCATCCCCCAGGCGTCCGGCATTGGGATTATTTTTCTTTTCCACTGGTTCTTCTTCACTAAAATTGGTTTCTGCTACGTCCATCCTGAACCCTCCGGGGTCATGTTTCCATAATTTCAAGAGACAGCCTTACCAGCTTCTGACGGGCTGTCTGGCGATTGGATCCTGTTTCAGGGTGTTAAGATCTTGATCGTGCTCTTCGCCACCTGAGCCTGTAGCCACTGCTCGAGCGCTTTATGTTGTAACGCCAGGCGCTGATCAGGCGATAAAGGATGTTGGGGATCGACGGCGATAACCTGGATGATGTGATATCCCAAATCGGTCTTGATTACATCGCTGACCTGACCGGCCTTCAGGCTAAATGCAGCCGTCTCGATGGCCGTCTCGGTTAAATAGCCCTGCGGAAACCAGCCCAGATCTCCGCCGGTATTCGGGTCGTAGTTAAAAGCCAGTGTTGCAAAATCCGCGCCAGACTTGACCTGACTTTCGATCTTGCTGGCTTCGTCGGCTGTAAACACCAGGATCTGGCGGGCATGCACCTGGGCGGCGGTTTGCGGCACGCCGGCGATAATCTGGTCCCGTTCCCAGGCTGCCGCCATGGAGAGCTTTTCCAGCCGGCGGAAACTGTCATCGCTGTAACCGTTCTGCTTCTCCCAGTCCGCCAGTTTGGCGGCATCGCCCAGTTGTGATACCAGCCCATCGATGTGCTTTTGCAGGCCGGTGTCATCCAACTGGTATCCGGCCTGGTAGGCTGCCTGGGCCAGCAATTGCTCGTCCACCAGATTGTCTATGACCGTTTTGGCAGCCGTGGCTGCATCCACCGTCTTGCCGGCCGCGCTTTGAGCCGCCTGGTAACGCTGCAACTCGCCCTGGTAATCGTCGAGCTGGATGCCCACGCCATTGACCAGGACGGCCATCGGGGCCGGCGTGGCAGTCGGCGGCAGTGGTGTGGCCGTGCTCGGCACCGCTGTTAATGTGGCAGTAGGACCGCTCGATTTCAACATGTTACAACCCGTCATCCCCCACACCAGCGCCATACCAATCAAATAAAGAGTGAAATACTTGCTAAATTTACATAAACTCATTGAATTGATTATACACGCATATTATTTTTCGTATGCTTACAAAGACGTAGAGTCTCACGGCTTTCACAATCTTGAAAACCCTGCCTTCCTGGCCATCATGCGGTGCGATCCCGGGGGAGAGGGTTCATATCCAATAAGCCGGTCGCACATTCGTGGGCCACGCAAAATGATCTTTTAGATCAATAAGGATGGTGCGTTGAAGGGCAACCTTAGGATGGCTCGATCCTCTTCCACCCACCGGCATCTCGGACGAGCCCTTCAACACACCCTACGCGTTACTACTGGCGGCAGAGTTGGCGGAGAAAGGAAGCGTGTGGATTATGATCGAAGCAGCGGGGAATTGTATTTGAATTAAAAATAATTCGGTTCAATTCAGTGGTTGGAAATGGAAGCAGGATGTATGCGTTTGGTAAGGTGCGGACCGGCAGGAGTATGTTATAATCAGTATAGAATATATGTTCTGGGATGTCAAGAAAATTATAGGAGGTTTCGCAGGGCATTCACAAGAAAGGAAATTTGTCATTGCGATGCGGATGCTTTCCCCGCAGAAGCAATCAAATGACCGGATTGAGGATCGCCACGACGCTGGAAAGAACCCAGCGTCTCGCGATGACACATTCTTAGTTTCTTGTCAAGCACTCTTGTGAAAACCGTAAGGGTGTTGAGGTAATTAATAGCCGTTTGTCCGTTGGTATGAGTATCAAAATGGAAGAAGAGGTTGGGTATCTGGCGAGACAGACGAGGATGTTGGGATTGGCGGCAAATCATTGGGAGGTTGGCTCGAATCCTGCAACAATCCTGTTCGTCGATCAAACGATTTCAAATCAACACTTGACCGCTGCCCGCTGAACTTGCTCTACTCTGGCTGGAGAGGGGGATCTACGAAAACCATGCAAAATCCCACAGGACATCAACGCTCTTTTGGCGAACTTAACAAATCGGTAAACTGGCTGATATTTAGATTAGAGTTTGATAAAAGTACTTGTAAGGTTAGAAGCTTTGTGCTAGAATCGAACACACAGTAAATGTGCTAGTCACACATCACCATACCCCCATATATGGGGGTATACTTTTCCAGACATCTTCGCAGCCTTGTCGTAGCCACAGGAATTAAAGCGGGAGATAAGAACGTGCGCTGTCCCTACTGCCAATATAACGAGAGCAAAGTATTGGATACGACCCACGACACGCGTGGGGGGGTTCGCCGCCGCCGAGAATGCGAGAATTGTCACCAGCGCTTCAGCACTTACGAGCGCCCCATCCTGTCCACCCCGCTGATCATCAAGCTGGATGGCACGCGCGAGGAGTTCGAGCGCGAGAAGCTGGCGCGCGGCATTCGCATCGCCTGCGCCAAGCGG
>Ga0209039_10002936_pt1 | contig 13810 bp, 9 predicted proteins | sample BogFormECP12_OM1_FD_188238 | JGI IMG/M metagenome (GOLD analysis project Ga0209039, IMG submission 188238) | Bog forest soil microbial communities from Calvert Island, British Columbia, Canada - ECP12_OM1 (SPAdes) (version 2) | ecosystem: Environmental > Aquatic > Freshwater > Wetlands > Bog ...
TTGGCATCTTGCTGCTGGCGTGTTCCGCCGCCGCGCAGACTACTCCTTCTGAGCGCCTGGCGCGATGGAAGCCGGTGGACATGCCGCTAACACCCGCGCTCTCCGCCCAAGAGCATCAGATGGTTGACAAGTTGGTACATGCCTGCCGGCTGCTCGATGAAGTTTTTTGGCACCAGAGCGATGCCGACGGCCTCTCGCTCTACCGGTCGACCGGCGATGCCGCGTTGAAGCGCCTGCTCGCCATCATGGGCGGCCGCTGGGATCTCCTCGATGAGAATCGCCCCTTCGTCGGTTCCGACGCCATGCCTCCCGGCCACGAACTCTATCCCCGCGGCCTGACGCGCGCCGAAATCGAGCAATACGTCGCGCAACATCCCACCGACCGCGCCGCCATCTACAACCCATTCACCGTTATCAAGCGCCAGGGCGACCGGCTGATCGCGGTGCCCTACCACACGGAATACAGGCAATTCCTCGAGCCCATGGCGAAAGACCTGCGCGACGCCGCTTCGCTCAGCGACGACCCGGCCTTCGCCAACTTCCTGCGCTTGCGCGCTTCCGCCCTGCTCAGCGACGAATACTTTGGCAGCGACCTGGTCTGGCTCGACCTTAAAGATCCCAAGTTCGACGTCATCTTCGCGCCTTACGAAACTTACCTCGACGACCTGCTCGCTGTGAAGACCTCGTACGGCGCGTCCCTTCTGATTCGCAATGAGGCTGAGAGCCGCAAGCTGGCCGTTTACCAGAAATACGTGTCCGAGCTTCAGGATGCCCTGCCGGTGGAGGCCTCCGCGCGGCCTTCCAAGCGCGGCCATCTCACCCCCATGGAAGTGATGGACGCGCCCTACCGCGCGGGCGACCTGCTGCACGGTTATCAGGCCGTGGCCGACAATCTGCCTAACGATCCGCTCATCCACCAGAAAAAGGGCAGCAAGAAAATCTTTTTCAAGAATTTCATGGATGCGCGCGTCAACTACATCATTCTGCCCATCGCCCAAAAACTGATGCAGCCCGAGCAAGCCGCCAAGGCTTCGGGCGAAGGATACCTGGCCGGCACGCTGATGCACGAGATTTCCCACGAGCTTGGCCCGGAATTTGCCCATCGCGACGGCAAGCAGATGAGCATCAATGAAGCCATCGGCCCCGCTTATTCGGGCCTCGAAGAAGCCAAGGCCGACGTGGTCGGAATGTTCGGCCTGGCGTGGCTGGTGGATCACAAAGTTCTGCCCAAGGACCGCCTGGAGGAATACTATGCCTCCTATGTCGCCGGCCTTTTCCGCACGCTGCGGTTCGGCACCGGCGAAGCGCATGGCCGCGCCGAGATGATGGAGTTCAATTACCTGCTGGAAGGCCGCGCGGTGACACACGCCAATGGCCGTTACCTCATCGATTACACGCGCGTTCCCGGAGTCATCGCCGCGCTCGCCAAAGAGCTGCTGACCATCGAAGCCACTGGCGACCGCGCTCGCGCCGAAGCATTGCTCGCGAAGTACGACCAGATGCCGTCCTCGCTCATTGCAGCGCTGGCCGCCGCCAAGGACGTTCCGGTCGACATCGAGCCGATCTTCTCGTTCAGCCGCTGACCGTTCACTCACTAATCAGTGTCACGCGCGCGAAGCCTTCTTCCATGGCCGGCGGCGTCAGTTTCGCCGCCATTTTCGCCAGAGCCTCCTCCGGCACCACGCGCCGGCGCCGCGCGTTCCTTTCGCGGCACAGGGCGAGCGGCACATCGAAGAAGACCGCTTCCACCTCGCACCCGTGCGCCCGGCCCATCTCGATATAAGGCCGCCGGTCTTCGATCGTGAGATTGGTCGCGTCGATATACGTAACCGGGCGGCCCAGCTCGAGCCTCTGCCGCAGCAGATACCGCACCGTCTGGAAGACGCGATCATGGATGGTCTGGTCGGTTTCGTCGTCCGCCAGGAGCCCGCGAACCCGGTCGGACGACAGCGCCGGCGCGCCCAGCCGTTCCAGATAAGTGGACTTGCCCGAACCCGGCAAACCTACCAGCACGACGATCCGCATCAGCCCACATCATAACGGGGAGCGCGGCCGGGAGCCAGGGGCGAGAAGTAGCCCGTCCCCGGCAGGGGCGCATGAAAGGGCGGACTGCCCGCCTGACTTCCCCGAACGCGCGGTTGCGCAAGTGTCGCGGTAGGGACGACCATCGCTGATCGCCCCCCGCACAGATCCGCACGGGCGCGTTAACGCATACGGCTCTTACCTTGGATGTCTAGCGGCGAAGCGAACCTGAGGATAAGGATGCAAGATCTGGGCGAAAGGAATCCACCGGTTGGCCATCACGTAGAAACGTTCCCAGGTCATCACCGCACGCTGGCTGCGGCGTCGTAGAACTGCACGCCACAACCGGCAGAGGCGATGCCGGAACACGTTCATCGGACCCTTGTTACCCGGAACAGCGTGGTATTGATAATAGCCTTGGGCAACCTTCCGGAGCCACTCACCAACCAACGCTACCGGCTCATGCTTCCGGCGGAGCAACTCCTGTTTTACTGCTCGGAGTTTGGCCACCATCCGCTTCTTTGCCGTTTCGCGCCAGACAATGAAGCTCCCATCGCTCTTGCGCTTCCCGCAGTAATGCGTGAAGCCCAGGAACGTGAAAGTCTCCGGCTTTCTCTCCCCTCGCCGAGTCCACCTCGTATATCTGGTTGAGGATGGTCACCACGGCCTGTTGAACAATCTTGTCCTCCAGCGCCGCGACGCCCAACGGACGTTGCCGCCCGTCGGCCTTCGGTATGTAGACCCTCCGCGAAGGTTGTGCCTGGTACGCTCCACGATGTACCCGCCTGTGCAGATCGATCAGCCGATCTTCCAGCCCGGTTTCGTACTGCTTCCACGTCACGCCGTCCACCCCGGGAGCCGCTTTTCGCTTCAGGGCGTAAAAGCCGTCCCGTAGCAATCCGACCGTCACATGATGCAGTAGTGCGGTGAACCGTTCTTGCTTCCTCTCTTTAGCTACTTGCCGCACACCGCTCAATCCCTGGGACACTCGTTCCCCGCTCTGTGTCGGGCTCGTGTTAGATGGAGCGATGTTCTCCTTGGTCCGCATCCTTCCCTCCCCATCCTCCGCCGGGGACGAGCCCCCTTTGTTCGGTTGGTTCATCGGTACTACGACGCAGTCCGACCCCTCGAAAGCGTGCTTATCCGCATTGCGGGTTCTCCCCTTCGCGGATCGGTCTCGCTCCTGGTTCGAGCGAGACGCTTCCGAGGTCTCCCGGTTCTCGTGCATGTTGTTTCTCAGCGTGCCATGGTTCTCAGACTACGCAGGGCCGACCGGTCACTCGCGACTTATCGCAACCGGCCGTGCTGCCTTCCCCGTCGGAAATAGAGTTAAGCGCCCTGGTTCGGCTTTTTTGAAGCTCAATCGCCTGGCCCACTGGTACCCCTATCTACGCTTCGACCGGCACCTCGCGATGCCCGCCGCAAGACTCGGGGCCAAGATGGATTCGCTGCTCCTTTCTTGTAGGACTCTTTCATTCCCTACAACATGCCGGTTTATCCCGGCGCACTTCCGAGAAACCCACTCTTTGTCCGGAACCCAACGGGTGCCTCATGAGGAGCAACTGGCAGAAGACGCTCACCGCGCCGGTTCTCCCGGTCAATTCTCCGAAGGCCGGCTAATAGCGTCGATCACCAGAACCTCCACTGGCGCCTTTTGCGGCTCGATCCGCAGCCCCAGTTGGTCCCGCAGTGCCGTAACTAACGACGGCATGGAGGAGTCCGCGGTCTCGTCTGGCGACCATTCCAGTGTGAAGTCGTAACTTTCAGTCAGACCAGTCCTATCGACCACGATCCGGCCCAACCGGTTCCCCAAGTAGCCCGCGAGTAGCTCCATGGACGTCCCGGTAGCGATCACGTGCGATCTCTCTGGCCCGCCACTCGTATTCATGCCGCTGCCTTCCTCTGCGGTTTTCGCCCTCAGCTTCGGCCCACTCCTGGAGATCACTAGCGTACCCACGGTAAGTTCTTTCGTCTCCCTGTGGAATCTCAGGTGGAATCGCTCCGCCAACAGGCTCTGCATCAGCGGCCCCATCTGTTCCCGTGTGATTTTCTCTGGGCGGCCCGTCTTCGCCTCGATATCGTAGCGGTCGGTGTCGAGCCATGCAGGTCCGCCGGCGATCTGTGCGTCTTGCATCTGAAAAGCCATCCGGAGCAGGAGTTTCGCCGGCTCGTTGGCGATCCGCAGCCGCCCTCCCTCGAACAGTTCCACACTGGTCCCGGCATTGGCTGCCGCCGCCGCAGGCCGGATCGAGACTACTTCGAAGCTCAGCGGCTGTCCAGCAAGACCCACTGGCAACATCAGCAATGCGAGGATCAACAACAGACTCGGATGCATTAATTGCATGATGTTTGGACGTTTTCGAACCGAAACGGTTGGGTGTTCGCACGACACTCGTCCGTTTCGTGCGGGTGGCGTACGGTGTAGTTCGACAAAAGCAGACGACAGAGCTCCGCTCAGACAGAGACGGAGGGAACTGTTTGGCGGCTTCCACTGTTTTCTGCTACTTAGGCGCCAGTTCCTTAGGAGCCCACTTATCGGTCAGCAAGTCGCCGGTCAGGTCGGCCTCATGAAAGCGCTGCCGGAGCGCGCGGGCGGCGGCGGGGAGCACGAGCGGCGGCGCTCGGGCCGCTTGCACGTGCGCGGGAGTCGGGGGGCGCGGTGTGACCGACTGGCCGTGCGCGCGCCGGTGGCGCTGACAACGGGCACCGCGTCAACGCCGACACTGCCTTCGGCGACGGGTCGTCCGGCAACCGTACCCACCTTCGCCCGCCTGGGACTACTCTATACTTGATGTCCACCAAGCGCCGCGCCTTCCTCAAGCAGGTGGCCCTTGCGGGCGCCGTTGCCCAGGCCGCTGCACAAACCCCGGCCCGGACCGCGGCCGACGAAGCCGTCAAGCCCGTCTCGCTGTTCGCCGACCCGGACTTTGGCTTCACCGCCCAGATCGCTCTGGGGGGGTCTTACTATCGCGGAGGCGATCCCGGGAAGCTGCTGACCATCCTGTCGCAGATCAAAACCGGGGATTTCGAGTCAGCCTGGCAGTCCTACCACGACGCCGGTGTAGAGTCGCGGACCATGGCCACGCAGGCTGCAGCCAAGCGCCACAACGTGAGCGCCCGCGAGGCCTGGCTGTGGGCCGCCGCCTATTTCAGCGCCGCGCTGGGTTTTCTCGACGGAACGAAGGACCCCGAGCGGATGGGGGCGTGCTGGCAACAATATAACACCTGCTGGTCCGCCGCAGCAGCCTTATTCGATCCGCCGGTTGAGCGCTTGGAGATACCGTATGAAGGCGGCGCTCTTACGGGCTGGTTCCTGCGGGCAGATGCTTCGCGCCGCCGCAGGCCGCTGGTGATTCTCAACACTGGCGCCGATGGCCTGGAGAATAGCATGTACGTTCTGGGCGGCGCCGGCGCACTGGCGCGCGGATACAATTGCCTCATCTTCAACGGTCCGGGGCAAGGCGATTCACTGTGGGTACGCAAGCTGTATTTTCGACCGGATTGGGAGAAGGTGATCACGCCTGTGGTGGACGCCATGCTCCGCCATCGCGAGGTGGATGCCAAGCGCATCGCGCTGGTGGGCGTCAGCCAGGGCGGCTACTGGGTGCCTCGCGCCCTGGCATTCGAGCACCGCATCGCGGCGGGAGTGGCCGACCCGGGCGTCTGGGATGTGTCGGATCCCTGGCTGCGGAACCTGCCTCCATTTGTGCGCGACTTGCTGGACGGCGGGAAGAAGGGCGAGTTCGATCAGATGATCCAGATGGGCACATCTTCCAATTTGCGGGCCAAAGCGCTGCTGCGTTTTCGCATGCGTCCGTTTGGCATGGCGTCTTACTATGACGCCTTTCACGCCGTGCGGGAATACAACCTCGCGGAAGTGGCAGGCCGCATTCAGTGCCCCACGCTGATCACGGACCCGGAGGGTGAGCAGTTTTTTCCGGGGCAGGCGCGCAAACTCTACGAGGCGATGCAGTGCCCGAAGCAGATAGTCCAATTCACGCGCGAGCAAGGCGCGGATCAGCACTGCGAAGTGGCCGCTCCCGGCTGTCGCGACTACTGCATCTACAACTGGTTGGACGAAACTCTGGCCGGCTGACTCGCTTTGCGCTTTGACTGAAACGGTCCCGACAAGGGCAGCATCCGCCACACAGGGGGCTTCGTTTAAGCCGGCTTGCGTCCGGGCGAAGAGCACGAGCGGCGCCGCGCGGGCGCCACCTCATGCACGGGAGTCTTGCGGGCGCGCCGCGGCTGCCCGGCCGGCAACAGGCCAATGAGTGTATGCTATGGTGACTGGGGAGCAAAACAGAAATGCCCGCCGACCAGTAGGTGCAAACTCTCACCTGAAAGATGACATTCATGCGACGGGGTGCCTTTTTTCTTCGCAGCGTTCCCGTGCTATTAGCCGGTCTGATATGGCCGGGCGCCGGAACCGCCAGCGGTGAGGGAAGCGCGGCGTGCGCTGGCATCCCGTTCGCCGTGGTTCCGACCGATGTGACGTCAAAACTGAGTCAAGTCGCAGAGGGCGTTACCGTGGCCCAGGTGACGAACACCCAGTACAACTGGAACACCTACGCCGATATTGCCGCGTTCAGCGCGCCGGCCAACGTGATGACCTACAACACCTTTAGCTCAGTCGATTCGGTGACGACAGCCGGCCTGGATGGCACCCAGGCTCAGACCATATCCGGCCACCAGCAAGGCGAGCAGACCTACGTAACGGTGGATGGGAAATTCGTCTATTACGAGGGACAAAATCCCAACCAGACCGCCGACCTCTACGCCGTTCCAATCTCGCAAAGCGGATCGTGCCAGCAGATCAGGCTGACCAACCTGAACTGGGTCCCCGTCTCGCCGCCTTCCGCGCTGACGGTTTCAACCTCCAGCATCGACCCGGCCACGGGCAAGAATGTGATCGCCTACTCGGAAGCCAACATTCTGCATCGCGTGCTGGACGACGGCACACCTCTGCCCGATGTGGTCCTGGGAGACCCCGAGAACGCCAACGTGTTCCACCGCATCCGTTTGAACCCGGTGTTTCCGAACATCCTCTGGTACAAGCGGGACCAACCGCTTCCCAATCCGGACGGAGTCGCCATGCGGGAGATCTGGGTGGTGAACCTCAATTCGCCGAATACGGTTTACAGCCTTACGGGGAGTCTTGCGGCCGACCACAATGCGTGGTCGCCGGACGGCACACAAATCGGCTACCACGATGAGAACGGGAACTGGCATGTCGCCGATGTGGTGAACCCGAACGGCACCTTCAAGCTGAACAACGGTACGTTCACGAGCACGAAGATCGGCCCGCCGCCGCCTTTCGCCTATGATGCGAATTACTGTGTCTGGGCGCCAGACGGTTCGGTCTTTCTTTGCACCGCTGGTGGCGCACTGGCCGGTTCCCCGATTTATCTGATGTCTTTGGACGGGAGCAAGACCAAGTACCTCTCGGCTACCGATACAACCGCTTCCACGGACGCCGGCATTCCGAAAGCGGGCTTCCTGGACATGCAGCACATCATTTTTTCGAGCGATCGCACCGGCGTTCCGCAGGTTTACACCATCACGGGGTTCACAACGACCTTTCCGGTCTCGGCCCCCATCATCAGCAAGGGAGGCGTGGTGAGTGCAAGCGCCTTCGGCCGCTTCAACTCCATCGCACCCGGCTCCTGGATCGAGATCTACGGGGCGAATCTAGCGGCCGAGACGCGCTCCTGGACAAGCGCCGACTTCAACGGCCTCCTGGCGCCGACCTCGCTCGATGGAACCAGCGTCACGATTGCCGGTCAGACCGCTTTCATCGACTACATCAGCCCCAGCCAAATCAATGCGCAGGTGCCGTCGAGTGTCGCCGCCGGCCCGCAGCAGATTACCGTGACAACTGCCGGCGGCACCAGTGCACCGTACAGCATAGCCGTCAATGCGGTAGCGCCGGGACTGGCCGCGCCGGCGTCCCTCAACATCGGGGGCATTCAGTACGTGGCGGCGTTCTTCGCCGACGGCGCTTATGTCACGCCGCCCGGAGCCATTGCCGGTGTGGCGTCACGCGAGGCGAAGCCGGGAGACACCATCACTCTCTATGGCATCGGTTTCGGCCCGGTCGTGCCCGGCATTCCCGCGGGTGAGATCGTCGAGCAGAGCAACTCTCTGGCGTCGTCTTTCCAGGTCCGGTTCGGACAGGTCCCCGGGCAGGTGGTTTCCGCGGGACTGGCTTTCGGCTTCATGGGCTTGTATCAGTTCAACGTCGTGGTGCCGAACGTCCCGGCTGCCGATGCAGTTCCGTTGACGTTCGCCCTGGGCGGCGCAGGCGCCCCCCAGACGCTATTCACCGCCGTGCAGAACTGAGCGCCTTGGGTTATGGCGAAGAACGAAATACGACGCGCGGAATTGCACTTGAGTTGCTCCCGGGCACGTACTGGCGCCGAACCGGCGCGACGCGATTGCGGGGCGCCGGCGCAGACCACGGGCAACGCTGCGGAGGCCCCGTTGCCCGTGCACGGGAGTCTGGCGGGCGCGTCGCGGCCGCCGGGACGCGCGTGCGTGGCCCCGACTGTTTGGCTAGCAACGCGAGCTGGCTGGTGGCATACTTCCATAGGAGGTAGTTACTGATGAGGTCAATATCGCGGGCCTCCGCTCTAATTGTTTGCGTGTTTTTTTCCCTGGCTGGGATTGCGTGTGCTCAGCAGCCGTCTGCAACGCACCCACGAGCCTTCCCCAAGGTCACGATTGCCGGCTCGGAACTGAGGACGATGAAATCCACCTTGACCGGGCGCGACAACGACCTCTACATTCACATTCCGGCGAATTACGACCGAGACAAGACCAAGAAGTATCCTGTGCTGTACATCCTCGACGGCCAGTGGGATTTCAAATTGATGGATTCCGTGTTGGGGGGCTTGGTCTACGACAAATTCGTGCCCGAAATACTCATGGTTGGAATCACGTACTCGGGTGAGAATGCCGATTACGACGGTCTCAGGGCAATGGACTACACGCCGACGGCGGTCCGGCAGGTGAAAGGATCGGGGAATGGGCCCAGTTTCCTCAAGTTCCTTAAGACGGAACTGATCCCCTTCATTGAGGCGAATTACCGAGCCGACTCTTCGCGCCGAGTGCTGCAGGGCAGCTCGTACGCGGGGCTGTTCACGTTGTACGCCACGTTTGCCGATCCAGGGCTTTTCTTCGCATACATTTCGGCTAGTCCAGCGGTGACTTACGGAGACCGTTATGCCTTCAAACAGGAAGCCGAATACGCACGCACTCACAAGGAACTGCCAGTGAAACTGTTTTTGGCAGTCGGCGGATCGGAGGGGCTGACCGCCCCGGTGCGGGAGTTCATGCAAACGCTCCGATCCCGTGGCTACCAGGGCCTAAAGCTCGAAACGCGTGTGATCGAGGGCGAACGCCACGCCAGCAACAAGCCCGAGCTCTTCAATCGCGGGCTGAAATTCCTGTTCAGCGACTAACGCCTCTCGCAACTAAGCTGAAGTCGCTGACCCGGTTCGCATCGCATCAACGAACGTGTTGGAATCGCTGGTGACCGTTCCCCGCTGGGCCTTGCCACAGTACTAGAACCGTTTGTGCCCGACCCGAGCGGGGAGGGGACGTCGCGCCGCGCGAGGCTCGAAGTGTGAACACGCGTTTGCGCGACGCCAGTGCGGGGGGCGGCGAAGAGCACGAGCGGCGCCGCTCGAGACCACCGCGCGCACGGGAGCCTGGCAGGCGCGGCGTGACCGCCTGGCTGCCCGCGGTTCTGGCCCGGCGCAGCCGCTGCAGCGCGCGTCCGCGCGCCTGGGCATCGACCCTTCATGCTTACAGCCCTCCATAGTCGGCCGCCATGCACGTGCGATGAAGATGAAGTAACGCCTATTCTAGAGCGGGCAGGTCTCCCCGAGGGATCAGCAGACGAATCGAGCGACCCTGCCCCGGAACCCGCTCGATGAAGCCATTGGTTTCCAACGTGACCACCATCTGATGCACCGACGGCGGCGATACCTTGAAATAGTTCTGCATGTCGGATTCGGCTGGAGCGAATCCATGAATTTTCATGTAGCAGAAGATGAAGGCCAGGTACTGCCCCTGTTTCGCGGTATATGCCTTCTTCGTCACAACTGCCCGATCATACGCGAACGCTTGCGAAGACCGCCAGCGCCTCCTTGGCCAGCGCGAGACATCGTTCGAACCGGCTTCAGCAGGCTCCCCTCACGCGCGGGGGGAGTCTGGCGGGCGCGCCGCCGTCCCGGGACGCCGCACTTGTGCCGAGCCGCGGACGCCGACGGCGACAGAAATCGGCGTTGGACCTTCAAGCTTCCCGGATGCGGGACTTCTTGGGCGTTTGGGCGCGGCCCGCGTCAAGCCCCCACGCGCGTTAAGATGGCAATACTGTCGTGTCCGAACGCCAACAGCAAACCAACATGCCGATTGCCGGAGTGTTTCTGTTGATACTCGCCATGATCGTGGGATATCAGGCGCTGTACTGCTACGCGTCGCTGGGCCGAGATTGGACCGGCTTGTTTTATTCGGGCGATCGGATGGCGCGTCCGCCGGAACTTTCCGGCTTCCAATTTCACGACAGCTATGGCTACGACGGCCAGCAGTATCGCGTGTTGGCGCACGATCCGCTGAATCGCAAAGGGTACTGGAAGTATCTCGATGACGCGCGCTTCCGCTCCCGGCGCATCCTGATTCCGGCAGCGGCGGCGCTGCTGGGCGGAGGATCGCGGAGCGCGGTCGACTTCTGGTTCGTGGTGATCGTCGACGTGTCGCTGGCGCTGGGGGGGGTGTGTTTCGTGCTGCTCACGAACGGAGTCTGCCCGACCCTGGGGGCGATCGCCATTTACAGCGCGATTCCGGCGGTGATTGCGTCGACGGACCGGATGGTGGTGGATGGGCCGCTGGTCGGAGCGTTTCTGGCGGCGTGGTTGTTCCTGCGCCACAACCGGCGGGGCGCGCTGTGGGGCGTTCTGGCCTGCGCGCCGCTGATCCGCGAGGCGGGAATCCTGTTGAACGCGGGGGTCGCGCTGGTGTTCCTCCGCCGGCGAGACCTTCGCGGCACGCTGAGGGCGTGCGCGACCACACTTCCCGCGCTGGCCTGGTGGTGGTGGGGCGCGCTGCACACGGTGGCGTCCGGCGCGGGCGCGCTGCTGTCGATTCCGCTGATTCCGCAAATCGCTCACATGTTCCGCATGGAGACGAGGCCTTTGGCGGCCTGGCAGAACGCCGTGTTTCAGACGATAGTGGTCGCCGCCGGCCTTTGCCTGCTGGCTGCGTTCGGGATGGTTGCGGTGAAACTGTGGCGCGGATTGCGTCAGCGCCGCATCGAAGACGACGTGCTGCTGGTGCTTCCCTCGGCGGTCCTGGCGGCGTTCGCGAGCAGCGCGGATATCGTGCGCGAACCGTACGGCTTTGCGAGGATCGATAGCGTGCTGCTGGTGTGGGCAGGGTTGAGGCTGCTCGCGGAGGGGCGATGGCTGGCGGGGTACGCGTATTTGCCGGTTTGCGGATCCGGATTGCTGCTGTTCCGGGCGTCGCCTGTGTGGCAGTTCGTCAGGATGATGGGAAATGCGGGAGGGCGCTAGCGCTGTCGCTCGATATCTGCACCAATGGACTCGCTAAGGCGGACTACCAGATAGACGCATTCCGAGCCCATTCTTGCCCAATCAGAAAAGCGGCCAGAACGGCGGCAATGGGACGAACGTGCCCGCGCAAGAGGTGATCCGCGTGGTGGAGAACGTGCGCGGCCGGACGGTAAAACTCCCCAACATGGGCGGGAGCCTGGCAGAGGGCAGGGGACCGGATTGACGCAGTTCTGAACTGCACAATTTTCCCGATAATATCCGAGACTGGCTGAAATCGCGTGAAGGCTGTCAGCCGAGTTTCACTTACTGGTCGACGACAGGGGTCCAGCCGCCGAGGACGAATGCCGGATCACTGTAGTTGGCGATGGTCTGGGCATCCCGTGGCTCGGTCAGTTGCTTGGAGACGGGGTGCCGCTCCGTGACGTTGATGGGATGGCCGTCGGCATCGGTGCTGTGGAACTCCCAGAAGTGAATGTGCGAGGTATCGTCGTCGATGGGTCCCCAGCCGACTGGTGGAATGCCTTTGAGGCGGCAGTTGATGAGTACGGCCTCGGCGTAGGGGTAGTTGAGGCCGTGATTGTTGGGCAGACGCGCGAGCACGTTGGAAGGGCGGACAGACACCGAGGGCCGGGTCAACGGCAGCGGGCGGTCGATGGAGGTAAAGGTGCAGTCGACGAAGACATTGCCGTGGTTCGCTTCGGTGTTGCGAATCCACATGAAGGGCCCTACAGACTGGATCTCGCAGCGGCGGAAGAAGGCGGGGCCAACGCCGAGGATGGTGTCGCCGTCGCCGATGATCGTGCTGTCGGTGAGATAGACGGAGCCGCGCAGATTGAGCGCATCGCCGGAGCCTTTGATATTCATGTGGCTGACTATGTTTTTCGAGCCGGAGATGAGCAGACCTTCTGCCTGACCAAAGGCGTAGTTTTTCAGAGTAAAGTTGATGAACTCGATGCCGGTTGAATCATATGCGGAGAAGGCGCAGCGCCGGTTCGGCCCCGGCATGGGGGGATTGAACCCGCTGTTGTTGCCGTAGCCGACCTGAACCTTATCACGATCTTCGCCGCGGAACGTGAGATCGGCCTTGTTGCGGAAGAAGACGATCTCCTCGTAGGTGCCATTCCTGATGAAGATCGTCACCCGCTTTAATGGATTGTCGGGAACGAAGTCGACGGCCCCCTGCACTGTATTAAAATCGCCGCTGCCATCGGCTGCGACGACGACGTGAGTTGTATCAGCGCGTGGAGGAGACGGCTTGGTGGTGAAACGCCAGGCACGGTCCGTGGTGAGGCCCGCAAAGACGCCAGTGGCAAGAGTGAAAACGCCCGGATCGATCTGCACGATGTACTTATGGTTGTACCGCAAGACGTTATTGTGGGAGTATATCGTAGCCACGTTGCCATGGACGATGACAGGGTAGAAGTGAAAGTCAGCCAAACCACCGATGGTAGTGAGCTGGTAATCGTGCAGATCGGCGGGCGTCGTTCTCACCGCCGGCGTTGTAGTGGTGGGTGAGGTAGGGATATTGGGGTCCAGAACAATCACCCCTGCGGGCGGGGCGGCGATGCGCCGGGAGGGGTCGGGACCGGCAGGGATACTGAGGTCGAGTGTGTCAACCAGATGATGGCCGGCTGCGTCGTAGATGCGAATCTGGCCAGACTTGCCAAGAGTGGGAGGGCTGGAGAAGGTCAGGACCAGATGCGTGTCGGGATTGACGCGGGTTGCATGATTTGCGGGGAAACACGTAAAGGCGACCTCGGCGCGCGCAGCAGTTGACAGGGCAAGGGCGGCAAGCACGCAAAACGGGTAGGTCGCAGAGCGAGGTCTCATGGTAAATGCTCCTGAACCGGAATCTCCATTTTAAACTTCCAGGTACCCTTCGGCCTAGACCAAACCGCGATCCTTTGGTCCCGCGAACCGCACTTTTCCTCCGGGAGCCGTCTTCGCCCCCGCAAGGCGGGGTTGTCGTCCTTAGGCCACCATCGGAGGTGACTCGCGATCCCTGGAAATAGATTTCCAGCGAAGCTTTGAATGAGAGCTACTCCTCGGTGAGGCCGCTCAAAACATCGCCGCGTCGCGACAGTGATCTGGACATTTGCAGGCTAGACGGAGAATGGTGTCCTCGCGAGGCAGCGTCAGGAAACGCCTGCGGACGGCTCCGTTGGACCCGGATGCCCAAGCACGCCCGGTGAGTTTGTATGGCGGGGCGCGCG
>Ga0209039_10002937_pt1 | contig 13808 bp, 2 predicted proteins | sample BogFormECP12_OM1_FD_188238 | JGI IMG/M metagenome (GOLD analysis project Ga0209039, IMG submission 188238) | Bog forest soil microbial communities from Calvert Island, British Columbia, Canada - ECP12_OM1 (SPAdes) (version 2) | ecosystem: Environmental > Aquatic > Freshwater > Wetlands > Bog ...
CACCCTGATCGAGCGCGGAGTTGTCGATCAAGGGCTCGACTACAGTCAAGCCTCCCTCGACTTCAAGTTCGCCAGTGCGGTCGCCGGCTTCGGCATGCTTTTGCGGAACTCGCCCTCGATAGGCAACCTTGGCTACTCCGCAGTCGTCGAGCTGGCCACCCCAGCCCTCGCCCACGATCCCCACGGCTACCGCAAGGAGTTCGTCGAGCTGGTTCACAAGGCCAGCCAGGCCAGGCAGATCTCGGCGGCACCCTCATCGCGGGCATCGGGCCCGATCAGATGGGCGTCGAGTAGTAGCCGCTCACGTCGATCGCGATCGCATTGAGCGCAGTTCGGGCACCATACTTAATTCTCGGAGTTAGGTATGGTCTCCCCGGAACTATAGCGTGTCTGCCAGGACAATTCAACTGGATCCATTGGCAGGCATGCAGCCAATGACTTCGAGAGCGATCCTCCACGTCGCCGGAGCGGCTCAGGAACCCGAGGCCGTTCTCCTAGCCAGTGAGGATCCTCTGTCCCAATTGCGGACGCCTGGCCAGGTCTTGACTCGGCAAAACGCCCTTGGTGCCTCAATCCCTCCGTCTGTCCCAGTCGTTGGTGCGTGGCCTAACCGGTGTCAAGGGAGAACCGCCGGGTCAGCGGGTGGAAATGTGGAGGTGGCCATCGGCGAGTTCTTTGTCTGCCCATGCGTTCGACCGCGCCAGTAGCACCACAACAGACCGCTTAAACCGCAGAGTACCACAATCGGCAATGTCGAAGGCTCTGGTACCGCAACGGAAGTCCCGATCGTGACCGTGCCCGGCGTACTGGTGTATTTCAACAGGTCAAGTGGGTTCTGGTCATACTGGAAGTACGTGAAGTTGCGATCGTTGCCCAGCGAAATCTGAAACATATCCCCTGGCGTCGCTCCCGGCGGCGCCTGGAATTGCACCGTTGCCAAAAGCGGAGTTCCGGTAATAGTGACGTAGCCCTGGCCTGAGCTATTTATATCTCCGCCAAAAATGGTGTCGTTGGGGTAAGCCGGCGGAGTACTCCAGAACGCCGGACCCAGAGCGCTTTCGCCGACGAATACGTAATTCGGGTTGCCACTGAAATCGGGCTGACTTGACGTGAATTGCAGAAGCGACGTCGGAGTCCCGACCGGTGTTATCAGCAGCTCCAGGCCAAACGCCGACAGCGTGTCGCTACTGTTGGACGTGACGGTGATGTCCATCGTCCCCGTGCCGCCGGGCGCCACGGTGGTATTACTGAGGCTAATAGCCAGGTCTGCTCGGGCAGGGGTTGCGGTCAGACCGAGGAGAATGATGGCGAAGGCGAATGCTTGGATCAAACGGTTCACTTTCGGTACTCCTTTCTTCTCATAAGGGGTTACTCTCGATCACAGCGAGCGCAGACTCGTTTGCAAGCGAATCTGCGCGAATCGTTAACCGATTGAGCCGAAACTCTGGGTCGGAATCGGCCACGAATTGCTGGTTCGCAGCCTGATTCTCGGTGTTTTTGCCCATTCGACGGCTCGTGATTCTGGCGCCGGGACTCCGAACCAGTGTGTTGCAACAAATCATCAATTGCCTCGTTCCGTTTCAAAGGGTTTGAGAACGGATGTGGATGGCACGACCAGGCGACGGATGATTTGGGGAAACAGCGAAGTGGGAGGGCGGCGGAATGGGCCCGGCGTCTGAGGGCTCTGGTTCGTGCGCCCAGGTTTCACGCCGATGGCTGAAAATCGGCCCACGGACTGCGCCGGCGAGCCCCCATTTACGGTCTGGTCCCGAGCATCGTCGTTGCCGGCGGCCGCGCTTGAAATCGACGCCAGGGCGGCGTCCCACATCGCTTTCGAGACAGACCCGTCCAGCGGCAACGGTTTCGGGAGTTGCCCATCATTGGTCAGAACGCGGGCGGTCGCGTCGGCCGCCGAGGCCGGAACCGCGGTGCTCGTAGCCCCGGCGATCGGCGTCAGGTCCGCGGCCGTGGGCGCCCGGCGGACGCCGAGCCCCAGCGTGATGTCCATGAGATCGCCGGCCTGGGCGTTGTCGGACAGGCCGATCACGTGGCCCAGCTCGTGCTCGAGCACCGTCAAGAGATCGACGCGGCCCGCCGCCGGGCTGCCGGGTCCCGCGAGCCCTTCACCACCCGGCCCCACCAGGCCGAACGCCTGACTCGAACCGGTGCCCGCGTTCACGTACCAGTTGCTGCCCGCGGCGGTCTGGTTGATCGTGATCACATCCGCCGCTTCCAGGCCCAGGATGCTTGTGCCCAGGTTGCCGAACTTGACCTGCACGCCCTCTAGCCGCCTTATGTCGGTCGAATCCAGGCTCGCCGCCCGCCAGCCGGCGATTGCCTCGGTCAGCAGGGCTTGCACCTGCGTTTGCGTGACCGCGACGGCGCCGGCGCCGGCCGATCCCGCCGCACCCGCGAACAACTGGAACTGCGGGAACTTCTCTGGGGGCGTCGTGCCGACCGTGTGGCCGTTGGCCACGATCGTCTCGGCGAAGTCCTTGCTGTTGACGGCCCCGTCGCCGTTCACATCCGCATTGAGCAGCAGGCCCTTTTGCCCTTCCGCGTGGTAGACGGTGTAGGCATCCGTGCCGGACGCCGTATAGGGTCCGGTCACCACGCCATCGCCATTGGTATCCCCCAGCAACCGGAAGAACGGCTCCCAGAAGACCTGCCCATTACTCGGGTTGCCGGTGGGGTCAACGCCCAGCGCGTACCAGCCATCGCCGAAGGGGATGGTCGGATTGCCCGTCCCCGACACGCCGGTCTCGGTGAGCAGGCTGGTGATGCCTTTGGACCCGAAATTGATGGAAAGATCGTTACCGGTCAGGGACACCGAAGCCGTGGTGCCGGTGTTGAAGAGGTTGACGCTGCCCTGGGGTGTACTGCTGGACGTGAGGTTCTCGCCGTACCACAAGAGTTCCACGTACGAGTTGCGACTGCTGCTGGTGCCGGACAGCTCGTTCGCCAGGCCTTGAAGCACCGAGCTCGACGCGACGCTCTGGTTGAAATAGACGTCGAGATACTGGATGAAGGAGCGTTCCGCGATGTTGTCCTCGACCACGAGATTCTGAGCCGCGAGCGGGGCGGTGTAGGTTTCGCTGAAAGTCACGTCCGCCACGGTCGGCCCCGCCTGCGGAGCGTACTGCTTCTTCTGCTGATCGTCGACTCCGACGCTGAAGAAACTGTAGGTGTGCGGGCCGTCAGCCAGGGCATTGTAGGTGATCGATCCGGTGTACACGCCGCTGCCATTCGGCGTGCCGCCGGTGGGCTGACCGATGAGCACGGGGGTCCCCTCATCGACCTGGACATAGACGTTCACCAGGGCGATCGAGCCGGCGGGCACGCCGGTGTTCTGATCGGGATCGGCCCCGGCCCAGTTGAGCGTGAAGACGCCGTTGCTGGAGTTGTACGACGACGGCGCCAGTCCGCTGAAGATGGACGACGGGAACGGTCCCCAGGAGTACGACGGACTGCTCGCCAGGATGTGCGTCACGGGCGGGTTCAGGTCCGGCACGAAGGTGCTGGCCTCGATCGCGACGTTGCTCTTGCTCTCGGTGTTGCCGGCCGCGTCATGGGCGATGCTGTGGAACGCATAGATATTGCGGTCCTGTCCCATGAAGGTAAAAATCATCGTGCCGGATGCCGTCGGGGCAAAGCTCAGGGTCTTGTACCAGGTGAAGGGGCCGTTGTTGACCGAGTAGTACAGATCGACCGACGAGACGCCGGAGGCCGGCGCACCCCCGGAACCGCCCGGGTCGCTGAAGGTGACCGAAACCGGGAAGCTATCGCTGCTCTGGCTCGTGCCGAGCGGGCTGATGACGTGGCTGGTCGGCCCTGTCTGGTCCACGACGACGTCGAGGAAGGCATCGGCGAAACCGCTATCCGTCGTATTCTGGTTCCGGATGCGGAGGGTGTGCTTCCCTTCCGGCAAGTTCAGGATCGCGCTGAAGCCGGTCCCGGTCACCGTGGCGTTGCCCAGGTCCGTCGCGGTGGTCGTATCGTACACATCGACGGTGAAGCACCCAGCAGCTTCCAAGGTTCCGGTCAAAGTCACCGAACCAGTGTTGGTAATGCCGTCCGTGGGCACGGGGCCAGTGTCGGGGCTGATGGCAAGGTTCGTGGGCGCCGCGGGAGTCGTGTAAGCCATGGTGGCCGTACTGATAACGGTAGCCGCGGTCTGGCTGGTCTGGTCGGCGATCGTGATGAAAATCTGGAAGCTGGTGGCGGCCTTGGTGTACTGGTGGCTGCCCAGAGCGTCGAAACCGCCGCTGGCGTTGGGTCGAATGGTCCCTGTGGATGCCGGCGTGCCATCGCCCCACTTGATCGAAGCGGTAAAGGTATGGCCGGGGTCATCCGTAGTGAACGAAGCGACCTTGACGTCGTTTAATTGATCGTATTCGGTGCCGACGAGGTGCTGGCCGCCCTGGGCGTTAGGCGGAGCATAGGCCACAGTCACCGAGCTGGTGACCGTCGTCGGGGTGGCCGTCTGGTGGGAAATGGTCACCGTGAGCGTGTACGACCCCTCCTGGGCATAGGTGTGGCTTCCGCGGACCTCAAACTGGTTGGTGTTGGAATTGAAATCGATCTGAGTCTGCGTGTCGGGAGCGGCGTTGGGGTTATCGCCCCAGAGGACCGTGGCGCTGAATGCACTGACGGGCTTCTGACCAGCCGGATTCGTAAAAGTGGCCAAGACGCCGCTGAAGGCCTGACCCTCGGTCACCACGGTGCCGCTGGCCAGATTGATGTTACCGATGCCTGTGCCCCAGTTGTCGGTGGCGGCCAAAGTGGGATACTCGCCCACCACCCAGAAACCGCTGCCTGTCGCCGCGTCCGGACTGATGCCGGTGTAATCTCCCAGGCGGTACGGCGAGCCGGTGAAGTCGGTGTAGATGGCCTGCCCGGCCTGCACCAGCACCGGGGCCTCCATTTGTCCAGGAGGAGCCCCGGCGGGTTGCCCGGTGGCGTAAAGCGAAATGTATTCGGAGGCGGACGATTCCTGGAAGGTCAATCCCAGGTTGCCAGCCGCGTCCAAGGCCACGGTACCGAAAGAGGTGCTGATACCAGGCCCTGGGTCCAGCACGCCCTGTTGGAGCAGCGTCACCGACGCCCCGGGGCAGCCGCAGGCCTTGCGCACGGCGGAGAACTCGAACCACTGCACGTGGGCGTCGCTGTCGGTACCAAGGCCCACATCGTGGCTCGCCACCAGGACGTTGTTCCGCCATTCGGCGTTCAGGATCCGCGTGTCGCCCGTGGTAACGACCTGCCCGCCGGGCTGCTTCGCTGCCGGTGGCATGAGATATGAGTTGACGTTGATGTCGTTATATGTGAACAGGCCGGGTGAGGGGTTCAGGGCATTGCTCAGTTGAACCACGCGGATCATCGAGCCGTTGTCAAAGCCCGCCTCTTCCACGAACCACATCAGGCTTTCCGGAGCGATGCCGGCCATCTGCGAAGGCTGACCGTGCATGATCGCCGGCACCAACGAAAAGAAACCGCTGCCGGTGAGATCCACGCGGTTCACGCTGCCAGTAGAAGACGCGGACAAGGCCGACCCCTTGGGAATCGTGAGGACTTGCACATGGTCGAACGTGTCATTCGTGAATGTGTACATGTTCACGGTAAACACATAAGTGTCGTAGTTGCGTCCGATCCGCAGGTAATCGCCCCAGAGGTTCTGCCCCCCGGTGCTGGTCTCTTCCAGGTTGATCCGCTTGAGGCCGAAACCGTCGGACGGGTTACTGTCGGTGGACACGGCAAAGTCGAGATAGGAGGTTTGTGCCGTGCGGTCCAATTCCTGGCAGCCGACCACGAAGTGGCCTGCATCCGCGTCGTAGAAGGCCCCCACGTCGGAGAGGACGGCGTTCTGGTCCGCCCCCGCCGGGGCGAAGAAGTTCTGCAACAACGTTCCGGGTACGGCCACGGCGCCTGTGCGGTCGTAGACGATGATTGCCGAATTGACCACTTCCAGGATGGCGCTGGGGCCGGCCGCGATACTGGAATTGGCGGGCACCATGCCGTTGCTGTCGGGATAGCCCAGCCCGCTGAACGACGTTTGCAAGACCGCCGAAGGCGTGATCCTGGTCAGGCCGCTGGCCACGACCGATACCGCGGCCACGGCAGCCGTACTGCTAATGGTAAAGCTGCTCTGATTCGAGTCCACGATGGTGACGACGATGTTGTACGTGCCCCCGACCCGGTACTTGTGACTGCCGGTAACAGTGAAGCTCCTTGTGTTGGCATCATAGTTGACCTGGCCGCTGCTCGAATCAGTCGCGCTCTGGTCGCCCCAGTTGATCGACACGTGAAAACCGCTGGTCGGGCCATTGGGATTGGTGTTGGTAAAGCTACCGATGATGGCATTCGTAAAGGGCGAACCTTCGCTCGCGTTGACAGTTGTTCCTGTCGAGGAGTAGGTCGGGTTGATGGTGATTATGGCTTCCGCCGCGGATTTGGCCGGCTCCACGTTGCCGGCATTATCGGTTGCCAGGCTGTAAAAACCGTACGTATGACCGGACACGCCCGTGAACAATGCCGTGGTCGCTGTCTTGTGCGACTGCCAGACAGTGAATGGGCCACTGTTATCCTGAACATAGATGTCGAAGTAGGCCACACCGCCGCTAACGGGGTTGGCCTGTCCCGACCATTGGACGACGAACTGGGAGGAAGCACTTGTCGCCGGCAACGGTGCTACCTGGCTGGTCGGGGGTATGCTGCTCGCAGAGATGGTGGACCAGGTAACCTGCGTTACACCGGTCCCGGGGTTGCCAGCCAGATCTTGCACTTTGCTCGCATCGACGGCCAGCGCGTAGTTACCCACGGCCGCGGTGAGGGCGTCCAGCCCACTGATTTCGTACGTCGCCGTTGTGCCGGCGACCAGCGCCGCACTTACCCCACCGTTGATCCGGTTGGTCGGATTGGCGCCCAGGGTCAGCGTGAGCGCCGACACCAGCGTCGTGACATCGATCGCCTCGTCAAACGTGACGTCTTCGGTCGAGACGCTCGTCGTGCGCGGACTGGGTGAGATCGGATCCAGGGAGGTTACCGTCGGCACCGTCGTATCGACCAACACCGCGAAGAAACTCGCTGGCTGGCCCGTAAGACTGGCTAAATCGGTGTTCCCGGCCGCATCCGCGATCGTCAGTTGCAGGTCGTGCTTACCTGGCGCGAGGCTGAGAGGCATGCTGAAGTTGGTTCCGGTCACTGTTGCGAAGCCGAGATCGGTCTTGGTCGTCGTGTCCGTCACATCAACGGTCAGGCCCGTCTCCGCCAGCGTTCCTGTCAAAGTCAGACTCTCAGTATTGGTGAGCGCTTGGCCGTTCGACACGCCCGTTTCGGGCGAGATCGCCAGGTTGGAGGCGGAGTCGGGCTGCGTGGTGCTCATCACCCAGCTTGTGGAAGCCGATCCGCTTCCCACATTTCCCGCCAGGTCGTGGAGGCCCTTGGCGTCAACTGTAAATACATAGGTCCCATCCTCGCCCACGACCCAGTTAAAGCCGCTGATGCGGTAGACGGCGCCGCTGGCAGGCGGAATAATCCCCGTCTCGGGCGCGATAGTCACTCGGTCATCGATCAAATTCAGCCCGCCGTTGAGCGTCAGCGTGATGTGGCTCAGGTCGAAGGTGGTGAGGTCGATTGGCTCCGACATCGTCAGGTCGAGCGACATGACCACTGTGTTCCGTGGATCAGTGGCAGGATGCTCCAGGGCCACGATCGTCGGCGGGGTGGTATCCATGGTCCACTGGACGTTTGCCGATCCGACGCCCGAGTGTCCGTCCTGGTCCTGAACGCCCGTGGCGTCTACGGTAAGGACGTAGTTGCCGTCGGCTGCGGTCAACGCCGCTAACCCATTGATGCTATAGGTAGTGTCCGAAACCTGCTCAACGGTAACCGTGCTGGTGACGAGGTTCGCCCCTCCGTTTCGCGTCAGCGAGACGTCTTGGTAAGTGAGGGTGCTCGGATCAATCGCCTTGGAAAATACGACATCGACCGTGGTTACGGGAGAATTGCAGAAGGCAGGCAGCGACTCCAGGTGATCGACGTAGGGCGGGGCGGCGTCGCCGTTGGACCATCGGAATGTGGCCGTGCCCGTAGCCTGATAGGCGCCCACGTCCTGAATGCCCGTCGTCGAGACGGTCAACGTGTAGGCACAGGCCCCCGCGGTCAGGCCCGCCAGTCCGCTGATCCGGTACGTCGAAGGCTGGCCGGCGATGGCGGCAACGGTGACGGCACTCGTGATCAAGTTGGGGCCGCTGTTGCAGGTGAGTGTCAAAGAGTGGTAATCGAACGTGTTAAGAATAACCGGTTCCGTGAACGCCACGTCGGCAGACAGAACCGCACCCGAATGGGAATCGCGAACGACGTTGACAATGCCGGTGACCGCCGCGGGCGTGGTCTCATTGACCGCATAGTACAGAGTGTACGAGCCGGTCCCATTGTCGTCGAACAAGTGCAACACGTGTTCCGAGATAGAGGCACCCTGCGACGCAGGGAAAGTGAGGTCGGTCTGCCATACGTTCGGCCCGAGAAGGAGTACTTCGCCATCCGAGCGGACAACCTTCACCAGGCGGTACCCCGCACCCGGGTCGGGAAGTTGCAAATAGTCAAATCCAGAGGTCATATCGGCGGTCAAATGGACCTGGAGATGGTCCAGCGAGACCGGACCGTCCACGGCTGCATCGGTCGCCTGGTTCACCACGGCCGTGCTGCCGTCGCTCAGGTAGACCGTATCCGGCGCGTCGTCCGGATTGGGAAGATCATCGACGAGGAAATCAGGACTGTCGTCGCCCGGTAGGGCGGTCTGGACCACGTGGATAAGTTGGTGGATCTTGACGCTGTCGATGAGTGAGGTCTTCAGGCCGCCTAAAGCGTCGGAATGTTCGAAGCTGGCCGAATAGCTGACGAACTTGCCATCGAGGGGAGAAGTCATCAGCCAGACCGCCTCGCTGGTTTGGCCCGGGGCGATGTTGCCAAAATCGATCGTCAACGACGGGGTCGCCTGCTGATGGCCGACCTGGGTGCCGATGATCTTGAAGGTTTCCGCCAGACCTTTGGCGTTGTCCACGATCTGCGGCTGGGCCGAGGTGATGCTGAAGTTATTCGCCGTCCCCTTTCCCACATTCGTCACCAAGGCACCCAACGCGAACGGCTTGTCGCCGCCATAAACGTCGCGCTGCCAGAAGTAGTTCAGTTGCAGATAGGCGTCGGGCTGAACAGTGATCACCGCGGGCGCGAGTGGTACCGTCACCTGCACACCATTGACATCATACTGGAGCGTCCCTCCGATAGAGTACTCCGTCGGCCCATTGGGAGCGGCTTGCCGCGTGGGGATGAATGTGTACACCGCCGTACCGTTCGCCTTTGGGCCGATGACGCCGGTACCATCGACTGCCGTGAGGCCGGTCAAGTCTGGTCCCTCCACGGCGAACATGTTGTTCGCGGGATTGCCGTCCTGGTCACGAATATCGAGCGTGACGTGAACGCCCGAAAGACCCTCACTGGTATTGCCATTGTCAATCTCCAGCGTCCCCTTGAATGCCTCCCGCGTCATCACCGCTTGCTGGTCCAAGCGAATTTTGACTTCAGCACACGCCGCGTTGGCAGAGGTGCCTGAAAGCGGAGTACCTTTAACGCTGGCACCCGGAAGGTAGATTGTTCCCAGGTTGGCGCCGGCAGTCGTGCCTGAAAGCGAAGTACCTTCGACGCCAGACGGCGATTGTTGGGCGGTTTCCGAGTGGCCGCATGGCCCTTCCACGACTGACTCGATTATAGGTTCCATCGCCACTCCGATGAATCCAATCCCGTACGTCGCCTCCTCCGCCAGCGTTCCTGCGAGGCTCTCAGCCATGGCGCCGAACAGGTTACAAATGTTAATGCCACCGCAAGCAAGCGCCACTATCGGAAAGCCAGCGTACCAAACGGCGCTACACGGCAAAGTCGGCCCGCCATTTCCGTTAGATTCTGACATGCAATTCTGATAGATAGCGTTCAGGCCAACGATGACGTCGTGGCAATTCTCCGCGCTTTGAGGGGAACCAGACTGTTGGCTCCCTGATTGTGTGGATGGGACTTTGGCGCGAATAGTAACTGGGATGACCCGAGAACTTTGCGCGGGCAGCGTTCCCAGTTTGGACAGAAGCGGAATGATGTCATATCCGGGGTTGTCAGGGATGTTGAACTGCGCGTCCATGGCTGCGATCAACCCATGGTTCGTTATCGTAAGATTCACTTGCGTCGATTGACCAGGCGCCAGCACCGGAAGATGCGTCGGCCCGTCAATTGTGAGAACAGGAACCGGCACGCTCGTTTGGAAGGTGGTGGTGAGCGTGACCTGGTATTGATCGGTAATTTGTGTCGGAACGACATGCCACGTATAGGTGACAGTCTGCTCCGCCAGGAAGACGGCCGTTTGGTTCACGATTCCGGCGACGACCGTGTAGGGTTGTCGGTAGGAAGAGTGCTGCGCCGCCGTAACGTCTAGCAGATAAGGCCCCTCGGGCACGTTGGGCAGCACCACTTCGCCACTAGCGCCCGTCGTTGCTTGGGCAACGACAATCGAGTTATCATAGGGGTCCAGCAACTCGACGCTCGCGTTAGCCACCTGGGGGCTGCCAGCCTCGTAAAACGTGTAATTGTCTTGCACGTCAACGGTTACGTCGGCGACCGCCTCCGAAATTGCGCGAAATTGGCAGGACACCGCAAGACTGGCAACCTTCGAGGAGAGAACAATCGTGCCCTTGTACAGACCGAGCGTCATGTCTGCAGCGGGGGAGAGAATAAGCGTTACCTGCGCGCTCTCACCGGGGGCCAGCGAAGGAATCGTGTCCGCCGAGGCCAACGCCAGCCATGGGACAGCGGGCAACTGCACCTGGAGATCGCCGCTGGGAGCAGCGCCCTTGTTGCTCACGCTAAACGTGACCGTGGTCTGCGCGCCGCGGAGCATGCCGGATTGCAGGTAGCTGGGGTTCGACACCAGCAACGGCGTCAGCGGTCGAACGACCACGCCCAGCGGCAGGCTGGCGAGCGCTCCTTCGCTGCTCGTGACCTGGAGGGTCAAAGGTACGGACGTGAGTTTGGTGATCGAGTCGGCGCTGAGGACCAAGCCCACGCTGACCGTACCAGAACCCGGCAAGTCGGACACCGGGCTGACGACCGCGTGCAAAAACTGCGGGAGTCCCGTGACCGTCGCCGAGAGCCCCGTCAGCGGGATTTCCGAAAGGTTTTGGACATGGAATTGGAGCGAGAGCGGCGCGCCCGGCCCCACTTGCAGCGACTGGGGCCCCTCGACAAACTGCATTCCGACAATCTCGAACTGGTCCTGCGGCTGGTCATCAGACAGGCCAGGGTAATCGGCGTTGATGCCGTAATACCCTGCCTCGGTAGGCAGGGGCTGGAACACCCCGGTGAAGTGTCCGCTCGCGTCCGTGGTCACCGTGAGATCGCGGACATAGCCGTTGTGCAGCACGCGAACCGTAACCGGGGTGTTGGCGGCCGGCTTGCCCGTCGCGGGGTCGGTGGCGTTGCCGGAGAACGAAACCGGCGTGCCGGCCGTGTCCGTATGCACATCCGCCTGCACCGTCGCCCGGTAGGCCGGTGCCACGGTCACGGCTTGGGAAACGAGCGTGCTGTTCCGGCTTGGGATCTCCGCCAGATCGCCGCCGCTGTTGGCGGTGACCAGGACCCAGTAGTTCCCCAGGTTGGACGGAAGCAAAACCTGGGATGAGGCCGTGTAAGACGCCCCCGGCGCCAACGGGCCGTACACCGCGACGTCGGCGGCGAGCAGGTCCGTTGAGTCCAGGCGACCCGTCGTGGATACCGCCACCTGATCGTTCCACGTGCCTGTCGCCGTGGCAAACCCGTCGTTGATCACCGACCAGGTGACGGTGATCGCGGTTCCCGCCTTGGTGATCGTCGGAACCGCGGTGACGCTGGTGACTTCGAGGTCCGCCTCGGCCTGGTCCGTGATTTCGACGACGGCTGAACCCGGATTGTAACCGGTCGCGGTGGCGATCAGCGTTGCTGGCCGGCTGCCCTCGGCGATGTTGGCGGTGGTCGCGCTCACCCCGAAGGTGACACTCGCGGCCTCCGCGGGAATGGTCACCGTCGATGGCAGTGAGATCGCCGGATCATTGGCCGACAGGGTAACCACGAGCGGGCTGCCCAGGTCGCTATTGCTGCGCGTGAGCGTGGCGCTCGCCGTACCTGGCACCTGGGTCGATAACACGTCGGCCGAAAGCGTCAGCGACAGAGTTTGGCCTTCCACGCTGGTCACATCGATTTGCGCAGCCGCCGATCCCTGGCTGAGCGGCTGCAACGCCGGGTTAGCCAGCGACGCGGTCACCGTGATCGTCTCAGTGTTCGCCAGCGTGGCGGTATTGATGGTGCTGATCGGGAAGGTCACCGAGGTCGCCCCGGCTGGTACGACAACTTCCGATGGCGCACTGAGCGTTGCGTTATCACTGGAGTTGAGAAGGACGATCACCGCTTGCTGCTGCACCCGATCCATGGTCACGGTAGCAATCGCAGAGGGGCTGGGCGCGTTCTCCGGTAACATGGTAGCACCCAGATTCAGACTCAACTGCGGCAAGTCGTCGTCGAGGACGTTGAGGGTGGACGAGCCGGTGACGAACCCAGGCGCCGACGCACTGATGGCCACTCGGTATGGGCCCTCAGGGAGCAGATCATTCACGGCATCTATGCTGAAGGTTGCTGACCTCTGCCCGGCAGGTATCGTGACCGTGTCAGGAACGGTGGCTTTGTACGGGTAGGCAGACATCAGAGCTACGACAAGGTCGCCTGTCGTGTCCGTATTTCGAGTCACCGTGCCACTGGTCGCACCGGCACCGGCGGTCTCGTCGATCGAGGCGTTGGCGAGGCTCACCGTGAGAGTGGGCACGTTGCTATCCAGGACCTGGATCGTGCCGGTGACGGTGCTAAAGCCAGCGGCCGAGGCACTCAGAGTCACCGCACGTGTACCCACGACGAAGGACTGTCTGACGGCGCCGATCGGAAAGCTGATCGAATTCTGTCCGGAGGGTATGCTAACCGATGATGGTACGGTGGCCGTCGCGGGATCGCTGCTGGCGAGCGTCACGGACAAGCTGGCACTCGTATCACCGCTGCGGGTAAGCTTGGCCAGTGCGGCAGCGGCTCCCGCGTTGTTGTAGAACTGGTTAGCGGAAAACGACAGTTGCAGCGACGGCGTAATGGCCAGCGGTTGGCTGGCCATGGCCACGTTATTCGTCGTGCTCAACTCGTAAAAGGCGTTGTCGGCGTTGGTCCGAACCACAAGCCATTCGTTGGTTGATGCGAAGACAGGCAACGTAATCTGCACGCTCTGCGCCAGTTGCCCGCCCGGTTGGAGTGGTCCGTTGGCCGGGAAAGTGCCCAAGAAAACCTCCCTCCCGCCGGAGGGAGCATCGTCGGCAAATACCTGATCACGCCATGTTCCCGTGGCCGCGCCGCTGCCTTGGTTGCTGTCGGTCCAGGAGACCGTAATTGTCTGCCCTGCCAGCGCGGTAGTCGGGCCAGACACAGCGCTCACGACAAGGTCAGGATAGGCTGCCAGCGCGGAGGTGGCCGTGATTACCGATGTGTTATTCCCATACGCTGGGTTGCCGCTAGCGTCGTATTCGGGGACCGTCCGATAGCTGTCCGCCGTGACGCTCGCCTGCAACGTACCCACCCCCGGGGTGCCGTCGGGAAGCTGGAAGGAGTAGGTCCGGGCTGCCGTGCCGCCGGTCGCGATGCTGTTGCTGCCGTAGTAGCGGCTAGCGTTGACAACCGTCTGACCTGTGGTCGTGTTGACCACCGTG
>Ga0209039_10002938_pt1 | contig 13801 bp, 9 predicted proteins | sample BogFormECP12_OM1_FD_188238 | JGI IMG/M metagenome (GOLD analysis project Ga0209039, IMG submission 188238) | Bog forest soil microbial communities from Calvert Island, British Columbia, Canada - ECP12_OM1 (SPAdes) (version 2) | ecosystem: Environmental > Aquatic > Freshwater > Wetlands > Bog ...
CTAAGGCCCCGAGTTCGAGGTGACACGCTTGCCCGCCATAGCACGCCGGATTAAGCGATTGGTTGTATCTTACAGAAAGTAAAGTGGCGGAGAGGGTGGGATTCGAACCCACGTGCCCGCTTTTGGCAGGCAAGACGCTTTCGAGGCGCCCCCGTTATGACCGCTTCGGTACCTCTCCGCGGTAAACCAAGTATCAGGTGTCAGGTTTTAGGTGTCAGGTCTAAGCACCAGATGCGGGGAGTTGGTTTTAAGCTTTTCCCTGACACCTGATACCTGAAACCTCATTTCTAACTCCTCCTCTTCCGGAAAAACTCCTGAATTACCAAAGCGCAATCCGCAGCCAGGATACCACTCGCGATCTCGACCTTGTGATTCAGCTTGCGGTGATCCAGAACACGGAGTACTGATCCGCACGCGCCCGCCTTCGGGTCACGCGCGCCGAACACCGTGCGCCGCAATCGTGCTTGCACGATGGCGCCTGCGCACATCGCACAAGGTTCGATTGTAACATACAGGTCGCAACCCTCCAGGCGGTAGTTGGCCAGCTTTCGCGCGGCGCGCCGCAGCGCCAGAATTTCCGCGTGGGCGGAAGGGTCGTGCAAATGGATCGGGCGATTGTGCGCGCGCGCCAGCACCCGTCCTTCCCAAACCAGGACCGCCCCCACCGGGACTTCGCCTTCGCGGGCGCCCCGCTCCGCCTCGCGCAACGCCATGCGCATGAAGCGCTCATCAAGAGAAAGCAAATGGCCTTTCGCCGCACCCTTTCGCATGGGCCTATCGTAGCATCTTCGATTGCCGATTTTCGATTGGAAGTCGTCAGTTAGCAGCCATCAGTAGTCGGTAAAAGCATTCATTGGAAACCGAGAATCGAAGGCTGAAGCCTTTCGTTAGTCCAATCGAAAATCGACAATCGAAAATCGACAATCGTCAATTAATGTCCCCGACGCTTTTGCCTTGCACCTCCGCCGTGAGTGGTGTAGTAATTGCATTCTCATTTTAGGTAACAGGAGAGATGACTACGATGATGAACCGACGAAATTTTTTGCGCGGCAGTACCCTGGGACTATCGGCGTTGGCCGCCATGCAGGCGCCGGGCGGGCTTCTCGCCAATCCTTTCGGCAAGCCGATCGGGCTCCAGCTCTATACGCTCCGCGATGATCTCCAGAAAGATATGCTGGGCACCCTCAAACAAGTCGCGGCAATTGGCATCAAGGAAGTGGAACTCTACGACCTGTACGGGAAGACCGCGGGGGAGTTCGCCAAGATCCTGAAGGATGACGGCCTCGCCGCTCCCAGCGGGCATTACATGACCAAGCATCTGCACGGGAACTGGGAAAAGGAAATCGAGGACGCCAAAACTATCGGAATGAAATATATGGTGAATGCCATCCTGGATCCCGAGGAACGTAAATCCTTCGATGACTGGAAGCGCCTGGCCGAGCTCTTCAATAAGGCCGGCGAGCAAACCCAGAAGGCCGGTATTCAATACTGCTATCACAATCACAATTTCGAATTCCAAAAATACGGCGACACGACGGTGTATGACTATCTTCTCAAAGCACTCGACCCGAAACTCGTCAAATTTGAGATGGACTGCTTCTGGGTAACGCACGCCGGTCAGGATCCCGTGGCTTACTTCAAGAAATACCCGGGACGCTTCCCGCTGCTCCACATCAAGGATATGAAGGACCATCCCCCCGCCACGCAAGAGAAGGACGATAAGATGGGTATGTTCGCGCCCGTGGGTCACGGCACCATCGATTGGAAGCGGATCTTCGCGGCCGCGCCCACTGCGGGGATGAAGCACTTCTTCATCGAGCAGGACTGGTGCGAGCAGTCCCCGCTGGAAGCGGTAAAGATGAGTTACACGTATCTTCATAGCTTGACGTAAGTTGCTCCACCCCATCCGCCACTATCCTGGGAGGCGGGCGCCGGCAGATTCGCGACCGCCGCAGGATATGTCCCTGCTGGGATGATGGACTTATTGCAAGAGCTTCGGAGCCGAGAAGGGATCGGAACTACTTATTTCCGCCGGGCTGGAGCAAGCTAAGAAACTGGGAGAGGCGGCCCCGGAAAGCCTCCAGCGCATCGTTCACCGCACGTTCCTGAATTTCGCGCAATTTCGGCTCCAGAGCGCTCAGTGCTTCTTTGATCTGTCCCTGAACTTGATCGGATGAGGATGCGGCGGCTTGGTCCGCAGCCTCTTGAAGTTTTGCTTGCCAAGTCTGCAGGCTCTTCTCCGCCGCCGCGTTAGCCGAGGCTTCAACCTGCACGCGAATTGGGTCGGACGATGAAGCGAGGGTCATACTGACGATATCTTGCAGCCGCGTTTGCCAATCCTGGAGACTTTTCTCTGCGGCCGCATTGGCCGAGGCTTCAACCTGCGCACGTATTTGGTCAGATGATGAAGCGAGGGTTGCACTGACGATATCCTGCAACCGCGCTTGCCAATCCTGGAGGCTCTTCTCCGCCGCTGCGTTGGCCGAGGCTTCAACCTGCACGCGAATTGGGTCGGATGATGAAGCCAGGGTCGTACTGACGATATCTTGCAGCCGCGTTTGCCAATCTGGGAGGCTTTTCTCTGCCGCCGCATTGACCGAGGCTTCAACCTGCGCACGTATTTGATCAGATGATGAAGCGACAGTCTGGTGAGCGATGTCTTGCAGCCGCGTTTCCCAACCTTGGAGACTCTTCTCCGCCGCCGCATTGACCGAGGCTTCAACCTGCGAGCGTACTTGGTCAGATAATAAAGCGGCAGTCTTGTCGGCGATATCCTGCACCCGGGCTTGCAATTCTCCAGAATGCTTTTCCCCCGCGGCGCGAAGTCCCTCCTCAACCCTGTTTTGCAGGTTCTCTCCCACCAACTGCAAATGCCTCTGAGCCTCGGCCAACCGGCCGACCAACAGGGCATCGAGCTGAGTTTGTATCAGGTTCGCCTGCCGTTCCCCCGTTTCGCGCAGGGTCTCATTCAGCCGGTCTACCAAGGACGCGCTCTGGCTCTCCGCGCTCACATCTAATTTTGCCTTAATCTGCGAAACAACTCTTTCCTTGTTCGCCTGGATTTCCTCTTGGATCTGACGCTTCATTTCCTTTAAGGCCACGTCACGATCCCGGTTCAAGGTTTCGCGGGCGGAGGACACCGTCATCATGATCTGTTGCCGGGTCTCCTCCAATACGGAATCCCTCTCGGTATGAAGATGGCTTCTCCAGGCGGTCAGCGCTTGGCCAGCATCTGCCTGCGTCTGCGCCTGAAAGCGTTCACGCGCGGCCCCGATTCCACTCTCGATGATCAGATGGAGCACCGGCAGCGCTTCCGCCTCGATCTTCTCCTGTATCTGCTCTGTGGTCAGCGGCAGGGGAATACTCTCCAGAGTCGCGCCCAGGTTTTCCTGGGACGCCGCAATTCTCGCGTCCAACTCTCCCATTTCCGCTTTCATCACGCTCAGGTGTTCATCAGAGGCCAGAATTAGCTGCTCGATGGCTGCTAACTCCGACTCTTTTGCGGCACTAGCGCGTGCCCGCAGATCTAATTCCAATTCCCGGGCGACCTGTTGCACGACCTGGTCAAGCCTCGCGCGGAATTGCCGGGCATGCGCATTAGCGGTTTCATGCAGCTCCTGAAGGACCTGAGTGGCGATTTCTTCGCTGGTCCGGGTAGAAGGAGCCATTTGGGCAGACGTGCTTTCCGTGAGCGTGGGGCGGGGAGCGGGAGCCTCCTTCGCCGGCGCTCCCGGATCTTTCCCCTTGGGCGCCCAGTTGTCGGGGGGGAATTCCAGGCCCCAGATATTCTGCGACTCCACCAACTGGACTCCCGCTTCCTGGGAGCCGTCCGGCTTGCGCTTACCGCTTACCCACACGACCTTCGCCTTGGCCACGCTCCCCAGGGTGGGGTTTTCAACGAGAATGTCCGCGCCGACGACCAGTTGCTGCGAGGTCAAGAACTTCGCACCATGCCTGTTGATAATAAGTGTGTGGGTGCTTTCCCTGAATGCCTTCTGATAGGCGTCCTTCCCATGGATCACAATAGGAAGAGCGAGGGAGAGTCGCGAGCTTCGACGGCCTTCACCTGCTTCTTCGGGATCTTTCATGGAACACGTCCTAAACCTCACTTTTCGCCGCGATTATGGTGAATTAAGGGGTTAAGATTCCGGCGAGGGGCCTCCGGGCCGGGGTGGGGTTTTTTCCGCACCCGGCCGCACCCGCGCTGCACTTTCCTGATTTTCTTTCTGTAGAAGGCTCCGGTATTCCTTCAGGCCAGCCGCGGCGGCGCGGTTCATACTTTCGACAACGGAGTTCGCCAAGGCGGTGAGCTGGCGGTGTGCCTCCTGTAAGGGTGTGGGCGGCGGCGGTTTTTCCGTGGTGGCTTTGAGACCGCATTGCAATTCCTGGATCTTGGCTGCGAGCTGTCCAATCTCCTTTCTTGAGGCGCTCAAGCTTTCTCGCAAGAGTTTGATCTCCTCTTCGAGAGCACCCACCTCGTGCGCTTTGGCGTGGGCTGCGCGCTCACGCAGGTCGATTTCCATTTCCAAGCCAATGCGGCGAGTGAGCTCCTTCAGCCGGTCCTGGAAATCCCGGGCGTGTGCGTCGGCGGACTCCTGCAACTCCTGCAAGAGCCGAATGGTGATCTCCTCGCCGGCCAGCGAAGATAAGCGTGTCTCGGCCTCCAAGGCATCGGCGAGTTCCGCAGGGGCGGGATCATCCGGCGCGGGCACGGCATCTTCTCGAGGCTGGGAACGCCAGTCGTCAGGGGGAAATGCGATCCCCCAAACATTCTGCGCCTCGATCAACTGAAGCCCCACGTGATGCAACTCTCCGGGATAGCGCTTCTCGCTCAACCAAACAACATTTGCCCTCGCCACGACTCCCAAGGTACGGTTTTCGACCAAAACCTCCGTGCCCATGTCCAACTGGCGAGTGGTGGCTATCTTCCCGCCGTGCTTGTTAACGATCAAGGTTCGCACGCTTTCGGTAAAGCTATTTCCATCCACGTCCACACCCGAGATGACGACCGGGATGGACATGGCCAGGCGCGTGCTTCGACGGTCCTGATTCAAGTTATCTTCACTCATTTTGCACACTACCGGACGCCAGGAATGGCCTGATTATAACGGAGTGGCGGCCGCGGAACAACAGCTTTGAATCGATTCCGCGCGATTCTCCCTGCCCGCACCTGATTGCGAAGTTGCCACTGCTACGCCGGGGGAGGCCCTGGGAAATATGGGCTCGGGCCGGCGGGAATAGCCGCGTCGGGGACTGCTTCACCTCTCCGGTTTCAAATAGATTACTCCCAGGGGTGGCAGGGTTAGTTCCACGTGGCAGGGCTGGTTTTGCCATGCCAGCGGGATGGCTTGGCGGCCCGTCGCATTGATTACGCCGCTCCCGCCGAACTGCGCATCGTCGGTATTCAAAATCTCGCGATAGAAGCACGCCTCCGGCACCCCTACGCGATAGCCCTGCTGCACGACCGGAGTGAAGTTGCAAATCACCACCAGGTGGTCCCCTGGGGTTTGCCCTTTGCGCAGGAAGGCGATGACAGAATGGTCGGCGTCGCGGAAATCGATCCATTCGAAACCGGTGTATTCAAAATCGATTTGGTGGAGCGCCGGCTCCGCCCGGTACAGTTGGTTGAGTTGCGCCACCAACCCCTGGAGCTTGCGGTGGGGTTCATATTCGAGCAAATTCCAATCCAGGCTTTGGGCGGGGTTCCACTCAATCCACTGACCCAGTTCCGCGCCCATGAACAGCATTTTCTTTCCCGGATGCGCGTAAAGAAAAGCGTAGAGCGCCCGCAGGTTGGCGAACTGCTGCCAGTAATCCCCCGGCATTTTGGCGAGCAGCGAGCGTTTGCCGTGCACCACCTCGTCGTGCGAGAGTACCAGCACAAAGTTCTCATTGAAGGCGTAGAGCAACGAAAACGTCAGATTGGAGTGGTTGTAACGGCGGAAGACGGGGTCGGTGGAAAAATATTGCAACATGTCGTGCATCCAGCCCATGTTCCATTTCAGGCTGAAGCCCAGGCCGCCGACGTAAGGCGGCCGCGAAACCATGGGCCAGGAGGTGGATTCCTCCGCGATCGTCAAGGTGCTGGGATGATGCTGGTGGGTAAGTTCGTTGAAGCCTTTGATGAAGGAGATGGCTTCCAGGTTTTCGTTGCCCCCGAAGGCGTTTGGCACCCATTGGCCCGGCTTGCGGGAGTAGTCGAGGTAGAGCATGGAGGCCACCGCGTCAACGCGCAGGCCGTCGATGTGATATTTTTCCAGCCAAAACAGCGCGCTCGCCCAAAGGAAGGTGCGCACCTCGGTGCGCCCGTAATTGAAGATGCGTGTGTGCCAGTCCGGATGCTCACGCAGGCGCGGATCCTCGTGCTCGTAAAGGTGGGTTCCGTCGAAAAACGCCAGGCCGTGCGCGTCGGAGGGAAAATGCGCCGGCACCCAGTCCAGAATCACCCCGATCCCGTGCTGGTGCAGGTAGTCGACGAAGTACATGAAGTCTTCCGGCGTGCCATACCTGCTGGTCGGGGCGAAATACCCGGTGGTCTGGTAGCCCCACGATTCATCCAGCGGATACTCCGTCACCGGCATCAATTCCACATGCGTAAAACCCTGCTTCTCGACGTAGTCGGCTAACTGCTCGGCGAGTTCCCGATAGTTGAGGACGCGATGGTCCTCTTCCGTCGAGCGCCGCCACGAGCCCAGGTGAACCTCGTAAATCGCCAGCGGCGCGCGGAACCCCTGGCGCGCCGTACGCTCCGCCATCCAGGTTTGATCGTGCCAATCGTAGCGGTTCAAGTCGTAGACAATCGAAGCCGTCTTGGGCCGCAACTCGGTGTAGAAACCGTAGGGGTCGCTCTTCAACCCCAAGTAGTTAAGATACCGGCCTTTGATTTCAAATTTGTAAAGCTCCCCTTCGCGCAAGCCGGGAATGAAGATTTCCCACACGCCCGTGGCGCCGCGCACGCGCATGGGATGCTGCCGGCCGTCCCACACGTTGAAGTTGCCCACCACGCTCACGCGTTGGGCATTCGGCGCCCACACCGCGAACGACACGCCGCGGATCCCGGCGATTTCCGCCACGTGGGCGCCCAGCTTTTCGTAAGTTTTGTGGTGCGTGCCTTCCGCCAGCAGGTAAAGGTCGAAATCGGAAAGGACGGGCGGGAAGCGATAAGGATCCTCGAACTCGTGCTGCCCGGCATAATCCGTGCGCAAGCGATAGGGGAACATCGCCTGCTCGCCTGGGAAGACCGCTTCGAAGAATCCCTCCGCATGGATGCGCCGCAGCGGCACGGCGCCGCCTTCTCCCGGGCCGCGCACCACCCATGCGTCATGCGCACGCGGCAGGAAAGCACGAATCGCTACTGCCGCTTGGCCCTGCACCTCCACCAAGTGCATTCCCAAAATGTGGAAGGGGTCTCCATGCTCGGCGCGCAAAATAAGCGCGATCTCCTCCACCGGCGCGGTAGTATCAGCCAGAAGCTTAAGTCGTGTGGCCATCGCTCCTATTCTACTCTACACGAGGACAAATTTCAGGGTCTTTAAACAAAAACAACGCGTATCCCCTTTCCTTTCAGTAACTCATCACGAAAATAAGGTAACTTGTTTATTTTCAGCAAACTCTGAGGATCGCTTTTTTTGCCCCTTTGTTTTCAATAAACTCTGAGGAGCACTCTTCATTTTTAACATCTCTTAGGTCAGAGCCCTTTTCCGGACCCTGAGCAGCAATGTTGGTGAGCAGCCACAATTGGCACAGCCGGGAATCTTCCATGCTTTGCATAAACCCCGGACGTTCGTTCCTCGGATCCTGAGGTTGGAATTCTACTCTGCGGACTTCGTAAGTTGGACAGGTGGTGATCAACAATGGAGGGAGACCTGCCGCAGACATGACCGCACCTCGCAGTAGCACCCTTTCGTTTATCAACCTACGCTATTAAAGTCAAGAGAAATCTACCAGTGTTAGAGGCTATAAAATGTCACTGCCGGAAAGCAAGCGTAGCGCGGACCTGTTTTGTAGGTCGGCGGCTTATCCTTGCCCATCGTGGGAGAGCCGCGGACCTACAAGACAGGTCCGCGCTACACTTTAAGTTCACTCGACTTGTGCTTCAGAGGGGACTAAAAGGAAGGCAGGGGCAGCGGCTGGTTGAGTTGAGGTGCCTGCCGCTTGCCCCTGTTGGTAGGTGAGCTTTAGGCGAGCTTATCGTCTTCCACCTCCGTGGCCGCCACCGGTACTGTGGCCACCGCCACCGCCGGAACTATGGTTTCCACCGCCGCCACCGCTGCGCGGGGCCGAAGTGCTATGACCACTGCCACCGCTGGGGGCAGCTTTACCGCGGCTAGCACCCCAAGGTGAAGAGTAGCCGCGGCCGCCTCCGTAATAGCCACTAGGAGCGCGCTGCCGCATGATGGGCCGATTCAGGTTGAGCGGCGGGCGCGAACTGCCCCCGTAGCTCCGTGATTGGCTCGAGTAGCCTTGCCACCCGCCGCGCAGAGAGGTCTCGCCGGATCCCGTTCGCCCGCTGCTGTAAGGGCTGGGGCTTGCAAACCGTTGCCAACTGTAACGATTCCCTTGAGTCGCCAGGCCGCTTCTCCCCTGCGACCCCGCACTCGGCCCATTGACCGCCGCCGGCCACCGGCCGGACTGGTTTCCGCTGGCGAACCGCTGCCAATTGTACTGACTCCCTTGTGGGGCGGGGGTGCCTCTCCCCTGCGACCGCGCACTCGGGCCATTGACCGCCGCCGGCCACCGGCCTGACTGATTTCCGCGGGAGAATCCTTGCCAGTTGTTGGATGGGCCTCTCGCGCCCAGCCGTCCCGTTTCCACGCGGCCAGGGGAGCCCGAGCGCGCCCCAAAGCTTGGCATGTTTGCGCCGGGGTGTCCGCTCGCCAGTTTGGGTGGCACTGAAACCGGAGCCTGTCGGCTAAAGCTTGGCACGTTTGCGCTGGGGCGTCCGCTCACTCCGCCGCCCCTGGGCAGGAAGTGATTACCACTTGCACTCCCCCAATTGCCTGAGGAGTGTCCGTTATGTCCGTCCCAACCACCATGTCCATCTCTGCCGCCCCTACCATCATGATCATGGTCGGGCCGCCAGCGCCAGCGGCCTCCGAAAGAGAACCAAAACCCGGAGTGGTAGGGCGCCCAGCCCCAAGGCTCGTAGGAAATCCAGGTCCATCCCCAGTAAGGCTCATAACCCCAATAACCGGCACTGTAGGGCACCCAACCGGCATCCACCTGGGGTGTCCAGCACCAACCCTGGTCCGGCACCTCACTCCATTGGCCGTAGGCATCGAGATCGCTCGACCCTATATAGTTAGGATCCGCGTGTTGCGAGGCTTGCGCACTCTGGATCTGCCGGTCGCGGTCGCTGCACCACTTGTCGAGTTCATCCCCGCCCGGGGCCGGGTCAATTTTGTACTCCGGATTGTCGGTGCCGTGAATTTGGATGATTTGGCCCGCCTCAACCTTGGTGCTGCCTTGGTTGGTCAGGACTTCCGCTTCGCCCTGGCGCACGATCAGAAGAGTCTCACTGGGGGAATTCACCTGAATGCGATAAACCCCCGGCGCCAGCGGATGTACGCCCATATTCGGGGTGTCAATCTCCGCGTCCGCTTGGGTGCCATTCAAAACACTGAAATCCACCAGGCCTGAGGCCAACTGGATTTGAATCTTGTTCTGCTCCAGGTCTGCCACCTTGGCTTCCGTGCGCTGGTCGAGGCGCATGACGTTGGCAAAGTCGAGCTGGACTTCCGCCCGCGACCGATCCGCCGTCGCCACACTGTCACCCGGCACCACGGGAGTATTCACCGTGGCCGGCACCCATTGTCCGCCATCGCCGTGCATGGTGGTAACGTCGCCATGAATCACGCTGATGCGCCCTACCGCCGTTTGTGCCTGGGGCTGTGCCTCGGGTTGTGCATCAGGCTGCGTCTCGTCCTCCGCCCGAAAGTTGGATGTGACGAATAGTCCCATCGAGAGAATTGCTAGTGCGATCAGTAAGAATCGGTTCTTCATGGCCCACCTCGGTCGAACGTCCATTGTCGAACTCCAAACCCGTGTCCGGCCTTTATAGGGCAAGACCCATGCCAAACTCAGAAATGGTTAATGTCGTTTATCTGGTCTCAGGTCAGTAAGTTAGAAGGGAACCCATTTGTAGATTGGGAACGTCCCTTTCTGAACCCTGCCTAAATTCAGCCGATTGGTGGCCGTTTTCGGCCAGCGGGGAAGTTTGGTGTTAGCCTCCCGCGATCTCGAAGAGGTTTTGCAGCAAGGCGCAGTCTTCGCAACCCTCCCGCAATTTGGGAGGGCGCTTCCGGTCGACGATTTCCCGAACCTTGGCGAGCAGCAGGGGAATCTTGTCCGGCGCCAATTCTACTGGCCGGATGTGCGCGCTGAATTCCATCAGGAACCCTGAGCCGGTGTGGTGGGTATCCTTCCCTGCCGTGGCGTCGTCGGTTACTGGCTCCGTGTAGACCAGCGCCAAGCCCGAAACGGGCGCGAACCCCCTCTGCTCCCCGATGACCGCGTAGGCATTTAGCTGCACCTCATACATGGGAAACAATTCATCCTGGGACGCGGTGAACTTGGCAGTCTTGTAGTCAACAATCAGGTGCGAATCGTCCTCCATCACCAGAATGCCATCTGGGGTTCCGCGCAGGGTGACGTTGGTTTCCCTGTCGAGAATGCTGAATTTCGTGTAGTGCGGGGGATTGCGGTATCCCTTGACGTTGCCGAGCTGACCGAGCCACGGAGGCGCGCTCTGGTGGCGATCGAACCAACCGTGCACCAGCCGCTTGCCGTAGGCATCGATCGAGCTGAAGATACCGGGGAAAATCTGATAGGGGATCCCCTCGGCGTGCATCTGAATCCAGAAGCAGCGCGGGCAGAAGCCGGGCATGGCCACCCCGCCCAAGTTCTTGGCAGAAATCGTGATCGGTTCGGACATAGCTTCTTCCAGCGTCGAGAAGTGACCCAATCATCGGGCCATCGGTTCATCGAGCCATCGGGTCATCAGTGAGGACATTCTACGCCACCGGAAGAAAATTCTGAATTATGAATTCTGAATTATGAATGTCGGAAATGGCTCGATGACCCGATGGTCCGATCACCCGATCAACGGATCACCCGATCAGTCGATGAACCGATGAACCGATTCTATGATTCCATGATATGTTCACGTTGAGGCTCCCATGCCCGGTTTTGATCTCAAGTTCTATCTCGACCGTTTTCCCGAAGTTTGCAAGCAGAAGTTCGGGCGCACTTATTCCTTCCGCGCGCTGGAGAAGAAGTTCGAGCCGCTGTGCACGGGCAATCGGTGGCTGGCGGCGAAGGACGTGCTGAACATTTTCGACCCTACCGCCACGCCCTTCGGTCGTTACTGGCCGAAGCCCAACGAAAAGGAGCTGGACCAGATCCTGAAGAAAGCGAGGCTGGTGCTGGGTCCCTCGCCCGCCGACCCGCGCGAACTGGTCCGGCGCGCCCTCGATGTGCTGCACAGCACGGGGATCGTTTCCCTCGTCCTGCGCTTCGTTCATCCCGATCGCTACGGGGCTTTTTCGACGCCCATCATGAATCTACTCCAGGTGCATCGGCCGCGCACCATCGACCTCTACCTGGCCTATTGCGACGAGCTGCGCGCCTGGAAAGAACACTTTCGCCTGGAATCCGTGGCCGATACCGAGACGGCCCTGTGGACCTACCACGAACTGGTCGCCGGTGAGACGCATGCGAGCGAGATCTCGACCTCGCACGCGGAATTCGACGCCGACGTTTGGATTCAGCGCCGCCGCGTGGCGCAGGTGCTGCGGCCCTTTCTGCGCAACTATGGGCCGCTGGAGCTGGCGCGCATCCTGGTGGAAGAAGAACCCAAACTGGCCGGCAAAATCGCCGGGGAAGAATACGAGCGGCTGCTCCGCGTCGCCGCCCGCGAGCTCTGCGGCGGAATGAACCTGAACGTTCGCGGCGCGATTGAAATCCTTTTTGATCGACTTGCTGAAGATGGCTATATTTCACTTGAAGACAAGGCGCAACTCGATAAAGCCTGGAGAATCCGCAACGCCGCCGTCCACGCCGGGCGCCCTCCTGACCCCGAACAAGTCGATAACATGATCGACACCATCGAGCGCATCTGCCGCTCCTGGGAGCAATCGCCGTAGGGGGGGCAAAAAGCAGGTTAAATGCCTTCCGGTCCGCTCGGCTAAAATTGCTCAAAACGGAACGAGCAATTCATCAAGTTTCAGTAGAGTCCTTTGCTGTCATCCTGAGCGCAGCGAAGGATCTCGCTCTGTCGGCTCCAGGGTAAACTCCGCGAATGAAGAGTCTTGTGCATTCATGAAAAGGCGCCGGGCGAGATTTTTCGCTCAGAATGACAGCAGGGAAGGGACCTTCCGCAGCCCGAAGAGTCCGATCGTGCCAAACCCGTCGCGAGCGAGTGTAGCGCGACCTGTTCTGTAGGTCCGCGCCTTGTTCCCCATGGACAAGGGAAAGCCGCGGACCTAAAAAACAGGTCTGCTACGCGTCCGCACTTGATTATCGCGCATGAGAAAAGCCCACGGTCAGAAATGCGCTGGCCGTGACTGCCCAGTTAAGGCGGAAAACTCCTGCGCAAATTCGATGCGTTTTTGGATGGACGGGTGACTGTGAAAAATGAACTCAATCCAAGGGTTGGGCTGGCGCTCCGCGAGGTTGAGCTCCGCCAGTTTTTCCATGCTGGAAATGAAGGGGGCGCGGGACGGTATGGCCCCGAGGGCGTAAGCATCCGCCTGGCGCTCCATGGCGCGCGAGCATGAGTTCACCGCGGGCAGAAGGACGAGGGAAAGAACCGTAATGACCAGCGCGAGAAGCGGAAGGTTGGCGTAATCCGCCGGGCCTTGGAATCCGAAATGCGGCCCCAGCCAGTCGAGGGTGCGGTGAATCAGGTAGAAACCCACGAACGTCGCGGCGCCCTGAATCGCGATGCTCTGAAAAATATGGTGGTGGACGTGGTGGCCCAATTCATGCGCTAACACCGCCTCAACTTCGTCATCCTGAAATTGCTCGAGGAGCGTATCCGACAGGATAATCCGGCGAGTATTGCCAAGTCCCATCAGGGCGGCGTTGGCCTTCTTGCTCTTTTCGCTGAGCTTCCATTCAAACACGCCCTTCACTCGGGTGCCGGCGCGCCGCGAGAGTTCCAACAAGCGCTCCGTCAAAGAAGGATTCTCCAGCCGCCTGACCTTAAAAAAGATCGGAAAAATGAGGACCGGGGCGAGGTTGGCAAGCAGCACAAAGAACCCGATGAAGGCGATGGCGCACAAAATCCACCAATGCTCGGGCCAACGGCGCATCACCGCGTAGAGGAATTCCACCGCCAGCACGGCGAGCGTGCCCCCCACGGCGATGCCCTTTAGTTGATCCTTCGCCCAACCTGCCAGCGTAAGGTTGGAAAGTCCGTAGCGGTGCTCCAACCAGAAGCTGCGCAGAAAATCAAGGGGCAGGCCCACCACTTGCGTGATGATTCCGAAAGGGCCCAGGTAAATCAGCAAGGCGAGCCATGGGCGCGGGCTGTAGTGCAGCGCCAGAGTCCGCAGCCCCACTGTCCATCCAGTGAAAAGCAGGATGAGAAGCACAGCTAAGTCAAGGACGTATCCCGCCACACTCAGGATGCGCCCGGTTCGATGGTAACTTCTTATGCGGTCGGAGTCGGTCATACATTCATTATAGCGGGAGAAGAACAAGTGTAGCGCGTCTATAACGGCATCGGCGTTGTCAAGCAATATTTCTCCGTTGGGGTGGCGGTTGGATTTTTCTCGCGCCTTTCCCCTTGTGGATTCGT
>Ga0209039_10002939_pt1 | contig 13797 bp, 13 predicted proteins | sample BogFormECP12_OM1_FD_188238 | JGI IMG/M metagenome (GOLD analysis project Ga0209039, IMG submission 188238) | Bog forest soil microbial communities from Calvert Island, British Columbia, Canada - ECP12_OM1 (SPAdes) (version 2) | ecosystem: Environmental > Aquatic > Freshwater > Wetlands > Bog ...
CTAAGGCCCAGAGCTGGTCTATCGATATCATGCATACATTTGAACGGAACGAGTTCTGGATCCGAGAACGAAAAACGTTTGTCCTTTTTTTCTATTTTTATGACCTCCAGAGCTGACTTTGAATTGATGCCGCCAATTAGTTCTCCTGTGGCATCAACCTTTCCAGTTGCTATCAATGGTTCGCGAATGACACTATTCCCAGTCGCAAATTTCGGTGAAGAGGCTATCTTTTGGAATTCTGTGCTTTGTTCTAAAGCGGTCTGGATATCACTCAAGACGGCATTGTTAGTGGATTGGATGGCAATGCAATATACATTTTCCTTTCCCGAAGCGCTCGCAGATGTGTCACCTTCAAACAATAATGCTCCGCGAATCTTTTGAATGTCAATAGCCCTCCAAAATATTTTCCAACATTCACCCCCATAGTCAGCATTGTCTGTTTTGTTGATATCGAATCTAATTCCCAGGGTAGGTAGGTTGTAGTTCATCTCTATTCTCCTTTTTTAATCTCGCTGGACCATCGTTTTTTAAGCTAACGAATATCACAGCGCGATGGAAAACCCTCGCTACAGAGCGTTATCCATTCTCAAAATGGTTCAACTCACCAGCCAATGTCCTGCTTGCAGTTCGGGCATATCCGACTGCCTTGTTTCAATACGGCCATACAATCCAGGCAATATACGGTCCCACACGATTTGCATGCGTAGGACTCGTTCAGAAAAGCGTCAGCTATCCCTCCTCCGGTAAAGATGCCCCCTCCAAAGGACTCTTGGATCGATTTCCCGCAGCGGTAGCACTTGACGGGTTGCGCCTTCGGTCGATCACCGAATAATCTGTTCATAGTTCAATACTCCTCTTCCCTTGGTTTGAGAAAATTCCTGCAAACCAAGTCGGTGTCATCCCTAACCTTCCCATCCCATCGATTTCGTTTAACCTCCCGAATTAGAGGCTCTCGATTTCCCGAAGGGATATGCAATCTGCTTACGGGTAATGAAAAAAGTAATGATCCCGATAATCAAACCGGTCGTAACGGTAACCGTGTAGTTGCCGACTTGTGTGCCATTTAAAAAAAGCACGGACAGGTTTGCAATCAACACGATATAAAGGCCAAAAGGTTTTTTGTACAGTAACATGACATACCCCACCACGACACATGCAACCAGCAGCATGAATAAAGCGATAATCCCGGTCAGCTCAGGATCCGAAAGCCGATAGGCGGGGGCGCAGGCTGAAGCCAGATTCCCGATGATCCAGAAAATAATCCAGCCCTTGGCAAAACCGCTCAGCGTCTTTTTTTGCAAAGCAGGGACGGTCTGTGAAGGTGTTCCATCAGCTGCAGGAGTTTCTGACGCGGGAATCCTTGTTGCACTATTTTGGAGTTCCGCATCGTCTGGCCGAGCAGGCTTGACCTCTTGGGAAGGCACCCGACCTGTAGATTTAGGCATACTATTCTCCTCCAAGAAAATATGTGGGAAACGAAGCCCGTCTTCGCCGGGTTGAGAAGCATTGCCAAGCCAATTTCATGATATAACCAGCAGCGTGAAGAAAACGTGAATTGGATGGATCAAGTGGATCCACCTCCGAAAAAGTTTGTTAATGGATGGAAGATTAGATCGACTAGAAACTTTTTCCAAAGGCGGACATCAGGAAATATCCCCCAATAGCTCTCTCGATTACAAAAACCCACCCGACTTGGAAAACATACCAACCCGGGGATTCGACCAACGATCTTTGGGAATTTTCGGGAACTCTAGTACCTTTATCCTTACTTGAGCTCTTCCAAAAGCTCTCTGGCTACCTTTAGGTCGACCAAATCGAACCCCTCGGTGAACTGACCATATATCCCCGCCAGGGCCTCATGGGCCTGAGCAACCTTTCCTTGTCGCTGCCATAAGCGCGCCAGTCCAAGCGTGGCGCGCAGCTCCCAGAATCGGGCTCCCTGCTCACGAGCCATGCGGATACTTTCCAGGAAGGCATCCTCAGCCCTGGTTTCGTCCGGAGGATCGAGCTGAAGCAGCAGTTCTGCCCTCAATCGGGTGACATCTGCAGTGAACGCTCTCTCTCCGCTACTTTTTAGGAAACGGATCAATTCATCCACTTCCTGCAATCCTTCTTGGGACTGCCCCATCCTGCCAAGGGTTTCCCCAATCCCAAGGACCGGTACACCACTGTGCACGGACACGCCCGTTTTCAAGAGATCCACATGAGCTTGTCGCATAATCCGCAAGCCCTCTTCGGTATTCCCGCGGCGAGCCAGCGCCCATCCCTGGCATGCCATGCTAGACGCAAGCCACGAGGCATATCCATATTTCTTGGACACCTGGATACAGGACTCGGCGATTTCACCCATAGTGACAAAATCCTCGCAAAACAGGTAAAGCACACAGGCATACGCATAGATTATCGAAAGGGTTATGGGATGGGAGATTTTCTGCGCCAATTCAATCGATCGACGGCTGTACTCTTTGGCTTGCTCCGGGCAACCTTGGGCCAGAAGGTCGATCGACTTGACCGCATACGATACCGCACCGGGATCCTGACCGTACAGGAAAGCCAGATCCCGGTGCTTCTCCGGGTCGTAGAACGCGATCATCTGGTCAAGCCGCCGAATGGAATCCTGGTAATTACCCGCAAAATATTCAAACCAGCCTAACCCCCAGTTCGCCAGGGCGATCAGTAAAGGATCACCACTCTTCTGGCTTAATTCTTCCATTTGGTCCAGAAGCGTCTTTCCAGTTGAGAAGTCTGAACAGACCACATAATACCCTCCCAACTGCCAGAGGACCGGAACCAGCTGAGGGACTCCCCCAAGCTGTTCGCACAGCACACGTGCACGTCCAAACTCCTCCTTCACCCGCGGATCCCCATACGCTCGCACAGTCATTATCGACAATGCCAGGTCTACCTGGAGCCCTAACTCCAATACCAGCTTCTCAGGACCCTCCCCCAGCCTACCCAGCAGCTCGAGCGCCTGCTCAAAATACGGGATCGCCTCCCTCTGCGCCGATACCCGCATGGCCCCCTCACCGGCCAGCTGCAGGTAATGAACAGCCTTTCGGATGTCTCCCGCTTCCTGAAAATGACGGGACAACACCACCGCATTCCCCGCAGCCGCCTTCCCCGCCAACCCCTCCAGAACCTGACCCACCTTCCCGTGCAGGTACGCCCGCTCGATCGGGTCCAGACTGCCATACAGGTACCGCTGGAAAAGAATATGATCAAACTGGTACTGCAGCAGACGCTCTCCCTCCAGCCAGCGAACCCCCACGGCCCTCACCAACCGGTGCTCCCGCCCCAGCTCCTCGCTCAGCCACTTCACTACCACAGTCTCCTCCACCTCCAGCACACCCGCCACCACCACACTGCTGAACACCTCCCCCTCCAGGCTGGCGGCCCTCAGCACTTCCAGCAACCTCTTCGGTACCCTCTGCAGCCGCTCCGCGATCGCCGCCTCCACCCTGGCGGGCAGCCTCTCCCATTCCAGCGCTTCCCCTGCCACCCACCTCCCCTCCCCATCCTGCACCAATCCACCGCGGACTTTCAACCCCTCCAGCAGCTCCACCGTGAACAGCGGGTGCCCGCGGGTCTGTTGGTAGAGCATCTCCCGAAAAGCAGCCTCCAGCCGGTTCGGCTCCGCATCCAGCAGCGCATCTACAAACCCCTTCTCCTCCCGGTCCAGCACGATCTCGATCTCGCCCCCCTCCCGCTTCAACTCGTTGATCACCGACGCCAGCGGATGCCGCTCCGGCTGTCCCTCGTCGGCATCCCCTCTCGATCGATCCAGGATCAGCTCGGACGGCCGGTACGCCCCGATCACCAGGATCCGGCTCCCCGCAATCTGCTTCCCCAGGTGGAACAGAAGCCCCACCGAGCTGGCATCGAACCACTGCAGATCATCCAGGACCAGGATCAGCGGGCTCGACCTCGCCAGGATCTGCAGCACCCGCGTATACTGCTCAAACAAGTTCCCCTGCTGGACCGGCGACGCCCCAGCCTGCGTCGCCGCCCGCCGCTCCAACAGCTGTTCCAGCCCACTTAACCAGGCCGGTTTCGCCACCGCCCTCCCCCGGGAACCCCGCGCAGCCGCACGCTGCCTCGCCCTCCCCAGCAGGGTCCCCCCAGACAAAAAGGTGTCCACCAGGTCCGGTCCCGCCCCCACGATCGCCTGGATCGCCAGCGGACTCAGCTGCCACATCCGGTCCGCCGCCTCCGGCCCGATCGCACTCCCAGGCCAGTGCCCCTCCATATCCCCGGTGAGAAATTCCAGCAGCTCCCGAAACGGCCAGTACGGATCCCCCACCCCCGTGTAGGCATTCCCGTGCCCGAAGGCCAACACCGCATCCGGGTTCGTGACCTGCTTCCGCCTCAGAAACTCCTCGATCAGCGCCGTCTTCCCCCAGCCCGCCTCCCCCGAGACGAAAACCAGCTGACCCTGCCCATTTTGCACTTCCTCAAACCCGGCGCTCAGCCGTGCCAGCTCCCCCCTCCGCCCCACAAAGACCCGCCTCCTCTTCACCTCCTGAGGAGAAAGCCGTCCCCCACCCCCCCGAAGCTCCGCCGCCGGATTGTCCGAATAATAATCCTCGATAAATATCTTCTCGTATAGCCGGGTGGTCTCCGCCTCCGGCTTCTCCCCCAGATCCGCATCCAGCAGCCCCGACAACTGCTCGTAATGCTCCAGAGCAGCCCGTCGCTGTCCTCCCTGGGCCAGGGCACGCATGACCTGCCGGTGACCGGCCTCCCGGTACGGGTCCAGCTCCACCTGCCGCCGCGCCGCCCGCTCCGCCTGATCGTATTCCCGCTCCTGCAGGTAATGCTCCGCCAGATCGCTCAATGCCGAGAGCGCCTGGCGCCTGAACTGCTCCCGCTTCACCAGCACCCAGTCTTCGAAGATCGAACTCCCCTTCAGGGAAAACCCCTCCAACAACTCCCCCCGGTACAGCCCCACCGCCCGCTCCAGGCGCCTCGCACAGGTCGCACAGGCCTGCCGGGAAGGATGCGGATGTGCCTCACAGGACAGCATCAGCCGGGTGAAATCAGCCGCATCCGACCGCCCCTCTCTCCCCACCCGGAAATGCACCGCCTGCGGCGTGATCTCAAAACAGCTCGAGAGCTCCGGAACGACCTTCCGCAGCTGGCGCAGCGCCTGGCGCAGGCTGGCCAGCGCCGCCTCGTTCGGACTGTCCGGCCACAGCAGACCCGCCAGCGCCTCCCGCCGGTGAGGCCGGTCCGCCTCCAACACCAGGTACGCCACCAGCGCCTGGGTCTTCACCCATAGATCCGCCCTGAGCGACCGCCCATCCAGCGCGACCTCAAAGGTCCCCAACAGTTCGATCGATAACCCCGATGACATATTCCCATTTTACAACATTCCCCAATTCACGCTCCCCTCACGGCGATAACCGTATCATGAGCAAGAGAACGAGAGTGCCTCATCGCTTGAGAGTCCTTGATCATGATGGACCACTCCCAAACCTTGGATCCGTCCAGATACCCAGCTCAAGGTGGTGACCAATGACAAAGCCATCCAATACTTCCAAAAAGGTTTCCCTGCTCCCTGTATTCAGAATCTTGCACAGCAAGTCCCTGCCCCGCTTGCTGCTGGTCGGCATCCTTCTCTTTTTCATCCTGGGGTGTGTCAACACCGGGTTTCTCCTCACGCAATTGACAGCAACCCCCTCCCCCAGTAACACCCCGAATCCTACCGACACGCCGTACCCTACCGATACTCCGTTTCCGACCGACACGCCGTTTCCTACGGATACCCTCTCCCCAACGGAGGCTCCGCAGGCTCCACCGACCATTTCCCTGGATGTGACACTTCATCTACACAACCAGCTCGAAGTCGACGCGGATTTTTCCTGTATCGGTCCCTACTCGTGGTCATACACCGTTGCGGCAGCGTCAGACCAAACGATTGTCATTCCCAACGGGACCTATTCTTGCATCACTTCGGCTTCCGGATACAACCCGATTGTTTCCACAAAATCCTGGGCCTCCGGCGATGAATACGATTGGACGGTCTATCCAACGTAACACTGAACCCCCCCTCCATTTGAGGAAGTGAAGGGATTCACCATGTGGATTAAACGCAATCGATTCCTCTGGATCAGCTTCGCATTATTCGCAATTCTTTCCTGCCAGGTCACCTCGCCGTTCCAGGAACAGGGGAGCCCTAATGGTTCGAGTCCTACGAGTTCCAATAGCCCGGCGGTGACAGCGACTGGACCAGAGTTCGTTATTGCCCAGACCCCGCCCGAGGCGAAAGTCAACGGCTTTTTTCAGAACACGAAATCGCCGCAAGAGGTCGACTACTGCATCACCTACACCAATCATGATGCGACCCACGCCCAGTTTGACAGCATGTTCCAGATCACTGCTTACGATTCCTCCGGGAACAGCCTGGGCACGGGCGGCGACGTGGTCGGATGGATCATGCCCGGGCAGAGCCTACCCTTTTATGGGATGATGTTCTTGAATTCCAATGGGCCGGTGGCTCGAATCGATGTGCAAGCCCAAGACCCGGGTGAACTGGCCGCCCCTCCGGGCGGCAATCCTAACCCGCTGACCGCTGTAGGCGCAAACGAAGAGGTGATCCAGGAACAGCCTGAGGTCATCGGCTCGATCCACAACAACCTCAAACAAAACCTGCTCAATGTGGACGTCACCGCCATGGCGTTTGATGCCAACAACCAGTTGGTGGACGTCTCACAAGGGTCTCTGCCATTTGTCCGGGCCGGTCAGCAGGCAGCGGTAGAGGTCGACCTCCATACGAATGCACTCCCCGCCCGCATCGAGCTATATCCCTACCCAAACAGATTGGCCGAATTTGTGGATGCCGAAGGGCCGGCCCTCAACGTGGAAAAAGAGAGCGCACTGCTGACCTCTCCCGGGCAGGTGGAGGCTACGTTCATCGTTAAGAACAACGCTTCTCAAAGCTATGCCTCCACCCCATATATCGCCTCTGTGGTCGATGCTCAAGGAAATCCGCTCGCCGTCGATACCGGTGAGCTCCCGTTGATCTTTCCCAATGACCGGGCGGCTTACACAACCCAGATTCCGATATCCGAGGAGTCACAACCCGCGAGCCTTCAAGTGCAGGTCCTGGCGCTGCCCGATAGCGACCCCGCGAACCAGGCGGTCTCTTCGGTCAACAGGAACCCAATATCCATCAACCAGGTCCAATACCAGCCCAATCCTGTTCAGAATGGGAACGTCACGGCCCAGGTGACCAACATCTCCAGCCACTTCCTCGATTCAATCGACCTGACCGCTGAGCTGTACGACTCTAATGGGCAAATCGTCGGAACTGGGACGACGAGGGCCACAGCCCTGCATGCCGGTGGACACACACAGGTGTCGGTTCCGGTTGATGTAAAGGGCGACGTTGCCAAGACAGAGCTGTTCGCGACTGTGGACGCCGGAGAGCTTGTGGCAACTCCTGGCGCCGGATCGGTGACACCAGGCGGATCTCAGGATACGCCTGCTCCTGTGGCCAGTGCCCCTCAAATCCTGACCCAGTGGTTCGAACAACCGAAAAACACCCCGAGCATTCTCAATTATGCCTTCTTGCTCGAGAACCCGAACGCTTCCTCGGACCTTCAGAACCTGACCATCCAGGCAACCGCTTATGACTCTACTGGATCTGTTCTGAACTCCAATACCGATACGATCGGACAGCTGCCCGCTGGCCAGCGCCTGGGTGTGGTGGAAACGATGGTTATAAAAAGTGAGACTCAGGTCGCTAGACTCGACTTGGCGCTCACCGATCCCGGTCAACCTCAGGCAGCCGCAGGCGCCACTCTGCTTCAGGCCACCCAGGTGAGCTACACCCGATACCAGAACAGCGCGGTCGTTTCCGGGCTGATCACCAGCACATTCCCGCAGGAAATCACCGGCGTTTCCATCAACGCCCTGGTGTTCGACTCTACCGGGAAGATCGTTTCCGCAGCAACGGATCCATCCTACACCTACTTCGTGCCCGCCAATGGACAAGCCCCTGTAGCTGTATCCGTCCCCGCCTCGGACCAAGCGGTGAAAGCCGAGGTTTACCCGGTCTATAGCCCGGATCAGGTGGTGCCGCCTACTCCGCCCGGCCTGCAGCCCCTGCGCCTGACCGCCACCGGTTTCATTCAGGATTCCGAAACCCCGGCCAATGTTTGGGTCACCTTCATTGTCCAAAACCCCAACTCCGGCCAGGGAATTACCCAGGCCAACTGGCAGGTGGCTGTGTATGACACAGGAGGTGCCTTGCTGGCGACCATTTCAAGCGCTGGCTCGAATCCACTCTCTGCTCTCTATCCCGACAGCTCGACCTGCAAGTTCGCCTACCTCCAGGTACCAGCCGAATCACGTGTGGCACGCGCACAGGTTCAACTGGACCAGGGCCAGGCGGTAGCCACCTCTGGGCAGTCGCCTCTGGTGGCCGACAAAGTGACCTACCTCACCGGCACCCCACCGCAGGTGTCCAGTTTGGTGACCAATAAAAGCACAAACGATCTGTCGTACGTTTATGTCGATGCGGTCCTGTTGGATGCTGCAGGCAATATCGTCGGGGGCGGCAGCGGTCGGATTGAATCCCTGGCGGCGAACAGCCAGGCCCCGGTGATCATCGACCTCACAACGAGCTCTGAGTTCTCGGGAACGCCGGCCTCGATCGAGGTCTACCCGCACATCGATACCATCCCGGGAAGTCCATGATAGAGCCTGGAGAGAGGTGTACATGAAAAGAACTAATTGTTTCGTCCTGTGGATGACCCTGCTCCTGGCCGGCCTTCTGCTTTCCTGCCAGGCGAGTGCTTCGCCGACGTTGACCTCCATGCCACCCACCGCGTCAAGCTTATCAGGTGGCGAGACATCTACGGCGTCGGTTGCCCCCGTTATCACCCCTACTGGAATAGGCGTACCGATCCTGGGAATTCCTGGTGCGCAGGCAGCATTCCGCCCGGTCGATGTCCAGGCGCAACCGATCCAAGTCGTCCAGGTACTCAAGCAGATCATTTCGACCGACCCCACCCAACAGGATGGGGTGCTGGTGGACATTGAAAACCCGAATCAAAACCTGGCGATCATCGGCACGCAATGCCAGATCACCGGTTATGATGCCGGCGGGGCGGTTACAGAGACAAGCAGTTTTTGCGACCTGGGTACCCTTTTCCCCGGTGAACAACGCACCCTATACCGGTATATCTTCAATCACGGCAGCACACCTGCTACCCGGCTGGATTTCCAGATCACCCAGCAGGGGAAACCTGCCGAGACAAATTTGTCGAGCGACAGCCTCAGCACCGAAAATATCCATTATTGGCCGGACCGAGGGGAGGTCACCGGAGTTGTTTTAAATCATACGGATTACATATTCACGAACCCGCTGCTCACGACAGCTCTCTACGACGCCCAGGGTAATCTGCTGGCAATTAGCGATATATCCTCGGTTTCTTTTGTGCCCCCCAGGGGGAAGGCGGCTTTTACTGCGGCCGGATTCTCCAATCTCAATTTGGCCAAGGTGGATGTGACCGTCGAGATCGGCGGCAACTCGGATCTCAAACCTTTGACAGCTGGAGTATCGACCCTGCACGTAAATAATACGTTTCTGATCGTAAACCAGGCCGGCTATAACGCGCAGGTGTATTTTTCCGTCACCAACCCCAATTCCGACCGCAGCTTGTCCATGGTCGATTATCAGGTGTTCGCATACGATGCTCAGGGCCAGGTATTGGAAGCGACCCAGAGTAAAACCCCACTGATCTTCCCGGGGGAAAAGACCATCATCGCGGCGCCGGAAATTGGCCTTTCTTCCGGGAAAATCATCGATCATGTCGAGGTGCAGGTCTCTCCCTTCGTGCAGGAATTTCAAGCTCTCGATTACCATGTCAGGGGATTGGATCAAAATCCGTTATCAATCGAAAACTGCCAGTACCAGTCGGGCGATAGCAGCATGAAGTGTATCTTGAAAAACTCATCAAATAACAAGCCAAGTATCGCCGTCGTCACTGTACTGGGATTCGACGGCAGCGGAAATGTAGTTTGGGCGTCTTCCGCTCGTGTAATGAATGTTCCTGTAAACGGGCAAGAAAACCTGACAATACCTGTTTATTGGGCAACGGTAGGTAATAACCGCACACCGGTCACTATAGAAGCGCATGCAAATGTGGAAGGCCTCCTACCGTGACGCAGTAAATCTGAGAGTGCCCAATTTTAGGAAACGATCAATTTAAGCCCCATGACAGGCGGCGTAGGTGCTTCTTTTGGAGCACTCCCCTCCCCCATCATTGGGGTAATTGATAAACATCGGTGTTAGTTCTTCCTGTCGGGGATAACTATGGTAAATGGAGCTTATCAATAGCATTCTTGGCGCGCAGCGGGGGCTGTAGTTAACGCAGCGACGAGATCAGGATTGGAATTGAGGGAAGATCAGATTGCCGACAAGCAACGTGCTACTCTGACAGTTTTTTGATTTCCTCGAGCAGACTTGGGATGTCCGTGACCGCGGTCTTCCAGACTTCATCCCAATCGACGAGATCATAGGCGTGGATCAGGTGGTCGCGCATCCCGGCCATCAACGCCCAGGGGATATCCGGATGGGCGGCCCGGAATTCGCCTGACAGGCGCTTGACGGCTTCGCCGATGACCGTCAATTGGTACAAAACTGCCGAGCGGGTTTTCCAATCATCGCCGAAAGTGTTTTTGTCAAAGCCATCGATAAAAGTAACCACGAGCTGCGCCGCGTTGAGGATATCCTTCAAAACGATATCGTCTCGATGCTTAGACATGAGCACTTTTGCCTTCGGAGAACACTACCTTGGCTGTGCTCAGAATTTCGGAGCGGAGGAGAGTGTTGCGGCTCTGCTCCAGGGCGCGGCGGGTGATCAGATCCACTTCGCGACCAAAGATGTTTTTCAGCTCCTGCCTCATTTGTACGTGTTCGAACAGGCCCCAGTTGCTGCCGGGCATAAAGGATACTAGGGCATCGACATCGCTCTCAGGCGAAAAATCATCCCGCACCGCTGAACCGAACAAAGCAAATTCGACCACCTTCCAGCGTTTGCAAAAGGCAGCAATTTTCTTGTAGGGGGCAAGTGTCTGGACCGCGTCCATGGTTAAATTATACTCTGTCCCTGTGCGCACATCGAATTATAAATATAGAAGTCAGCCCAATCTTTTATTGAAGAAGAATGATGATTAGGAAGTGAATATTGGATAGGTCGTCTGCGAGCAGCCTCCCTCACCTTATCCTGCCAGGTGCGGTCGTACTTGGCCGTGATGGTCGTCGAACTATGGCCGATGATTTTTTGAGCAGTCACGAGGTCATACCGATTGATCAGGTCGCTGATGTACGTACGGCGGAAGTCGTGCCAGGTCATGGGTTCCAAACCAGCCTGGATCTGGCGCTTCTTTAGAATTTTCACGAGTGCATCCGTGGTCAGCTGCATATCCATCCTATGAAGCATTCCCTTTGAGCCAGATCGTTTACCGGCGCGAGTAATGTAGCAAAATAGCGCACCCGGTTCATTACCGCGCACATCCAGCCAATCCTTCAAGTAATGGGCCGCACCCCCCGTGAGCAGTGGAGTGACTTGCCGCTCCTTATTGCCTTTGCCGATGATCCTCACATGGTACATTAACGCAGGCCCAGCAAGTACCTTGACGTCTTTCAGTTTTAAACCTGCGACTTCGTGTACGCGCGGTCCGATCGAGTAAGCCAGGGTGAACATCGCCCTGTCACGTACACCGGCAAGCGAATCATCTTGTAAACAGGCCTTCATGAGAGAAGAGAATTCCTTCTTCGGAATATAGCGACCTTTGTCGATGCCGGCTGCGCGTTCGCCGCGCGGTTTTTGTGCCTGCAGGGCACGGTCGGCCCGCTCCAGGATCTCGGTCCGACGTTTATCCGTCAGCGACCTCACGATATCCCTGTTATCGTAAAGAAGGTCCTTGATCGCGCGGATATACCAGCGAATGGAAGCCAGGCAACGTGCAAGGTATGCCGGGGATTTCTTTTCATCCGACAGGGTGCGCAGGTACTCTTCCACCAGGCTTTTGGTAATTGGGCGCGAAGCACGCCATTGGTTAAATCGTCGAACATCACCGTTGTATGCGCGGACGGAATGATTTGATCCCAGGTGACCGGATTTCTTCAATTGTTCTTCGAGGATCAAGTTCGAGTCAGGTACGAGGCCGTCAAGCAGTCCATCGCCAGCGGGAATCGCGGTAATTGAGGAATGGATATTCACTTTGACCTCCCCGTCTTACCATAATTATAGCACAAATATTCTAAAAAGGGTGGTCCAGTATCTTTGGATTCAGGGTTTGATCCTCCTCGGCAAAGAATAATTTTTAGCAGCCGTTTAAGTTAAGACAAGGGTGCTATAATTTTCCAGAGACGTACAGTGAGTAACATTCATATTGTTGTTCCTAAGAGAAAAATAGTCGCGTTTTGCCGCCGCTGGAAAGTGGTAGAAATGGGGCTGTTCGGCTCTGCACTTCGGGATGACTTTAACGCCAGCAGCGATGTGGACGTTCTGGTCACTTTTGCCTCCGATGCCCAAGTCAGTCTATTTGACTTGGCGCAGATGCAATATGAATTGGTAAGACTGTTTGGGCGTCCGGTGGATGTCCTTGAAAAAGATGCTTTGCGCAACCCGTTCCGCAAACGGGAGATCCTGAAGACGGCCAGGGTGATCTATGCGTCCTGAGGAGCAAAACCTGGCCTATTTGTGGGATATGCGAGAGGCGGCCAGAGAAATTTCCGGTTTTGTCAAAGGGGTTAAGTACAATGAATTTGTCCGGAATCACATGATTCGATATGCAGTCGAGCGGCAATTGATGGTCATCGGGGAAGCCGCCAATCATGTTTCAGAAAAATCCAATCTGATCACCCCGAAATTCCCTGGCAGCAGATGGTTGGACAGCGTAATGTTCTTGCACACGAATACGGGGATATCAAGGTTGATCGAATCTGGAGAACGGCGAGGATCAACATCCCGGCTCTGTTGAAAGTACTTGAGCCGCTCATCCCAGAAGAATGAAACGGGCTGTCCAAAAGAAAATAATGGACAGCCCATCAATTTAAATTCATCTTATCAAAGATAATTATCGTAAACTCCTCTTATCAAGTTTTGATTTATCACAGAAATGAAGGCTATCAACCAGTGCTTGAAGCCCCACCCCCCTCTCATTCCATTCTGGTCTTCACCGCATTCCATGGGCTTCCATGTAAGCCCGCAACAGCTCATTGATCCTAGTCTGATATCCTCGTCCCTGGCTTCTGAACCAGGCCAGCACATCCCGGTCCACGCGCAGCGTAACCTGCTGCTTGTTAGGAACGGGCTTCAAGCCCCGGCGCACAACCGCGGTCGCAAACATTTCGGGCGTGATTTTGCCAACATCCGAGAAATCGATCTCGGCATCGGTCATGGCCTTAAGCCGCTTCAGGTTAGTCTGAGATTTGCTTGAAGTAGTTTTTTGCTTCATAACTGGTCGCCTTTCGAGCTGAAATGATCCGGATCTTGCTGCCGCGCTCCGTGTGTACCACAACAATTACATGACCTTTTAGGACGCCAAGGGTGATAAAGCGCGTTTCCCCATAGTTGAAACGCGTATCCTCGATCGTCAATGTCAGACCCTCGAAGACCCTAGGGACATCCTAAAAATCAATGCCGTGCTTGCGGAGGTTCGTCCGCCGTTTGGTTTCGGCCCACTCGAAATCCACGACCCTATTGTAGTTACAAATTGTAACTACGTCAAGGGTGCGCCGTCTATATAGTGGCTGCTTCGACGCTGGTAGATATCGATCTA
>Ga0209039_10002940_pt1 | contig 13796 bp, 13 predicted proteins | sample BogFormECP12_OM1_FD_188238 | JGI IMG/M metagenome (GOLD analysis project Ga0209039, IMG submission 188238) | Bog forest soil microbial communities from Calvert Island, British Columbia, Canada - ECP12_OM1 (SPAdes) (version 2) | ecosystem: Environmental > Aquatic > Freshwater > Wetlands > Bog ...
ACCGGGAAATATTCCCATGCACGCATGGTCCTCTTTTGTGCCCTATGCCTTGGCCGCGGGGTGTTCGGTGGTGGTCAGCCCCAGCCGTCAAGATCCCGTGGCAGCGGAGTACATTGCTCGGGTCGCCTTGGAGGCAGGTTGGCCCAAGGGCGCTATCAACTTGATCCACGGTGGTAGGGAAATAAACAAGTATATCCTGCAACAGCCGGAAATCCAGGGCCTGGGTTTCATCGGTTCGACGCACGCGGGGTGGGATCTGTTCAAACTGTGCGGCGAACTCGGCAAGAATTCCTCCATCAACGGCAACGGCAAAAACGCTGTCGTCGTCATGCCGGACGCAAATGTAAAGACTATCATTCCTTATGTGCGCCAGGGTTGCTTCGGCATGACAGGACAGCGCTGCCTTGGCTCGGACAACGTGATGGTAGTGGGTGACATCTACGACGAATTTAGAGAGGGCCTCGTAGAGATGGCCAGGAACATGAGACTTGGCTACGGTCTGGATGAATCGACGGACATGGGGCCGTACTGCACCGCCACAGGGCGGGAAAAGGTCGCAGCCTGGATAGATCGAGGCCTGGCTGAAGGGGCTACCATGGTGCATGGCGGCTGGGTGCTTCCACCGGAGTTGTCCAAGGGCTTTTTCATGGCCCCGACTATCATCGAGAATGTTCACCCTGATATGAACATAGCCAAGGAAGAGGCATTCGGTGCGGTAGCTGCTCTGATCCGGGTGGGAAGTCTCGACGAAGCCATCCATTTTATCAACTCCCGGACCGACCTGGGTCATTCCGCCTGTATCATGACGGACAGCGGCCGACATGCCAGGAAGTTCGCGCGAGAAGTCAACGTGGGAAACGTTGGAATCAACGTTGGCGTGCCCCAGCCGTTCGCCTTCTTTCCCCTCGGCTCAAAACGCAAGTCCTTCTTTGGCGGGGCCAAGAGCAGGATGGCTTCTATGAGGCTCTTCTTGGACGAAAAGACGGTGACGGCGCGATGGGTATGAGAGAGTCCGCAGTGCGTTCGTCGTCAACAACTCTTGGTTGCAAGTGGTTTCGGTAACCGTAGTGTTTTAAGCAATGGACACTGTATTACTTCAAGCCATCATAAACGGCCTGCTTCTGGGCGGAGTATACGCTGCCTATTCGGCGGGCTTTTCCCTGATCTTCGGGGTGATGGGTGTGGTGAACCTGGCCCACGGTGAATTGATAATGCTGGGGGCCTTCACCTCATATTGGATGTTTGTATACCTCAATATGGACCCCTATGTAACCACTCCCTTCGCCATGGTGTTTCTGTTCGTATTCGGTTATTTGTTGCAGAAATACATAATAAATCGCGTAATTGAACAGCCTCATATAATGAGCTACATCCTGACCTTCGGGATTCACCTCATGGTGGCCAATCTGGCCTTAAAGTTCTGGACGCACGACTTCAGATCGATCACCACGGCCTATTCAGGTATGAACGCAGCCTTTTGGGGGCTTAACGTGCCCTTATCCAGGTTAATCACATTTTGTCTGGCCCTGCTTATCATAGCGGCCTTGTGGTTTTTCCTTGCTCGTACTGAAACCGGACGTGCTATCCGCGCTACCTCGATGGACAAGGAGGTGGCGCGGCTGATGGGAGTCAACATCCGGGAGATCTATGCGATTACCTTCGGCATCGGAGCTGCCATCACGGGCTTGGCAGGCGCTTCGATCAGTCCGTTTGTGATCATTTTTCCGGAAATGGGCCTGGGGTACACAATAATCGCGTTCTGTGTCGTAGTACTAGGAGGCATGGGATACATGCCCGGAGCGCTGTGGGGCGGGTTGATCCTGGGTGTAGCCCAGTCTCTGACTGCTACGTATCTGAGTGCAGGGATTTCAGTGGCTATTACCTTTTTGATCCTGTTTTTCATGTTGATTTTCCGTCCCACCGGCATCGTGGGCAAAGGCCTAGCGGCCTAATGCCAATGCGCTGTCGAATGAGCAATCACGTCTCAGGTGCGGCTGATCGTCGTTTTTGGGCGGTTTCCGGAATCCTATGAAGCACGATAGGTCAATGAAAAGATTCTGGGTATTCTTTATTCTCGCTTCTGTGGCTGTGAGTCTGTTTCCTCTAATTGTAACTTCTGAATACTCTGTGCGCATCGCCACCATAGTGCTCCTTTGGATCGGTATGGCTGGTTGCTGGAACCTCATGAGCGGCTACACAGGCTATATTGATTTTGGGCCTGTGGTCTATTTCGGTCTGGGCTCATATGCTACCGCCATTTCAATGACGAAATACGGAGCCTTGTTTTTCCCATCGGTCATCCTGGCGGGGGTGGTGGCCGCTCTGATGGCCCTTCCCATAGGTATTTCGACCCTTCGGCTGAAAGGCGCCTACTTTGCCATTGCTACCTTCGCGTTTGCGGAAACCATGAAACAGGTTTCGTTGGAATTCGATCGGACGTTCGGCGTGACCTTTTTTGAGGGGAGCCACGGCATTACGCTTCCTTTGAGCGGTCACAGCAATGAGTTCTTTTTTTACTGTGTTTTGGCGGTGACTTTTGTGATCGTCCTGCTCCACTACAGTATCGAGCACTCGAAATTCGGGTACGGGCTGAAAGCAATTCACGAAGCGGAGCCCGCGGCGGAGATCGCGGGAGTAAATACCACGGGCCTCAAACTGCGGGCCTATGTGACGAGTGCGTTTTTTCTCGGGCTATTGGGCGGTATTGAAGCTTACTGGATCACCTACATAACTCCCACAGACGTTTTCAACGTTCAAAAGACCGTGCAAATGGTCATAATGACCTTGCTGGGAGGAATGGGAACCTTTCTTGGACCCATTGTGGGCGCTTCCTGTCTGACTCTATTGTCGGAGTACCTGGGCGCCACATTTGTAGAAGACTACATGATTTTGGTGGGAGCCATTATCATAGTCATAATTCTCATTATGCCGAACGGTATAGTGGGGACGATCAAGGAGCGGAAAGGTATTCGCTTCATCTAACGGAATGATCAAGTTGTTTGCTTTTTTACGAGGCACGGACGAGCCGGACGGCACATCCGTGGCACCAACGTTTTAAGCTTTTTCATACTTCGTCGTAGCCTTCTAGAGTTGGCATAAGGCGGGTTCATGGTTGTCCTTGAATGCATAGACATTAGCAAGAGCTTTGGAGCATTAATGGCCGTGGAGATGGTGAGCTTTTCCCTTAATCGTGGGGAAATTCTCGGCATGATCGGCCCCAATGGCGCAGGGAAAACCACGCTCTTTAATTGCCTTATAGGGATGTACCGACCTGATACGGGCCGAGTGCGCTTCAATGGTCACGAAATCGCCGGTATGAGGCCCCACAAGATTTGTAGGCTGGGAATGGCAAAGACCTCTCAAATCATGGAACCCTTTCGGGCTATGACGGTATTCGAGAATGTCTTAGTGGGCGCACTTCACGGCGGTCAGCTCAACATGTCGGATGCCGGGCGAGAGACGGCAAATGTTCTTGAATTGGTGGGATTGGCCGAACATAGCGACAAACCGTCCACTTCCATTTCTGTTCCGGCACGCAGGCGGTTAGAATTAGCGCGAGCTCTGGTCACCGGCGCAGACGTGCTGCTGCTGGATGAAAATATGGCGGGGCTCAACCCGTACGAGATTGATGAGGCCCTGGAACTGTTGCGCAAGATTCGCGACTCAGGGAAATCACTCATCGTTGTCGAACACATCATGCGCGCGGTTATGGGCATATCAGACAGGATCATTGTGCTGAATTACGGGGCGAAGATAGCGGAAGGCGCCCCCAACGACGTAGTCAACAACGAGCAAGTTATCCAAGCTTATCTGGGCTGCAAGTTCTCTTCATGTTGAAGAGCATGGACTGCACGACGTATGAAAGAAGCACTCTTAAAAGTTGACCATATAAACGTCTCTTACAAAGATGTTCAGGTTCTGCGAGACGTAACCCTGGAGGTACAAAAGGGAGAAATCGTCACGGTCATCGGCCCCAATGGAGCCGGCAAGAGCACTCTTATGAATACGGTGGTCGGCTTTCTGCATCCCGGAACTGGGTCGATCAACTTTAACGGCCGGCCTATTGAACGTGTGCCTCCTGAAAAAGTGGTTCAGCTTGGCCTCACTATCGTGCCCGAAGGGGCTCGGGTCTTTTCGGAGATGAGCGTTCTGGACAACCTGAAAATGGGTTCATACATTAAGTCCGCACGAGCAGAAAGGAACAGGAGCTTGGAGCAGATCTTCAGCTTCTTCCCGAGACTGCACGAGCGTCTGGACCAGAAGGCCGGCACACTCAGCGGGGGTGAACGACAAATGTTGGCAATCGGGCGGGCACTGATGTCCAGACCTTCACTGTTGCTGCTCGACGAACCCTCCCTGGGGCTAGCGCCAATACTGGTAGGCAGGGTTTTCGAGACGATCAAGGAAATTGCTGCCACGGGTCTGACTGTGTTGCTGGTGGAGCAGAACGTTCATTCTTCCTTGGAATTGACGGATCGAGGGTACGTGCTGGAGAACGGACGGGTGATAATGGAAGGGTCCGGCTCGGAACTTATGAACAACGCGCATATCAAGAAGTCGTATCTCGCTATATAATAGGATATCTCTCATGGATGGGAATTATCACGATAAAACCTCACCTCTTCTGAAAATCTCCTTCACCCTGAACGAAAAAACTGTGGAGATCGAGGTAAAACCATGGGACACGGCCCTTGCGGTGCTCCGAGAGCAGTTAGGTCTGAAGGGTACCAAGGAAGGCTGTGGTATTGGTGAATGCGGCGCCTGCACTATCCTGGTGGACGGCCTCGCTGTGGACTCATGCCTCATGCCGGCCCCCAAGTTGGATGGCAGGAAAGTGGAGACCGTGGAAGGATTGCGGCAAGGCGAGGCCCTGCACCCCCTTCAAGAAGCCTTTTTGTCGAAGGGAGCTGTTCAGTGCGGGTATTGCACGCCTGGCATGCTGATGTCGGCAAAAGCTCTTCTGGACAGGAACCCAAACCCGGAACGTAATGAATTGGTGCAAGCACTTTCCGGCAACTTGTGCCGCTGCACGGGCTACGTGCAAATCTTGGAGGCTGCTGAAGAGGCGGCTAAGACGCTTGGCAAGGCCAAGTAGTCATCGTAACGATCCATTTTGGACAATCGTTATCTGTAGGAGGACGTGGTTTCATTGGCTTTTTGTCGACCACTGGCGTGAGATAGCGGTAGGGGTAGAGGTATGTGTCCGCCCAGGTCTATATATGACTCTACCCAGAAAGGCGCACGCGCGCAGGTGCGACCCTACCTGAGCCCGCGGCACAGCAAACGTAATCGTTGTTAACGGCGACTCTTCAAGGCGCTCCTTGCTGAAAATCCTTTTTATTGAAACGATGAGTGCATGAGATCTCACTTTGAATACATTCTGCCACGCTCTCTGAAGGAAGCATTAGACTTTCTAGGAGACTACGGCTCCCAGACTTCCATAATCGCTGGCGGTACCGACCTGATGATTGCGGTGAGGAACGGAGACGTGGCGAGCAGATACGTGGTGGACGTTTCCCGACTGGAGGAGATGCGGACAATCGCAGTAACGGAAGGAACTCTTTCAATCGGGGCGGCGGTGACTTACACAGAAATCGTACACAGCCCCCAGATAGCTCAATGGGCGCCGATATTGGCTCAAACCGCCGGATGCGTGGGGAGCGTTCAGATCCGCAACGTGGGAACTCTCGGTGGAAACGTTGCAAACGCATCGCCGGCCGCGGACAGCGTGCCGGCGATGCTGGTCCATCGGGCTCGGGTGCAGATTCGGTCCGCCTCGTCGGAACGAAGCGAACCTTTGGAAGAGGTTATAATTGGTCCTTACCGCACCACTCTGAAATCGGGCGAAGTCATAACGCGAATTATCCTTGAGCCCCTAGGAGATGAGTATCGCTGGAGCTTCCAGAGGATTGCAAGACGCAGAGCACTCTCCGTGGCAAGGATGAATGCCGCGGTGATTGGACGGCTGGACTCAAGAGGCATGGTGGACGACTTGAGGCTCTCGCTAGGGTCCATCACCCCAGAGCCTTCAAGGATGACAGGAGCAGAAGATCATCTGAAAGGGAAGGTCCCTGATCCCTTGCTGATTCAAGAGGCCGCGGAGAAAGTCTCACTAGAGATGGTCCGCAGGAGTGGCGTGCGCGCCTCGACCGAGTATAAGCGTCCTGCCGTGGTAGGCCTAGTTGTGAAGGCGCTTACCGAGTTATTTATCAAGCAGAGTTGCAATGCATAAGAAGATTTTGAAAACCGTCGGTACGAACGCCCAAAGAGTGGGCGCCTTGGAACGGGTCACGGGCGAAGCCCTATTTGCCGGCGATATGAACATGGAAGGAGCGGTAACGCTCATAGCGCTACGAAGCGATAGGCCGCATGCCCGCATTGTAAATATCGACCTCGCCCGTGCCCTGGAAACCCGCGGTTGTCTCCGAGTATTCACCGCGGATGACATCCCCGGCCGCAACCGCCTCGGTATTATCAATAAAGACCAGCACCTACTCGCAGACCATAAGGTGAGGTGCATAGGTGATCCTATAGCATTGGTTGCCGCTGAAACCCTTGAAGCCGCACAACAAGCGGTAGAATCCATAGCCGTGCTTTACGAGGACCTGCCGACGGTTTTTGACCCGGAGGTGGCTTTAAGGCCGGGTGCACCCTTGATTCACGAAAAAGGAAACTTGCTTGGGAGACGTGTGGTAAAACGCGGCAGTCCAGACGCTGCTTTCAAGGAAGCGGATGTGGTAGTGGAGCGGATTTATACCACTCCACACATCGAGCACACGTACCTGGAACCAGACGCTGGTCTCGCCTATGTGGACCCGGACGGAATTGTCGTTGTCTACGCGTCCACGCAGAATCCCCACTACGATCAAAAAGATGTTGCTGATCTGCTGGGCCTCGATGAGAGCAAGGTCAGAATCGTCCAGGCGGCGACAGGTGGCGGTTTCGGCTCGAAGTTGGATCTAAATGTTCAAGGCTTCGTGGGTTTGGCGGCCTACCTTTTGAACAGGCCCGCGCGGATGGCCTACACCAGGGAAGAGACTTATCTTTGCACCTCGAAACGACATCCCCTCAAGATTTACTACAAGAGTGGCGCCACACGAGACGGCAGGCTGATTGCCGCTGACATCCGAATTGTCGGGGACACGGGGGCTTATGCTTCTTATGGGTTGCCCGTAGTCTCTCGCACTGCGGTGCATGCCACCGGGCCGTACGAGGTCCCCAATATCTATGCCGAATCGCTGTTCGCCTATACCAACAATCCCATGGCCGGGGCAATGAGGGGCTTCGGCGTCCCTCAAATGGCTTTTGCGCACGAATCGCAAATGGATCTACTTGCCGAAGCTCTGGGCATAAGCCCCTTGGATATCAGGCTCAGGAATTGCTATAGGATAGGTTCTCTCACATCCACAAGGCAAGAACTTACGGCAAGTGTGGGCATAAGGGCCACCCTGGAAGCGGTCGCGCCCTACTACCATCAGAGCGCAAAACAAGAAGAGAGTGACCGTGAGTCCTACGTGAGGAGGGGAGTCGGCATTGGCTCCATGGTATATGGCATCGGCAACACCGGCGTGCAAAATCCTGCTACAGCTCACATAGAACTGACGGAGGATGGGCGGATCACTGTATTTTCAGGCGCCGCGGACATGGGCCAGGGCTCCTGGACGGTGCTTTCACAGATCGCTGCGGAAGAATTGGGTATCAATCCTGAGGAGATTCATCTGGTGGCGGCGGACACTCTGCTCACCGCCTCAGCGGGAGCCTCCTCAGCCAGCCGTCAGACGTATATTTCCGGCAATGCTGTCCTGGAAGCCGCAAAGAAACTCAAGGAAGTGCTCTTAACTGAAGCTGCCATGATTCTAAAAATAGACCGCGGAGATCTGGCAGTGGAAGCAGGCTACGTCTATTCACGAACCGATCCGGAGAAAGCCGTGTCGTTTGAGCGCATCGCACGGCGGGCCCACCGCACAGGATTGCCACTCAAATGGCAAGGATATTTTGACCCGGCTACTACTTCCCTCGACCCTGAAACCGGCGCAGGCATCCCGCACGCTACCTATGCGTTTGCCACTCATGTCGCTGAGGTCGAAGTGAACATGCTGTCCGGTGAAGTGCGTGTCTTGAAAATCGTTGCAGCCCATGACGTTGGGAAAGCGATCAACCCGCGCAATGTGCACGGCCAGATTTACAGCGGTGTGGCAATGGGGCTCGGTTTTGCTCTGATGGAGGAATTCATTCCTGGAAGGACAGAATCCATGAAGGATTATCACATACCTTCCTGTGCGGACATGCCGGAAGTAGTTTCCATCATCGTGGAAGACCCCGAACCCACTGGACCGTTCGGCGCCAAGGGAGTTGGAGAGCCGGCGCTAATACCAACCGCCCCAGCCATTTTGAACGCTATCGCCGACGCTCTGGGCGTGAGAATATACGATCTTCCTGCGAACTTGGAGCGCGTCATTAAAGCCGCCTCGATCGCGAAACCGGTCCAAAGGCGCGTGGAGCGTGGCTGAACATATAGAGGAGGAGGTTTTATGTCAAGCACTCTCATCAAGGGCATTGGGACACTCATTAGCGGAGACATCAACAATCCCGTCCTGGATGCAGACGCGATATTTGTTGCGGACGGCAAGATCACGAGGATAGGAAAAGCCGCGGATCTTGAGTCGCTTGGAGCGGAAACCGTCGTTGACGCCTCCGGCGGCACAATCACCCCTGGTCTGATAGATTCCCACTGCCACGTGGTATTCGGTGACTACACTCCACGGCAGCACCAGGTAGGTTTCTTGGAGAGTGAGGTCCACGGTGGCGTCACTACAATAATATCAGCCGGCGAAGTCCACTTGCCCGGAAGGCCCAAAGATCCGGCCGGAACCAAGGCGCTCGCCATACTGGCAGCCAAATCGTTTGCCAATTTCAGACCCGGCGGAGCAAAGATTCTCGGCGGTTCGGTAATCCTGGAGAAGGGATTGATCGAGGATGACTTTGCAGAGATGGCCCGCGAGGGTGTGAAGGTGGTCGGTGAGATCGGCCTCGGATCGGTAAAGTTCCCGGAAGATGCCGCGCCCATGGTTAAGTGGGCCAAGAAGCATGGAATGATCGTGATGATGCATACCGGCGGCACTTCAATACCGGGCAGCGATACTGTCACAGCCGCACAGGTCATAGCAACGGACCCGCATATCGCTTGTCATGTCAACGGAGGGCCTACAGCGGTTTCTCCGGACGAAATCCGCAAGCTTGTCCAGGAGACCTCGTATATTCTCGAACTGGTGCACTGCGGCAATCCGAAAGCTATGCTTGAGGCCCTGAACTTGGGTGTAAAGCACAAGGCGCTGGATCGGTTCATCATCGGCAACGACGCGCCTTCGGGGACCGGGGTTGTGCCCCTTGGCATCCTGAGAGTGATTTGCATGGCCGCATCCCTGACCGCGGTGAAGGCCGAGCAGGCTCTTTGTATGGCCACAGGGAATACAGCCAAAGTATTCAGCCTGAACACCGGGTTCGTCCGAGAGGGACTGGCCGCTGACCTGGTAGCTATGGACGCTCCAATGGGGTCTGTGAGTGCAGACGCGCTGCAGGCAATCGAAGCCGGGGATGTACCGGGCGTTTCCATGGTCATGATCGATGGGAAAATAGAAGTGAAGGTCAGCCGAAACACCCCACCAGCCGTGAGAAAGGCTAAGGTGGTTTGAGAAAACAGGAGTGGCTGCGAGAGACTTCCGAAAGAAAAGATCTAGTCCACTACTCAGTCGGATAAGCGTATGCAGGTAATCGTTGAAAAGTGCAAGGGCTGCGGAACCTGCGTTCTGGACTGTCCACAGGGCGCAATAACCCTATCCAAGAAGATAGCAGTCATCGGGGACGCGTGCTCTCAGTGCGGAGCGTGTCTCAAGGTTTGTCCGGAAGAAGCGATCTTCTCGGATGATGCGCCGTCTCCGTTGGCCGCAACCTGTGAAGCCTGTCCCATCTGTTGCCGCATCAAGGAGGGTTATACAGGAGCGTGTCAGCGGTTCATGAATCGCGGAGGCATTCTGGAGCGCACCATTCCTCTCAAGACGTACGAAGAGGTCAAATATCTGGTTGGGCCCGATTGGAAGCCCGCCATAAGGCAGCCGCTTATCACCGGTATCGGCGCAGGGACCACGTACCCGGACTGCAAGCCTGCACCTCACATCGTCCAGTCAAAGGTTGAGGGAGTTGACGTGGTAACCGTGGTGACGGAAGCCCCTCTGAGCTATTCCGGCATAAAGTTGAAGGTGGACACGGACTCCACTATAGGGCAGGAAGGGGCCGGAATATTCTTTCGCAAGAAAAGGGTGGGACATCTCACTACCGAGGAATACGGATCAAAAATCCTCTCCATAGGCGGCGCCAACTTGCTTACGAGCAGCGATGGTATGACTGTGGCAAGACTGGTATCTGATCTTGCAAACCGAAAGAGCATCAGGTTGCGCATTGAGGCAGGCAGCCGGCTTGAACTTCAAGTGGGGAATCGCCCAATCATCGATGGAACAGTCGACGAGGTAATGCGCGTCGGCTGCGGCAGCGCCACTTTGGGACTGTTTGCCAACATTTTCAAGGAAGTGGCCGATGAGGTCATAGTGCTGGACTCCCATCTCACAGGTCTGATGAGCGAACACGCCGCGGGCCTGTACGTTGGAGCGCGGCCCAGCGGCGTGTTCCTACGTTTCAAACGAAGTACGCCTGGCAGGTACTTTGGTGATCACGGCCAAGGATGGGGAGGAACTTCAATACTTGACCCAAAAGACGTTATCGAATCAATTGATATGAACGTAGCCAAACCGGGCATGACAATTCTCATTACCGAAACGACCGGTCGGAAGGCTGCGCTGTTGGAGCTAAGCGCGGATGGAGGTGTGGCAGAGATTCCCATGACTCCGGAGGTACAAGGGGCTGTGGCCGAACTAGCCGCCACCTGCCAGGAATCCAAGGTCTCAGGAATTTATTGTGGCGGCTCAGGAGGGAGCGCCCGAGCAGGGGTGACACGCTACCCCATAAAGCTCACGCAGGCAGTGCACTCTATGCGGGCGCGCTTGACAGTAGGAGGCGCGCCCACTTTCGTGCTTCCGGGCGGCGGAATAAACTTTATGGTGGATGTTGGAAAAGTTATGCCCGGCGCGTTCACCTGGGTTCCTACACCTGCTACGGTGTGCCCGATCGAATACACCATGACCCTGGAAGATTTCCGCGAAATGGGGGGTCATGTGGAAGCCATGAAGCCGTTTGTGTCAAAGGAATAGAGTGCCGAATTATTGGGAGAGCCGGATTCTTACACTGGGGGATGGCACGGTGCTCGTCGAATGCGGGCCCATGCGAATGTTTATAGAAGGACACGCAGCCGGGATCAGTCAACCGGAAGCGTGTCGCAGGGCCGCACAGGAAGCTATCAAATTCTTGGAACAAATAGCAGAGCATAGAGCGGAGATCCAGGCTCCCGGCCTGACTCTTCCCGAGCCTCCGAAGCGCCTGTTGGTTCACGAAATGTGGCAGGCTGTTTGTCTGGTGGGGGATGAGGATCTCACTCCCATGGCGGCTGTCGCCGGAACCATTGCTGATGCTACGGCGGATTTCCTGGCAAGTGAAGGTCTGAACAAGGTTGTCGTAAATAATGGCGGGGATGTGGCCCTGCGGTTGATGTCTGGAGAGACGGTGACAGTGGGGATCCGGCCTGAGGTGAATGGTACGGATGTGACACGTAGAATTCTGATTACTTCTGAAATGAATATCCGCGGAATATGCACGAGCGGTCTTGGGGGCCGAAGCTTTACCCGCGGTGTGGCTTCCGCTGCCACTGTATTTGCCTCTCGGGCCTCATTGGCCGACGCGGCTGCCACGGCTGTGGCCAATGCCACTTATATTGTCAGCCCTGCAGTCCGTAGATGTCGGGCTGATTCTATTGATCCGAATACAGATCTCAGAGGCGTGGAAATCACTTCTGACGTAGGAGAACTGACGCTTGACGAAATCGACACCGCCCTGAAACAAGGTATCGAGCGAGCTGAACAGCTCGTGAAGCGCAGCCTTATAGTGGGGGCTTGTGTTGCGGCCAAAGGTCACATGCGGTGCATCGGGGCTTTTGTTGAGTAAAGAATAAAATCTGCGACGACCTTCTTACAAGAAGAGCCTCCCAGATTCGTCCTCCTTTGGACCTGCAAGCATTCACAGGAGCGGACGCCATGAAAACCATACAGGTGAAAACAGGATCTAAAATAGAGTTCGCGGACATCACATCCCGGGTCCAGGAAGTGATCTCGAAGAGTGGTGTCAAGGACGGAATCGCTCTGGTGTACGTGCCTCACACCACGGCTGGAGTTACCATCAACGAGGCCGCGGATCCCGCGGTCGTGCAGGACATAATAGGGAAACTCTCCCAGCTGGTTCCGCATCACAATTCCTACCGGCACGCGGAGGGGAATGCCGACGCGCATATAAAGGCCACTCTCGTGGGTAGTTCCGTACATTTAATCGTTTCAGGCGGGACTGCAGCTCTGGGGACATGGCAGGGGATATTCTTTTGCGAGTTCGATGGTCCGCGGAGTCGAAAGGTTTTCGTCAAGGTTCTGCCCGGTTAGGAATGATTGAAACGTCTCATACCGTAGGGGCGGTTCGCGAGAGGCGTCCTCTTTGACTCTGCAAGGTGATGTGGGAGAGTGAATTGTGACCGATATCGTTGAAATTTTCACCGACGGAGCGTGCAGGGGCAACCCCGGCCCTGGCGGATGGGCTGCGCTTCTGCGCTGCAAAGGGGTGAAGAAGTCCCTCAGCGGGGGCCAACCCGCGACGACGAACAACCGCATGGAAATGATAGCGGCCATTATGGCCCTGGAAGCTCTCAAGCGTCCGTGCAAGGTCGCAATCACGACTGATTCCCAATACCTGATGAAAGGGATCACAGAATGGCTCAAAAGCTGGAAAAAAAGGGGCTGGCTGACTGCTGAGAAAAAGCCGGTCAAGAATGTCGACCTCTGGAAGCGCCTGGACGAGGTCGCATCTCGTCACGAAGTGGAATGGCACTGGGTGAAGGGGCACAATAACCATGAGGAAAACGAAATTGCCGACGCTTTAGCCAGGAAGGAAATAGAAAAATTCCTGTAGGCCGCTTTGTTGAGAAGCTTCTTAGTGTCCCCTCAAACCCAAAACTCCGGATACCGCCTATTCCGAGCGATATTGTTGAAAAGGAGGGCCACCAACAGCAGTATCATTACTCCGATTCCAACAGGAAGAACAGCGTAAGTGAACCCAAGAGAATGAATCTTGTCGTCCCCTATTATGGCTATTAAAGCTGTTGCCCCGGCAGGGGGGTGTAATGTCTTGGTGAGGTGCATTAACGCTATCACGGTTGCCACCGCGACCGAAGACGCCAGCCATGGTTGCGCCCAGAATATTTTGTAACAAGCCACTCCGATTAATGCCGACAACACGTGTCCGCCGACCAAGTTTCTGGGCTGGGCCAATGGGCTCTTGATGGCCCCGAATATAAGAACCGCGGAAGCGCCAAACGAGGCTATCATCATGATAAGACCGGTCCCGGCGAGCACGTTGAAATTGATGTAGGCCACCGCAGAAATCCCTACGAAAGCCCCAAACCACGACCAGATTACTTCTGAAACATTGACCATCGGGGGGCTTTTGGTAGTGCCTTTCATCTTCGACAAGTAATTCATGCGCCACCCCCGAAACAAGACGAGCGCACGACATCTCCCCGAGAAACGATCCCTACCAACCGGCCATTGGCATCAACCACCGGCATCCGATTGACGCCTCTTTGAGTGAAA
>Ga0209039_10002942_pt1 | contig 13795 bp, 11 predicted proteins | sample BogFormECP12_OM1_FD_188238 | JGI IMG/M metagenome (GOLD analysis project Ga0209039, IMG submission 188238) | Bog forest soil microbial communities from Calvert Island, British Columbia, Canada - ECP12_OM1 (SPAdes) (version 2) | ecosystem: Environmental > Aquatic > Freshwater > Wetlands > Bog ...
GTCGGTCTCGTTGAAGCTCTGGTGGCCCGGGTCATCCGGATTAAAGTTCTGGGTCGCCTTTTCGTGGCTGTCGATGTTACCCCAGAAGCTCGCCGTGAATCCCTTGTAGGAAGCACTCAAGGACGGCTGGACGATGAGGCTGTCTTTACCCAGCTGGTAGCCACGGAACATGTACTGGTTAAGGAAGGAAACCGAAGCGGTGCCGGTTACCGGTTCCTCGGCAGGCTGCGCCGGGGCTGCCTGAGCCGGAGCCGTTGTCGTTACGGCCGGCTCGGTTGCCGCTGCCTTGGGCGCCTCCTTCGCTTCCTGAGCCCGGAGCACACCGGTCGCCAAGACTGCCATGAAAAAGATTGTGAGAAGAACTACTCCTAATGCTTTCACTGTGAAGCACCTCCTTAGAATCGGTTGTTACCTTCTGCAGACTACAACGCTCCGTAACGCTTGCGAAGTTCGAGATTGAGTTCAAGCACGTTAACGAACTTCTCACCTGCGAGTCCAAACCATGGCGCCGAAGCGTTCTTCTGCACTATCTGCTCGATCTCTTTTCGAACGGTCGTCTGATCGCGTTTCGATTTGGCAGCCCATGTCGAGGCCACCCGATCCAATTGATATTCCGCATTCTGAAGCGTGATGTGAGGATCGAGCCCTGAACCTGAGGTGGTTACCATGTCGCCGGGGACATCCTGCAGGTCAGCCTCAGGATGCTCCTGTCGCCACATATCAAAAAAGACCGACTGAATGTCCGAGCCGTCCTTGACCGGTTCAATGGTCGTTTGATCCTTGCCATCAGCTCCTTTGCGAGTAACGGCGGAGGGAAACTTCCCCGGGTTCTCGTTGGAGAAACTTTCAAAAAAAACGACGGCCATATCAGGAGCCTTGGGCTGTGGGGTGCCGGGATTTTCTTTAATCCACTTGGCTACCAGCGCGGGGTGTGTCTTCGCCCAGGTGTCTACATACGCGCCGTGTGTCGCATCCGCCTTGACCCAGGCTTGCGCCAGGCTGTTGTGCAGATCCGCCCACTGTGCGACGATGTGCGGGCTGCCCTGGAACATATCTTTCTGGAACCAGTTTTCGATATCCGGCGCCACCGGTTGACCGGCCCTAGGACCGCTTCGGTAGGTGGCAATCGGGCCGAGAGCGCGGGCGACCCGGTCGCGCAGGGCGTAGTTGGAGGGAGCCAGGGCCGATGAGGCCGAAGCGGACGCATCGTAAGACGGCGCCGACGGGCGGGGCTGAAAGTAGCCGTCCTTGGTAAAGGGTTGCGCGATCAGTCGCGATCCCACCACGGTGCCGTCGGGACCTCGCAGCAGGCTACCGTTGGCCTTAAAGGGAAAGAAGACCTGTCCGACCACCCATAAGACGAGAGGGTACAGGACGCAGCAGATAATCACGCTGAATAACAGCAGCCAGATACTTTTCGAAAGATATCGTACCATGTGTATGCCTCCTTGATGCATCAGCTCACCAGGTGGAAGCCCACCATGATGAGGTCGATCAGCTTGATGCCTATAAAGGGTAGAATGACGCCACCCAATCCCCAGACAAACAGATTCCTGCGTAACAGCGCGTCGGCGCCGAGCGCCCGGTAGGCAACTCCCTTAAGGGCGACCGGGATGAGCAGAGGGATGATGATCGCGTTGAAGATGATCGCCGACAGAATGGCCGAGGTCGGTGAATGGAGATGCATGACGTTGATCGTATCCAGCCAGGGTAACGTACCCGCAAAAAGCGCCGGGATAATGGCAAAGTATTTTGCCACGTCATTGGCGATCGAGAAGGTTGTCAGCGAGCCACGTGTTATCAGGAGCTGCTTGCCGATTTCCACGACTTCGATCAGCTTGGTCGGGTCACTGTCCAGATCGACCATATTGGCTGCTTCCTTGGCCGCCTGCGTGCCGGCGTTCATGGCCAGGGCCACGTCGGCCTGGGCCAGGGCCGGAGCATCGTTCGTGCCGTCACCCATCATGGCTACCAGCTTCCCCTCAGCCTGCTCCTTCTTGATATAGGAGAGTTTCAATTCCGGGGTGACCTGGGCGACAAAGTCATCGACGCCTGCTCGTGCGGCGATGGTCGCAGCCGTGAGAGGATTGTCTCCGGTGATCATGACGGTCCGCAACCCCATTTTCCGGAGGCGCGCGAAGCGCTCCTTCATGTGGGGTTTCAAAATGTCCTCAAGAACGACCACGCCCATAATGCGTGCGCCGTCAGCGACAACCAGGGGGGTCGCGCCTTTTGAAGCGACGGCACTGACCAACGCGCTGAGGTCACCCGGCACGCTGCCCTGCTGACTCTCGACAAATTCGATGACAGCGTCCGGCGCTCCTTTCCTGAGGTGCCGGCCGTCCGGAAGATCGACACCGCTCATACGCGTCTGCGCTGTAAAGGGCACAGCCTGCGCCTCCGGCGGCACGCTGACCGGGGTTTTACTCTGCTTCTCGAACAGGCTCACGATGCTCTTGCCCTCGGGCGTCTCATCAGCGGCGGACGCCAGGGCAGCCAGTCCCGCCAGGTCGGCAGCCGAATAGGTTCCGATTGGCAGGAACTCCGTCGCGCTCCGGTTACCCATCGTGATCGTGCCTGTCTTATCGAGCAGCACGACATCGATGTCTCCGGCCAGCTCCACCGCCTTGCCGCTTTTGGCGATGATGTTGGCTTGCAGCGCGCGATCCATGCCCGCGATGCCGATGGCGGCAAGCAAAGCGCCGATGGTGGTGGGAATGAGGCAAACCAGGAGCGCAATAAGGGTCGGGATATCGGTACCAAGGCTCCTCAGGGGCTCCTGGATACCCAGGTAGCCCATCATGTATTGCTCGGCATTCCAGGCCATGGGCCAGAGCGGGACCACCACGATCAAAAAGGCCAGCGTGAAGGCCGAGAGCAAGAGCGTGAGCGCTATCTCATTCGGACTTCGCTGGCGGATGGCGCCCTCGACCAGGGCGATCATCCGGTCGAGGAACGATTCACCGGCGCCGCTGGTGATCCGAACAACGATCCGATCCGAGAGCACGCAGGTCCCTCCGGTCACACCCGACCGGTCGCCGCCGGATTCACGGATGACCGGAGCCGACTCGCCGGTAATCGCGGACTCGTCGACGGAAGCGACCCCTTCGATGATCTCCCCGTCGCCGGGGATAATCTGCCCGGCTTGAACAACGACGCGGTCGCCCGGTTTCAGATCCGCCGATGAAACCTCCTCGGTGGCTCCGGCCGTATTCAGACGATAGGCCATTGTATCGTGACGCGCCTTTCTCAGCGATTGGGCCTGGGCCTTGCCGCGAGCCTCGGCAAGCGCGGTCGCAAAGTTTGCAAAGAGCACGGTCAAGAAAAGCCACGCGTCAAGGGTGATGAAATAGCTCATCGGCACCTGGCTCCTGGCTCCCCCCAATGCTGCCTGCACGATAAACAGCAGGGTCAGGAAGGTACCCACCTCGACCACGAACATCACCGGGTTCTTCCATTGGATGTCCGGCCGCAGCATGACGAAGGCCTGTTTCAGCGCCTCCACCATGGTTTCCTTCTCCAGCAAGGCTTTCGGCTTCTTCCGTCGCTCCACCAGCGGCGGTTCCGAAGACAGGCTGGCCTTGCGTACGGGCTTTATAGTACTGGTTACCTCATTCATGTCGCACTCCTTTGAGTATGCTCTTCATAGCAAAACCCCTCGTTAAGGCTTCAATGGCTTCCATGGTCAGCCCCCGAAAGGGATGGGACCCAGGTGTTCCGCCAGCGGTCCGAGTACGGCGACCGGCAGGAAGAGCAAGGCTCCGATGATCAGAACCGTACCAAGCAGGAGGATGCCGAAGGTCACGGTGTCGGTGCGCAGCGTTCCCAGGCCGAAGGGGCTCGATTTCTTTGCGCCGAGAGATGCCGCCATGGCGATCGGCGCGATAATCGGGAGGTAGCGGCTGAAAAGCATTACCAGGCCCGTCGCGATATCCCACGGGATAGCAGTCGGCGCGGGGTTAGGGTTGTTCCAGAAGCCGTAGGCCACCCCCAAACCATCGAAGGCCGAGCCGTTATTGGCGGAGGCCGAAGAGAACTGGTAGAGCATCTGTGAGAAACCGTGGGCGCCGGGATTGCTCACGGCCAGGAGTCCCCAGCTCGTCGCTGCAAAGAGACCCGTGGACAGGAGAATCATGAACGGATGGACCAGCAGGGCGATGATCGCGAGCTTTACCTCGCGGGCCCCGATCTTCTTGCCTAAGTATTCGGGCGTCCGCCCGACCATCATGCCGGCCACGAAGATGCCGATGATCACGTAGAGCAACATGTTGACCATTCCCACCCCTTTGCCGCCGAAGACGCAGTTCAGCCACATGCCGATCATGGGCGAGAGACCGGCCATCGGGTGGAGGCTGTCGGCTTCCGCGTTCACCGCGCCACAGGTCACGTCTGTGGTCACCGCCGCGAAGGTGGCGCCTGCCGAGGTCCCGAAGCGCATCTCTTTGCCCTCCAGGTTGCCCAGGTGCTGGTCCACGGGCAAGCCCGCGCCCGCGGGCAGGGTCACCGCCCGTTTTCCGCCCGGCGCCGTCGCGCTGGGAACCTGGTACGTTCGGGCCACGGGGTGAGCAGTCAATCCCGGGTTCGGTTTCAGCGTGTCATAGTAGATCGACATAACAATGGTAGCGGCCATCAACAGAATCATGACCGAAAAGACGACGAAGGCATGCCGCATTCGAACGAGCATGCGGCCGTACATCAATACCAGCGCGAACGGGAACATCATCATGGAAAGACAAACCACAAAGTTCGACAACCCGGTAGGATTTTCAAAGGGGTGCGCGGAGTTCATGCCAAAGAATCCGCCCCCGTTGGTCCCGAGCATCTTGATGGACTCAAGGGCTGCCACCGGTCCGACCACGATGGTCTGCTGCTTCGCCTCGCCCTTGTCCGTGGTTCCCATCGCAGCGGGTTCGAGGGTCGAGACCTGATACGAGCTCTTGAAGGTCATCGGACTGCCCTGCACCATAAAGATGAAGGCGATGATCAAGGCGATCGGCGCAAACATGTAAACCACAATTCGCCACATGTCTACGAAATAGTTGCCGAGCTTGGAATCACCGCGCAAGGCCCGGACGATCGCTACCAGTGCGGAGAATCCGACGGCGGCCGATACAAACATATTCCATATGCAAAAGAAAATCTGGCTGAAATTCGACAGGTGCTGGTCTCCCGAGTAGTGCTGGAGGTTCGTGTTCGTCATGAATGAGATCACGCTGTTAAAGATGGCGCTGGGGAAGAGCATCCCCTTGCCATCCGGGTTCAACGGCATCCACGGCTGGAGCGCCAGGACAAGATAGCCAAAGACGAACATCACGATATTGAAAACCAGCAGGGAGCCGGTATACTGCTTCCAGGTCTGCGGGCCGCTGTCCAGGCGTTTTTCGAACCAGCCGAAGACCGGCAAGGGCCGGTATTTTCCATCCATGATCCACGCGATGTAGCGACTCAACGGGAACGCTATGACGGTCGCTGTTGCGAGAAGCGCAAAAGGATGAAGCCAGGTTTGAATAAACATATTTTATCTCCTTTCAGTATCTCAGTATCAGCCGCCCTTGCTCAGAACCATTCCGGTCGTACAAGGGCCACAACCAGGTAAACGAACAAGAAAGCCGCTACCGCCGCTGTTACATAGATCATCATCGTCATCACCTCATCGTTTAAATGTTTTCACACGCTTCCATGAACAGGTAACATAACCCCATCCCTACAAGGCCCAAGAAAAACATTGCCAGTGCCCAGAACGTAAGACCCATCGGGTATCCCTCCTTAATCTACTTTTTGCTTACGAGAGCAATTTAGGCAGTATCATAGAGATTTCCAAGTCAATTGTGCGTAAAAGAATCGGCCGAAGGCGTAAAAAAAACGTAAAAATGCGGTGCGGTTAATGCGGAGGAGATCGATTAAATGTTAAGCCAGACAGAATAGCGACCGCATCAGAAAATCGCGGTCTACCTTTCATTCAACCTCTTCCAGTTTACCGACCGGCGATTCCCCTTATCGCCAGACAATCGTATATGACGCGGTCGCCGCGGTATACGACCATTCCGCGCTTCACCACGCGCCATGCTCCATTCTGGAAAACACCGTTAGACGCTAGTGCCTCGACCAGCCCCACAGCCGTGTCCAAAGCCGCCACAAGCTCGGCGTTTTGAGTGAGCACCACAGGCTTCAACCCCGGAGCGGCAACCAGCATGACGGGTTCAATGACGAGGTTCGCAAGATCGCCCGCCGGCAGCGCTTCTGCGGCCGCCCGGGCCTGCAACTGGATCATGCGGACTCTCGCATCGGGGCCGACCGCCTCTTTCGCGGAACTGATGAGATCGAGCAGATAGTCACGAATGTCGTTCAGCTCGGAGGCAGCGCGCAGCTTACCGTTTCCCGGGTACGTTGTCAGCGCCTTTGCCAGCAGCGAGACCTCGCGCAAATAATGATTCCGCTCATGATCCGGCACCAGATACATGGCGATGATGGAGACGGACTCACCGTCCGGGGCGCCGTAGTCGATGCCGTGGGGGCTCCATCCGACTACGCAGATAAGGTGACCCTGCGCACCGACACGCCCATGAGGGATCGCCCACCCTCTGCCGAGCGCCGTGTTGACCGAGCGTTCTCTCGCCATTACGAGCCCGACCACGTCCGTACCCGAAGGGACCGACGGTATCGCCTCGATGATATGTGCGAGGAACTGGAGGGCATGATCTTTGTCGTTCTCGGGCAGCTCGATCAGTCTGCCTTCCTGCAGGGCTTCCAGCAGCGTATTCATCAATCACCTCCATATCGTCTGAAAAACCAGGTCTTCACAAAATGGGTGAGCACGGAGTATGAAACCAGGAACGCCCCTATCCACGCCCAGTAGATCGGGGGCAGGGGTACCATGCCGAGGGCCCCCGCGAAGGGTGAATACGGTAGCCAGGCACCGATAATCATGATGAGGAGCGTGGTGAGCGTCAGGTGTAGGGAGGCGCGGCTACCGATAAAAGGTATCCTCTTGGTCCTGATAATATGAACGATGAGCGTCTGGGTGAGGAGCGATTCCACGAACCACCCCGTCTGAAAGAGCCTTGTCAGCATCTCCTTGCTCTGCGGCCCTGTGGCTGGATTAAGGAAGGCACCGCAATGGAAGAAGAACCACATGAGGGCAAAGGTCGCATAGTCAAAGAGGGAGCTCACCGGCCCGATGAAGACCATGAACCGCTTGACGTTATTGATGTTCCATTTGAGCGGTTTGGCGATCAGCTCCTCATCCACCCGGTCGGTGGGGATCCCGGTCTGGGAAAAATCGTAGAGGAGGTTGTTCGTCAGCACCTGCACGGGCTGCATCGGCAGAAACGGCAACAGGTAGCTCGCGCCCACCACGCTGAACATGTTTCCGAAATTGGAGCTTGCACCCATACGGATGTACTTGATGATGTTCGCGAAGACCTTTCGGCCCTCGATAATCCCTTCCTCCAAAATCAAAAGGCTCTTCTCCAGCAGCACAATGTCAGCCGCTTCCTTGGCAACGTCGACCGCGGAGTCGACGGATATCCCCACGTCGGCTGCCCTGAGGGCGGGCGCATCGTTGATGCCGTCCCCCATGAACCCCACGACGTGGCCGCTCTCCCGTAACGCCCGCACTATCTCCTCCTTCTGGGTGGGGGTGAGTTTGACGAACACGTCTGCGCTCTGAACCGTCTGAGAAAACCCATCCGGCGGAAGCTGCGCCAGTTCTCCCCCGCTCACGATCCGCTCCACCGCTAGCCCCACGTCTCGGCAGACCTTCCCGGTGACCAGGCCGTTATCGCCGGTCAGGACCTTGACTGCAACACCGGAAGTTTTCAACAGCTTCAGGGCCTGGGTCGACGAATCCTTGGGAGGATCGAAGAACGCGATATACCCGAGGAGCACAAGCTCGCTCTCGTCGGCAACACTGAATAACGTCTTTTCGCGTGGAAATTCACGGTATGCAATGGCCAGTACTCGATAGCCGTCGCCATTGAGGCTTTCCACCTCTTCGAAGAGGTCTTCCCGGATCACACCGATCAGCGGGTAGATCTCCTCACCAATCTGATAATGGCTGCAACAGGCGTAAATCTCCTCCACCGCGCCCTTGCAGATCAGCACGTGATCCCCTTCGTAGTCCACGACGACCGACATGCGCCGGCGTTGAAAGTCGAACGGGAGCTCGTCAACCAGACAGCACGCACGCTCGGCATCAAGATCCTCATGGGCCAGGACCGCATGATCGATGAGGCTGCGCAGGCCGGTCTGGAAGTGACTGTTCAAATAAGCATAGTGCAAAACATCTTCGCTCGGGTTGCCGGTGATATCCAGATGCTGCTCGAGGACGACCTTGTCCTGGGTGAGCGTGCCCGTCTTGTCCGTGCAGAGGATATCGATGGCCCCGAAGTTTTGAATAGAGGGGAGGTATTTGACGATCACTTTTTTCTTCGACATGGTCAGGGCGCCCTTCGCAAGGTTGACCGTTACGATCATCGGCAGCATTTCCGGAGTGAGACCGACGGCAACGGAGAGGCCGAACAGCAGGGCCTCCAGCCAGTCGCCCTTGGTCATGCCGACGATAAAAAAGACGGCGAAGACCATGACCACCATGAAGCGGATCATCAACCAGGTGAACGAGCGGACCCCAAGGTCGAAACTGGTCGGTGCACGACGCTCGGCCAGCCGCGCTGAGATCGAGCCGAAGAGGGTCTGCATGCCGGTAGCGACGACCACCCCGCGTGCGGTGCCGCTGGTAACGTTACTCCCGAGAAAACATGCATTGGGCAGTTCCCACGGAGCCCTGCCCTGCAATGCCGTAGCATCGATGCTCTTTTCGACGGCCATTGATTCGCCCGAGAGCGACGACTGGTTCACGAAGAAATCTTTAGCCGCGATAAGGCGGAGATCCGCGGGTACGATTGATCCCGCCTGCAGAAAAATGATATCGCCGGGAACGATCTTGGATATCTTGATTTCAGTTTCTTTGCCATCCCGCAGGACGCGCGTCCGGGGCTGCACGCGCCTGCCGAGGGCTTCAACGGCGCGATTCGAGCGGTTATCGAGGATATACGACAACCCCACGCTCAAGAATACCATGGCGCTGACGATTAGCGTGGATTTTACCTCGCCGATTATGGCGGAGACTGCGGCGATGATCAAAAGCTGAATAACGAGAGGGCTCCTGCATCGCTGGAGTATGTCGCCCCAGAAGCCTCGCCGTCTCACATGCGCCATTTCGTTTGGGCCGTACTCGTCCAGGCGGTGCTCGGCCTCTTCCGTGCTCAGGCCCGCAACCGTCGTGCCGAGGGCTTCCATGGCGTCGGAGACCGATACGGAGCAGACCTCGGCCAGGCGCCGTTCGTGCTCGGTGAAATGCGGGCTCTTGGAGTTATTGGACCGGACCGTCGAGTTCGTGTGATTGTTGGGCATATGCGTTCTCCCGGGGCCGCCTCGCCATGGAACCGCAGCACACGGAGGTCCACCGAAGATGAAACCAACCGGCAGCGTGTGTAAACAGCGCGGCCAAAGGCGCTGGGCAGTTCTGCCGAATCGCTGATGCCTGTGAACTTTCTTTAAAACTGCCAGTTGCTGATTTATTGCTTGAGAAGCGAAGGGAGAGAAAAGCTCTCCTCAGGAACCGCTCGGGCCCATGAGGAGATCAAACAATCGAAACAACCTCACGCGCAGGAGCGGTTTCGCTCCACGTCATCTCACACTGACCGCCAGGGTCGTCTTCCATTTAAGACCACTCCTTAAAACCTGTCACTGTTAAACCTTAGGCCTCCCACGCCGTTTTGTCAACCCGGAAGGTTAGTGATGTCTCTGCAATATGATTATGTCACCCGGAAGGTTTAGTGATCGACTGTAATACTCGGTGACGGCCTTGTTGACTTTATCTTAGCGGCCACAAAGTTTGGAACCTTTTGCCCGAGGCGCTTTGTGGTGTTTAACGCGAAGAGAGAGGCCGCCTTTACCGCGTTTTACCTACAAATTCGCAATCCCAGTATTCGCTCAGCGCTGAACATTACCACGACAAACATACGTCGATTGGAATAGGACAGGCAAGGAACGAGGTTTCACGCTAGGCGAACGATTTAACGTGTATCTGTACGAATGTACGAATAACTAGGGGTGAATGCGCCATTTGAGGGGGCATCATTTTGCGCCACCTCGGCAATAATGCCTAAAAATATGCGTTCTATGAGAGAAAGCACTTGCACAGGCAGTAAAGACGTGATATTATAAGATTACACGCTTGTAGAAGCGCGCCAAATCTAACCGCTTAAAGAGGAGGATGTATGACAAAGATAGAGCTAGTTGATAAGATCGCGAAGGATGCAAAAGTCACCAAAGCAGCCGCAGCCAAGGCACTGGATTCCTTCGTTGACGGAGTCAAGAAGGCGCTGAAGAAGGGGGATAAGGTCACGCTTATCGGTTTCGGTACGTTCTCTGTCGTGCAGAGAAAAGCAAGAAAGGGGAGAAATCCGCAGACTGGTAAGGAGATAAAGATTGCTGCGAGGAAGGCCCCAAAGTTCTCAGCAGGGAAAGCCCTTAAGACTGCGGTGAAGTAGAAAAGACTACGACGGTAAACGATAGGTAGACGTAAAATAGATTTAATTTTTCTATCGCATAACCAGGACGTAGCTATCCCTTCGGAATGGCGGAGTTGAATTAGATTATTACACCCACAGCCATTACAGGAGATATTACTGACTAACGGGTTTTGAAAAACAGGTAGAGCAAGAGCATCACGCAAGGCACACCCTGGCTGATGCTCCTTTAAAAACCGATTAACGCTTTCATGGTGTCTATCTCATTGGGCGATAAGTTTGGTTTGTCTGGTGACAACGCTGCTTTCTGAGCACTATACTGTATTGCCCTATCAAGGAGCATCATGGCGTTCAGCTCACTCTGGGTGTCGGGATGTAGCTTCTGCATTTCCATTCCATCCAGCGCCTCATGCAACTGGCCTGTGCGTTTGGGGATCTTTCCTTCTTTGTTCTTAGCCACCTTGCCTACCTCCTGATAAATCAGTTCTTTGCTTGGATGTTGCTATTCTTCCAGGTTCTTGTTGTACTCTGTTCATAATGATCTCCTAAATAGTTATCGGTGTGTTGTGAGTATGTATAAAGTTCAGTATTAGCTATGCTGCTATAACGAGGTCCACGTGATCTTGGTTGTCTAACACGAGAATCGCAGTTCCATAATGTCCGTTGTCTTACACGCTGGTATACCCGTCAGGCAGCGGCTTCAACTGTTCTACAGAGGGAGGAGAGTGCTGAGTACAATTCAAATCGTGCATACTTTGCCAATGTTCGGGACTGTTGACTTCAGGAAGGAAGTTCTCGACTGGCAGGGGTGCTTAGAACACCTACGAAGACTTGAGAAACATCAACTGCTTCGGGTTCAACGGTGTCGTGTGAAAGTAGATAACACCAGCATCGGCAGCGTCGTGAGCATCGCTTCGGCATTGTGCACGGGGGGGGCGCGGAATCCTTGAATAGACTTCCAAGCTGAATCAAAAGACTCCGATTTTTCGGGGTTTTGTGTTTCTGAACTCAGTTACCACAAAAACGGAATCAGTGCCCTCGTCCGTTTCTTGTACTCAGGGTATTCGTTCGGGAATTGTTGCGCCATGAGTTTGTCTTCCGCGCCCACCCGCCAGAGAAAAATGGCGCCGAGGATGACAAGAAGAAAGACGAAGCCACCGCCGGCGATGATCGCTGAACCGATGCATGCGACAAGGCCCCCGGCATACATCGGATGCCGTACATAGCGGTAGGGGCCTGAGGTTACGAGCTCCTGCCCAATCTTTTCGGAGACGGTTTGGCTCCAGTTTTTGCCAAGACACTGACGCGCCCAAACCAGGAAAGCCATGCCCATCGCACAGAGAACGACGCCGATAACACTGAGAACAGGGTTTACGGGGGCGAAGTTAACGAAGTGGAATATCCGCAGATGCGGAAGCAGGAACGAGGCGATAATGGCAAACATGAGGCCAAAGCTCTGTAACAAGTGTCCCCGGGGTTCCTGTTTTACACCTATCGCGGAAACGGTCAGATAGCCAACGAGGATAAGCCAGAGCGCATAGATGAGCCAAATAAAGATTGATGGGTGCATGGTTTTATTGCCTCATGCCGCGGATGACAAAGGATGATCCCTCTCGTGGCAAGAAACGATTTCAGAGGAAGTTAAACGCCTGACGGCAGCAGTATACGGAAGTTGAACCATCGGCGGCAGCTGTAAGCCATCGATGGATAGATTGCTATTTCCCAATCTAAAAATGCTTAATCACCAACGCCGATTTTGACATCATAAGGAGCGGGACGACCTTCATCCCTTTCCAACCAATTCTTCAGGCTTAAAAGAAATGTAGCCCACTTAGTACTGCAATGGTACATAAATTCTGTGGGCTTCTTCCAGTTGGCGTGCGTGAATAGGACAACAGTTTCATCTTTTTTGACCTTCAATTGAAAGGTCAGGTCTGTCCCTACCCACTCTTTCGGTCCTCTCACACATTTCCATTTCACCAGTTTGTTAGGCTTCGACTCCATAACCTTCACGTCGGCGAATCCGAAGAGAATAATTCCACCTTTCTTCGCATCCCCCTTAGTATCCACGATCCACCAATGAGAAAGCCCTTCAATAGTCGATAGCCCTTCAAAAACCTTTTTTGGTGTGGATTTAATTCCAACTCTGTGAACAATATCTGGCATGGTCTCTCCTCCTTTCTCGTTGATGCTTTTGGTGCTTATGATACTTACTCTCTATTCAGTAGGTCAGACCATTCTCTTTTGGCAAACACCACACTTCTTTGATTTTGCAAAGTCGTGCAAGCATCTCTTCGTACTCTTTATTAATAGCTGCTCTTTCCGTTAGGTCGATAGGCTGGATGAAGTATCCATGGGGGCCCTGGAATATAACAAAGGGATACATGCCACCGAGCTTCCCGCCCCCTATGTCTTCATTGGATACGTTGGGGGCGTAGTACATGACGTGCGGGTAGTTCATAGTGACGACACCGTCGCTTTCTTCCGGGTTCCAGTATGTTCTCAGCACAGGAGACAGCATGTATGAGACCCCGGCTCGTTCCGGAGCTTTATAGTATCCTGTTTTGAAGCGGTCTTTGATGATTCTCTTTAGTTCTCCGGGGGGAGTACCCTTGGCCTGCATCTCTGCTGCGTCAAAGAAGACCCGCATCTGCGCCTTGACGCCCGCGCTATCAAAGGAAACCGGGTAGAGTTGATCGTCTCTATATACCGTTAAAGGCCAGGATCCCCTGAACGCATCATCGCCGGTTCGGGCAACAAAGGTGTGAAATCCATTAGTGCCCTTGCGGGCAACTTCAAAGCCCTTGTCGGGGTTTAAAACATATACGGTTGCATTGTCCCTGAGGTGCTGCGGCAGCGCGCTGAGCGCCAGCTGAATTTCTAAATCCCGCGGCAATGGCTCGATTTTATTCGTCACCTTACGAGGGGCCTGCGCGAAGACCGTCGTGACGAACGCGACGCTGATCCATACGGCTAGTACGAACATCAATACTTTTTCCATGTGTTGCTCCTTCCTTTAGATTTGATGTTCCCTCCTTATTCCGCAGTTAGGCCGTAAAGGAAAACCTTCACCCGAAAGCAATATAGGCACGAGGACCATGGCCATGACGGCGGGCGGCGCGCTTACCCCCAGATTGCCGCCCCGGAGGGGCTCCTTGACGATTACCCCCAGGCCCTTTGCGGCGGCGTATTGCAGGCCCTTGGTGCCTGCCTGGTACTCCTCATCCAAGTAGTTATACTGAATCTGGCAGCAGACCCAGGGG
>Ga0209039_10002943_pt1 | contig 13780 bp, 9 predicted proteins | sample BogFormECP12_OM1_FD_188238 | JGI IMG/M metagenome (GOLD analysis project Ga0209039, IMG submission 188238) | Bog forest soil microbial communities from Calvert Island, British Columbia, Canada - ECP12_OM1 (SPAdes) (version 2) | ecosystem: Environmental > Aquatic > Freshwater > Wetlands > Bog ...
TCTCTCGCCCGCTTCGCGGGCTGGCACGAATGCGCTTGCTGAGCATCCCCCCGCCCCTCCCTGAACCAGGAGGGGAACTACCGCGCGCGGAAAGTTCCGTGCCGTGCTTTCCTACGGGTAGGAAAATCAGACGCTAAACCTCAAAAATTCCATCTGCCGACGGGCATTTGGTCCGCGTCGGCCTTCCTCGTGGATGGGTTATTGCTAGGTTATTACATGGAGAAGTATGTCGGGGTGGAAACGCGCAGAAGGGCATGGTGTCAGGTACCACGTGTCAGGTTCAGGAGCGGAATTCACGGCTCGGAATTAGGGACTCGGGGGTGACGGTGTTTCCTGTCATCTGTCGGCTGTAAGCTATCGGCCCATGAACAATGGAAAACTCCGGCTGGGCCCATCGTGGCGACTTACAAAAGTGTTCTCGATGATCAAACGCCAGGCGAGACGGAAATTAAAGCCCTACGGCAGGCGACTATGTTAATGAAAAAACAGTTGGTTATAGGAGAACTGGGAGAAACCCCATGGGTCAGAAAAAGAATCAAGTCTTTGAAAATACGGGAGTTACTTTGACAGGGTCAGAAGATGGGCATCAATAGGAAAAAGATGTTAAAAATGCAGGATGAACCGTTTATATGTATGAAAACACACCCACGACTGACAATATGTCGTGCGGCTTACTCGCGTTTTTTCGACGAAATTGCATGGATTAAGCCATGAAGCGACCGGGTGGCGCCGACCTTACAGAAGCCAGGGTAGGGAGAGGACTAAACGGGCGGCACCGACAACCCAGCCCCCGCGTGACACACTACGCCGCTTTGGTTATCGGCGGAGTTCGGTGAGAAGATGAATCAATTCGCCACGCCGAAAAGTTCTCAATGCCCCGATCACCCGATGAACCGATGGGGAGATGAGCCGATGGCCCGATGAACCTATGCTTCAATCACAAATCACCAATCGCAAATCTCAAATTCGCCGAAGGCCCGATTGGGTAACCCGAGCGGCGAACTAAGCGTCCAAGGGTACGAAGTCCTTCAGGCGCGGCAGCAAGTGCCGATGCGTCGCATCCGGACCATAAAACAACGCATGGATGTACAGCAGCAGAGCGGGTTGGGAAAATCGGCGCGGCGGGGTTTTCCGGAAGGGGAAATAGCAGAGCTTGCCGGCCACGACTTTGCCAGGATCGTTATAGGAGACGAGGGGCCACATCGCCGGGAAAAATCGGAAACCGGCTTGGGCCAGCGCGGCGTGCCACCGGTGGCCGGAAGCGGCCGTAACTTCGCCATAGAGGCGCCAATTCCACCCCTGGGTGCCGCGGCGTTCCTGGCGGAGAACCTGGCGCAAGATTCGTATACCCAAGCCCCGGCCGCGGAGCGCGGGGTCGACGAAGATGTAGCTCCCAAACACCACGCTGAACGCCGGCAGAACCAGGGTGCAGGCGCCGCCCACCAGGCGATCACCCAGATAGGCCGCGAACAAATGCACGGGATTCACGCGGGCCGGCGAGGGTACGATTACCCGGCGCAGCACACTCGGGCTGACACGCTCGTCGGGGTTGAAGCTGCGCTGGTATAGTCGCAGGTATTCATTCAATTGGCGGCGCTGCGTGTGGCGAAGCAATTGCACGGTGAGTTTGAGCATGTCTTTCCTGGCTCCAATTCAATTTGTGAAACCATGCGGGTTTCGAGTATCTTGTATCACAGGCTCAGGGAATCGGGCCAATCACTGGGGAGTGTTGCCGGGCATGTTGAGGAAACTCGGCTGTTTCCTAATCTTTTTGCTGGTCTGTACGCTCGCCTCAATGGCTCAAGAAGCAGTAGATGATGCGGCGTTTGCACCGATTTTTTCGGGGCAAGACCTGGCCGGCTGGCACGCGATGGGGCAGCAGGATTGGCATGCAGAAGACGGAATTCTTTGGACGGAAGGCAAGGGCGGGTGGTTGCGGTCTGACCAGCGCTATGCGGACTTCGCCTTGCGTCTGGAATACCGCCTTTCGAAAGGCGCGGTCAGCGGGATATTCTTACGTTCCACCGAGCAGGGCGATCCGACGTTCACGGGATTGAAAATTTCCCTCGTCGACGATGCCGGGGAGCTCACAGACTTGCACAGCACGGGGGCAATTTACGGCGCGGTGATTCCGCTCTACGCCGTGGGCAGGAAGACCGGCGAGTGGAACCAAGTGGAGATTACCTGCATCGGCCGGCGCCTGACGGTATTTCTGAACGGGAATCGGATTCACAAAATTGACTTTGACGATCCGGCGTTTGTTTTTGCCGAGAAACGTCCTCTCAGCAGGGTTCCCAACCAAGGCTACATCGGCCTGGAAAGCCATACCAACCGCGTAGACTTTCGCAGCCTGCGCATTCAAGTCCTCAAGCCTGCTGCCTGAGGTTAATCCGACGGACGAAAATCGAAACTCGAAAATCGAAACTCGGGCCGAATTTCGAGTTTCCAATTTCGATTTTGAGGGAGAGACTGATTGTCTAAACATCGGGGCAAGTCGGAAAGCGGTGTAGGAGCGGTGGTGGTTTTCCTCCTCGTCGTCTTGGCCGCCATTTTCATACTGTTGGGATTCAAAGTGGCGAGCCGCCAGGGACCCACAATTCTCGTACCGAAGACTCCCAAAGGTTTGGGCCAGAGAGTGGAACTCGTCGTAAACGCAAGCGACCCCAAGCACAACCTCAAGACCCTGGCGGTGGAGGTTGTGCAGGATGGGCAGGTTATTCACCAATCCAATTTAGTTATTTCCGCGCGCCCGCATCGGTGGTGGAAGTTCTGGACCGCAGGCCCGGTGAGCACGACCTCCTGGAGAGTTCTGGTGGGCCACGAGGTGATTCCGACGCTGAAGGAGGGTCACGCGACCGTGCGCGTCACGGCCCTCAATGATTCCTGGGGGCGCTTTTTCCGGGGTGGGCGCAGCGAACTGGCGCTGGACCTGCCGGTGCGGTTCGCGCCGCCGCAGGTCGAGGTGCTGAGTACGCAGCATTATATCAATCAGGGCGGCTGCGATATGGCGGTCTTTAAGGTTTCAGCGGGCACCACCGAATCCGGAGTCCAAGTGGGTGATAACTTCTTTCCCAGTTTTCCGATGAAAGAATCCGAGCCGCAAACCCGCCTGTGCGTTTTTGCTTATCCGTACAACCTTGATCCTTCCACGGTCCCGCACATTGTGGCTCGCGACGATGCCGGTAATGAATCCTTGGCCAGTTTCAATTACAAGGTTTTCCCTAAGAAATTCCATTCTGATACCTTCGACCTGGAGAAGATGGCGGGTGGGAAATTCCTGGAGAATGTCGTCCCCCCCATTATGAGCCAAGTTCCCGAACTGCGAGATCAAGGAAGCCTGATCAAGAATTTCCTGTTGATCAACGGCCCGCTGCGGCAGGAGGACGCACAAAAGCTGGTGGCATTTTCCCAGCACACCGCACCAAGGTTCTTGTGGAAGGGGCTGTTCATCCGCTTGCCGGGCAAGACGGAAGCCAGCTTCGCTGACTATCGCACTTACAATTATGGCGGACAGGTTGTGGACCATCAAACGCACCTCGGTTTTGACTTGGCCGGATCGGAACACATGCCCGTGCGCGCCGCGAATGACGGCGTCATCGTGTTTGCAGGTTTTCTCGGAATCTATGGTAACGCGGTGGTCATCGACCACGGTTGCGGCATTCAGAGTCTATACGGCCACATGAGCTCCATCGCGGTCAAGGAGGGCGATCAGGTGAAAAGGGAGAAGGAGATCGGCCGCACGGGTCAGACAGGATTGGCAGGCGGCGACCACCTGCATTTCACGATGCTCCTGGATGGAATCCCCGTGAACCCCGTGGAATGGTGGGACCCGCATTGGATTCACGATCGGATTGAGGCGAAGTTGCAGCCTTATGCGCAGTAGGCGGTGGGCGGAAGGCGGTAGGCCCGCAGCTTTTTCGCGGCTTCGCCCTTACCCCAAGCCCGCCGCACCTGGAACCCGGCACGCTCATCCGTGCTTGGCCGGGCCTGCACCTGTCGTGCTGGCTCGAGTCTGGGTATTCCGCTTCCAATCTTCCAGGTAAGGCCCCGCGATGTCCAGAGCCCGCTTGCGCAAAGGATCCATCTCATCGGCAGTGAGCGGCTTGAACTGCTGGGCGAAGCGGACGTCGTCCTCCAACTGGCCGATGGTGGTGCAGCCAATGGCGACACAGTTTACCGGCAAGCTCAGGACATAGCTCAGGCATTCTTTCACACTGAAGTCTTGCAAGAGTTTGGCATTGCCAAGGCTCTTCATGCCCTGAATGGCCATGCCGCGTGCGGCGGCCACCGGCAGGACAAGTTTTTCGAAACTCAAATACCCAGGATCGGCCACATTCATCGGCATCAAGATGGAATCGAACTTCTCATAGGCTTTGAGCATGGCGAGGTGAACGTGCGGGTCGTGGTGGCCGGTAAAACCGATAAAGCGGCATTTCCCAGCTTTCTTCGCCGCCTCGAAAGCCTCAATGGCGCCCCCAGGAGCGAATATTTGTTCAACTTCTTCATGCTCACCCACGGCGTGGAGCTGCCAAAGGTCCACGTAGTCCGTCCGCAAGCGTTTCAAGGAGAGGTTCAACTCCGCTTCGGCGCTTGCGCGGGTCCGGCCGTTCGCCTTGGTGGTCAAAAAGATGTGCTTCCGAAAGGGCGCAAGCACCGCGCCATAAACTTCCTCCGACTTGCCATCCCAATAGTCAGAGGAATTGTCGAAATAGTTGATCCCCAGGTCATAGGCGCGCAGCGTGATCGCCTTGGCTTCCTCAAACGAAATCAGGGGAAAGCGGCCGCCCGCCTGGCCGATCACCGTGAGTTTCTCACCTGTTTTCCCAAAGGTTCGCTGCGGAATATTTCCGGCGCTGGGCTTGGGCGGCTTCAAACCATAGGCGGTTGCTGCAAGCCCCGCAAAAGCTCCACCAAAAAAAGTTCGGCGTTTCATTCGGACCTCCAATGCTTACGAATCTGTCTCCAGTTCAACAAGTTTATGACAAAATAACCGAAAATGACACAGGTGCTTTTGGACAGTATGCAGAAGGCAGCAGGCAGTAGGCGCTACCGCACTCAAGGCGCCTGCGGCACGTGGAGCGCACGTTCCCGGGAACTTCAGTTTACGCCAGAGCGTATTGATAGAATGGCGGAGTTTGTCGCGGATTTTTCACTGGCGGGGATACGCGCCCTGGTGCAAAATAAGAAGGGATGCGAAGGAGTCCTGGGTACTCTCACCGCCCGGTAAATCCTTCACCGAAGGGCTTGGCGGTCTTTTCACAACTTTTTGTTTAGGGGCATCAATTCCTATATGCCGGTCGGCGACCTATCTTCGCTGAAGATTGACGACGCCCACCGCTCGGGCGGTTCGGGGGGGAAGTTCTGGCGCATTTTCTCCGCCTCCTTGGGAGTGCTGGTTCTGATCATGGGGGGTGTTTTCGCCATGCGGTCCCGGCAGCCGGTCGTGGAGGTTGCCGCGGCGCGCGCGGCGAACAGCCACGAGACGGAGACTCTGCTCAACGCCAGCGGCTACGTCACACCGCGCCGGCGCGCTACGGTCGCCGCAAAAATCACCGGCCGCGTTACGGGTGTTTTCTTTGACGAAGGCATGAGTGTCCCGGAGGGCCAACTTCTCGCCACTCTGGACGACTCGGACGTCAAGCGGGCCCTCGACTCTGCCATCGCTGACCGCAAAGCGTCTCAGGCTGCCATCGCCGATTACGAGGTGCAATTAAAGTACGCGCAAATCGCCCTTCGCCGCACCCAGGAACTCCACGCTGCCCAAGTGCAGAGCCAGGATGCTCTGGACATCGCCCGAACCAACGTGGACAGCCTCCAAGCCAGGATTACTCTGGCCAAGGACCAGGTGGAGGCTTCGGCCACCCGCATCGAGCAGGCCCAACAGAACGTGGATAACTGCGCCATCCGGGCCCCTTTCAGCGGAATTATCGTCTCCAAGGATGCCCAGGTGGGTGAGATGGTCTCGCCCCTTTCCGCAGGCGGCGGCTTCACCCGCACCGGCATTGCCACGATCGTCGATATGAATTCGAATGAGATCGAAGTGGATGTTAACGAGGCTTATATCGCCCGCGTTCAGCCTGGCCAGAAAGTCTCGGCCACCCTCGATGCCTATCCCGACTGGCAGATCCCCAGTCATGTGCGCACCATTATCCCCACCGCCGACCGCCAGAAGGCCACCGTCAAAGTGCGCATTTCTTTCGACCGGCTTGATCCGAGAATTCTCCCCGACATGGGCGTGAAGGTGGCTTTCCTCAGCGCAGAGCCCTCCCGGAAGAAGGCCAAGAACCAGGATCAAGCGCCGGCGGCCAAGGCCATTATCCCGAAGAGCGCCGTGCGTGGTGACGGTGTCGCCTCCTATGTGTTCGCGGTGCGCGATGGCAAGCTGGAGCGCCGCGCCGTCAGCCTCGGCCGCGGGATTGCGGGCGATGTGGAAGTCATCGCCGGCGTGAACGCAGGCGATGAACTTGTGGTGAGCGGTCCGGAAAACCTGCGAGACAGCGAGCGAGTCGCAACCCGCGTCCGGGAGTGAGAATGCACGAGCAGGTGTAGCAGACCTGTTCTGTAGGTCCGCGGCTCGTATCCTAAGGGCAAGGGAAAGCCGCGGACCTACAGAACAGGTCCGCGCTACCCTTCTTATCCATCCCTCGGACAGGAGCAGAACATGGCGAGCGTCAATATCAACGGAAATTCCTCGGCCCTTATCCAAGTCCGCGGCCTCAACAAGACTTACCGGCGAGGCGGCGAGCAGATTCAGGTCCTCCAAGGCCTCAATCTGGACGTGGACAAGGGCGACTTCGTGGGTTTCATGGGGCCGAGCGGCTCAGGAAAAACCACGCTGCTCAATCTCCTCGGCGGCCTCGACGTTCCCTCCTCCGGCACCGTTTCCGTGGCTGGTGACGAGATCACCCATATGTCGAGTGGCAAGCTCACCGAATGGCGGGCCCGCCACGTCGGCTTCGTCTTTCAGATGTACAACCTCGTCCCGGTGCTCACCGCGTACCAAAATGTTGAGCTCCCGCTCCTGCTCACGCGGCTCTCTCGCTCCGCGCGCCGCGAGCACGTGGAAACCGCGCTCGCCATCGTGGGGCTTCAAGACCGCGCCCACCATTTCCCCCGGCAGCTTTCCGGCGGGCAGGAGCAGCGTGTGGCCATCGCCCGCGCCATCGTTTCCGATCCTACTTTCCTCCTTTGCGACGAGCCCACCGGCGACCTCGACCGCAAGAGCGCCGATGAAATCATGGCGCTCATCGAGGAGTTGGTGAGCAAGCACAGCAAGACCGTCCTGATGGTCACGCACGACCCCGTGGTTTCGGCCCGCGCGCACATGGTGCTACATCTGGAGAAAGGCGTTCTGGTGGAGGCGTCGAAGTCTCGCCAGAACGCCATGGCGGGAGGTGGGGCATGAAATTCCGGGCGCTCATCCTTTCCAATCTTTTCCGCAAGAAGGTTCGTCTGCTCCTCACTCTCGGTTCCTTTGCGGTGGCGCTGTTTCTTTTCGCCTTTCTCGCCGTGGTGAGGGACGCCTTCAACCGCGGCGGGAGCCTCGCCGCCGCCAACCGGCTGGTTACCATCAATCGCGTTTCCATCATTCAGCCCATACCTCTCTCTTACCGCGACCAGATTGCACGCATCCCCGGCGTTCAACGCGTCACCCACGACAACTGGTTCGGCGGTGTCTATCAGGACGAAAAGAACTTCTTCCCGCAGTTTGCGATCGACCCGGAAAACCAGCGCCAGGTATTCTCCGAGCTGCTCGTTGCCGACGACCAGTGGAATGCTTTTCTCAAGGACCGCCAGGGCGCCATTGTGGGCGCCAGCACAGCCAAGCGCTTTGGCTGGAAGATTGGTGACCGCATCCCCATCAAGACCACGTACTGGGGCGGTGGGGCCTGGGAGTTCATTATCGAAGGTATCTATCATGGCCGGACTCCGCAGGACGACGAGACGCAGTTCTGGTTCCAGTGGGACTATTTCGAGGAGCATGCCCCCGAGTCGCAGAAGGGCCTGGCGGGCTGGTATACCGTCAAGCTCGACTCGCCGGATGACGCCACGCGTGTGGCCAAGGTCATTGACGACGAGTTTGCCAACTCCCCCTACGAAACCAAAACCGAAACCGAATCCGCCTTCGCGGCGAGCTGGGTGAAACAGTTCGGCAACATCGAATTCCTCATCCTCGTCATCGGGAGCGTCGTTTTCTTCACCCTGCTGCTGGTCACGGGCAATACCATGGCGATATCCGTGCGCGAGCGCACCGGTGAACTCGCCATTCTCAAGGCCATCGGGTTCAAGGATGGTTCGGTACTTCTCTTCGTGCTGGCGGAGGCTCTGGCCATCGCGCTGGGCGGGGGTATTCTGGGTCTGGGTCTGGCCATGCTCGCCATTCCCGTGCTCGGTGCGTCCCTCAGCGGCATGTTGCCCAGCCTCATCCTGTCCAAATCGATACTGGCGGCGGGCCTGGGCTTCGCCCTGCTGGTGGGAGCGACGAGCGGGCTGTTACCGGGAATCGGCGCCATGCGCTTGCGCGTCGTCGATGCGTTTCGGAGAATCTAAAACCATTGCCGATTTTCGATTGACGATTGCCGATTGAAGCAATCGAAAATCGACCATGGTCAATCGACAATAAATCTATGGCCATTCCTATCGTCTACAACTTGCGCAGTGTGAAGGCCCGCTGGACCTCCGCCATCGTCGCCGTCCTGGGCATTGCCGGAACCGTCGGCGTCTTTGTCGCCATGCTCTCGCTGGCCCGTGGGTTCCGCGCTACCCTGGTTTCCTCGGGTTCGTATGACAATGCCATCGTGATGCGTGCGGGCGCCAGCTCCGAAATGATGAGTGGCATCACGCTGGATTCGGTGAAAATCCTCCAGGATGAGCCGGGCGTGGCACGCCTGAACGGCGAGCCTCTGGTGACTTCGGAAGTCGTGGTAGTCGCGCCCTTCCCTCTGCGCTCCACCGGCACGGACGCGAATGTGCAAGTCCGCGGGGTTTCGCCCAACGTCCTCACCGTGCGCCGGAACGTCAAGATGATCCAGGGCCGCATGTTCCGCCCCGGCCTGTCCGAATTAGTCGTCGGCCGCAATGCCACCAACACTTATTCCGGCCTGACCGCCGGAAACCCAGTGCGCTTCGGCGGCGGGCAGTGGACCGTGGTGGGGATTTTCGACGCCGGCGGCTCGGCCTTTGATTCCGAGGTCTGGTGCGACGGCCGGGTGCTCGACGACGTCTATAAACGTCCCAACAATATCTTCCAATCGGTCACCGTCCATCTCTCATCGCCCGACGCCTTCCAGAATTTCAAGGATGCGGCGAGTAAGGACCCTCGCCTCAACGTGGATGTGAGCCGCGAAATTGATTACTACGCCAAGCAGTCGCAGACCATGACACGCCTCATCACGGTTCTGGGCGGACTGGTGGCGGCGGTCATGGGCATCGGCGCGATTTTTGGCGCTCTCAACACCATGTATTCCGCGGTTTCAGAACGCGGCCGAGAAATCGCCGTCATGCGGGCCTTGGGTTTCGGCGCCCTCGCGGTGGTCTTCTCTTTTCTGGTTGAGGCGTTGGTGATTTCCTTTGTGGGAGGCGCCGTGGGCTGCCTGGCGGTTCTGCCTCTCAACGGCTTTACCACCAGCACCATCAACTGGCAGACCTTCTCCCACCTGGCCTTCGCCTTCAAGATTACCCCCGGCCTGCTTCTGGGCGGAATTATCTTCGCTTTGGGAATGGGTGTGACGGGCGGATTGCTCCCGGCCATCCACGCCGCGCTTCGGCCCATCTCGGTGGCGCTCCGCTCTTTGTGAAGGATGGGAGACGACATCTTGGGTTAGGTTGGTGCCACTAAGCCAATTTCGATTGGCCTTCCCCTGGATTTGAGCGAACGGCGTGACTCGCTACTCGTTACCAAGGAATCTTGTGCGCTTGAGGTTATCATGACCCCCCTTCTCCGGCTGTTGCTTCTGACCTCGCTGATCCTTACTGCAAACGCGTCCGCCCAGGCGCAGGACGCCGCTTCGCCCCGGGTGGTAACCGCCGCTGATTATGCGCGCGCCGAGAAATTCATGGGGTACAACACCAACCCCCTGGTGTTTCACGCGGTGCGGCCCACGTGGACCAGCGACGAGCGCCTGTGGTATCGCGACACCGACGCGGAGGGCGCGCACTTCGTGATTTTCGACCCGGTGAAGCTCACCAAGGAGCCGGCTTTTGACCACGCCAAGCTGGCCGCGGCCCTCTCGGCAGCGGCAGGGCAGACTTACGAGGCCAACAAACTGCCGTTCCGTGAGATCGAACTCTCGGCGGACGGGCAATCGGTTTCACTCCGCGTCGGCCGGCGCCGGTTCCAGTGCGACCGCCAGGGCGCTCGGTGCGCGGCGGAGGGGGCTACGGATGCGGCGCCGGGCAGGGCGGGACCGGGTGGCGGCGCGCGCGACGAGGCGCCTTCGCCGGACAAGAAGAAGGTGGCCTTCATCCGCGAGTACAACCTGTGGGTGCGCGAAGTGGCCAGCGGCAGAGAAACCCGGCTCACCACCGACGGCGTCAAAGACTTCTCCTACGCGCTGGACAACGCGGGGTGGGAGAAGAGCGACCGGCCAATCCTGTTGTGGTCGCCGGATTCAAAGAAGATCGCCACCTTCCAGCAGGACCAGCGCAACGTGGGCGAGATGTATCTGGTGGAGACCAAGGTGGGGCATCCGGTGCTGCAAGCGTGGAAGTACCCGCTGCCGGGAGACGATACGGTGGCCACGATACAGCGCGTGATCCTCGAGGTGGAAACGCCGAAGGTGATCCGCCTGCAAATGCCGCCCGACCCGCACCGGTCCACTCTTTGCGACGACGTCGCCTGCCGCGGCAGCGAGTGGGCGGACGTGGAGTGGAGTCCGGATTCAACCCGGCTGACCTTCGTCTCCACCTCGCGCGACCACAAACAGGAGACGCTGCGCGTTGCCGACGCCGCGACCGGCGCCGTGCGCGACGTCATGGAGGAGCGTGCCGCGACGCAGTACGAATCCGGCCAGGGCAGCGTGAACTGGCGCACTCTGCCCGACTCCAACGAATACGTCTGGTACTCCGAGCGCGACAATTGGGGCCATCTCTATCTCCATGACCTGGCCACCGGGAAGCTCAAGAACCGGATCACTTCCGGCGATTGGGTGGTGACGCAGTTGTTGCGCGTGGATGAGAAGGCGCGCACGCTCTACTTCCTGGCCTCGGGGAGGGAACCTGGGCGCATCCCCTACTTCGCTCATCTGTATCGCGTCGGCCTGGATGGCCAGGGACTCACGCTGCTGACGCCCGAGGACGCCAATCACGAGGTCACCTTCTCGCCCTCCGGCCGCTACTTTGTGGATGGTTATTCGAAGCCTGACGTTCCACCCGTGAGCGTGCTGCGCCGGTCGGATGGCACGCTGCTCGCGACGCTCGAGAAGGCCGACATCTCCAAGCTGCGGGCGGTAGGGTGGAAGCCGCCGCAGCCCATCACGGTGAAGGCGCGCGACGGCACGACCGATCTTTACGGCCTGATGTTCCTGCCCACGCACCTCGACCCGCAGAGGAAGTATCCCGTGATCAACCATATCTACCCCGGGCCGCAAGCCGGTAGCGTCGGTAACTGGTCTTTCGCGTCGGCCCGCGGCGACGCGCAGGCGCAGGCCGAGCTGGGATTCGTGGTGGTGGAGATCGAGGGCATGGGGAATCCCCTCCGCTCCAAGAAGTTCCACGACGCTTACTACGGTAATATGGGAGACAACACGCTGCCGGACCAGGTGGCGGGTATGAAGCAACTGGCCGAGCGATACCCGTGGATCGACCTCGAGCGCGCCGGCATCTTCGGACACTCTGGTGGAGGCTACGCCGCGGCGGACGCGATGTTCCGCTACCCGGACTTCTTCAAGGTGGGGATTTCCGAGGCAGGCAACCACGACAACCGGGAATACGAGGACGATTGGGGCGAGCGCTATCAAGGGTTGCTGACTCACCCACCGGGCAAGGGTACGAATTACGACGACCAGGCCAACCAGAATGTCGCCAAGAACCTGAAGGGCCACCTGCTCCTGGCGCACGGCACGCTCGACGACAACGTGCCGCCGTATAACACGCTGCTGGTGGTGAACGAGCTCATCAAGGCCAACAAGGATTTCGACCTGCTCCTGCTGCCCAATCGTCGCCATGGATTCGGAAATGAGCCGTACATGGTACGGCGGCGGTGGGACTATTTCGTTCGTTACCTGATGGGCGCGGAGCCGCCGAAGGAATACCAATTGAAGCCGCCGCCCGATTCCTTCGCTGCGCGGTCGCAGTAAGTATCGGGGACTCGATCTTGCATTGAGAGCCGGTCGGCTGCATGTTACTCGGCGGCGGGGAAACAAAAGGGGAAATCAGGCTTACACACATGACCAATCGTTATCTTTTGCCCTGGGTGGGTTGTCTCGTCTCTCTGTCTCTGTCCTCTCCCTTGCTTCCCGCGCAGGCCGACCTGACCGAACGCCTTCAGGCCGTCATGAGTCAGCCGGAGTTTGCCCACGCCCATTTTGGTATCGAAATCTGTTCTCTTGAGACCGGAAAGCGCATTTTCGCTTTAAATGAGAACAAGTTTTTCGTTCCTGCCTCCACCACGAAGCTGCTCACCGAGGGAACCGCCCTCGAGCTCCTCGGCCCAGACTACCGCTTTCATACCCGCGTTTACCGGACGGGCAAGCTCAAATCCAAAGGGGTCCTCGATGGCGACATCGTCCTGGTGGCCAGCGGCGATCCGAATCTATCCGGGCGTATTCAACCTGACGGTACCCTGGCATTCGAGGATGAGGACCATTCCTACGGTGGTCTCGACAGTAAGGGCCTCAGTGGCGATCCGCTGCTGGTGATCGGCCAGCTCGCGGATCAGGTCGGGGCAAAAGGCATCCGGAAAGTAAAGGGCCGCGTGCTGGTAGACGCCACGCTATTCCCGGAAGGGACTCGCGAATTAGGAACAGGCGTCGTCATTTCCCCCATCGTCGTCAATGATAACGTCATCGACGTTCTCGCCAGTCCCGGCGCGACGGAAGGCGCACCTGTAAAGCTGAAGATTCGCCCGGAGACCGCCTACGTGCAATTCGTGAACCGCACCACTACGGGGAAGGCAGGCGCAAAGCCGGAAATCAGCTACGACGACGGCGCGCTCCGGCCCGACGGCACGCGAACCGTCACGGTCACGGGATCTCTGCCGCTGGGTAGGCCACCCGCCATGTATTCCCATTCGGTGCCGGACCCGAGCCGTTTTGCGGCGGTGGCGTTCACGGAAGCGCTGCGCAAACGAAATATTGAAATCGCCCACCTCGATCCGCCGCCGGCGGTGGACTTCAAGCGTCTCGCGGCAAACTACGATCCTGCTCATCTTCTGGCGGAGCACATCTCGCCGCCGCTCGCGGAGGAAATAAAAGTCACGCTAAAAGTTAGCCAGAACCTGCACGCGAGCATGACCCCCTATACGCTGGGTGCAATCCTCGCGCATGACAGCAAAGACCTCGAGCAGGCCGGTTTTGATCGCGAGCACGCATTCCTCGAAAAAGCGGGCCTGGATTTAACCGGGGCTGCTCAAAGCGACGGCGCCGGCGGCAACGCCTACTTCACTCCGGATTTTATGGTGCATTACCTGACCTACATGTCGACGCGGCCCAACTTCCCGGTCTTCCGCCGCGCCCTTCCGGTTCTAGGTCGCGACGGCACGCTGGTGAAAATTCAACCCGACAGCCCCGCCGCCAGCCACGTCTTTGCTAAAACTGGAACCGACGCCACGTATGACGCTCTG
>Ga0209039_10002944_pt1 | contig 13776 bp, 14 predicted proteins | sample BogFormECP12_OM1_FD_188238 | JGI IMG/M metagenome (GOLD analysis project Ga0209039, IMG submission 188238) | Bog forest soil microbial communities from Calvert Island, British Columbia, Canada - ECP12_OM1 (SPAdes) (version 2) | ecosystem: Environmental > Aquatic > Freshwater > Wetlands > Bog ...
CTACGCCGCTTAAGTGGAGACCCCTGAGGGCTGTAACGATCCACGATGGTTGATAGCCGGTGTCGCGGCCGGGTTAGGGGTCGAGCAGGGCCTCGCGGCGGAGCAGGGCGGGCAGGTCCGCGGGTTCCGGGTGCGCACCGGCCAGGCCGTGGGCCGCGAACCAGCGGCCGATGTTCTCCGCGTCGCGGGTGAGGAAGAAGGCGCCGCGCGGGTTCGCGATCACGTCGACCACCTGGGGGAGGTCGATCATGACCAGCCGCCCGTCGTGCACCAGCAGGTTGTACGCGGATAGGTCGCCGTGGGCCAGGCCGTCCCGGGCCAGGGCGACCAGCGCCTGCACCAGCTGGTCCCACAGGCCGGCCAGCTCAGCCGGGCCGGGCCTGATCTCGGCCAGCCGCGGGGCGGCTATCCCGTCCGCCGAGCCGATGAACTCGAGCAACAGCTCGGTGTCCAGGATCTGCGCCGGGTAGGGGACGGGGATCCCCGCTGCGTACAGCCGGGTCAGCGCGCTGAACTCGGCCTGTGCCCACTGGCCGGCGATGGCCTGCCGCCCGAACGCGGTCCGGCTTGCCACCGCCCGGTTGATCCGGGACTCCCTGGTCCGCCGCCCCTCCAGGTAGCCGCTGTCGCGGTGGAACATCCGGTGCCCGGCGTCGCGGTACCGCTTGGCGGCGAGCAGGCAGGACCGGCCTTCGGGCACGCCGCGCCGGATCAGGAAGACGTCGGCTTCCTTACCGGTCTTCAAGATGCCGAGTTCGGTGTCGACGGCGGCTAGTTCGGTGACCAGCCAGTCCGGGTGCGGCTTGGGGCCGCGCTGGGTCGGGATCGACTGATCCCAGGTGGACCAGCGATCGCCTTCCGGCAGGCCGTCGGTCGCGTCGAATACCTCGACCGGCGGCAGCGACCGGCGGCGCCGGGCTCGTTTGGCCGTGGTCGGCTCGTCGTCGGAACGCTGCTTACCCCGGCGGCGGCCGGCGCTAGCCCGGGGGGATGACCCCCCGGTGTTGAACTCTCCGCGGCGTGCGGAGGGAAAGTCGTGCACGGGTGGTGCTCCTCAGCTGAGCGGTGAACGGGGCAGGCGAGAATGCGCCCGCGACGGGCCTAGACATGTCGCGCCTCCCTTCGCTCAGCCGGCCAACGCCGGCCCGAACCTGCTGCAGGTTGCCACACCATCCCCGGCCGGAGCAACTGGTTTTCCGCCCGGCTAGCGCCTTGTGGGAGATGTTGATCAATGTCCGGATGTGCGGTCCTGCCACCGGAAGCGACTGCGGAGGCAGCGGATGGCCATCACCGTCCGGTGGGCGGGCGGTGTCAATGGCGATCCGGGTCAACGGCGCTCCTTGGTCACGGGATTTCTTCGCCCTCCGCAGGAATCGCGGACGATCAGTTCCACCGGCAGCAGCGGCGTCTTCTCGGGCACCGGCTCGCCCGCGATGCTGCGCAGCAGCAACTCGACCGCATGCCGTCCGGTCTCGGCCAGCGGGATGCGCACGGTGGTCAGCGGCGGCGTCAGGAATTCGGCGAACGGGATGTCGTCGCAGCTCACCACCGCGACATCGGCAGGCACCCGGCGCCCCGCCTGCCACAGCGCCGACAGCACGCCGATCGCCATCACGTCGCTGTGCACGAAGATCGCGGTCAGGCCGGAGATGCGTTCGAGCAGTAGCCGGGTCGCGGTGACGCCGCCCTGGGGCGTCCAGTCGCCCTCGGCCACTAGGTCCTCGCTTGGCTCCAGGCCCGCGTCGCGCAGCGCGTCCTCGTAGCCGTGCAGTCGGCTGCGGTGGGCGGCCGGGGCTGCCGAGGCGGCCGTCCGCCGCCTCCGACGCGCCGCGGCTAGACCTGGACGAACTCGATGCCGGTGAGCTGGCAGAACGCCTTCCAGTCGGCGGCGTGGTGGCCCAGGTTCATCACCTCGTGGTGCGGGCCGCCGTGGGACAGCCAGCCGTTCAGGCACTTTCGCAGCCCGGAGGCGGGCCGGAATTGCCCGTACGGCATCTCCAGCGCCGGCAGTTCCTGGCTGTCCAGGTTCTCGCCCTCGGCGACCACCAGCCGGAATCGATCTCCCTCCAGCGAGACCAGCGCGGCCAGCGTGGCCGGCCCCGGCTGGTACTGGAACAAGAAGGTAGGCGGGTCGGCCAGCCGCCCGATGCCGAGCGGCCGCTTGATCAGCTTCACCGGCCGGTCGGACCGGGCGATCTTCCAGTTGCCCTCGCCCATGTGGCTCTGCAGGATCGAGTCCGAGGGGAAGTCCATCGCGTACATCTCGGTGAAGTGCGCGTCGCCGATCAGCACGTGCCCGGCGGCGACCAGGCAGGCGGTGAGCACGTCACCTTCGGCGGCGTATCCGTAGCCCTTGGCCATCAGCGACGACGCCGCGGCCAGCGGCAGCCGGGCGAACCGGCCGTCTTCGCCGATCGCATCGAAGTGCGCGGTGTAGGCGCCGAACCCCCGTCGCTGGAGGATCTGCTCGATCGCCACCTGCATCCGGGCGTGGTCGGTCCGCTCCTGCTCAGAAAGCCGCGGGTCGATCTCGAAGTTCTCGTCCTCGAAGGAGATAACCGCGCCGACCGCCTCGGAACTCGCCTGGAGCATGCCGCGCCACAGGTCGCCCTGCGCGACCGAGATGATCGCCGGGCCTAGGGTCCGGACTAGCGCGTTCTCGTCGACCCGGATGTCCCCCATCTCGTTCATCGCGTAACCGAAGATGGCGACCTTGAGCCGCTTCCACGCGGTGGACGTGGCCGCCGCGCGGGCCCAGCGCCCGACGCCGGTCCGGAACGAGGCGCTCTTCCAGTCATCGGTGAGCACGGCGAACCGCTTCCCGGCCCGGACCATCGCGTTGGCGGTGTCCTGCGCGCCGTGTACGCCCTGGTTGTAGGTCATGTCGGCCATGTCCCAGGCGGGCGTCACGCTGGGTTCGGGCTGGATGTTGGCCAGGCAGACCGGCAGCCGGGACTCCGAGAGCAGCCGCGCCACCCGCATCGCCGGGCCGTACGTGAGCATGACGACGAGCACGCCGTCTAGGTCCGCGTCCTCGAACTCGCGCATGGCGCGCTCGGCGTCCTCGCGGTACTTGATGGCCTTGCTCGGAGTGAACTCCGCGACGTCAGACAGGTGTGCGGCGAGTTCCGCGGCGTACCCCTCCTGCCGCTGCGCGATCCCGGGGATCATGTCGTCGTACAGATCCTGCATGATCCCGAGAATTCCGATGCGCGGCTTACGCCCGTTGAGAGCGGTCATGGCTCAGTTCTCCTTTAAGCTTCAACGCTGGCCGTAGTAGTTCTTGTAGCGGTCGTGCAGCGCGTCCACCTGGTCCGCGGGCAGCGGCGCCAGCTCGCCGAAGGCACGGGCCAGATGGACGGTGCGCGCTACGTCTTCGCACATCACGGCGGCCTTCACCGCGTCGCGGCCGGTGCTGCCGATGGTGAAGACGCCGTGGCTGCGCATCAGGACGGCGGGGGAGCGGTGCCCGGTCAAGGTCGCGACCACGCCCCGGCCGATCTCGTCGCTGCCGATCAGCGCGAACGGCCCGACCGGGATCTCGCCGCCGAACTCGTCGGCCATCGCGGTGATCACGCACGGGATGGGCTCGCCGCGCGCGGCCCACGCGGTCGCGTAGGTGGAGTGGGTGTGCACCACGCCGCCGACCTCGGGCATGTGCCGGTAGATGTAGGCGTGCGTGGCGGTATCGCTCGACGGGCTGAGCCCGCCCAGCGGCTCGCCGTCCAGGTCGCAGACCACCATCGACTCCGGCGTCAGGTCGTCGTAGGAGATGCCGCTCGGCTTGATCACCATCAGGTCCCCGAGCCGTGCGGACACGTTGCCCGAGGTCCAGGCGACCAGGTTGTTGCGCACAAGCTCGCCGTGCAGCGCGCAGACCGTCTCGCGCAGCGCGCTGACTTCAGCGCTGTCAGCCGTGCTCATGCTCCTGCCTCCCTCGCGGGCGCTTCGCTGGCCGCGGGAGGGGTGCCCGCCTTCCTGACCCGATCGCGGATGGCGCGCAGCCGGTGCATGACCTGGTTCGCCCCGCGCCCGAAATAGTCGTGCAGCTGCACGTACTCGGCGTACAACTCGTCGTACACGTCCGCCCGGGCCGGGTCCGGCCGGTAGAGGTCCCGGTCGATCCGGCCCATGGCGGCCGCCGCGGCGGGGACGTCCGGATAGGCGCCCGCGGCCACCGCCGCGTGGATGGCCGAACCCAGGGCCGGCCCCTGCCCGGACCCGATGACGCTGAGCGGACGCCGGGTGACGTCCGCGTAGATCTGCATGAGCGGGGCGCTCTTGATCAGGCCGCCGACCACCACGAGCTCGGTCACCGGCACGCCCGAGGCGCCGAACGTGTCGATGATCATCCTGGTGCCGAATGCGGTCGACTCGAGCAGCGCGCGGTAGATCTCCGGCGCCGTGGTGGCCAGCGTCAGGCCCACGATGGCGCCGGACAGGCGGCCGTCCACCAGCACCGAGCGATTGCCGCCCTCCCAGTCCAGCGCGATCAGCCCGTGCGCGCCAGGGGGTGCCGCCGCGGCCTGCTCATCGAGCAGCTCCGGCAGCGACACGCCGCGCCGCCGTGCCTCCTCAGCCAACTCGCCGGGGATCCCGTTCCGCGTGAACCAGGCGAAGATGTCGCCGACCCCGCTCTGCCCCGCCTCGTATCCCCACAGCCCGGCCACGATGCCGCCGTCGACCACCCCGCACATGCCGGGGACCTCGGCCAGCTCGGCGCCGTTCATCACGTGGCAGGTGGAGGTGCCCATGATCGCGACCATCTTGCCCGCCGCCACCGGGCCGGCCGCCGGCACGGTGACGTGCGCGTCCACGTTGCCGACGGCCACCGCGATACCCGCGGGCAGCCCGGTCAGCGCGGCCGCCGCCCGGGTCAGCCGGCCAGCCCGGGCGCCGAGCGGGGAAATGGGGTGGGCGAGCTTGTCGTCGGCGAAGCCGGCGAAGCGCGGGTCCAGCGCGGCCAGGAAGTCGCGCGACGGGTAATGACCGTCCTGGAAAATGCCCTTGTACCCGGCCGTGCACGCGTTCCTGGTCTCGGTCGCGCACAGCTGCCAGATGATCCAGTCGGCGGCCTCGATCCACCGGTCGGCGCGCTGGTAGAGCTCAAAATCCTCCTCGAGCAGCTGCAGCGCCTTGGCGAACTGCCACTCCGAGGAGATCTTGCCGCCGTAGCGGTTGATCCACTTCTCGCTGCGCTCGTGAGCGACGGCGTTGATCCGGTCCGCGTGCGGCTGGGCGGCATGGTGCTTCCACAGCTTGGGGTAGGCGTGCGGGCGTCCGGCCAGGCCGGGCAGCTGGCACAGCGGCGTCGAGTCGGCGAGCACCGGCATGCAGGTGGACGCGGTGAAGTCGGTGGCGATGCCGATCACCTGGCCCGGATCGATGCCCGCGTCCCTGATCGCGGCCGGGACGGCGGCGGCCAGCGCGCCGGTGTAGTCGGCCGGGTCCTGCAGCGCCCAATCTGGTGGCAGCTCGGCCCCGGCCAGTTCGCGGTCGATCACGCCGTGCGGGTACTCGCTGACGGCAGTGCCCGCCTCGGCGCCGTCACTCACGCGCACCACGAGGGCCCGGGCCGACAGCGTGCCGTAGTCCACGCCGACGACGAAGGCGCCACCGCTGACCCCTTTGTTAGCGCTAACATCCATCTGTCCGCCTTATCTAACGTTCCTTCCAGTGCATTCTTGCCGTCCGCCGGCCGACTCAATCGCCAGTCGGGTCAGTGCGGCCCGGCCGCGCTGGCCCGCACGATCAGCTCGGGCGCCACCCGGACCCTGGGCCCGGCCGGGATCATGCCGGCCATCCGGTCGACCAGCGTACTCAGCGCCAGCCGGCCGACCTCACCGAAGTCCTGCCGCACGGTGGTGAGCGGCGGCCGGAAGAACCCCGCCTCGGGCACGTCATCGAAGCCGACCACGCTGACGTCGTCGGGCACCCGGAGCCCCCGTTCGGTCAGCGCCCGGATGACGCCGAGCGCCATCGTGTCGTTGGCGCAGAAGATGGCCGTGAGCCCCGGTTCCGCGGCCAGCCGGCCGCCCACCTCGTAGCCGGAGGCGGCGGACCAGTCGCCGGCCAGCACGGGCGGCGCGGGCACGTCGGCCTCGCGCATCACCTGCTGCCAGCCGACGACGCGTTCCTTCGCGTCCAGGCAGGACGACGGCCCGGCGACGTGGTAGACGCTCTGATGCCCCAGGCCGAGCAGGTACCGGGTCGCAGCGGCGGCGCCGGCCGTGTTGTCGATGGCCACCGAGGTGACCGAGGCACGGGTACCGCAGCCCACCGCGACCAGTGGCACCTCCGGGGGCACGTGCCCGAGCGCGGCGACGGCGGTGTCCTGCGTCGCGATGACGATGATGCCCTCGATGCCCTGGCCGAGGAACCTGTCCACCGCGTCCAGCATCGACCTGCGGTCCAGGGCCGGCAGGCTGGCCACGGAGACGAAGTAGGTGTCGTGCGCTGCCCGTTCGAACCCGTAGAGCATGGACGTGGGACCGTAGAGCATGGTGTCGGCGGTGATCACGCCGAGCGTGTGGGTGCGCCGGGTGACCAGCGTCCGGGCCGCGGCGTTCGGCCGGTAGGCGAGCTCGCGGATGGCGGCGAGCACCTTGTCCCGGGTCAGTGGGCGAACGTTCGGGTGCTCGTTCAGGACCCGCGAAACGGTCTGGTGCGACACCCCCGCGAGCCGGGCCACGTCGGCCATGACCGGCGGCCTGGACAGGTTGCCCGCGCTGCGTACGACGGACGTTCTCACCCGGTTCCTGGCCCGCTCACCCGGTGACGACGTCACGTCGTGCCTCCACTCTGCCGCGCGCGCTGCGGCGCCTTGCGGCCAGCCGAAACCGACGTTAGCGCTAACATTCGTGCAGATCAAACACCGCCGCTATCACGTCGAAGCCCCCGACTGCGACATGCGCCTCTTCGCGGCCGCCCGGATTCCTTGTACCTCAGCGTAGCCGCCACGCGGTCACGGCGGTAGCCTGCGGCACCGCCATGACTCGCGTCGCCACCTCGGGCCCGGGCTCCCCGCGGTCAGGGCTTGTCGCGGCTCGCCGCGCTGTCGCGCAGGTCGCGGATCGCGGCCTTGGCCTTGCGTCCGGCCTCACCCTCCCGCAGGTCGCGCAGCGCGTCCCGGGCGGCATCGCGCGCCTTGCCGACCGCCTCGCTGTCCCGCAGGTCGCGCAGGGCCTCGCGGGCCTTGCGCCCGGCCTCGCCTTCACGCAGGTCGCGGAGTGCGGCCTCTGCCTTACGCCCGGCCTCGCCTTCACGCAGGTCGCGGAGCGCGGCCTCGGCCTTGCGGCCCGCGTCGCTGGTGCGCACGTCCTCCAGCGCGGCCCGGGCCTTGCGGGCCGCGTCGCCGTGCTGGGCTCCGCGCAGCCACGTGATCAACCTGGACCACCAGCCCCGAACCTGCTGTTCGATTTCGGTCACCGCGGACTCTCCTTCGCACCTGTCGCTCACCTCAGTAAACACGATATAACGTAATTCTGGACATCGCCAAATGCCTACCCGGCCTAACCTGGCCGCTGGATGCCGGCCAGGATCACGTCCACCACATCGGCGATGAAGTCGTCGCTCATCGGCAGGTGGCCGAGCAGCAGCCGGTGCTCGGCGGCGCCGAAGAACAGGTCGAGGACCACGTCCTGGTCGATGCCGGGCGGGATCTCGCCGCGGGCGATGGCCCGGTCCAGCATGATCCGGTGCTGGGTGCGCAGCGGCTCGAGCACGCGGTCCCGCCACCCCCCGCGCAGTTCGGTGTCGTGCTGTGCCTCGGCGATCAGGCCGGTCAGCATCGATCCCATCGGCGTCTGGGTGACCGCCCGCACCCACGCGTGCAGGGCCGCGAGCAGGTCGCCGCGCAGCGTCCCGCTGTCCGGCAGCGGCTGCTCCTCGCGGAACGAGGCGACGAAGGCGTCCAGCGCGAGCAGGCCCTTGGACGGCCAGCGCCGGTAGATCGTCGCCTTGCCGACCCCGGCGCGGGCGGCCACCTCCTCGATCGACATCGCGGCCAGGCCCCGTTCGGCCAGCAGTTCCGCGGCCGCGGTCAAGATGGCGCGGTCCGCCTCCTGGCTCCGCGGCCGCCCCCGCTGCGCCCCGCCGCCGGCCGCACCCCGAGCCGGACCTGAGCGGGCCCGATCAGGCCCAGGATCCGTGCCTGCCGGATCCGGGGCCGCCTGATCTCCCGGGGCCGGAATTTCCCCGCTCATCGCCCGGCTGTAGTCTGTAGAAATCCGAAACGATCCGTAACGTATCTGATTGGTATCATGCCCGTCACCGCGCCTTCCAACCGTCCTGAACCATCAACGGCCAACCGCCCTGAACCCGCCAACCGCCCTGGAACTCTGCCCGCCAACCGTCGCGAGTCCCTGCCCGCCACACCGCTCGCCGCTCTGCCCACTCCTGGCCCTCCCCGTCGCCAGCCGCTGCAGCTAGCCCTGATCCTTGTCGCCGCGTTCATGGTCGTCCTCGATTTCAGCATCGTGAACGTCGCGCTGCCCTCGATTGAGCGGGAACTGCAGATGCCCGCTGATGCGGTGCAGTGGGTGGTGACGGGATACGCCATCTCGTTCGGCGGCCTTCTTATCCTCGGCGGCCGGGCCGCTGACCTGCTCGGCCGACGGCGCATGTTCGTCGCGGGCCTGATCGCGTTCTCCCTGGCCAGCTTGGCCGGCGGCCTGGCCCGGGACCCGGTGCTGCTAATCGCCGCGCGCGTCGTGCAAGGCGGGGGCGCCGCCATTGTCGCCCCGGCCGCGCTGTCTCTCATCACCACCGGCTTCCCCGAAGGCCCCGAGCGTACTCGCGCCATCGGCCTGTACGGTGCGGTCTCCTCCGTCGGCTTCGTCTCCGGCCAGGTCCTCGGTGGCGTTCTAGTGCAGTTCACCAGCTGGCGCGCGGTGTTCCTGGTCAACGTCCCGGTCGGCCTGATCGCCGCCGCCCTCTCTCCGGCCATACTCGGCCCCGCCAAGACCGCAGCGAAGACGGCCGCCAGGACGGTCACGGCCAAGACCGCCGCCGCCGGCACCCGCGTGCGCCGGCTCGACCTGCGCGGCGCGCTGCTGATCACCAGCGCAGTCACGCTCATAGTGTTCGCCGTGTCCCAAGGGGTCGTGCTCGGCTGGACCTCACCGCTGGTGATCGCGGCCGTCGTGATCGCAGCCGCGGCGACGGCCGCCTTCGCCAAGGCCGAGACCAGGCACCCGGAACCGCTCATCCGCCTGTCCCTGCTGCACCGTAAGGGCCTGCGGGAGGGGACCACGCTGACGTTCCTGCTCGGCCTGTGGAACGGCGGCGAGATGCTCGTCCTTTCACTGTACCTGCAGCAGGTCTTGCACGAATCGCCGCTGTTCACCGGCCTGGTCATCGCCCCGCAAGGCGTGGTCGGGTTCATCATGGGCATGCTCGGCCCGCGGCTGGCGGGACGGATAGGGATCAGGCGGCTGCTGGTGGTGACCGCTGCCGCGGCCGCGATCGGCTTCCTCGTCCTGACCCACCTGCCCGCGACCGGCTACAGCCCGATCCTGTTCGTGGTGACGCTGATCGGCTTCGGCACGGCGGGCACCGCGATGGGGTCCACCGTGATCGCCAGCCGCGGCATGGCCGACTCCGACCAGGGCGTGGTCGGCGGCATAATCAACACCAGCCGCCAGATCGGCGCCGCGGTGGGCGCCGCCCTGCTGCCGGCCGTGGCCATGGGCGTCAGCGGCGGGGTCGGGGTCTCCGGCGACCGCGCCGCGATGTTCACCGCCGCGCTGGCCGCGCTGGCCGCCACCGTCGTGGCCTGGCGCGCCGCCCGCGCGGTCCCGGCCACGCCCCGCGCCGCCGGCTGAAGATATTTATCCCGAACGAGGCCGGCTACCCGCCCCGGCCTCAGTCCGTGTGCTGCAGGGTATAGCGCACCGTGCCCACTTACCCCCACCGTAAGCGGCGCGTAGGCTGCGGGTAAGGAGGATGTCCATGGGTTTCGAGCACATCGAAGTCGAGCGCTCCGGCGACTTCGCCACGGTCACGATGAACCGGCCGCAGCGCCGCAACGCCCTGTCCGTGGAGCACATGCAGGAGCTGATCACCGCGTTCGGTGAGCTCGGCCACAGCGATGTCCTCGGCATCGTACTGGCCGGTAACGGCCCGGTGTTCAGTTCCGGGCACGACCTCGCCGAAGTCGCCGGCGGTGACCTGCCCGGAGTCCGCTCGCTGCTGATGACTTGCACGGAGCTGATGACGCTGATCCAGCAGGTGCCCCAGCCTGTGGTGGCGCGGGTGCACGGGCTGGCCACCGCGGCGGGCTGCCAGCTGGTGGCCACCGCCGATCTGGCCGTGGCCAGCGAGGACGCCGGCTTCGCGACGCCCGGCGGCAAGGGCGGGTGGTTCTGCCACACCCCGATGGTGGCGGTCGCCAGGAACGTGGGCCGCAAGCGGGCCGCCGAGCTGGCCATGTCGGGGGACGTCATCGACGCGCGCACCGCGCTGGACTGGGGCCTGGTCAACCGAGTGGTCCCCGCGGCGCAGCTCGACTCCGCGGTGCAGGACCTGCTGGACCGGGTCACCAGGGGATCGGCGCAGAGCAAGGGCATCGGCAAGCAGGCGCTGTACACGCAGATCGACCTGGACCAGGCCAAGGCCTACGCCTACGCCGTCGAGGTCATGGCCGCGACCAGCCAGCTTCCCGACGCGCGCGAGTGGACACAGGCCTTCCTGGAAAAGCGCAAGCCGAACTGGGACCGCGGCCGGCCCTAGGGCGCCGGTCAAGTAACCGGAGTAACTCCAGTCCGCCCGATATCACAGGCCCCATGAGCTCTCGCGTAAGCGGAGCCAGCTGAAGAATCCCCTCCGGTTACCGTGGTGGATCGGGGCTATGCGGTTGATCCGGTGCACTCCCGTCCCCCCGATCCACCACATAACCCGGATCAACCGCACAAAGCACCGGACATAGGTCAGCAAAAGGGACAAAACAGTTTCCTGGTCGGAGCTGGTGGCTACTTGGCCGAGCCTTAGGGAACTGCCGGTCGGCGATGCCACCTGCGCCCTGACGCCCGGTCAGGTCCGCGACATCATCACCGCCCTAGCCGCCGGGTAACCCTCGCGGCGGCGGGCCGGCTGGTAGCGTCGGCTGCAGGGGGATCCCTCCCGCCAGACTAGGCTTCGAGGGAGAAGACCATGGCCTCTCGGCTGAATCCGTACCTCAACTTCAACGGGAACGCGCGGCAGGCGCTGGAGTTCTACACCAGCGTGTTCGGCGGCACCCTCACCCTGAGCACCTACGCCGACTTCGGCGGCCAGGACTCACCCGACGCCAGCCGGATCATGCACGGGCAGCTGGAGACCGACGCCGGCTACACGATCATGGCCGCCGACGTCTCGAGCGAGATGGGCTACCAGGCCCCCGCCGGGTTCTCGATCAGCATCAGCGGCGACGACGACGCCCTGCACGGCTACTGGGAGAAGCTGGCCGCCGGCGGGACCACCACGATGCCGCTGCAGAAGCAGGCCTGGGGCGACGAGTTCGGCATGTGCGTGGACCAGTTCGGTGTGCCCTGGCTGGTCAACATCTCCCAGCCGCAGGCATAGCCGCTGGGTGCATCATAGGCGGGTGCCACTATTCGCCTTTGAAGGCCGCGAGCCGGACGTCCGTCCTGGGGCGTGGATCGCGCCCACCGCCACCCTGGTCGGCGACGTCCGGGTCGAGGCCGAAGCCTCCGTCTGGTACGGGGCCGTGCTGCGCGCCGATTTCGGCCCGATCCTCGTGCGCCGCGGCGCGAACATCCAGGACGGGTCGGTGCTGCACGGCGGCGGCGACCCGGTGACCGAGGTCGGCGAGGTTGCGACCGTCGGGCACCTATGCGTGGTCCACGGCGCGGTCATCGGCACCGAATGGAATATCGCGCACTAGGCAGGTCGGGTTTGCGGGTGTCCGTGCTCACCATGGGCACGATGACCTTCGGCGGCCGCGGGCCGTTCGCCAAGGTCGGGTCGACTGACGTGGCGGAGGCCAGCCGCCAGGTGGACATGTGCCTGGACGCCGGGTCAACCTCATCGACACGGCCGACGTCTACTCCGGCGGCCTGGCCGAGGAGATCCTGGGCCAGGTCCTGAAGGGCCGCCGGGACCAGGTGCTTGTGGCCACCAAGGTCCGGATGCCGATGGGCCGCGGACCGAACGACGCCGGCCTCTCCCGTCACCGCGTCATCTCCGGCTGCGAGGCCAGCCTGCGGCGCCTGGGCACCGATGGATTAGGCCCGCGCCCGCGGGCGGGAGGCCGCCCAGCCACCCGCCCGCCCGGTCGTGATCCCGCCGGCCGCGACCCCTCGCGCCGCCGAGTCCCAGCGCGCCGGCCCCCAGCACGCCCCGGCCCCGGCCGCACCCCGCCGACCGCCCCCGGACCAAACTTCCCCTCACAAACCCCGACAAATACCCCATTACCCCGCATTCCGGAATTCCATGAGTGTGGCACTCTAATGCCTCTGTCGGGCAGAGCGTCACACTCCGGCGCTGCCACCCCCGCGCCAGCCGGAGCCAGGGCGCCAGCCGGGGCTAGGGCGCCGACCGCCGGCGCGGGGCTCGCAGGCCGAGGCCGACGGCGGCCGGCGAGCAGCGGCAGGCTGCTCAGCCCGATGCCCGCCACGACGGCCGCCCCGCCGGCGATCTGCGCGAGGCCGACCGGGTCGCCGAACGCCGCCGCGCCCACGATGGCGCCCACCAGCGGCTCGAGGTTGAGGAACGCCCCGGCGACCTCGGCGGACACCCGCTTCTGGCCGAACGCGAACAGCGTGAACGGCGCCAGCGTGCCGCCCGCCGCCAGCGCGAGGACCGCCAGCACCGGACCCGGACGGGCCGGAACGGCAGGCGCGCCCTCCGTGCACAAAACAACCAGCAGCGCGCCCAGCGCGGCGCCCAGGAACTGCACGGCGGTGACCGCGACCGGGTCGCGGCCGGCCAGCAGCCGCCCCTGCGCCACCGTGACCGCGGCGCCCAGGAAGAGCGACGCCAGCACCAGGCCGTCGCCTGCCATCGTCGCGCCGCCGCCTCCGCCGCCCGCGACCAGGCCGACGCCGAGCAGCGACACCGCGAAACCGGCCCAGGCCACCGGCCGGGCCACGGTCCGGTGCCACACCGCGGCGATGATCGCCACCAGCACCGGCGTGGCCCCGATCAACAGGGCCGCGTGGGTGACGCTGGTCCGGGTGATCCCCGCGTTCTGCACCATGACCGAACCGCCGTACCCGAGCGCGCCCGAGGCCAGCACCTTGGGGGTGAACGCGGCGCGCAGCCTCGTCCGGCCCGTGGTGCGACCCGCCACGGCCATCAGCACCGCGGCGGCCAGGCCGAAGCGTGTGGCGGTAAGCCAGCCCGGCGACAGCCATTCCAGGGCCAGCTTGGACAGCGGCACGGTGGTGCCCCATAGCAGCCCGGCCGCCATGAGGGCTGCGACGGCGTGACGACGGTTGGTGTTCATGTATCCATACTCACCGGTAAACTATTCAACATTCGTCGCTAGAGCTCATTAGCGATATAAAATTTTGTGTTATGGCCGCTGACCTTGACGAAGTTGACATACAGCTGCTCACTGCGCTGCAGGAGGACGCGGACCGCACCAACGTCGAGCTCGCCCGGCTGGTCGGCCTGTCGCCCGCTGCGACCCTGCACCGGATCCGGCGGCTGAAGGAGACAGGGGTCATCCGGAATATCCGCGCCCAGCTCGACCCGGCCGCGGCCGGCTTCCCGCTGCAGGTGTACGTCACGGCCACGCTGGCCCGTCACGACCCGCGCTCGAGCCGCGTGTTC
>Ga0209039_10002945_pt1 | contig 13776 bp, 7 predicted proteins | sample BogFormECP12_OM1_FD_188238 | JGI IMG/M metagenome (GOLD analysis project Ga0209039, IMG submission 188238) | Bog forest soil microbial communities from Calvert Island, British Columbia, Canada - ECP12_OM1 (SPAdes) (version 2) | ecosystem: Environmental > Aquatic > Freshwater > Wetlands > Bog ...
GAACCGGCTCAACCTCTATGAAGACGACTCGGTGGCCTTCACCCGGGAAGGCGACATCCTCATCGAGGGCCCTCCGGCGCAGACCGTGGCCCAGCCTGGCATCGGCGCGGTCGACGCCCCGCACTACTGGATCCGGTGCCGGCTGACGGGCGGCGTTTACCCGGGAGCGGCCCCGGTCGTGGTGCAGCTGCAGGAAAACACCGTCCGGGCGACGAGCCTGCGGACCGTCACGGGCGAGCCGGCCGGGCAGAGCTCGGGCCTGCCCAGCCAGCAGATGACGCTGGCCAACAGCCCCGTCGATCCGGGCAGCATGCAGCTGACCGTGACGAGCGGCGAGCAGGCGCCGGTGCTGTGGACGCCGGCCGAGGATCTGTTCGCCGCGTCGGCGACTGACACTGTGTACGCCCTGGACGCCAACGCGGGCACGGTTCAGTTCGGCGACGGCAGCCACGGGCTCATCCCGCCGGCCGGCAGTGACATCACCGCCTCCTACCGCTACGGCGGCGGCGCCGGGAGCAACGTCCCCGCCGGCGCGGCCTCCTCCCTGCTGGCACCCGTGCCCGGGGTCTCGGCCGTCACGAATGCCCGCGCGGCCGCCGGCGGCCAGGACGTCCAGTCGGTCCAGGATCTCCAGCAGCAGGCCCCGGCCATGCTGCGCTCCCAGCAGCGCGTGGTCACGGCCGCAGACTACGTCGCGCAGGCGACCCGGGCCGGCGGCGTGGTCCGCGCCACCGTGGTGCCGCTGGCCCACCCCGACTTTCCCGGGGTCAGCGTCCCCGGCGCGCTCACCGTGGTCATCGTCCCGGCGGTGATAGCCCCCGGTGACACGGTGCCGCGGCCGGCGCCCGAGCTGAAGGAAGCCGTGGCCGTGCAACTGGACGGGATGCGGCCGGTGACCGCCGAGGTGTACGTCGACGGCCCCGTCTACCGCCAGGTGCAGCTCATCGCGCGCGTCGGGATCCAGCCCTACGCCAGCCCCGACCAGGTGAGCCTCGCGATCACCGGTGCCCTGGACGCGTACCTCTCGCCGCTGCCCATCGCTCTGGCCGACGGCACGTCGAGCACCCTGCGCGACTTCGGCGCGAACTTCTACCTCAGCAGCCTCTACCGCGTGATCCTCGACGTAGAGAACGTGGTCGCGGTGCTGAACCTGGATGTGTCGGTGGACGGCGTGAAGATCGACGACCCGCCCGGCTACGTCACGCTGGAGCCCAACGAGCTGCTGGCTTCCGCTGGTCCCGGCAGCTACGACCTGACGGTGGTCCCGCAACCGGGCAGCGCGGCGAGGCTGGGATGAGCGCATCCCGGCAGGCGATCCTGCTCGACCCGCGCACCGGATGGCGGACCGGCACCACGGACAACGTCGGCACGCTCGGCGCCCTGCAGCTGACCGGAAGCAGCGGGACGGCCGGCGCGTTCGCCGCCATGCCAGCCTGGCTGGCCGCACCTCCGTGGGCCGATGACAGCACCGGCGCGGCGGACCCGCCAGCCTGCCTACTCGGCTGGGACGGCTGGGTGCGCCGCTACGAACCGCTGACAGGCCGCTTCACCCGGATCATTCTCGCCACCGACTACGGCCTGGCCGCCGATGACGACACGGCCCTGGCCGGCTCCCGCGATGACCTCTACCTCCTCGACACCCGACAGGCCAGGGTGCTCGTGTTCTCACGGCTCGGCTACCTCCGGCAGATCCTGCGACCGCCCGCCGCCTGGAGGCCGGCCGCGGTCTGCGGCCTGCCCGACGGCGCCGCGGTACTCGACACCCAAGAGGGCGCCCCGGCGATCCACTGGCACCGGACCGGATCGCCTGACCTGCAGCCAGGCCCGCTCCGGCTGGCCCAGGCGGCATGGTCCCGGATCGCCGCGGGCAGCGACGGGCGGCTCTACGTCCTCGACGCCGCTACCACGGCGTCCACGGTCATCGGCCCGGACCGCCAGACCGAGTCGGTCACCCTGGACGGACCGGCCGTCCAGGCCGCCATCCGGCCGGCCGGGGTCACCGTCGACCCGGCCGGCGGTCTCCAGCTGCCTGGCCTGGCCCGGCGGGTGGACCGGTCAGGGGAACCGGTATGCGAGCCGCCCGGCACCACCTTGACCAGGCCGGTCCTGTACCGCGCGGGCCACTGGATCAGCGAACCGCTGGACAGCGATATCTATCACTGCTCCTGGCACCGGATCCGCCTCGCAGCGCAGCTGCCGACGGCCACGGCACTGTCGCTGAGCACCTACAGCCAGGACGATTCAGCCACGTCCGACCAGATCACCGCGCTGGAGCCGGGGCAATGGCGGCCGATGGGCATCGTCGGTCCCGGCGACAACGACCTGCTCATACTCAGCGCTCCCGGCCAGTATCTGTGGGTAAGGATCGACCTAACGGGGGACGGATACAGCACACCGTCGGTGTCCAGCATGCGCGTGGAATATCCGCGGAACTCCTATCTGCGGTTCCTGCCCGCCGTCTACGCCGCCGATCCGGGCAGCGCCGACTTTCTGGCCCGCTATCTGGCCATCGCCCAGACGTTCATCGAGGACATCGAGGCCAAGCTGGCGGCCATGCCGGCGCTGTTCGACCCCCGGGCGGTCCCGGACCCGTTCGTGGACTTCCTCGCCGGCTGGCTGAACGTGCCGGTCGAGGGCACCTGGAACGCCGCGCAGCAGCGGCAGCTCATCGACGCTGCCCGCGGCTACTTCCGCACCCGGGGGACCCCGGCGGCCATCCGGCAGCACGTCGCCGCCTACCTGCGCAGCATGTCCGGGGCCGTCCTGGCCGAGGACGGGCTGCCGCAGCTTGTCGAGGGCTTCCGGCAGCGCCAGTACCTCACGCTGCCCGCCAGCCTGCGCAGCCAGCGCCCGCTATGGAGCCTGGCCAGGACCGCGCGGCTGCAAGCCGACCGGTTCGACCGGCTGGGCCAGGTCCGGCTGGTGTCCGTGGGGGATCCCGAGCTGGACATGTTCACCGAACATGCCTACCGGTTCTCCGTTTTCGTCCCCGCCTCGCTCGCGCCGCGGCCGCAGGACCGCCAGATGCTGCGCCGCGCGATCAGCGCCGAATGCCCGGCACACACCAAGGGCGAACTGGTCCTAGTCCGGCCGGCGATGTGCCTCGGGACGCAATCCCATCTGGGACTGGATTCCATGCTCGCCACCACGGCGCCGATCCGCCTGACCTGCACCCAGAGCATCGAAGACGCCCAGGACTCCGGCGAGGAGACGGCCGGCAGCCGCATCGGCGGGCTCGCGGTGCTGGGCGCATCCGGGACCTTCCGCAACTTGCGGCTCGGACAGCAGGACCCGGGCAGTTCGCTGCTGCCGGTGTCATGACGTGGCTGAAGGAGGAACGGCTGTGATCAGCGAGCAGACCGGACGAGAGTGCCAGCACGCCTCGTGCGAAAGCATCCCCGTGGAACGCATGCGCTGGTTCACGGGACGGTTCGTGACCGCCCGTGACCTCACCGATGAGCAGCGGTACATGGTGCAGCGGCGGTGGCTGATCAACCGCATGCTGCACGGCGAAGGCGTGCTGTGCGGGCTGGAGGTGGTCCCGCACGAGCGCGACGATTGCGCCGCGACCACGGTCTGGATCGAGCCCGGCATCGCCCTGGACTGCCGCGGCCGGGAGCTGATCAGCCCCTGCCGCCTGTGCGTGACCTGGCCGAGCCCGGCCGAGCCCGGCTGCGACCCGCCGGCGCACGAGGAGAAGCTACTGGTCATCCGGTACTGCGAGGAGGCGGTCGACCCGCAGTACGCGATGCTGTCCGACTGCACGTGCCAGGGCGGGAAAGAGGCCAGCCGCATCCGCGAGCAGGTCGCGTGGAAGCTGGCGGGCCGGGATGAGTTGCCGCACTGCTGGCCTGACGAGCGCCCCCTTGTCCACGATGACTGCGACGAGCGCTCCGGCGGCCACAGCGGATGCATCGAGCCGTACTGCCGGTGCGACGGCTGGGTACCGCTCGCCGTGCTCACCAGGCGCGAGGGCGGCCCGATCCACATCTCTGACCTGCTGGCCGGCCGCCTGCCCGCCGCCGGCTACCTGACCAAGATCTCCCGGATCAACTGGCCGCACGGGGGCGAACTGGAACTGGACGAACTCATCGAGCGGCGCGGCCGCCTCGAGGTCGACTTCGACCGGCCGCTGCTGGAGGCGGACAGTGATGCCCGCGGGATCAACCAGTTCACGTTCCGGGTCCAGTACGGCGGCTTGGAGCGGAACCTGGAGTTCCTGCCCTCGCCGGAGGACAGCCCCGCTCTGGAGGACCGGACCAAGGCCGTCTTCACGATCGAACGCGAGCTCTGGGACCGGGAGAGCCACCCGCCGAAGCGGCGGGAGACCTGGCAGTCCAGCCTCCGGGGCTCGTTCGTCATCGTCACCTTGCTGTGTGACTTCATCCTCGACTGCCACGGCAACCCGGTCGACGGCGATCATCTGCGTGGCCGCCTGCCCAGCGGGAGCGGGACGCCCGGCGGCGTCTTCCGTAGCTGGTTCGCGGTGTCCTGACCTGGCGAAGGGAAACGTCATGACCGCCCGATACCTCACGACTTCCGGTTCCACGGCGACCTCGAGCCAGCCGGGCGGCTGCGGCTGCGGCCAGCAGTCCGGCGGCTGCGGCCAGGGGAATCAGCGTGCCTGCGGCGGCGGCTGCGAATGCGACACCGGCTGCCTTACCCGCCCGCGCTTCTACTGCGGCATGGTGCTCACCGACGATCAGCTGAACGATCTGGAACACTGGGTCAGGCGTCGTTCGGCCCTCCATCGCTACGTCGAGGGCTGGGGGGTGGTCCGCGGGCTCGCGGTCCGGTGCGACCAGGAAAACCCGGGGGGCGTGCTGATCGGCCCCGGCTACGCCCGCTCCTGCTGCGGGGATGACATCGTCCTCTGCGCCGACGCGAGCCTGGACGTCTGCGCCTGCGAGCCGAAGGCCCCGTGCTGTGAAGACAAACCGGCCGTGGCCGACGCGGGAGCCCAGCGGGCGGTCGACCTGTACCTGCAGTACACCGAGACGCCGCAGGACCCGGCGAAGGTCATGGCCAGCTGCGGCTGCAGCGGCCACGACAGCGTTCAGTACGAGCGAGTGGCCGAAGGGGGCACCGTGGTGTGCGTCCCGGTCGCTGACCCGCGTACTGACCCGGCGACACTCGCGGCCGAGGAATGGGGCCGCGGATATATGGCCTGCTCCGCGGTGGTGGACGACTACCTGCGCGAGGTCTCGGACGAGGCTACCGCCGACGAACGGCTCAAGTGGCTCCTCGGCTGGATCGACCGCGCCGATGATGATGCGCTGTGCTGCATCCGGCGCGGTCTGTGCCGCGATGGCCTCGGGGAGGCGGGGGCCAGTGGCGCCCTCCTGGAGATCGTGTACGCGCTGCGGCAGCGTTATCTCGAAACCACCTACGGCGAATGCCAATGCCCGAAGGGCGTCCTGCTGGCCCGGATCTGGCTCCGCGACGACAAGGGCCGCTGCACGGTGGACTGCATCGACGCATCCCCGCCGTACCGGCGCGTCATCGCCGCCCCGGGCTGGCCGCAGGTTCCCGGATTCGTCAACGTGGCCGGGCTCATCTGGCAACGGCGAGCCGTCGGCTGCGACCAGGCCAGGCAGCTCGGCGTGCGGGTCCGGTGGAGCCCGTACGGCGCCCCCGAGCAGCCCAAGGACCTAGCCGGGCTCTTCGAGAACGATGCTCCCTACGTGCCGTGCGACGCCGAGTGTGAGGCGTGGCTGTACCGCGATCGCTGCGGCCACTGGACCGCCTCCGAGCAGCCGGATGGGCGAGTGCTGCGAGTGCAGGCGGTGAGCTGACCGGTGACAACCGCCACCCCGGGGCCGGCGATACGACGGCCGGCCTACCGCGAGGGCCGGCTCCTGGACGTCGCAGAGCTGCAGGCCGAGCAGCAGTCACGCACCGGCGCGCTGACCAGGCACGAGGGGAACGTCCATGCCCCCGGGGTCGCCTTCGGGCTGCAGGTGACGGCCTCCGCCGTACCCGGCATCACCGGGGTGGACATCCAGCCCGGGCTGGCCGTCGACGGGGCCGGGCATTACCTGGTCCTCGGCCAGCCGCTGACGGCCAGCCTCGCCGACGGGGAGTCGGTCACGATCAGCATCGTCTGGCGCGGGGGGACCAGCCAGATCGAGCTGTCCGATGTCCCGCCGCCAGCCCCGGCGGACCGTACCAGCGACGCGTGGCCCGTGGTCCTCGGCCAGGCCGCCGTGTCGTCGGGCATGGTGAGCGTTGATCCTGCCGCCCGTGAGGAACTCGAGCTGCGGGCCACCGCGCTCACCGCCCCGGCCGGCGGCAGCCGGGTGATCCTCGGCGGCCACGGCGGCCGCAGGGCCCAGGTCCTCGGCGTGCAGCTGGCCGACGGCCACGGCGGATTCGGCGATGTCACCACCGTGGACGGCGACGGGACCGGCCGTATCACCGTGCCCGCCAGCGTGGCCGATGCGGTTCAGGTCAGCGGGTCGGTGGCCCTGGCCACCGCCGTTCCCGCCCCGTCGGCCGCCTCGCCGTGGTCGCTCTACCGCGCCACGGTGACCCTGCCGGACAAGACCGTCGCGGAGCAGCTGAGGCTCGAGGTCGGGGAGGTGAAAACGGGGGTTGATCCGCACGCCCTGGAGCTGCTGATCGCGCAGGGCGGGGCCGGGCAGGACCTGCTGCACGTGGACGCGGGCGGGACGGTGACCATCCCGGGGAGCCTCACCGTCGAGGGGGTCACCACCGTGTCCGGCTGGGCTACCAGCGGGCCCGGCGGCGGCACCGGCGCGACCACGCTGAGCGGCCTGGCTGCCAGCGAAGCGAACGTGCTGGCCGCCGCTCAGGCGCTTCTCAACCAGCTGACGAATACCGACCTGAAGGCTTCGGCTCAGGCAGTGTCTTCGGCGGGCGGCACCGTGTCGTACACCCTTCAGCTGGCCAGTTCCGCCACCATGGCCGTCACGGATATCGCCGCCTACGAAACCGTCGTCGTCGGCGGCAGCGTGGTCAGTAGGCAGTTCGTCGCCCAGGGCGTCAGCCTGTCCCCGGCTGGGACAGCCGACATCCCCCGGACCATCCCTGTCGGCGGCACCGCCAACGTCGCCGTCCTGGCCATCGGCGCCGGCCAGGACGGCCAGCCGAGAGCGGCGACGCTCAACTTCTCAGCATGAAACGCAACCGAAGCGGCCCGGTCCCGACCGGGCTGGCCGGATGGTCAGGAGGACAGCGTGAACGGCACTCCCACCGAGGTCAACTACTACCCGGGCCAGCACCTCACCGCGAACCTGTTCCGGACCGAGCAGGCCTACCACGTAACCATGCGCGAGCGGCACAATCTGGCCGGGCATGACTGGGGTATCGCGCTCGGCCTGCAGCTGTCCGCCGGGTACGTCGAAGCCGGCTACGCGTGGGACGGGTACGGCCGGGAACTGGTCCTGCCAGCCCGCAAATCGTTCCCGCTGAGCACCTTCGACGAACTCGGCGCGGATTCCCTCGACGTATCCCTCGTCTACGGCCGCAGCGTCGACCCGACGGAAAACTATGTCGTGGAACAACCCGTCATCAAGCTCGACCGCGCGCTAGGCGCGGGCGCCGACCGGCGGCATCCGAGGGTCACCGCGGGTGACGAGAACTTCGACGCCACGGGCACCGCGCCGCTCGACACCCTGCATCCATGGCCGGTATATCTGGGTACCATTACCCGCGACCCCACGGCGCCCGCGAACCCGCCCGTCATCAGCGGTGACCCGGTCTACATCGGCGCCCGGGCCGCCCAGGTGTTCACCCCCGCAGGCGACGCGCACCTCGAACTCGGCCAGAACGTCGCCGTCTACGCTGCCGACCCGAGCACTCCCGCTCTGCAGTGGAAGCACGGGGACGCGAGCAGCGGAGTGCAGGCACGGCTCGCGGTGGGCGGCGCGCTGACCGTTGGCGGCGACCTCAGCATCAACGGCGGCCGTGTCGTAATCCCCGGCGCGGGCGGCGGCAGCAGTCCGGGCTGGCAGCTGGACCACGTCACCAGCACGGCCTCCGGGTCAACGGTCGAGCAACTGAGGCTCGTCCTCGGCGATCCGGCGACGGCCGACGCGGCCACCGAATTCGTCGTGGGTTGTTTCAGCAATGGCCAGTTCACGCCGTGCCTCACGGTCGGCGCCGACGGCACCGTCACCGTGCACGGCAACCTCATCGTCACCGGCACGGCCCAGCTGAACGGAACCGTCCTGTCATGACGGGCGGGCGCATCTCGCGCCTCGCGTGCACCGCGACGGTGATCACCCGGACGGGAGACGAGGGGCGGCTGGCGGCTCTTACCGAAGACCTGCTGCGGACCGGCCTGCCCGCGGCCCTGCCCGAAGCGCTGGAGCACGCGCTCGCGGGTGACCCCACCGTGTACGTCGCCCGCTCACTGCACTGCGAGATCAGTGCCGGGCCTGCCGTCACCGGGGCGGTCCTGGCGCGCGCGGTCGCGGCACAGCTCGCTAGCGCGGTACGCGACCCGGACCGGGACGGCACCGGGCTCGTCCGCTTTCCTTCCACCGCCGACTACCTCGCGGCGTTCCTGGCCGCCCTCGTCCGCGGCGATGCCTGGCGGCACTGGTATTTCCGCCCGCTGCGCCGGTTCGCTCAGCTGACACCGCCCGCCGCGTTCGGCGCCCTGGACGCCGAGGGACACGACATGGCGCGCGTCCTGCTGGCCCTGCATCGCGCCGGCGAGCTCAGCCGGGTGGCCGCGGCGGTCGGCGAGCAAGCCCTGGCGGAATCCTGGCCGTCACCGCGGCCCGCACGATCGCGGCAGGCGGAGTGGCTCAGCCTGGTCCGGCTCGCACTCGACCTTGCTCGCGTGCTCGGCTGGGATACCGTGCCCGGCCAGGACCCGCAGACCGTGGCGGCGGGGCTAGCCCAGCGCGCCGACGCGGACCTCGACTGGACGGACCCGGTCGCGCTGGCGCACGCCCTGGCCCGGGCGGTCCGGCTGGTCGCCGCCCCCGGGCCGGCTCACGGCGAAGTGTCCCCCGGCGAGTTGCCCCCCTGGCTGGACTGGGCCGACGCCGGCACCCTCACGGCCAGCCTGTCCGTGCGCCCGGGCCCCGCGCTCCCGGCTGGAGCGCCGCCCAGGCCGGCGCCCGTAACCGGCCGCCCGCCACGGACGGTGGCGGCCGAGACGGTACTGGCCACGCTCATCTCCAGCGGCGCCGTGGTCCTGGACCGGAAGAATCCGGTCATGACCTCGGTCAAGCTGTGGGCGGCACTCACCGAACGGATGCCCGAGCTTGCCGAGGCGGCCTGGCTTCGCGACGCGGTAACCCGCTACGTCGGCCGCGAGCTGACCGGTCGCGGCAGCACCGCGCCGTCCGGCCCCTCGGCAGCTCAAGCCCCGGCCGGGCCGACCCAGCCCTCAGCGGTCGCTGACCTGCAGTGTGCCGGGGTGTACCTGCTGCTGCGGACGCTCGATGCGATCCGGATGCCGAGGCTCTGCCAGCGGCGCGATATCCCGGCGGGAGAGCTCCTGACCAGGCTCGTTCGGCGCTGGGCCGGGCCATATGTGACCGCGGATGATGTGGCGGCGGCGCTGCGCCCGATCGCGGCTGATGACGGCGGCCGTCGCGGGTCGCCGACGGCCGCCGCCTGGCAGCGGCTGCAAGCAGAGGCCGCCAGCGCCGTGCTGGCACAGCACTCCGGCGGAACCGGCGCCATGCGGCTGCGTGCCATCCCGTTCGGGGACGCCGCCATGGCCGTGGTTCTCGGCGATGCGGACGACCTGATGTGGCCGGGCGGCCGGGTGCGGGGCCCGGCCGGCGCTGCCGGTGAGCTCCTGGACTGGTGGCACGAGGTGACCGGCGATCCGGCCGCCCCGGTGGACACCGTGCCGGGAGACGCGGACGATCCTGGCCGCCCGGTCCTGCTGGCCGCGCTGGCGGCGGTGGCGCATGCGCACGACGGTGACCCGGAAACCGACCTTGCGCTCGATCTGATCGCGCTCATCGTCCTGCGCCACTGGGCCCGGTGGCTGCGCGGATTTGCCGCCGCATCCGTCCCCTACCTGCTCGAGACGTTTGTCCGGCGCCCGGGACGTCTCGTGGCCGCTGGTGACGGCAGGCTCGAGATAACCCTGGATCGTCGGGCACATGACGTCGTCCTGGACATGTCGGGATCGCTGGCCGCATTCGATCTGACGTGGGCATGGCGGCCGGTACCGGCTGGGCCGGACGCGGCACCCGCCCGCGCGGACAGCCTGGCCGCCGGCCGGATACGGCGGATTGAGTTCAGCACGGGGTTCTGATGGCCGCCGGATACACCTCCAGCCTGGAGCACCTCACCGACGAACTGGCCAGGGCGGACGAACTGGTCCGCGCCCAGACACAGCGGTGGCGCACGTCCATCGCGGCGACCAAACCGGACGACGCATGGGGGATGGCGTACGTTGACGACGCCGAAGTGAGCCGTTACCTGGCAACTTCTTTCCGGCTCGCGGGCACGGACAGCGATCCCGGAGCCGGCATGGACCGGGCCGACGCGGCCGTGGTCGTCGGCTGTCGCCGATCTGCCGAGAAGCGCGCACGTGCGATCGCTGCCCGGGTCAAGGCCACGTCTCGTGATGTGCCGCTGCGGCTTGACCTGCTGGTCCGGCGGTTCGGGCTCGATGATTCCGAACGGGATGTGCTGCTCCTCTGCCTGCTGCCAGAGCTCGACGGCAGGTTCCGCCGGCTGTACGGCTACCTTCATGACGACGTGAGCTGCAGGTCAGCCACTGTCGGCCTGCTCGATGAGATCCTCTCGCCGCCTGCGTTCGTGGTCCGCCGCGTCCTGCGCCCCGGCGGCCGCCTTGTCGACAGCGAGCTGATCGTGCTCGGGGGGTGGACCACGGCGGACGGCCCATCGCGGCGCACTGCGCGCGTCGAGGACCGGGTCGTGGATTTCCTGACCGGCTCGGATCGGGCTGATGCGCGTCTGGCTGGCGCCGTCAGCGATCTCGTCCCGCCCGCGATCCCTGCCCTGACGTCGGCCCAGGCACAGCTGCTCGAGGCGCTGGCCGCCAGCCCCGGTGCCCGGATCGTCCTGACCGGCGGCGACCAGCGGTCGAGGCGCGGCGAGGCGGCCGCGATCGGCACGCACCTGGGCTGCCCGGTCCTGCTTGCGTCCGCGCCAGCCGCAGCCGAACAGCACGGGATGCAGATCATCTCCCTGGCCTTCCGTGAGGCGACGCTGCGGTCGGCCCTGCTGCTGTGGGAGGGTTGCGAGGCGCTGTTTGACCGGGGGCGCCCGCTGCCGGCATGGGCAGTGCTGCTGCAAGCTGCCGCCCGGCACCCGTGGCCGACGCTGCTCGACCACGCGGCGCTGTGGGACCCCGAGGACCGGGCCCACTCGACGCGGCTCGTCCGCTGGCCGCTGCCGCGTCCGGACGTCGCCGAGCGCCAGGCCCAGTGGGCCGCCGTCCTTCCGGACAGCACGGGGCGGGAGGCGGTGGCGTTGCGGCTGGCTCAGACGTTCGACCTGACGGCGGCGCAGATCCAGGACGCCGCCGCCATGGCGCAGGACCTGGCTTTGCTCGACGACCCGGCAGGCGCCGCCGTGACGGTGGACCACCTGCTCGAGGCGTGCCGCCGCCAGACGGGACGCCGGCTGCTGACCTTCACCGAGCGCGTCGCGGTCCCGGCAAGCCTGGATCTCGACGCCGAGATCGTGCTGCCCGCCGAGCAGAAGCAGCAGTTGCATGACCTGGTGGACCGGATACGGCTCAGGAACGTGCTGGCCGAACGCCACCCCGCCGATGCCTGGCGCCGCCCCAAGGGCGTGGTGTGCCTGTTCACCGGCTCTTCCGGCACAGGCAAGACCTTGGCCGCCGCCTGCGTGGCCAGCGCCCTGGGCAAGGACCTGCTGCGGGTGGACCTGCCCGCGGTAGTGAGCAAGTGGGTGGGGGAGACCGAGAAGAACCTGCAGCAGGTCTTCGCCGAGGCCGAGGACGCCAACGCGGTCATGTTCTTCGACGAGGCCGAGGCCTTCTTCGCCAAGCGCGGGGAGGTCAAGGGCGCCCAGGACCGCTGGGCCATGATGGAGACCGACTACCTGCTGCAGCGCATCGAGGGCTACACCGGCGCCGTCATCCTGGCCACCAACCTGCGCCAGCAGATCGACGAGGCCTTCCTCCGCCGTATCCACGTAGTCATCGAGTTCCCGTTCCCGGACAGAATTCAACGAGAGCAGCTTTGGCTCCGAGCGCTGCATCGGCACTTCGCCAAGCCGACTGCCGTGGAGCTATGCGAGTATATTCGCGCAACCGGCGTCGCAGATCGCTTCAGTCTCAGCGGAGCGGCAATTGAAGACATTGCGGAAGATGCCGAGATCCATTCCGTCCTGAACGGGTCGGCGTCCGCTGGCACAGCACTCGGCAGCTTGCTTAGCTGGGCAATCGAAAGGGAGCTTGCTAAGCAAGGTAAGCCCGCGACCATCTAGTGCCGCGTCAAGCCAGGTTTGCCCGGGGGTCCAATGCTGCGGGCCGTCCGCGGTGAGAGTGCCGGTGACCTAGCCGAAGGGTCCGGCAGGGAGTGACCGGCTGTGCGCCGGTGGGCGCCTGGCGGGGCGGCGCCAGCCGCAGCATTCCCGGCAGTGCCGTCAGCCCCATCCGGCCCACCGGTCCCTCACCAGGGCGGCGCCAGCCTAATTTCGCCCCTGACGCAGAGCTGCGCACCGGACTATGGGCTCGATTTATTACACAGGCGGTTGCCCAGCCAAACCGCCATCAGATAATGGATGAGTCATCGTTCGCCGAGAACTCATTAGGACAGGAAAAAGTAGTAACGTGGCATAGCTTAAGCGATGAGGCCTGTCAATCGCTTTTCCTGTGCATGCTGATGCTTAGGTGCTGGCTTACTCGTTTTCCAGTGTGTAACGCGGTTCATAGGTAGAAAGCTCCTCGAGCCGCTTGCGTCGATGAATTTCAGCGTGCTGCTCTCTGGATAGCGACAAGATCTCAATTTCCTTTAGGCGTTCATCGAGATCGGCAACGGCCTCGTCGTCTTTCATTTCATATCGCTGTCGGCGCGCAAGCCTGCGGACCTCTCTCTCCGCCTCAGGAGTCAGGCCCTTGTCGCGAATCGCCCGCTCTTGCGCAGCAGTAAGGCGTACTCGCTCTTGGCGCGTCCTCTTGTAATCCTCAGGAAAATCGTGGACTTCCTCCGGGTGATGAGCTTGGCGGCTAATGCCTGTAAGTTTTGCCACGCGGCTATTCCCTGCTGCGACCCTCTTATAGGCCTCGTGGGTGTCTCCGCTTTGAGCAGCATCGAGTTCATCCTGCAACTCACGTAGTACTTCGGACCGTTGTGGCTCGGCCAAAGATTTCAACTGCTCTTTCCATAGCTTAAGCTGAAGCTCGGCGCTCTCTGCTGATAGCCCCGCCCGATGCTCAGGATCCACCACGCTGAACCCGGATTCGTCCAGATCGGCAGGAATCCGCGAGTCGACTTCGGATTCCGGACTCGCTGTATATACATAAGCCCATGAGCCTTCATGCATCTTAACGACTAGGGATATGAATACTGGATGTTTTTCCCGGACCTCGGCAGCATTCGCCTGAGCAGCGGATAGCCGGAGTTTGCCATTCGACGCATGCCGTTGCTCACCTGCGAGCAGCGCGCGGGTTCCTGCGGTGATCTTTGCCCCTTTCTCTGGGTCGTCGCTGTGGGCGCCCTTTTCCTTTTCTTCCTTGCTGAAGCCGAGGAGCTTGCCGGCGGCCTTGATCAGGGCGACGGCCTTGGTGATGAGCCACTTGACTGCCGCGTGGACGGGTTCCTGGATCTTCTCGATGAT
>Ga0209039_10002946_pt1 | contig 13775 bp, 18 predicted proteins | sample BogFormECP12_OM1_FD_188238 | JGI IMG/M metagenome (GOLD analysis project Ga0209039, IMG submission 188238) | Bog forest soil microbial communities from Calvert Island, British Columbia, Canada - ECP12_OM1 (SPAdes) (version 2) | ecosystem: Environmental > Aquatic > Freshwater > Wetlands > Bog ...
TTCCGGAAACACAGCCAACTGGACTCCCAAACGATGGAGTTCTTCACAATGCGCTTGCATCCGCTCTAAAGTTTTGGAAGTATTGAACATGGTGGCTCCAGCTTGAACCACTGCGACTCGCTGAGAATTCATCTCACGCTCCTTGTCCCTTCGCAAGACTTCTGATTCTACAAATGACATCCACCAACGCCACAAACATCAATTCGACCTATTCATAGCTGGTTGTAGCAATATACTAAGCGATCGTCGGCAAAACAGGGCCCTTGGATTTTTCTTAGCGAGATCCAAGACCAGATCAAGATTAAGGAGCCGGTGTCACTGCTGGAGGAGTGCAAGGTCCGATTGGAATTGTATAAGGGCCGTCCTCGACAAGTAGTTGGTCTCTACTTACTCCAGTGCTTTTCATCGCCCGCACCGACCATTCGATCCCCGCGGTAGCACCGGATAATGTAGTAGATGAGATTGGGCCTAAATCTTCGGTGGAGCCGGTATATATCTTGGTTCCGTCAGAAGCGACTGAGGTTTCATTGAGCATCACCGAATCATAAACATCGTTCTGACTTGCACCGTCAAAGACAAGCGGGGTTTTCAAGTTGTAATTTTGACCTGTATACTTTACGTCTACAAATGCAACTCGATTTCCTGGGTCATTTACTTTTACCTGAAAATTGATGATGGTCGGACCAACGCTGGATGGACAATTATAACTATAGCTCAGACTGGCAGGCTTCGCCGTGGGAGTCAGGCTAACCGAAGCCTGAGAAGAACTTGCAGGTGGAAGAACACAGGGACCGCTATACCCATATCCCCAAAGACGGAAACCTTGACTAGTATCTATATTAAGAATGCACATCTGGATTGCCTTCGATGATGCACTTTCGCTATTTGCCTGTGCTTTAGCTTGGATGTTGTATACCCCTACTGCAGGAGGTGTCCACTTCAGAACGGCTTGAGAACCCGTAGACGAATCCACAGCCCCAATCATTTGGTCATTCGCATAGAATGTAATATGAACTGGCTGATTGCCAGCGCCTTGGGTATACGCTTGTGCCGCTAGAACATAGGGAGACTGAGGCCATACGACAGTGGATGTCCGGGGAGAAACTAGATCAACTATCAAAGAATTTGAATTTGGAGTCGGAGTCGGACCACAGCTAGACAGAAAAAGAAAAGCTAGGGCAAAACATGGAAATAATATACGCAGGCCGAATTTCATTTTCACCTCTCATGAAACGTTATGGGGTTTCTTGATGTGCTATGCTGTTATTATACGATGTAATGTTGTAAGTGACTGTCATGGTTAAGGATTTGCACAATTACTAAGGGTAAAACTCCCTGTTGTACGTTGGCTAGATGCTCCAATGCTATTAAAAGCCTCAACGCTATATGAGAAAACGCTGCCCGCACCCCTCGAGGTGTCATCTGTGTAGGTGGTTGAATTCGCAGGTAAATCCGCAATGAGGGCGCCATTACGATAGACATGGTAGCCACTTTCGTCATTGGCTACATCTTTCCATGTGAGCGTTATAGTTGCCTCGGTAGGCGACGGACAGGAATAGCTGTAGAACAAACTGCCCGGCTCGGCGGGTACGCCCGCTGGAGTAAGTGGCGGCGGAGTTAATTCTGGAATGGCTTGTGTGTTGCCTGTGATCGCGACGTATTGCGCCGCGACCCAGCAATCTCCTGACGAAGTTTCAATTAGCCAATAATTTCCAGATGGATCTTTTCCAAGTACAGCCGCATTTTGATTGGGATTTACAGTGGTGATGCTTTTGTACGTTTCAGCCGGTCCGCTTCTGCAATAGGTGCTGGCCTGGATAACCGCCATCGGCGTTGCGGAAGGCGAAGGAGTCATTAATAAACTCGGTGTGTTGAATACTGTAGATGCAGTGGGCGCAGCGCTCTCGACTGCCTGCATCGTCTGAGCAACGATTGTAGCAATGGCTGATTGCGACAGCGATGAAGGCATCAACTTTTGATTGGCGAAGTTACAGGCCAGCGCGGCGAGTGCTGATACACAGATTCCTGCCAAAAGCTTTTTCATCGCTATTCCTCAGTTCTTGTTTATCTATTTGCAAATGGATTGAATAGTTATCGTTCGTTGCGAAGACACTCCGGCATCATTATAAGCCGCAATGCTATAGGGCAAGTCCGTGCCAATGACAACGTCGATCGTATCGATAACTGAAGTCGTCGTCGCTGGCACATCTTCAATCAGCGTGCCCTGTCTGTAAACGCGAAAACCGTTCGCGTCGTGAGCTGGGTCAATCCACGAAAGATTTACTGTAGCCTTATATATCACGCCATTAGAATATGTACAAAACCACGGCCATCCGACAAATGCTGGCATGCCCGGCAGTTTCTGTGCACTGGGTTGAGGCGTGACTTCCGGCAGGCCTTCATAATCTCCGCTTGGGGATCCATCGCCCGCCAAAACCCAGCAGGTACCTGAGTTGTTTGGCGCCTGAATCAGCCAAGCGCTTTGCGACGTATCTTTGCCGATCAGTTCGACGGTGGTACCTCTACTCAATGCAGCTATACCTTGAAAGTTGGAACTTGTGCCTGTTCGGCATTGGGTATTATCGTTGATGTATAAAAGCGGCTTGGAAAATGTCGGCGTGGAGCTCGGTGGCGAAATCGTCGGCGCGCTGAGATGAGCAGATTGTGTTGCCGCTTGATCGGTCAACGCGACGAGCGTGGAGGCCGCTTCGTTTACAGTCAGCGGCTCAGGAGTTTGGGCAGTTGTCCCGCAAGCAGAGCAAAACAAGATCGGTGCGCTGGCAAGAATCAGAATGAGATTATGCGACTTCATGTGATCTCATTTTAGTCTTATATTTTCCATTGCTTCCAAACCACGAGGTCTATTAACGGCACAATGATCTGCTTTAAGGTTTACGCAAGCCACTAGAAATATCCGCAAAGGCAATAAAAGTATAAGATTGACGCGAGCGGGCTTCATTCATGGCAATTGCGGCTTCAGCTAGGATTTGTTTGTCCGAGGTGATGTCGCTGCCGCTTTGGGTAGTGACACCAAGGTAGGCATTCCGTCTGGCAGATAATCTTCCGGTGGCGATGCTTTGGGTTGTGCGAAACTGCCCGAGGATTCGTTCTGCCACGGCGCGTGCGCCATCGCTACTAGCCGATGGAAGCAGGATCAGGAAATCATCCTTATAATGGGCAGGCACATCCGAGATACGCAAGGTGCGATCAAGCAAACTCGCCATGACGTCGTGAGCCTGCTTTATGAATTCGGGTGCAAGGTTGTCCGTAGCAAGTGCAAGGTGCATCAAAGTCAATGGTCCAGGATACCGCTTGACGCGAGCGATCTCGTGGTTCAACAGAATTTCGAATGTCTCATAGGTATACAGGCCGGTATCGCTTGCAAGTTGACGCCGTTTTTCCATTTTGAACTCCTTTAATTTCTGGGATGACTAGGTAGACGCTCCTAGCCATTTTGATCAACAGCCGCTACTTCGTCGTTGGGCCCCTCGACTGCACACAATATTTATAGGGGATTTCACCAAGCCTATCATAGAAAGGCATTCAAGCTCCATTGCTAAATTATAAATGTACTAAGGGTTAACAGTAATGGATTGAACCAGCGCATCCAGCGCGTTGAGCGATGGAGAAAATTGACTGGGTGGGGTTGCGTTGAGTTGCTGTGCAATCGCGTTGAAATAAGATTGATCGGCGTGAAAGGGAATGCCATTCCCAGGAAGAGGCGAATTGGGATTGTTATCGGGACCAAGGAATGGCGCTTGGATCGGGAGAATGACTTGCACGTAAAACTGGCCATCATTTGTAATGCCGTGGAAATAATAGATTAATTCGCGATTATTGATCGGAAGCGGACTCTCATCAATTTGAGTTAGATAACGAATTCCGTTTCCGTTTGCAAAGTTAATGGATTGCACGTCGGCGTTAAACTGTCCGGCAGGCAAGCCTTCCGGAAGCGGCTGTCCATGTCGATAATGCATGGATCGAAGACCTGAAATGATCTGCCCGTTTCCATTCCCGTATTTAGAATATTCGTCAGCCTTGAATACGAGGATTTGCGGTTGCAAGCTTGCGCCTTGAATTGGATAGCCGTTCAGGATGATCTTTGTATGTTGTGGCATATTCCCCCAGGATGGATTGACGTAAGGAAATTCCACGTCGGTCGAGCTTATGTTCGTGGTTCCGTTAGCCAAATTTGAAGGAATGTTCAAGTTGACATTCGCATAATTCACAGCCAAGGCTTGCGGAGTAGGGCTTGCCGCTGCAGTGGGAGTTGTTGTGGGACTTGCAGTGGGAGTCGAAGTAGCCTGCACCGCGCTGGTCTGTGCGGCGGCAGTGACGGCTTGAAACGTACTTGCTACGACGGTGGCAACAGTGAGTTGAGGGGTCGGCGTAATATTTGATGGCAGGTTACAGGCCAAGATTATGCCTATCGTCGCAAAAATCAAAATAATCTTCCAGAATTTGTTCATTTTTTCCTATTGAGCTTGAAGGGAAATGGATTGGATCAACGCATCCAGCGTATTCAACGATGGATTGAATTGGTCGGGCGCCGTCGCATCGATCTTGGAAATAACCTGCTTGAAATAATTTTCAAAATCTGTGCCGGACGCGTTATTTTGTGGAAAAGCAATGCCGCCGGATGGCACCGGCGAGTCCGGATTATTGTCGGTGGCTAAGAACGAGAGATTCACGGGCAGAATGGCAACAATATAATATTTGCCGTCGCTGGTCAAGCCTTCGAAGTGATAGAACAATCCGCCATTATTGATGGGCGAGACATCTGACGCATATTGCGTCACGATGCGGAGCCCTGAACCACCATTAAATTGGAGAACTTTTTCTTGCGCCGCAAACACTTGTCCGGCATCGATAAAAGGAATGGTTGGCAAAATGTCATTTGTGTATTGCACATTTGGGCTTGCCAGGATAACCTGCAATCGTTTAATGCTCTCCGCTGCTTTTTGATTCACAGTCGCATAATCCGGAGCCGGATAAACGAAAATCTGCGGAACTTGGGAACCACTGACCAGCGAGTAGCCGTGCAAGGTGATTTGCCAATGAGCCGGTGCCACATCCAAGGACATTCCGGTTTGATCCGTCACTACATCAATCGTGTCGGTGCTGGCACTGATTGCCAAACCGTCTGGAATTAAAAGTTTGATCGGCGAAGCAAAAAAAGGAATCCCGCTTTGTGTTTCTGCAGTTGCTGAAGGAATTGGCAATGTTTGAGGTGTGGACGCACTGACCAAACTACACGCTAGGATAAGCGGGATAGAAACAACAACAACGATGAGTCTGAACATTACCTTTGAGTTCATTCTATTTTCTTGATTTAGTTACCAGCTCTTCAATGACAACCACGCTTTGCTGTTCATTCGGATCGTTGCGCGCTACGACTGCGACGACTTGTTCCTTATCACTTCGCTTTTCCGGCTGATGCGGGACATTGGGCGGGATGAACAAAAAATCACCAGCTTCGTTGGTACTGGAATGTTCAAGACCTGGACCATATATCGTTTCGGTACAACCTTGAATAATATAGATGGCTGTCTCATATTCGTTGTGATAATGCGGCGTGGCCTTTCCTCGTGGCGGGATGATGACGGGGTGCATACACAAATTGGTTGAGCCAGCCGTACGTGCAGAGATTCCCTCAAAGTTCGGCGAGCTTTGTTTGGTCAAATGTGTGGCCTTGGGTCGGACTTTAATAACCGGTTTATCCTCAAGCCTCATAATCTTTTTCCAATCTAGTTTCGTAATATGCCAAGCCGTTCAATTTCTAATTTAACCATGTCGCCCTCGTTCAACCACGGACCTTGCGCTTTCGTTAACTTTAATAAACATGCCGTGCCGACGGTACCGGAACCGATCACATCTCCGGGTAAGTGCATCATGTTTTCAGATGCGCGCGCCAGAAGATCACCGGATGACCCATACAAATCTTTGAAGTTACCGCGCGATCTTTGCGCCCGCATCTCCAAATCAAAGACGCTAGGGCGTAATGCAGAATTGGAAATTGAGAAGGTTACGAACTTCATTAGAGATTGCCTCGTTTCTCCTGTTCAAGTTCGAGCGCCTCGAAGAGCGCTTTGAAGTTGCCTTTGCCAAAGCTCTGCGAACCGTGACGCTCAATGACTTCGATGAACATCGTGGGACGATCCTGAATTGGCGCGGAGAAAATTTGAAGCAAATAACCTTCATCATCACGATCTACAAGAATGCCAAGGTCGTGAACGGCTTTCAGATCTTCATCAATCTTGCCAACGCGGTCAGGCAGAATTTCGTAGTAGGTTTCGGGCACACGCAGGAATTCCACGCCATTATCCTTCAATTGCGAAACGGTCTTGATGATGTCACCCGTAATCAGCGCGACGTGTTGCGCACCGGGCGTCAGATAGTAATCAAGATATTCTTCGATCTGACTCTTCTTCTTGCCTTCCGCCGGTTCGTTGATCGGGAATTTGACACGCCCATTTCCGTTCGACATCACTTTAGACATAAGCGCGGAATATTCCGTTGAAATATCCTTGTCGTCGAAGTGCATCAACTGACGGAAGCCCATCACTTTGTGATAGAAGTTAACCCATTCATTCATCTTGCCCAATTGCACATTGCCGACGATGTGGTCAATCGCGGCGAGGCCGACAGAATCAGCCTCTTTGTTTTGGATGGGACGATAGGTCGGCGCGAAGACTCCTTTGTAGTCATCCCGATCCACAAAGACGTGCAGCGTCTCGCCATATGTGTAAATTGCGGATGTGCGATAGATACCAAAGTCGTCCTTTTGCTCGCGGGGAGCCCAGGCGGATTTGCCGCCGCGCATTGTGGTTTCCTTCCACGCTTTTTCGACATCATCCACTTCCAGCGCGATGGCTTTGACGCCGTCGCCATGAACCATGTGATGCGCAGCAATTTCGTTGGTCGGCGCGTAGGGTGCAGAAACAACAAAGCGCGCCTGGCCTGACTGTAATACGTACGAGGCGAAGTCGCGGTTGCCGGTCTCCAAGCCTGAGTATGCTACTGGTTTGAAGCCATAAGCCTTCCACCAATAATACATAGCGTGTTTGGCATTGCCCACATAAAAGTGGACGTGATCAATGGATTTAATTTGAAGGAAATCAGCTTCCTCTGTCATAGGACGTGAATCAGAAACAGGCGCGGAGCTTGGCGCGATTTTTGTCATAACTCTCTCCTTTGGTTGGTGGGACGATTCTATTACAAAGGTTAGCCGATTGCAAATAACAAAACTGCGACGGATTTTTATTTCTGTCGCAGTTTATATGGATTATGGTTTGTGACTACTCCCCACGGCTAAAGCCGGGAGCTTCTAAGGATTGGAACCTTTGCGATATAGCCCTAGCGCAAATGATATTTCTATAACGTTCCATATCATTACACCATCTACGCCTTTTATCCCCACACCTAAAAGTGGGAGCTTTACAGCGCTTTTGGTAAGGATTAACGCACAAATGCCTTGCGTCCGGCATACACAGCGTTTTTGCCCAATTCTTCTTCGATGCGCATCAATTGATTATATTTCTCGACGCGCTCGCCGCGAGCCGGCGCGCCAGTCTTGAGATGTCCGGTACCCATCGCAACAGTGAAATCAGCGATAAAAGAATCCACCGTCTCGCCAGAACGATGCGAAACCATCGAACCCCAGCCCGCCTTGCGAGCCATCTCAATCGCCGCAATCGTTTCAGTGAGCGAACCGATCTGATTGAGCTTAATCAATACTGCATTGGCGACATTTTCCTTAATGCCGCGTGCAATGCGCTCAACGTTGGTGACGAACAAATCGTCACCCACGAGTTCGATCTTCTGACCTAATTTCTGATTAAGCAATTTCCAGCCATCCCAATCATCCTCAGCTAGTCCATCTTCAAGAACCACAATGGGATATTTATTAGCCCATTCAGAATATAGCGCGACCATTTCGGCAGATGTCGCTTTGCGATTCTCGGTACGCAGGTTGTATTTGCCATCTTCGTAAAAGCCGCTGGAGGCCGGGTCGAGCGCGATGGCGATCTGTGCCCCGGGCTTGTAGCCGGCTTTTTCGATGGCCTTCAAAATCAAATCCACCGCGTCTGAATTTTTCTTGAGTGCGGGAGCAAAACCGCCTTCGTCTCCCACACCGACCGAATATCCATCAGATTTCAATACACCCTTCAACGATTGGTAAACCTCACTGCCCCAACGCAAGGCCTCATGGAAATTGGGCGCGCCGACCGGAGCAATCATGAATTCCTGAAAGTCAGTGCCCTGCCAGTTGGCGTGCACACCGCCATTCAGAATGTTGAACATCGGCACGGGCAATGTCCGAGCGGAGTCTCCGCCCAGGTAGCGATAGAGCGGCTTGCGTTCCGAATTGGATGCGGCACGCGCTACTGCCAGACTGACGCCCAGGATGGCGTTCGCGCCTAATTTGGATTTGTTCGGTGTTCCATCCAAATCGAGCATGGTTTTGTCAATTGCGGACTGATTCCCCGCCTCTTTCCCCGGCAGAGCTTTGGCAATTGGTCCGTTGACATTTGCCACCGCCTTGAGCGTGCCTTTGCCCCCGAATCGCTTTTTATCGTTGTCGCGCAATTCAAGTGCTTCGTGAACGCCTGTGGATGCTCCAGATGGAACAGCAGCTCGGCCTTGTGAGCCGTCTTCCAAAACGACATCCACCTCCACGGTGGGGTTGCCGCGCGAATCAAGGATTTCGCGGGCGTGTACAGATACGATCTTAGACATTTTTATTTCTCCTTTTCATATTCACCGAAGATCATAGATGGATTTTGGGCGATCTCGGCTAAGTGTTGAACTTCAGAATCCAGCACATTGATAAGTTCTGGATGAACCCTACCAAACTTTCCCAGATAACCTGCTCGCAGTAAAAAGCCTCTACCAGCAGGATCGCGGTAGAGGCTATCAGTCGAGGAATCAGCAAAGGCTTTTTCTAAACGCTGACGAGCCTCATCATCAGTGTGCCCATAGATATTCGATGGGTTGTTTAGTATTATACCATCCCGCGTTCGCCGATTACTACTTCCCGGTATGGTCCTCGATAAATTTTTTCCAGATCGGATACTCATCCGGATTCCAGATGCGGCGCAAATCTTTTAAGGCATCTTCCCGTTTCCATCCGAGACGCTGAACGCGATACAACATGATGAAGCCCGAGGCGCGGAAGTTGGCGCGGCAATGAACAAGCATCTTGTCATTTTTGTTTTCATCCATTGCCATCATAAAAGCTTCAAGATTTTGGTGCGTAGGCGATTCCCAATCCACTGGAATATTGATGTATTTCATTCCGAGTGACTCGACCAGTGCGCCTTCATTCTCCAAATCTCTTTCGGAATCAAATGGTGCGAGATTGACTACTACTTTGACTCCCGCGTCTGCAATTGATTTGATTTGTTCAGCAGTCGGCATGCCACTGCTGAGCAGGTTATCCGTGAGCAGCAGGAAGTTATAAATATCTTTTAACATTACTTCACTCTTATTACTTTCCCGTTAGTCATTTTTATCAAATCATCGGGCGTTAATTCAAAGATGGCATTGGGTGTGCCCGCCGCGCCCCAGATGGTTTGATATTGAAGCAATTCTTCATCAAGATAAGTCTCCATCTTTTGAATGTGTCCGAGCGGAGGCACGCCGCCAATCGCGAATCCGGTAACTGCGCGGACAAAATCCGCATCGGCGCGAACTATGGATTCGCCCGCATATTCGCCGATTCGTTTTTCGTCAACGCGATTCGCGCCGCTGGTCAAAACCAGAATCGGTTTATGGCTCATCTTGCCTTTGAAGATCAATGACTTGATGATTTGTCCGAGCAAACAACCCGCGCGATCCGCAGCTTCCTGCGCGGTGCGCGTGCTTTCCGTGAACTCGATCACTTTGCAATCAAATCCCCGCGAAATTAAAAGGTCCTGCACTTTTTGGGCCGACGATGAAAGCTCCATATGACCATCCAGATAATTGTCAGAGTTGATACGAAGTATAATGCAATATCATCAAGAGAATAATTTACGAGACTGAACCTTGTTCGAAAAGAACCTTAGAAGGCATAGTACTTTCGGGTTGACAACTTTTGTTAAGATTGGTGTATAATGAGCCACACCTTAACAATCGGGTAATTATTGTTTCTCTCCTTATTGCAACCATTTACAGCCAATGTCCATTTCTTCTCTACTTGTTGTCGAAGGCAGATACGCAGATATTCCTTCTTTTGCAACCGAATTGCAAAAGAAGGGTTTTGAAGTTCATAATGTCACCAGTGGCAGTGTCGCCGTATCGCGCCTTGAAAAAATCAGCCCGACTATTGTGGTGGTCAATGCCGCTTCCTTAAGAAGCACAGGGCTTCGCATTTGCCAATCCATTCGTGAAAAGAATTCAAAATATCCAATTGTTCTTATTCTTGCAAAGGAAGCGAAGGTCGACAAAGATATTGCCGATGCTGTATTAATCCTGCCGTTCACCGCGCAGAAATTGGTTAATCGCATTAAGCCGCTTTTACCAGGCGATGGGAAAAACATGATCCATGTTGGACCAATCCGACTTGATGTGGAACGCCGCCGCGTCCGATGTCTCGGGAAAAGCACCAAGTTAACACCCCGTCTTATCACTCTGCTTAAAATGTTAATGGAAAAACCCGGTGAAGTAGTCGAACGTGATGTCCTCTTCAAAAAAGTTTGGGAAACGAATTATACGGGTGACACCCGCACGTTGGATGTTCACGTTTCCTGGCTTCGGCGCGCGATTGAGGTTGATCCGTTGAAACCAAAATTCTTGAAAACCGTTCGCGGTGTTGGATATCGGCTAGACATTTAGTTTGGTGCACAACACGCCTCCCTTTTTGACCTTCAAACGAGTCACCGTTCTATTATTCATCTTTACACTGACAGCGTGTGCGCCCCAATCCACACCGACATATTTTATTCCTCCAACACAGCTCGTCGAAATTACCCCAACTCAAATCGTTGTCCGCGTTCCAACTTCAACAACTATTCCCACGCCGACAGTTATTCCCACGCCTACACCGTGTACGAATGGCCTGACTTTTGTTAAGGACATTACCGTTTCAGATAATACCCCGTTCGGCCCGGGACAATCCATTGATAAGCAATGGTTGGTCACGAACAGCGGAACCTGCAACTGGGATTCAAATTATCGCTTGAAGGTAATTAATGGACCAGCGATGGGCGCGGCAACGGAACAAGCTCTTTATCCGGCACGCGCGGGGGCACAGGCAACGCTTCGCATCATCTTTACCGCACCGTCAGACACGGGAACATATATGAGCACATGGCAGGCTTTCGCCCCGGGTGGAGAAGCGTTTGGCGACACAATCTATATTCAAATTGTTGTTCAATGAATTGATTTGATATGGATAAACAAAAGCGGCTGTCCAAAAAGCGGACAGCCGCTTTTGTTGTCGCGAGACACTTATTGAAGGATTAGTATAACCACGACATTGTTGTTGCTCGATGTAATAGTAATCGTAAGAATGCTAGTTCCCTTCGTAAAAAGCATCACGCCTCCTTGTCCACCGCCTTGTGCGCTAAAAGAAGACGACCAGCCCAGAGTTTTGAGTTGGCCAGCATAAAAGGTTTGCACGTCCGTTGCAGTTGCACTGGCCTTAAAACTATAAGTATTCTTATTGAATTCCTGGCCCGCTGTGGCTTGAGTCATGATTGGAATATTGTTCCAATTGCTGGCAGGCTTTCCGGTCGGATTCAGATATTGGCCAACTCCTGGCATTGAGGATGGCAGAGCTTCCAGCGTGGATAACGGCATGGAGGATGGCAATGCCTCAAGTGTGGACATGGATACCGGATTGGAGGTGGCTATCGCCTCCGCAGTGGATGCAAGTCCTTTGGCTTGATTGAGCGGATTGGTGATCAGCCCACAAGCGAAGGAAAACAGAATCAATGTGGATAGTAGGATGAATCTAAAGATGCGCGACATAACTCTCTCCTTTTTATACATGATTATAAGAGCATTGCTGATTTAAAAAATGGGCCGATTGTACTATTTCCCCTTCTTGCTGATAGAATATTGTAAACTCCAAATCTTCGGAGGTCGTCATGACCGCTTTGCCCTGGTATCACAAAACTGCCATTTATCAAATTTATCCACGTTCATTTTATGACAGTAACGGTGATGGAATAGGTGATATTCAAGGAATCATCCGAAAATTGGATTACATCAAAGAACTTGGATTCGAATCAATCTGGTGTTCACCGTTCTTTGCCTCACCTCAAGCGGACTTCGGCTACGATATTTCCAACTACACCGACATTGCTCCCGAATATGGAACGATGAACGACACGTTGCTATTGATCGAAGAAGTCCACAAGCGCGGCATGAAGATCATCTTCGATATGGTGATGAACCATACTTCCAGCGAGTATCCGTGGTTCAAGGAATCGCGTTCATCGCACGAAAATCCCAAAGCGGATTGGTATCTTTGGCGCGATCAGCCAAATAATTGGCAAAGTATGACCGGTGGAAGCGGCTGGCATTATGCAGGCGAACGGAATCAATATTACTGGGCCAGCTTTCTTCCTTTTCAGCCAGATTTGAATTATCGAAACCCGGAAGTCAAAAAGACGATGCTTGACATCGTCCGCTTCTGGCTGAACAAAGGAGTGGACGGATTTCGCCTGGACATTTTCAATGTCATTTATAAAGATGCCGAATTCCGAAACAATCCTTTTACGTTTGAGCTCATCCCAACAGAATCCAATCCATCCGGATTCTTCCAAAAAGCAAAATACACATTGAATCGGCCTGAGAATTTTGAGTTTGCCAAAGAACTTCGAAACGTGTGTGAAGAATTTGGAGAAAAGCTTCTGCTGGGTGAGGTCAGCGGAACGCGCGAATTGCTTCGTAAATTTATGGGCGGCAAAAAAAAACGATGGCCTGACGTTGGTCTTCGATTTCGGAATGATGGATTTCAAATTCAATGCCCGATATTTTCATGATTTGATTGAAGATATCGAAACGCAATTTCCCGATCCGTTCATGCCGGTTTATGTTTTCAGCAACCATGACCGGGCCAGAAGCATCTCGCGCTTAGGAAATGACATTCGAAAAGCAAAGTTACTGCATTTGATTCAACTCACCGTGCGCGGCGTGCCATGCATGTATTATGGTGAAGAAATCGGGATGACGAATGCAAAGATCGCTTTTGCCCAGGCGCTCGATCCCATTCCGCATAAATTCCAATCCATTCCTCGTTTTGTTTTCGATATGCTCGGTATGACCCTCAACCGCGACGAAGTCCGCACGCCGATGCAATGGAATGAATCAAAGAATGGCAGTTTTTCATCAGCGGAAAAGACTTGGCTGCCGGTGCATCCGAATTATGAAACGATCAATGTGAAAAAAGAAGGCAAAGATGAAAGCTCTGTACTCAATGCAATTCGTGCGATTTTGAAAATCCGAAATCAATACGAGGTGTTTCAACAAGGCTCGCTGGAATTAATAGTAGGCTTGCCGGATAACGTGCTTGGCTATCGGAGAAAATCAAACGATCTGGAAATTATCGTGGTTTTGAATTTTGGCGAATCAGAAAAGCAATTCCCGCTCAAGGCTGGAAGTTGTATTTTCAAGATATCGAAGCAGGACGAGTTGAAAAGCGGGGAAATAATCCTATCTGGATACGGTGGGATGATTTTGAAATCCTGACAACTCCCCACAGCTAAAGCCGGGGGGTTCTGGAGAACCATCATGCTCTCAACCATCAAACGTATCCAATGGAGGCCTTACATGATTTATCGCCA
>Ga0209039_10002948_pt1 | contig 13773 bp, 15 predicted proteins | sample BogFormECP12_OM1_FD_188238 | JGI IMG/M metagenome (GOLD analysis project Ga0209039, IMG submission 188238) | Bog forest soil microbial communities from Calvert Island, British Columbia, Canada - ECP12_OM1 (SPAdes) (version 2) | ecosystem: Environmental > Aquatic > Freshwater > Wetlands > Bog ...
AAGCTTGAAGGTGGCTGACAATGTATTTATCGGGGTCCAAAAGATATGTAGCGTGCCGGGGTGGCCGAACCGTTCAGGCGGCGGCCTGCAGAGCCGCTATATATGGGTTCAACTCCCATCCCCGGCTTCTATACCGAACCTGTATACTCCAATGTTATCATCGAATTTCTATGGAATCTAAGAAGGAAAGGCTACAAGGAATCAACTATCGTTCAGAACTATGCTAAAGTTCTCAAACACTTAGCCAAGCACTGCTGTATAACTGATTCTAATAGTGTGCTTGATTATTTGACCAGAAGGCATGTTTCGAATGCAAGAAAGGAATTGATGTTCAATTGTTATGTTAAATTCTGTCAATGGAAGGGCATATCCTTCCACTATGTTAGGTATAGGAGAGAAGACAGGCTCCCATATGTTCCTCTTGAGAAAGACATTGAAGCATTGATTTCTGCATTGCCTAGAAAACTTGGCATCTTCACTTTAGCAGTTGAAGAGACTGGGGCTAGGGCAGGAGAAGTGTGGGCTCTCAAATGGATTGACATAAACACTGAAGAAAACACTGTAACAATAAACAATCCTGAAAAAGGCTCTAGTCAAGCTGATAGAGTATTAATAGAAATCTTTAATCTGCACATGTTTTGACTGAGGGACAATTCTAATAGGAAGCTGTCCACAAGTATATTACTGTTGCACTCATAGGTGCACAAGAGAAGCTATGATTAGTTAGTTTAGGAGGATTAAGAAAATGAGTAAAATTATGACGGAATTTAAGTTGGCAGCCGTTGGGTGGGGTTATGACAGTGGCATTAATCGTAATGTTATGTCCACTCAACATAAGAAGCAACCTGACGGCTCAAAATGGAAATGCCCTAATGTGGAAGCTACAATTCTACTTTAAGCAAAAGGTGTGCCCATTGTGGAGCTAGTATAGATGACCCCGCAGATTGATTAAACGAACACTTGGCTCTTTCTGCCAAGTTCCTTTTTCCTTAACTCACAGAGATTGAGTTCCTAGGTTTCCTTGTGTATTCAGATGGATATTGAATCTTTGAATTGTTGTTTCTTAGTCATTTCATTCAGTATGAATGCGGAGAGGAATAGAGCCAATGAGGGAAAAACAAGATAGTAGCCTAGCCGATAGTTTCCATAGGCTAATATCTCGCCAGTGTAAGACATCAGTGCTAGAACAGCAACAGACAAGCAAACTGGAGCGGCTAACATAGCCCTTTTTTTGAAATGAATGGAAGCTATGCCGAACGCCAGAACCAATGCTTGAGCAGTAAACATTGCTACAGGTATAAAGGATATTCCTTGGCCTGGAGTGAAAAAGTTCTCATTAAACCAATAGTCTACGAACCAAAAATGATGGAAAAATGGTCTAGTTGTAAAAACAAAGTAGTCAGCTTTGAAAGACCAGTAGGTAGTATTTAGTGGACCAACAACACTGAATCCTCCCAAGTAGTAGAAGGGAAGAATGATTGAAAACAGAAACATTAAACATCCAAGAATTGTGAGAAATGACGTCAGAAAAACAAATAGCTTCCTTGATGTGGTCATGACCGAATCACACGTAAAGAAGTACTGCTTAAGCATCTTAAGATACTACGTTCTAGAACAGCTTGTTCCAAAAACAGAACATGTATAGACAATGGAGATTTCATGGACTCCATAGAAGTTTTTCATCGAAGACTCATTCTACCCTACGCTCATTGTCATCTGCCACATATCCTCATGAAATCTTATATTTGAATAGCAACAGAAGACAAACTAGGGATTCAAGGATGAATGAAACAAAACCAAAGAAAATGTTTAGTAGAACTATTGCAATCGCAGGAATCATATGCATTCTTGTTGTCGGTGTGGTCAGCCTAGTTGTAGTCTTGAATTTGCAAAATCAGGTGAATGGCCTCAGCAACACTGTTAACTTGAGCAAATATGAGGTTTGGTTGAGTTTCAATGCAACCCAACCAAACATAAGCCAACAAGCAGGGTCGTACACCTCTTTGAGATTCTCGCCCAGCCATTCAGGATACATCGTAGTCTGGCTATCCTCTGCTGATAGTTACAACACATATGTTCAGGTAATCTATACGGCAAATGTCTCTGTAATGTCCGCTGATATTATACCGTATTTCGACTACGATAATCGGATAGCTTTCGGTACAAATGGAACAGGGTCAACCACTGGAGCAGGAATCTTTCCCGTCTTACCTGCAACTATAGAAATCAGGGTCGGAAACACAAACCCAGTCGGTGTTGGAGGCTGGAAAAGTCCTACTGATATCGTAAGTGAATGGGTTCAAATAAACTACTACTACTAGAAATCACTCTTTTTTTGCAGTTTAAGTCATTAGCAGAAATCCTTAATCGGCACAACTCCAGAAGACAGACTGGGCGTTCAAAAATGAGTGAAGAGTGGAGAAATTTCACAGAAGTCATTCTTAATAATGGAGCAGGTCAAGCCTACTTGGAATATTACAAAGACGTGAAACTGCTCCATAAATCCAAACCAAGTGAAGAAGATTTTAGAAAAAAGGTGATATACTTGACAATTAGAGTTGCATCCTATGAAGAAACTTTACTTACCGAACACAAAAAGGAATTTCACGATTACTTCGAACTTGTTAAAGGTCATCTAGAAAGAAAAGAAGATGAAAAAGACCTAGAAAAGATTATTCAAGAATGGTATGAAAAATTAATCAAGGAAACGGGATAGAAAAGGCTCTAGTCAAGCTGAAAAGGAATATTAAAAGTAGTTAGAGTTCCAAGTTTACTCTTTCTTAGCTGATGGAGATTTCAGAGAAGCTTTCCATTGTATCTTTGACTGTCCTATGCACAGGATTTCTTTCAGATTTGAGTATGGTAACACGAGGTACTCACAATTGTTTTTCAACATGTAGATTTCTGAATGATGAACTGGTGGATAGTCTTTCTCTTCATATTCTCTTAGAAAGGTTTCTACAAGCAATTGGAATCTTGGCTCTTCAATGAGAGGTTTTATCTTTCCTCTTTTTGTGGCATCTACCAATTTCTTCAAAAGGGTCCTATACTCTTTCAGCTGACCATGCTTCATCCTATTGGCTTTCATGAAAGCCTCATAGATTCTCTGATAACCATTCCCAAATGCCCTTTTGTAAGGTCCAAAATTGACTCTCACCCACTTCTTGCCATACAGTTCTTCTATTATGGGTCCATCTGAAGGTTTTGAATCTTCAAGGTTCTTTCTTATCCACTTTCTTAGCTGGGCTTCATCCATCATATCGAAGAGATGGAAAGGTCCCAAGGATGACTGATACAGGAACTTCAGTAAGTCAAACAAAGTCACACCATCATGGAATTCCATATGACTTCTTACTGCATTAGTGAAAGGATCTTCAGCGCATCCCACAAACCTGAGTTCTAGGGAGGACAGGTATTTCTCATCTTTCATAATCTTCACTTCAATGACAGTCTTGCTAACTCAATTTGAACATATCTTATTATGCTTCCAGATTTTGGAATTCAAACAGATCCATTCTGGAAGCAGAGCAATCAGCTAATTGGGAAAGTCTTTTTCATGGAATCCTTAGAAGTCTTTCATTACATCTTGGACTATTATACGTACAGAGTTTTTCCATGCTTGTTATTGGCAATGAAGCTCTAGCCAAATCTCTTTTTATTTGACGTCACTTCACGGGTTATGATGCAATCTTTAATACTAATTCCCCTTAATCTAATGCGCTAGTGATAGTCTTTGAAAGATATCGAGTTGAGACTGATTTCTGAACTTGTGAAGAATAGTAGAAGGAGTGACAGGGAGCTTGCTAAGGCACTTGGCATCTCACAACCAACTGTCTCAAGAACAAGAGTTAGGCTTGAGAAACAAGGACTCATAGATTATAGTGCAGTTCCTAATCTGGCTAAGCTGGGTTTCGAAATAATCGCTGTAACATTTGCAAAGCGATCCCTGCAGGAGCATTCTGAAATCAACTTCAAAAAAGGCAAAGACTTCGCGGAAAGACATCCAGAAATCATTTTTGGTGCTGCTGGCAATGGGCTAGGTTATGAAAGAATAGCAATCTCAATTCACAGAAACTATTCTGACTACTCCACGTTTTTGAGGGAAGCTCGAAATGAATGGGCAGATATCATGGAAGTCCAAGAATCATTCATAATAGGCTTGAAAAGCAAAGACGTTATCCAACCACTCTCTCTAAAACACTTAGCAGAAAACCTAAAGAATGAAGAAGAAAGCTAAAAGGCAGGATCTGATAATGGAGATTTCACGGAATCTCTAGAGCAAAGGCTAGGATGGCTCCAAGAAACACTGTTTTTGCCTTTGGTTGGCGTTTAGGCTCATCACTGTTGTCTGGGTCTTGTCTCACAGCTCGGCTAACGCAATAATGCCAAAAGAGGAGAAGACGAGGGGCAGAAAATCTTTATTCAATTGCTTCACGATCAATCTATCAAGGATTTTTCAGAAAAATCAGATACGTAAGCATGGTGATTTAAAGAAATAAATGGAAGAATAGTTGCGGATTTTAGGATGATGCGCGTGCTAACATTTAAGGAAAACCCTCTTATTTTTGGTCATATTAACTTGATATTAGGGTGCGGTTTATGTCAAGAATCTTGATTCTTTATTACAGTCGCACTGGGAATACTGAAAAAATGGCTCAGGCAGTGGCTGATGGTGCAAGATCTGTTCAGGGTACGCAGGTCGAGCTAAGCTATTATGTTTCCCCGGAAGAGCTCGCTGGTTTTGATGCGATATTAGTGGGCACTGCGACTTATCACCATGACATGCCCGTGAGTTTCAAGAGTCTCTTCGAGGAAGTTGCAGTCAAGAACATTTCTCTGAAAAACAAGATTGGTGCGGCTTTTGGTTCATTCGGCTGGAGCGGCGAAGCCCCGAAACTGATCATCGAAATTATGAAGAACAAATTCGAAATGGATGTCACAGAGCCGCCTCTTCCATTGCGATACGAGCCAGATCAAGCTGGACGAGAGAAATGCAAGGCACTTGGAAAAAGAATCGCCGAAAGACTTATTCACACAATATAACATGTTTTGTCAGAGAAGAGGAGGAAAAACCTTGAGTTCAAAAGATGACCTCGTGCGATTTCTCAAAGATCAGATCAAGATTGAAAACAAAATAGTAGAATCATTAAACAAGTCTCTTCCGGACATTGGAAGTCCAACGGTTAAAGGGGTGCTTAAGGGCATATCACTGGACTCAGTGAAACACTCAGAAATGTACGCGTCTGCAGTAATGCTCTTGACGACAGTTTCCAAAGCACTGACCCAGGAAAATCTGGATATGCAGAAAGACCTAGTCGAAAAACACATACAGATGGAAGCTGAACTTATACTAAAAATCGGCAAGGAACTTCCAAATGTTAAGGACAAAAAGGTGAGGCTTCTCCTTGAAGCAATTTTGGCGGATGAGAAAAGGCATCACGTGCTTCTGAAAAACGTGTTGGAGATACTCGTCAAAGGAGAAACCATAACTGAAGCAGACTGGTGGGACATGCTCTGGAAGGATGTGCCTTTCCATGGTGCACCCGGAGGCTAAAACACCAAAATAAGTTTCAAGTAGCCTTTCCCTTTTTATGCTATCGATAGATAAAACTGGTCGTATCAGTTTTTCAGAGCATCGTGCTCGGATCAAAGCAACTTATCCAGCGATCATTATTTCCTTCTGTAACTGTGAATTGATGTGAGCCTGATTGATTTTCAATTCCTTCAATTAGTATTTTACGAAGGATTTGATTCCGTTCCAAAGAAACTCGATTGATTCAAGAAGTTCAGAAGCCATTAGGGGTTTGGCCACGTTCAAGTCGAGCAAAATCGCAAACTCTTCGATTAGAGGTATCGTAATGTCGTTTCCAGTCTAGTCTAGCGCCCGCTCGGCTAGACAAGACTTCTTGGTCAGTCCCAGAAACCGTTTTAAGAATGATGCGTTCTGTATCCTCAATTGTTTCATTAGTGCCGAGAAGCGTGCCTATGGAGACGAGCGATAACGGTTGATGAAAATCGCCACCATGAATCGGAAATATTCACCACGAAGGAAAACGTTCCCTCAGCGCAGCCTCCCCTATCTACCGAAGAGATTTTGACACTGCCAAAAAACGATTTCTTATCCCGCATGGGAACTTCACCTCAGGGGCTCAGCAACGAAGAAGCTGAACGAAGACTAAAAATTTATGGCACCAACGAACTAGCAAGAAAGAAAAAACGTGCGGCCATAGTCAGTTTTCTCTTACACTTCAAGAGTCCCCTAATCCTGATACTTTTAGCAGCAGCTGCATTCGCTGCCTCCGATGGTGACATCGCAGACTTCACCATAATATTCGTCATAGTGATAATCAGCGTGAGCATCGACCACTACCAAGAATCCAAAGCTGAAAACGCGGCCGAAGCCCTCAAAGAAAAAGTCAGCACCACAGCCACCGTATACCGTGACAACACCAAGAACGAGCTCAAACTTTCCCTGATAGTTCCTGGAGACATCATTTCCCTCTCAGCTGGAGACATCGCCCCCGCAGATGCCAGAATAATCGACGCCAAGGATCTTTTCATAAACCAAAGCGCCCTAACCGGCGAATCCTTCCCCGCTGAAAAAACAGCCAATGAGTTGCAGTTAATTGATGCATCGTCGGGTTCGATAACTGAATGGAATAATTACGTATTCATGGGCACATCAGTTGTAAGCGGCACTGCAACGGCAGCCGTCGTCAAGACTGGAGGGTTAACAGAGTACGGAAAAATCGCAAAAAGACTCGTCGCAAAGCCGCCTGAAACAGAATTCGAGAGAGGCGTAAAAGGGTTCAGCTACCTAATCATGCAGGTCACATTCATATTAATCATTTTTGTTTTCATGGCTCTTGCCCTGGAACATCGCGATTTGGTGCAATCGCTGCTCTTCGCGGCTGCGCTCGCAGTGGGACTGACGCCGGAACTTCTACCCATGATCATTACGATGAACCTTTCCAAGGGCGCCATAAACATGTCGAAGAAAGGCGTCGTAGTCAAGCACCTTCCTTCGATCGAAAACTTTGGGAGCATGAACGTCTTGTGTACGGACAAGACAGGAACATTAACCGAAAATCGCATATCGCTAGTCTCGCACGTCGACGCAGATGGTGATGATGACGACAAAGTGCTTTTGTATTCATATTTGAACAGCTATTTTCAGACCGGGTTAAAAAGCCCTCTCGACGAAGCTGTTCTTGCACATAAGGAAGCCAACATCGAAGGCTTTGAGAAAATCGATGAGGTTCCGTTCGATTTTATCCGGAGACGAGTCTCAGTCGTAGTTGAACAGAAGCGACAAAGACTGTTCATAGCAAAGGGCGCTCCTGAAGATGTCTTGAAAGTTTCAGGTTACCTTGAAGTGGGCGGTGTTATAAGCGACATAACTGAGGAGAAGCGAAAAAGTATTGAGCAAAGATTCTTTGACATGAGTTCGGACGGCTTAAGAGTTCTGGGTGTAGCCTACAAAAGACTCAGGTTGGAAAAAGCTGTTTACACGGTCAACGACGAAATAGACATGGTGTTTCTTGGTTTCATTGCTTTTCTTGACCCGCCGAAAGAGACTGCCAAAGAATCCTTGCGACTTCTGGCTAAAGAAGGAATAGAACTAAAGATATTGACTGGTGACAATGAGCTTGTTACAAGAAAAGTGTGTGAACAGCTTGGCTTTGAGATCAAGGGAGTGGTTCTTGGAAGCGACATAGTTCAGATGAACGATGATGCCTTGGCCAGAGTCGTGGAAGAAGCCAATGTTTTCGCCCGCGTGACGCCCGTCCAAAAAGATAGAATAATGAATTTGTTGAAGGATAACGGCCACGTCGTCGGCTTCATGGGAGACGGTATCAACGATGCTGCTTCGCTCAAAACCTCAGACGTGGGCATTTCCGTCAACAACGCCGTTGACGTTGCGAAAGAATCTGCCGACATCATACTTCTGGAAAATGATTTGACAGTGCTAGCAGCGGGCGTAATTGAGGGAAGAAAAACTTTTGCCAACACCATGAAGTACGTTATGATGGGTATCAGTTCAAACTTTGGTAACATGTTCAGTGTAGCTGGAGCAGCACTGTTTCTATCTTTCCTACCTATGCTGTCCATACAGATACTGCTGAACAATCTCCTTTACACGTTCTCACAAACCACCATAGCGACAGACAACGTTGATGAAGAATACATCGAGCGCCCCAAACAATGGGACATATCCTTCATCAGAAACTTCATGGCGGTGGAAGGCCCCATCAGCTCCATTTTTGATTATGGAACGTTTTTCCTAATGCTTTTCGTTTTCTTTCACGTGGCGCCCGTTTTACCTTTAACTCTGACTAGTGTGCACGATCAAAGTGTTTTCCAAACTGCGTGGTTTGTCGAATCGCTTCTAACTCAGACATTAGTAGTTTTCGTAATCAGGACAAGGATGTCACCGTTCTGGAGGAGCAGACCCGGCAAATACTTGACATTCAGCAGCCTTGCAGTAGTTGCCACTGCCATAATAATACCATACACACCGTTGGGTCCAGTTTTCTCTTTTAGCCCTCCTCCACCACTTTTCTACGTTGCCCTGTTGCTGTTTATTGTCACTTACCTGTTTCTGGCCGAAACTGCCAAGAAATGGTTCTACAGTAGACATGCGTTCAGAATTGAGCAGGCACTAGTTCCAAGAAGAAAAGCGGTTTATCTGAGCAGAACTGTCAGACTCGTTCAGGACATGACAGCAGTGATTTGTCTGCGTTCGGAAAATGAAATATCATTTGACTCGCTTCTGGAAGACCTTTCAAGAAGCCTAAGCTACCAGATTGATTCAGAGCTAGTACTGCAGAACTTGCAGCGTATACGCCGCATCGGATTGATAAGTGTGGATTGGAATAAGAGGATTATCAAGCGGGAAAGCTCCATGAAAGAGTTTGTGTTGAAACGCGTTATCGCCAACCCAACGTGGCCTATGGTGATAAATGACTGGCTGAAAATAAACCGAACCATTCAGGAAAAGTACCGCAAGGTGAATGCAGAGTACCAAGACGTGTTAAGTCCAAAACAACACTAAACTAACTTTTCCAGTTGTTTCTTTGCCCGTTGGGCACGTGCTAACAATTCTTCTGTTGTGGTTTCAATCAGAGGTCTTTCTCGTTCTTAGATAAACGCCACGTTTCACGTATTAGAAAGCTTATTTCTTGGAGGTGATCTGTCCGCGCGCCGTTGCCAAATTCGCTTGTGAAGCGCTTTGCTTATGGCACTGTGTAATTCTGAAGATTTTGACGCGCCCGAAGATAGTTACCGCATCGTTTGGATTACGAAACTCAGATCCAAAACAAGCAAGCACGACTTATCAAAAGCGATCTCTGACCTAGAGCAGGAGACGGGCAAACAGGAGCGGTGGTCCTTATCGCCTCAAAATATGGACAAGCCAATCCAGAATATCAAGGACTTCCTCAAACGAGAAGAGGAGAACAAAATCGTAAAGTCAGCTAATCCCTGCCAATTACTGCCATCATTTTCCCCTTTTTTCGATTTAGCTCGGTGTCAAGAATTATTTGCTCGGTTATGTGAAACTGTCCATTAAGACGTGACGAGGCGGTGAGGACGTCGGCGGCAATGTGACGCAACTCTTCGAGGAACTTTCCTGTTCTTGCACCTTTGGCAGTGATAGTGTACAGCGGCGGCTTGTCTCTGGTGAACACCAGTTTCTTTCCTTTGAGCCTCCGTAAATACTTGTAAGTTTTTCTAACGCAGATTCCTGCTTTCCCTGCGAGTTTTTGAGCGGAGATTCCTTCTTTCCTTATTGAATCATAGACTTTTTTCTCTGCCGGAGATAATTCAGAGAGGTTTGGATCCCTTTTCGTTCTGAAAAAGAATATGTACTCCTTGTCAGTGATCGCGTTGGTAAGTCCTGCCTTCTCCAGACGACTTAGAACGCGCGCTAGATTTTTCTTTGGGATGGTCTTCTCAAGGCCTTCATGAGTTTCTGGCCCTTTCATCAATATACTCAAAGCAATCTCTTCATGGCATTCAGAATGAGGGGACAGCAACTCTCCGACATCGCGGAAATCCATGGCCAACTCACTTATCCTTTGGCCGAACAAGGTCGCAGTGTACCAATCGCGGCGCTCACTCACGAGCCCCGTTTCTATTAATGGTTGAAGATATTCCTGACTTATGGTTTGTTGACTGTGGTTGAAACCTCGATTCTGAAGTTCGTGTTGTACCTGCGTTATCGAATGCTGCCTACTCGAGAGTATTTCAAGGATTTCTAGTCGTGTCTTGTTTTTCAGCGTGTTCAACAGTTTGTGCACAAAGTTGGGTTCGCTTGCTTTCGGATACATCTTTTTGAACTCGTTTTTGATCTTCCAGTTTTTGCATTGTATAATGCAGGCTATTGGAGTCAAAGGTTTACATGTTTTGCATGTTCTTTCTGCTTCTTCAACTAAGTCTGTAAAACTTTTGCAGCCAGAGTTTCCGTCCATTAGGATTAAAGCGTTCTTTTGTTCCATTCTGAACCCTCGATCGTACGTCATGGCAGGTTTGGAGAAAGGGTTAAAAATGCTCTCAGAACTGAGCATGGCCTATTTGAACCTGTCATGACATACGTCATAATTAATATGACATACGTCATGTTTATATACTTTTCCAAGATGAATAATTCAAAGGGTGAGTCTTCCTTGATCCTTCCATGTGAAGTCGCGGTGAAATCGGTAGTTCCCACGATTAAAGCGTTGATGACCAAGCAGCTCATGGAGGAACAAGGTTTCAATCAGGAACAAGTGGCAGAAATGCTTGGGATTTCACAGTCTGCGGTGAGTAAATACTCGCGGAAAATAAGAGGACACACGGTTGATATCGAGGACGTTAAGGAGATTCGTCCGTTGATAAACGGTATGATAGCTGTGCTGCTTGAAGGCACGTATCACGATGAGAGGTTGTTTGACCTTTTTTGTCAATCATGCGTTTTGATTAGAAAGTCCAGTTTGATGTGCGCATTCTGCGTGAAATCAGACTCGAAGATCAAATTGGGAGAATGCAGGTTTTGTATTAGCTCGCGTTCTGATGGAGACGGAGGGTTTGTTTGAGTTGTCTTCGTTTGATGAGAAAGCCGTGCTTGACGTCCTTGAGAAGGCAAGCAAGAGTGTAGTGAACATTAGTACGCTGAAGCTCGTTCGGCACATGTTCTATCAAGCTGTTCCTGTTGAGGGCATGGGGTCGGGAACGATAATTGATCGAAAAGGCTATGTTCTGACTAATCATCACGTCGCAGGTGGGGCACACAAGATAGCCGTGACATTGCGGAATGGGGAAATATTAGACGGCGTCACTGTCGGGGTATGTGCCGTGCACGATACTGCCATAATTCGGGTCAGGAGGCAAGGTTTGATTGCTGCTGAGCTTGGGAACTCTGACAAGCTTAGAGTAGGTCAAAGAGTTTATGCCATCGGGAACCCTTTTGGGTTGGCTGGTGGTCCTTCGGTGACTTCCGGCGTCGTAAGTGCAATAAACAGGACTATAGAGTCCCAGAAAGGACTCTTGGAAAACCTTGTTCAGACCGATGCTGCTATAAATCCTGGAAACAGTGGAGGACCCTTGGTTGACCTCGAAGGAAAGGTGGTCGCCATAAACACTGCGATAATCCCTTACGCTCAAGGAATTGGCTTCGCAATACCAATAAACTCGGCGAAAAAATGTACGAGCGAAATGATCCAAGAGGGAATCTCCATCCGGCCTTGGTTAGGAATAATAGGTCTGGGCTTGACAACGGAGGTTTCTCGCTACTATCAGATTCCCCTGGAAAGAGGCGTCCTGATAACTAAAGTTACTGATGGTAGTCCGGCGCAGCGAGCCGGGATAATCATGGGTGACATAATTCTGAAAATTGAAGACGCGGATATCGAAAGCGTTGAGGATCTGCTGATGCAGATTCATGGACGAAAAGTTGGAGAGAAAGTGAGCATAACAGTCTTTCGAAGAGGTTTTGAACAGATATTCGAAGTAACTCTAAGCGGTATGCCGCAAGAGAGGCGTGCCTGATGCTGTCACTCTTCAGTGCTGCTGGAACCACGAAGGGTAAAGACATATGTGCATGAACCCGCAGATACTGATGAAGCTTGAAGGTGATTCTAGTTGGTTAAGGAGATGACGGAGGCAAATCTTCAAGCGCGCGCGTTGCCTTTTTCAGTAGTGTGAGTTGAAAGTGGACTTGGTCGGTGGTGGGTCGCGAACAGAAGCCTTCAAGGCCAAGTTTATCCTTGCTGGCCTTGATTTCGTTCATTGCCTCATTCGGGATTGCAAGAACGTTCACGAGCATCGATCCGAATGCTTTTCTGGCGAGAGGCGGTGTTCACATTCATCATTTCTGGTTTGGCATAATCTTGTTGGCGATTGGCGGTTGGCTGGGCATTAGTTACAACCAAGAGCGAATCGTTAGGTTTGCAGCAGTGATATATGGAGCTGGCGGGGGGTTGATAGGCGATGAGGTTGGTCTCTTGCTCAAAGGAAATTACTGGACGGGAATAACATACACTGTATTGGTTGCTTTTCTTGCGTTTGCCTTCACGGCTCTGCTTTTCGTAAGATATTCAAAGGAGATCTTGGCTGAAATTGAAGCGTTTACTGCGAGACGGGTGAGTTTCTATTTCGGGGTCATTCTCGCTGTGGTTTCGGCTTCTTTCATCCCGACTAGGAACTTTTTCGTTTCCACTCTTGCGGTCCTTGCAACTGTTATTGCTTGCATAATTCTATTTGCATTTATAGTTCAAAGGGTCACTTCGAAGCCTCGCCAGATTGGAAAGTAGCTGTATCGTAAACGACCTGTAGGGCATGGATGACCCTGAATCAGTTTCCAAGACTTTGCATGGCGCATGCTGTTCGGGAAATGACGGTTAGATGTGGGCGGGATTATTGGGTCTTTTTCTGGTTCGAGTTAAGTGAACGCGTGATGGAATTTGAGGCGCATGTCTTTGTCTTGGTGTTCTACACTGTGCTGGAAATACTTATTAAGTCTTAAGATGCACGTTACGCGTATTTCAATGGTGAATCGAAAATGAAGAGAAATTTGCATTCAAGCGACAAAAGAGAGAATCGGAGGCAGGATCTTGAAATAAGTGCCGAAGCCGTGAAGGCTATGCGCACGGTCGGAGAGCATGAAGCCTTCTATTTTTTTGAGGCAATCGGAAGACCCACGGGTGATGTAGCAAGGAACCTTTCTGATTTTCTTGGTAAGGTGGAAACCGTCAAGTCAGAGAGTCTCTTGTTCCATCTTCAGAGAGGAGATTTTGGGAACTGGGTCGCGAAGACTCTTGGTGACACGACTCTGGCAGAGAAACTGGGAAAGATATCGCCTTCAAATGACGCGAAACTTCGGACGAATGTGTGCAGTGCAGTCAGAAATCGCATAAAAGAATTGGGTGAACCGAGCCTTGCGATTTCTATTCAAGACAGCGCGACTGTAATTCCCGTAAGAGCCTAGCGCCTTCGCTCAAAATAGGCGTTACGAAGATCCATTTCCCCGTCCGAATAGACAGATAAGTCTTTGATGCGAAACATTGCAAGGTTTCGGCTTCCTGTTTTTTCTGATTTCTTGGTTTTTTCTTTTTGAAGTTTGTTTTTTGATGTTGGGTGTGGGTTTCATGTACTGTCTGCGTTCTTGTGAGGTGACTGGATTGAGTGACGGTTTTGTTGGAGGGTGTCGTTAAGTTCTCGGAGAGGAGGCATGGGTCGGCGTAGTCTTTTTTATTATTGATTGCCTCTTGGCACGGTAATGTAGTTACGGTTTTT
>Ga0209039_10002951_pt1 | contig 13755 bp, 12 predicted proteins | sample BogFormECP12_OM1_FD_188238 | JGI IMG/M metagenome (GOLD analysis project Ga0209039, IMG submission 188238) | Bog forest soil microbial communities from Calvert Island, British Columbia, Canada - ECP12_OM1 (SPAdes) (version 2) | ecosystem: Environmental > Aquatic > Freshwater > Wetlands > Bog ...
AGTGAGTGATTCCATTAAAGTGCGCTTCAACCTGGATGTGACACCCATAGAAGTCCGGGATGATGCCGGGGTTGGGCGAGCTTTGGAGAACGCTCAGATTGTTTTATCAACGGGCGCGGCAGGTATAGAGCTGGTTAAAAAAGAACTTTGGTCTGCCAGCTCGAAGATAGAGGTAGTCGCTGATGCGAATGCTGTACCACCTATAGGAATTGGCGGAATTCAACCCGGCGATGATGGGAAAGAACGCGAGGGCAAGCTGGCTTTCGGTGCAATTGGCATTGGCGGACTAAAGATGAAGATCCATCATGCGGCTGTTGCCAGGCTCTTTGAACGGAACGATCTGGTATTGGATATTGAGGAGATTTACGAGATCGGCAAGTCACTTTAAGTTCTTAACGATTTATGACCCAAAAAAAATTTTGTGGCCGGACATATCCGGTAGATTTTCATAAAGGTGAATGACAATAAAATATTGTTACATGTTCCACATCCGCTGCTGGGATGGCAAGTGTAAACTATTAACCGGTATTAAAGGAGATTTCTATGCCCCGCGTAATTGGAATTGACCCTGGAACAGTAAGTTTTGATGTGTGCGGAATAGATAACGGGCAGGTATTTATGGATACTACGCTGCCCTCACCCGAATTTGCTTCAAATCCACAGAAGCTGATTGATTTAATCCAATCTGCTCAGCCCGTCGATCTGATTGCAGCGCCTTCCGGCTATGGTTTGCCTTTGGTGTCAATTGAACAATTTGGGGATCGCGAACGTTTCCTGTTTACCCTGGTGGACGAGCGCGAGCGTAACCGAATCCCGGTTTTAGGTGGGATGGGTAAAATGATCCCTCTGATGAAGTCCAGCGGCTTACCTTTTTTATTTATCCCGGGTGTGATTCATTTGCCTACTGTGCCGGAATACCGCAAGGTAAACAAGATTGATATGGGGACGGCCGATAAGTTATGCTGTCTGGTGCTTGGTATCTTTGATCAGGCTCGCCGTTACAATTTACATTTTAAGGATACATCTTTTATTCTCGCCGAGGTGGGTGGCGCCTATACAGCGGTGATGGCTGTATCAGGCGGTAAAGTGATGGATGGTTTGGGAGGGTCAGTTGGTGGACCCGGCTTCTATGCATCGGGAGGCATGGATGGGGAGTTGGCTTACCTGTTAGGTAGTTTTCCCAAAGAGGTTCTCTTTTCAGGCGGCGTTGCCAATATCGCGGGTCACCCCGAATTTTCGCCGGATGAATTTATCGAATTAGCACAATTTGACAAGCAGGCTGGCATAGCCTGGGAAGCCCTGCTTGAAGGTGTATGTAAGAGTGTGGCTGCTGAACTGGTGGTGGTCCCCGCGCCGCGCGAGATTTTGCTTTCGGGTAGGTTGTGCCGTAACGCGAAATTACGACAGGAGCTGGAAAAACGCTTGCAAAAATATGGATCCGTACGCTATATCGAAGGATTTGCAAAAGTAGCCAAGGAAGCCGCCCAAGGGGCAGCTCTGATCGCAGATGGGTTAGTGGGAGGTCGTTATAGTGAGCTGGTAGATGTAATGGAATTAAAAGGAGCGAGTGGCACGGTTTTGGACTATCTTTATATTAATAATGCAGACGCATTGCGTCAAAAATATTTGGGATGAAGGTTCTGATCATGGGTGTAAGTGTCCGCGCATTGGCCGAATCGGCAGTGGCAAGCGGTTACAATATTGTTGGTCTTGATGCTTTCGGAGATTGGGATTTACAAACAATGTGTGAGTGTTATTCTCTGAGACGAGATTTCCATCATCGCTTTAGCGCTAATGGCCTGTATAAAGCCAGTCGAAGGCTATCTTTTGATGCGGTCGTCTACACTGCAAATTTGGAAAATTATCCGGATATAGTAGGACGTTTAGCAAAGAATTCTTTGGTTTTAGGTAATTCGAAAGAAGTCCTGATGCGTGTTCGCCACTGGCCCTCTTTATACAGCATCCTAAAGAAAGAAGGGTTCAGATCTCCAATAACGCTTTATGAATTGGAAGAGAGGCAAATGGAAACATCGCAAAAGTGGCTTATCAAACCCATGCACGGGGGTGGGGGCCATCAGATGTCTTTTTGGCGGGCGGGCAAAAAGCTCCGGCAAGGCAGCATGCTTCAGGAATATTATTCTGGGATATCCTGCTCGGCATCATTTGTCTCCAACGGAGTTGAGGCGGTAGTTATCGGTATGACTGAGCAGCTCACCGGTTTGCCTGAGTTTGGTGGGCGTGAATTCACCTATTGTGGAAACCTTTTGCCTCTAATATACGCTGAAGATAACGCGGATACCTCTCAAATATTGGATCAGATTCAGCGCATTGCCAATTTACTCACTCGCGAGTTTAATCTGGTTGGCGTCAACGGAATGGACTTTATCATAAACGAAGGGCAAGTGTACCTGTTGGAGGTTAATCCACGCTATTCCTCTTCGATGGAATTGATTGAACGCGCCTATCATTTACCCATTTTTGATTTGCACATGCGTGCTATTTCCAAAGGTGAGCTTCCTGATTTTGATATAGCCAAAAAAACGGTAAATCCTGAGCGCTTCTATGGCAAGGCAATCCTGTACGCTGAAGAGGATGGCCAGGCTCCCAGAACGGAAACATGGATAGAACGTGACATTCGGGATGTCCCCCATCCAGGTGAGACACTATTTCGAGGCAAGCCAATTTGTACCGTGCTGGCCGATGGGACGACAAGAAACGACTGTTATGCCAAATTGGTTGCACAGGTGGATAAATTAAAAGGAGAGATTTATGGCTGAACGTAAGTTGATTCTGATTACCGGCCGTTCGACACATCAGGGAGTGGGTATTTCGAGTGGCAAAGGGCTGGAGGAATATCAAGCTGCCACTACTGTATTACAGTTAAACGCGGCCGATATGGAACGATTCGGTTTCAAAAATGAGGATATCGTTAGACTGAAGACATCCTTCGGTTCGGCTACAGTTAAATGCAACTCGGCTGATCTACCAGAGGGGTTGGCGTTCATAGCTTTCGGACCCACCATAAACCAACTGGTCGGAGGCGATACTCAATCCAGCGGGATGCCAGATTCCAAAGGTTTCGAGATCGAGTTAGAGCTCGTCTCCGATTAGATTTTTTCGGTTTGAAGGAGATTTGTATGCAATATGATCATGTTGTATGCGCCTTTTGTGGTTGTTTATGCGATGATATCGGCGTAACGGTCGAGGAGGGTCAAATTACACAGACCAAGAATACCTGTGTTCTGGGTAAAGCCTGGTTCATGGAGCATGGTAAACCTCAAGACCTACCGGTCGCCCGCATCAATGGACAACCCGCCAGCCTTGAAGAAGGAATAAATGCCGCGGCTGAAATACTAGCGGATGCTCATTATCCGATGTTGTATGGATTGAGCAGCACGTCGTGCGAAGCGCAACGACAGGTCATTGCCCTGGCTGAAATTCTCGGCGGGAGCATCGATTGCTGTACATCGGTGTGTCATGGTCCTTCGGGTATGGCCGTTCAGGGCGTTGGGGAACCGACCTGCTCCCTGGGTGAGGTAAAGAACCGTGCGGATTTATTGATTTATTGGGGTTCAAACCCGGCCGAATCGCACCCGCGTCACATGGCCCATTATGCGGTTACTCAAAAAGGTATGTTTATCCCGAACGGTCGCAAAGACCGCACTGTTGTTATGGTCGATGTGAGACGTTCCCTAAGTGCTCGCGCCGCCGATATCGTGATAATAATCAAGCCCGGTAAAGATTATGAAGTGCTTTGGGCGCTACGTGCGTTGATCCTCGGTCATAAAATTGAAGCGGACAGTCTGGCCAGCACAGGCGTCACACTAGAACAGCTCACAGACCTGGCTGATCGGATGAAAAAGTGTAAATTTGGCGTAATTTTTGTAGGCCAGGGATTGACCCAAAGCCGGGGAAAGTTTATGAATACAACCGCCGCCTTCTTACTGGTGCGTGACATGAACAAAACAAACAAATTTGCCCTGATACCTATGCGCGGCCATGGCAACGTAACCGGTATAGACAATGTGATGGCCTGGCAAACCGGCTATCCATTTGGTGTGAATTTCAGCATGGGATACCCACGCTTTAATCCGGGTGAGTTTACCATTGTAGATGTGCTTTCCAGGGGCGAAGCAGACGCCCTTTTATCAGTTGCTTCAGATCCAGTGGCTTCTTTACCTTCTACAGCCAGACGACGCATAAACGAAATACCGGTGATTGCGATCGATACTCATGAAAGTGAGACAACTCGCATTGCAAAAGTGGCGTTTACTACCACAACTGCGGGCATTGGCGCCGAAGGAACCGCTTACCGCATGGATAATATACCGCTTCATTTGAGCAAAGTCCTGCCATCGCCCTTCCCATCGGATGAAGAATTATTCGTCCGGTTAATATCCCGTGTAAAGGAGCTGACATCATGATCAAGATCATTAATGGCGAGGTCTACGATCCGATCAACGGTATTAACGGGGAAGTGCGCGACATTTATGTAAAAGACGGAGTGATTTCCGGCGAGGATGCCGGCGGCCGGACGATCGATGCGTCAGGCATGGTGGTTATGCCCGGTGGATTAGATATGCACTGCCATATTGCCGGTCCAAAAGTGAATATAGCCCGTAAGATGCGGCCGGAAGATCACCGTGGAGATGTTCAACATAAAACGGCCCTGATGCGTTCTGGTACAGCCGGAAGCGTTCCAACCACATTTACCACGGGCTACCGGTACGCGGCGATGGGTTACACAACTGCCTTCGATGCGGCTGTACCGCCTCTGGCTGCTCGCCATGCACATGAAGAGTTAAACGACACACCGGTGGTCGACAAAGGCTTCTATGTTTTAATGGGCAACAACGAATTCATCATGCAGCAAATTGCTGCGGGAAATAAAGAACAGTTGCGTGATTTCGTTGCCTGGCTACTGCAGGCCACCAAGGCCTATGCCATTAAAATTGTTAATCCGGGTGGCGTTGAAATGTGGAAATCGTTGAGAAACGTGCATACCCTGGACGACCAGGTAACTGGCTTTGGGGTCACGCCTCGCCAAATTATTCAAAATCTAGCCGATACCGCCAAGGATCTCGGGTTGCCCCACAGGCTTCACATTCATTGCAACAACCTGGGCATAGCCGGTAATTGGCAAACTACGCTGGAGACAATGAAAGCATTGGATGGCCGCAACGGCCATCTTACACATATCCAATTTCACAGTTACGGCGGCGAACCTGGCGGGCTGTTCCAATCGAAGACTGCTGAGTTAGTCGATTATATAAACAACCATCCGAACCTGAGCGTGGACGTGGGTCAGGTTATGTTTGGAGATACGACCTCTATGACCGGTGATGGCCCGCTTGGTTATTTGCTGTATCAGGCAACTGGCCGGAAGTGGGTCAATGTGGATGTAGAAAATGAAGAGGGTTGCGGAATTGTGCCCATCGAGTACAAGGATAAAAGTTATATTCATGCTACACAGTGGGCTATTGGACTTGAATGGTTCCTGATGATGCAGGACCCGTGGCGGATTGCTCTTACGACTGATCACCCGAATGGAGCATCTTTCATGTCTTATCCACGCATTATCCGGCTGCTGATGGATCGCGAATATCGTAAAGAGATGATCCAAAAAGCCAATCAAAAAGCACTGGCAAAGACCACATTACCGGATTTGGATAGGGAATATTCCCTATATGAGATTGCCATCATCACGCGAGCGGCCCCAGCCCGACTGCTGGGATTGCAGAACAAAGGTCAACTTGGTGTTGGAGCTGATGCAGACATCACGATTTATGATAAGAACAGTGATTGGGAGAAAATGTTTGCTGTGCCGCGTTATGTGATCAAAAATGGCTCGGTATTGGTTGAGGATGGTGAGCTACGTGAAAATGTTTTCGGACGGACGTTCTTTGTAAACCCATCTTATAACCCGGATATTGAAACAACTATCCATGAGTACTTTGACAAGTATTACACCGTCGAGTTCGAAAACTACCCGGTTCAGCTGGACCATTATTTGCCGAATCATGTTGCGGTGGATTGCCGACCCTGATTAAACCCTTTTGAAAGGGGCCAGCCAGGCGAATTGACACAGATTTCATGCATCAGTCAGGATAGAGATATGACACTCAAAATCAATGACGTGGAAATTGAAGACACTTATGCAGAAGCCTTTAATATGTGGGGGACACGGCTGATTATCACCGGTAAAAACCCCAAATGGGCCATGCAAGCGGCGGTAACAATGACCGGCTTCGCTACTTCGGTGATTGGCTGTAGATGCGAGGCTGGTATTGAAGGGGAGACGCAAGACACTCCGGATGGTCGTCCAGGGGTCAGCGTTTTGTTTTTTACCATGACAAAGGATGACTTGCCCAAACGTTTAATCGAACGCATTGGCCAGTGTGTGATGACTTGCCCAACTACGGCGTGTTATAACGGGCTTCAAGCATCTGATAAGCTTAAAATTGGTGGACAACTGCGTTATTTTGGCGATGGTTATCAAGGCAGCAAATTGATTGATGGTCGACGTTATTGGCGAGTGCCGGTCATGGAAGGGGAGTTTCTGATTGAAGATAAGTTTGGTATGCAAAGCTCGGTAGGCGGGGGCAATTTCCTGATCCTGGGCGAGAACCCGGACGTGACTCTTGAAGCAACCGAGCGAGCAGTCGAGGCGATGAAGCAGGTGCGAGGGGCGATTTTGCCATTTCCGGGTGGCATGGTCAGGAGTGGCAGTAAAACGACTTCACGATACAAATTTTTACATGCTTCGACCAATGATGCATATTGCCCAACTGTACGCGGTATTGTTAAAACTGCCTTGCCTGATGGAGTAAATTCTGTGCTTGAAATCGTAATCGATGGCCTAGACGAAAGTTCTGTGGCGGAATCTACCAGAGTGGGGGTGCTGGCTGCCTGTATCCCAGGCATCAGACTGATTACTTCTGGTAATTATGGGGGGAGCTTGGGACAGTATAAGTTCCATTTACACCAGATTCTTGGAGAGGGGACGCCTAAATGACCACTCTGAAAATAAAAACCCAATCAAATTATCCATTAGAAGCGGAAGTTATTACTCCAGATAACTTCATTGGTAAGACTGAGTCTGAAATTTCTGAGATGCCAATCCTATTAGGGAATCAAACGCTAAAATTAGGGGATCTTTTTTCAGTAGAAGGTGATGGGTCCAGCGAGATAACCCTGGAAGGTGATCTCTCAAGAGTAAAACACATCGGCACAGGGATGACTCGGGGGAAAATCGTAGTTCATGGAAATGCAGGGATGCATCTCGGTGCGGCAATGCTTGGCGGTGAGATTGTGGTTGAGGGCAATGCCGGCGATTGGGCCGGATCTGAGATGCAAGGCGGCAAGATACATATTCATGGGAACGCCGGTCATGGCTTGGGCGGCGCCTATCGTGGCAGCCGGCATGGCATGAACCGTGGATTGATCATTGTCGAAGGAAATACCGGCAATGAGACTGGAGCATTAATGCGCCGGGGCCTGATCGTTGTGTATGGCAACGTAGCCGATTTTGCCGGAGCGTTTATGCTGGCCGGTACCGTGATTATATTTGGCCAGATGGGTGCCCGCGCTGGCGCAGGTATGAAATATGGCTCGATCATTGCCTTCCACCAGCCGGAATTATTACCGACATTCCACTATGACTGTGTTTACAGCCCTATTTTTCTCAAACTGATCTTGCAAGCCTTAAAGGCCCAGGCAGTCGTTATTGATCAGAATTGGATAACCGGTAAATACCGGCGGTATAGCGGGGATGAGAATACATTGGGAAAAGGAGAAATCTTGGTATATGATCAGCATTAACCAACGCGCAGCTGCAATCGCTCACCAGATGGCTGAGGAAAGCGAAGCCCTGGGCCTCATGGTTGTCATTCTTTCTAATGGTTGCACCGTTATCGACGCAGGTGTAAATGTATCCGGTAGCCTGGAAGCCGGCCGCTTATTTGCTGAAGCCTGCCTGGGTGGTCTTGGTCAGGTGAGCATGACCCGGCTGAATTTTGAAGACCCGAACCACAGTGCCTTCTGGCTGCCGTCAGTCAGTGTCAGCGTTTCCTATCCACATATCGCCTGTATGGCAGGCCAATATGCCGGATGGGCCATCAAGGGTGAAAAGTTCTTTGCAATGGGGTCCGGGCCGGCTCGCGCTCTCTATGCCGGTGAGGAGATCTTTGCAAAGCTGGATTACAAAGACCAGGCGGATGTGGCTGTTTTACTATTGGAAGGCCGCCAACTACCCGGAGAAGATGTAGCCAACAATATTGCCAGCAAATGCGGCGTGTCAGCCAGTTCACTTACGTTGATCATTGCCCCAACTGCATCTCTGGTTGGTTCGATGCAAATTGCCGCCCGCGTCGTTGAAACGGGTCTACATAAGCTGTTCGAGCTGGGTTTTGATATCCGTAAGGTGGTCTCTGGCTATGGAGTTTGCCCGCTGGCAACGATTGCCAAAGATGATTTACGCGCCATCGGTCGCACGAATGATGGCGTTTTGTACGGCAGCCAGGTCTATTATACAGTCAACACCAGCGATGAAGAGCTGGAAAAAATGGTGCCACAGGTACCATCCTCGGCATCAAGGGATTATGGCACTCCTTTTTACGACCTGTTCCAACGCTATGGCGGTGATTTTTATAAAATTGATCCACTGCTGTTCAGCCCGGCCCAGGTTATATTCAATAACCTGGCCAGCGGACACTGCTTTACAGCCGGTCAATTAAACTCTGAGGTATTATACAAATCCTTGCTGGCAGGCTAATCCTTGCATCCTAAAATTGGCATATTATCATCCCAGCGAGGATGGCATGTTCTGGCTCTGGAAGAGGCGCTCAGCAGTCATGGAATGCAACCGTGTTATTTCCCGATCAACCGCCTGGCGGCAAGGATTAACGGTCGTACTCAGGTCGAGGTAAACTCCGTAGCCCTGGAAGATTGCCAGGCACTGTTGGTCCGTACAATCCCAATCGGCTCGCTCGAGCAAGTTATTTTCCGAATGGATGCACTTCACCGGCTTGAAAATAGTGGCGTTCGCATCTTCAATTCTCCAACAACGATCGAACGTACGGTTGATAAATATTATACCGATTTTATATTGAGAGACGCAGGGATACTCACACCCAGAACAATCGTCACCGAAGATTTTGAGCAGGCCCTGGCCGGTTTTCGGGAAATGGGCGATGTCATTGTCAAGCCCATGTTTGGCTCGGAGGGAAAAGGGATGCGCAGGGTATCTGATGAAGATACCGCTTACCGTGTTTTTCGTGCCCTTGAGCTAGACCGCTATATCTTTTATCTGCAAGAATATATTCCCCACGGGCAGGAAGATATCCGCGCATTTGTTGTCGGAGATAGCGTGGTTGCTGCCATGCGACGAATAGGAAATAGCTGGAAGACCAATGTGTCTCAGGGCGCCCAGGTAGAATCTATTGAGTTAAGCTCTTCCTTAAAGGATCTTAGTATTCAGGCAGCCAGGTTGGTGGGCGCGGATTATGCTGGTGTCGACCTTCTGCCGGCTGAGGATGGGCGTATTTTTGTTTTGGAAGTTAATAGCATTCCAGGCTGGCGAGGTTTGTGCAAGACCGTTACATTCAATATTGCGGATATTATCGTTGAATATATTCTCAAGTCGATAAAAAAAGACGGGGTGTAACACCGGACATGGCTAAAAGAATTGCTCAGGCGGCACAGATGGCCTGCTTGTTAGAAGCAAGCGCTCCTAAGCCGGGAAATGTCAACCGTCTACACGATTTTTCCGATCTTCATTTTGAAGATTTACTGCTCAGCGCGGTGGCAATTGGCCCAGCGATGGAAAATGCCTTTAAATATAGTGTGGGGCAGATAATTTCTCGTGCTATTCAGGACACTCAACTGTTGGTAAATACCAATACAAACCTCGGTATTGTACTTTTATTAGCCCCTTTGGTTAAAGCCTGCTCGTTTGGGCCGGGTGGTTATCGAATATCGAAACCCGAGCAGGATAATTTTGCCAACATACGGGAAAAATTGACCGCCACTTTGGTCGGCTTGACTGTCGAAGATGCCCGGCTGGCTTATGCGGCTATTCGAAGTGTTCACGCCGGGGGTTTAGGAAAAGTTACTCAGGCAGATATCCGCGAAGAACCTTCGATTACTCTGCTTAAAGCCATGGCTTTAGTGCAAGAAAATGATTCGATTGCAAGTGAGTATGTATCCCGTTACACGATTACCTTTGAAATCGGTTTCCCGGCTCTTAGAGAGGCATTACGTACTGGTAACGATCTATCTTCCGCCATCGTACAGACATATCTGGAAATTTTATCTCGAGTTCCCGATACACTGATTGCCAGAAAGATCGGAAAAGAAAAAGCTATCCAGGTCTCACAATGGGCCAAAGACGTGTTGGAAAAAGGAGGAACGCTGACGCCGGAGGGGTGGAAAGCAATAGCAGAGTTAGATGGAGAATTAAGAGATGCGAATCATGCCTGCAACCCGGGTACAACGGCTGATTTGACAACGGCGACAGTATTTCTGTATCTCTATAGTAAACTATTTCGTTAATCTTATTTCTGAAGGATGAATGTTTGAGCAGGTGACAGTACCAATGAATCAACCTTACAAGGTATTTAAATTAAAGCAATATAAAAATGATCAATGGGAAACATTAGAATCCGGAGTAATCCTTGAGCAAGAAGTAAGTCTTTCGGTAAACGGAGACATTTGGTTGAATTTCATGTGTACTCCGGTTGATTTGGAGGCGTTGGCGGTTGGCTTCCTTTTCAACGAAAGACAGGTAAACTCGGTTGACGAGATTGCTTCGGTCAGAGTTTGCCCTGATTTAACAAATGTAGATGTATGGTTAACTAAATCAATTGAACGACCTAAAACCTGGAGACGAACGTCGGGTTGTGGCGGAGGATTCACCCGTGAAATTGAAGACCTCAACGCTCCGATAACAGCTCCAGAGGATGGTGTTCTATTGAATACCAGCGTGGTATCAAAATTGATCGAGCAATTGTTGGGGTCCCAGGATTTATACAAACGTGTTGGTGGAGTCCATACTTCTGTTTTAAGCGACGGTCAGAATATTATCGTTATGGCGGATGATATTGGACGGCATAATACGCTGGATAAAATTGCAGGGCACTACTTGCTTGATCACATCCATTTGAACCACAGCATTTTGATCACTACGGGAAGGATCAGTTCGGAAATGTTGCAAAAAGCCAGCCGAATTGGTTCGTCAGTGCTAATCTCTCGCTCTTCACCAAGTTCACTAGCCGTTGAATATGCTAAACAAAAAGGGATAATATTGATCGGTTATGCCCATGGCAATCAATTTATTGCGTATACGTTTCCCGATCGGATTAGTTTATTCTAAATTGCAATTAGCCTTTTATCCTCCATCGATGGGAGGATAAAACTGAACGGTATCATGGTTATTTACGATGGTATTTTGAAGGTCAGCTATAATATCATTCACAACTGAAAATGCGATTTCGCCCGGCGGAATACCAAGCTGTTCAACGACTTTGCAAAGTGGAACAGGTGCAACTAGCTCAAAATCTAGCCAACTTTGTTTTCGGGGATGGTAGAATGCAAGATGCCCACCGAAATGAATGCGCACTTTATTCTTCTTAAAGATATTCGCTTGACCATGAAAGGTCGAGTTCGTGTAGCTTTCTGGCGGTTGGGAGGCCGGTCTCGAGATCCCAATCCTTTAATTGGTAAAGGGTATGCAGAGCACGCACAAAATCATCTCGGACAATGCATTTTCCAGCCAGGGGACCATTTTCCAGGGGGGTAAATAAGCGACCAGGCAGCATATCATCCGCAGGGGTAAATCCTTCGCGCATGTTGAACATGCGAGCCAGGGTTGTACTCCGATCGCCGATTTTCAAGAGTTCTGCGATGGTTACATCCCAACCTGTTGCAAAACGGACAGCGTCCAGAACGTCTGGGGCGAGCATATACGAGCGGGGTGCTGGACCGAAGAAACAAAAACCGATGGTTTTACCACAACTGATCCAATTTTCAAATAGCCAGTATTGTGCTACTTTTTGATCGCTTAAGTCAGTAGCTGGAAGAGGGACCACCTTTTCGCTGATCATCTTTGCGGATTTGAAGGAAAATGAATCCGAATTAGATAGTGAAGGATCATGGAGCGTAACCAAATGATCAGCCCCGGTTTCTGAGATGGCATAGCCGATACCGACGCCAACTTTGCCACGCGGATCGTGCAAGGCTAATTCTTGCCCTTTTACTTGAATAGCAAATTGGATTGAACCCTTTCCGATCGTTTGGGCTGCACGCTTCGAACCATTTGACAATAGGTTTCCTAAGCCCTGACGATGGGCAATCAGCTCTATCATCTGTAGCATTGCATCGGTATTCCCAAAACGAAGTTCGATTCCACCCGTATCTTCGGGTCCGATTAACCCATTCTCAAAACACTCCATCGCAAAAGCGATCGTTGCGCTGGTCGATATCGTATCCAGGATGTAACGGTCACAAAGTTCATTGGCTTTGGCAATGGCCTTTATATCAGCAATGCCACAGTTCGAGCCAAAACCCGCCACAGTTTCATACTCAGGACCGCCGTAGTCTTTGCTGACGAGGTAATGATCCTTCACTTCCACTTCGCGTTTGCAGCGAACACTACAAGCATAACAGGATTGTCGGCCGATATAAATTTCATTGGAATAGCTTTGCCAGTTGATCTTGGAAGCCCCATCAAAAGAACCCATGTGGAAATTCCTGGTGGGCATCATGCCAGAATTGTTCAGTCCATCAACCAATGCCAGAGTGCCCTGTTCGTGCATGCCCCAACTGATCGGATTGTTTTTTACATCCTGAGCAATTTTATGGCCAAGGGTTTGCAAGGAGGCCGAGTCAAACGCAAAATCACTGTAGCGCCCGTGCCCGCGCACCGCTATGGCTTTCAAGTTTTTGGAACCCATCACGGCTCCCATGCCAGTGCGGCCATTAAAATGGCGCAGCTCATTGGTGATCGATGCAAAAAGCACTTGATTTTCACCGCCCAGGCCAATTTGTAAAATGCGGATCAGATTATCTCCGAGTTCGGTTCTGATTTGAGCCTGAACTACGGCAGGTTCACGTCCCCATAAGTGACTTGCATCCCTGATCTCGATGTTCCCATCAGATATCCATAAATAAACTGGGTGAGCAGCGCGTCCTTTGATCAGAATAGCTTCAAACCCAGAAAATTTAAGTTCGGGGCCCCAAAATCCACCCGCTTCGGATTCGCCATATGCGCCAGTCAGGGGGGAACGTGCTGTTACGGTGAAACGAGCGGCGGTGGATATGGGAGCGCCGCATAATAATCCACAGGCAATTATTAATACATTCTCTGGGCCTAATGGATCAGCATGGGCAGGGATTTCATGCAGCAGGTAATATCCAGCCAATGCTTTTCCACCAGGGTATAACCGGTAAAAATCATCCTGTATAGACTCAATAAAAAAGGATGATTCTGTCAAATCAATATGTAATATTTTTCCTGGAGTTCCAAATGGCATAGTATCCCTGCCTGAAATTGAATGGGCTGAATAGACTGAATCTATAGTCTATTCAGCCCTTAGAATTATAACTTGACCACTTCTTTCAAGCTGTCCTCAAAAATATTAAGTGCCCGGTTGATCTGTTCTTCGGTTACAATCAGGGGAGGGATCCAACGGATGGTATTATCCCACGGCCCACAGGTGAGCATAATCAAACCGCAATCCAGGCAGGCATGGGCAACAG
>Ga0209039_10002954_pt1 | contig 13742 bp, 7 predicted proteins | sample BogFormECP12_OM1_FD_188238 | JGI IMG/M metagenome (GOLD analysis project Ga0209039, IMG submission 188238) | Bog forest soil microbial communities from Calvert Island, British Columbia, Canada - ECP12_OM1 (SPAdes) (version 2) | ecosystem: Environmental > Aquatic > Freshwater > Wetlands > Bog ...
CCGATTTCCTTGCGCGGGGCGAGAACAGCCCGGAGCGGTTCGTGGCAATCTTCAAAGAGATCTGCGAGATGCATGTCGAAGACGATGGATTACATCTTAGGTGTCTCGACGGCCTCCCCTCCGGTTACATTTTGCATGGCGCGATACGGGGTCTTGTGGTGCCTGGGATGCAGGCGTAAAATAAGGTGTTGTAGTACCCAGTTTTCCTACACCAGCCACACCATTCTAAGTTGTGCGGGATTCGTGTCGAATTTATTACAGCGTGTTTCAAAAATGGCTTCCGCGGATCTGGCCGTCGCCCCCCAGCGGCTAAAGCCGTGCCCTTCCCAAAACCTATTTTTGAAACAAGCTCTAGGGAACCGATTATGGCAATCCAAGGTGGTAGATACGTTGAAGTCGCCGAAAGACTCAAGGCACTCGGTTACGCTCACCCCAACCGGATACGGATGTACGGAGAGGAATTCGATCTGACCTCCAATCCAATTCCGGACGAGAACGGTTTTGCAATTGAAGCAGTTTCGCGAAAGTCGGGACTTGCGAGAAGACTGCGGATTCCATTGTCAATCCTGCAGATGATAACCAAGGATCTTGCGGCGAGGACTTCGTTTCGCAGTGCTGCCTAGCTAGACTAGGCTACGAATGTTACAGAAAAGTTAAACACAGATGCGTTACACATTAGCTGGAGTCACGTTGCCGATGGTCTCGTGATGGCGGCGGTAGTTCAGCGGTCAACGATCTCATCCCGTTGCATTCCCCGCAAGCGCCGCTGAGACGCCCACTTTGGAATCTGCATCATGTTGCTCACATTCGTATTCATAATTCTGTCATACAAACATTAGTAGACTGGCGTGGCCAATGAAAACCAAGGTTAGTGTGTTCGGACTCGGCTACGTCGGTTCAGTGACGGCGGCATGTCTCGCTTCGCAAGGGCATTCCGTGGTCGGAGTCGACGTCAACCCTGTGAAAGTTGAACAAATGCAAGCTGGGCGCAGTCCCGTGGTCGAACCCGGCATGCCTGAACTGCTGATCGAGTGCCACCGCGCATCTCGATTAAGCGCCACCACCGACACCGCCGCGGCCGTCCTTGCGACGGACATTTCACTGCTGTGCGTCGGAACACCCAGCCTGCGCAGCGGCAAACTCGACCTCGGCCATCTGGAACCAGTGTGCCGGAGCATCGCCCAATCGCTCAGGGACAAGAAATCCTTTCACCTCATTGTTCTGCGCAGCACCGTGCTGCCGGGGACTGCGGAAAAGCTCGTGATTCCGGCAATTGAGAACGCCAGTGGGAAATGCTTCGGAAGTGATTTTGGCGTGTGTGTTAATCCCGAGTTCATGCGCGAAGGTAGCGCCGTAGCTGATTTCTTGCAACCTTCGATGACCGTCATTGGCGCGGGCGATCCGGCACACGCGGCTCGTCTTCGCGGACTGTACGATTGGGCTCCAGGACGCATCTTCGAGACATCCTTTCGCTCTGCCGAAATGGTGAAGTATCTCTGCAATGCTTGGCATGGCTTAAAGGTAGCCTTCGCGAATGAAGCGGGATCGATGGCAAAGGAGCTTGGTGTTGACGCCGAGTCAGTTTTCGAAATCTTCTGCGCGGATACCAGATTAAACATGTCGCAAAGTTACTTGCGACCGGGCTTTGCCTTTGGCGGATCGTGCCTGCCAAAGGATATACGCGCTCTAAACCATCGCTCGAAAGAACTTGATCTCAAACTCCCGCTCTTTGAGTCAATACTGCCGAGCAATGACCAGCATTTTCAGCGCGCGCTGGAGCTCGTTCTGCGTCTCAGCAAGAAAAAGGTTGCACTTCTAGGGCTCAGTTTCAAAGCTGATACTGACGACTTGCGCGAGAGTCCCCAGGTACAACTCGTGAAGCAGCTTCTTGGCGAAGGACGGCAGGTCACGATTTGGGATGACACCGTTTTGCTCGGTCGCCTGATCGCCTCGAATCGGGACTATATTGAGCAGACTATCCCGCATATAGGATCTTTGCTTTGTGCCGATCTAGCTGCCGCCCTACGGTTCGCGGAAGTCGTGATCATCGCGACCCGCGGTATTCAGCGGGACGAATTGCAGAAGCATCTCCGGCCGGATCATTTCGTCGTCGACCTGGTCAACTTGGAAAAATCTCGCCGCCCCATAATGAACGAGAGCTACGAGGGCATCTGCTGGTAGCCGACAGATGCGCCGCCCGTCGCGGCGACAACGATCCTCGATGCCAGATTTCGCAACGTTTTCTCTGCCCAAGTCTCTGAGGACCTTTAGCAATACTCAGCAAGCTCAACACAATGCGTAGAAAGTCCCGCTCAGCAGCGTACGTCAGTACGCCCACCACGGCGCATTCGGAGAGCCTGCCGGGACGCTCTGCCCGTCGATTGCCATGTAGACAGTGCGTCCGTAGAGGAAAGGAAACCCCCAGTCGAAGACGCATGCCACGTTGCCCTGACACAAGCTAGATGTTCCTGTCGGTCCGGCAAGTGTGCCAAATACGGCATCCCCACCGTAGGTGGAGAAGAGCGTGTCGGCATTGTCCACGCTGAAGTCCACTGTAGCTTCACCCTGCGTTGCTCCCTCGACCGTCGCGCTTAAATTCGTAGTGTTAGAGGGGCAATACAGATTCGGATGCACCGTACATGCAGGCAGCGAGTCAGGAAAGAGGAGCGCGTTGGATCCGCTATCTATGAAACTATTCGTGAGAGTTTGACCATTGAAAACGGTTGCGAAGTTGTCATTGCCGTCCAGCGTAAGAATCGTGGCGCTTCCCAAGCTGTTGTTCGACTCAGTTCCGATACCGAAAGTCATTATCCCGATAACTGAAGCTTGAGGACCGGAAACAGAAGGGATTTGGATCACGGCTCCATTCCTGTCCGCAGCAAATAAAGGGATTAGGTTGGACACTTGCAGCTGAGCGTTGACTAATACTGGAGAATCTGTCGCGCTACAGCCCGTGCTCGGGCACGCGTAGTACACATTGGGTGGGATTGACTGATGGCTGCCATCGCAATAGTTGACTCCGGACAACGTGCAGTCTGTGGGCTCGGGACCGATTCCCAATATTCCGTTCGCCCCGAGGAGTTGTGGCGTGTTGTCGCTGGCAGTGCCACCGTTCGAGCAGCCATCGGGCACAATGCTGGGCGCACTACTAATCACCTGAATTAACGCGGGGCTCCCTGTCAGCGAACTCGCCGCCTCTTGGCCTATGTAGACGTCGGCCTTCGACACCGGACCCCAGAGAAAGGATCCGTCCGGCCATGATGCGCAGTTCTCTAGAGTGTTGCCTAACGGGTCGGTGGACGTTGGAAGCTTGAGCAAGGGTATCTTGGATTGTAGAACTCGCAGCCCGTACGAAGCTGTATCGACCAGAATGCCGTCGACTGTCTGGCACGCGGTAGTGCTTCCCGGATTACAGATGGTGAGGCTAGTGAAGGCCGCGTTTGGATAGACCTGGCCGGGTAGGGGTCCGCCATCGACGTTTAGGGTCACAACGTTTGGACCGCCACCCGATGGCAGGACGGTAATCTGCGCGCTAGCAGTCACTGCTGGGTCTTTCACCGAAGCCGCCGTTACGATCACCGTAGTCGGACCTGACACACTGTCCGGTGCGATGTATGAAGTTGTGGCGATGTTCGAGTTGCTGAGCGAGCCGGCGCCAGTGGGTGGGGAGAGGCTCCAAGTCACGCCGAGATTGGACAAATCGTTCGAAACGAACGAGGACATGTTGACTTGATCGCCTGGATTGACTGTCTGAGGCGCGATTGGAAGGAGTGCGGATGAGAGCAACGAAACACTGATTGGCGAGAAGTGAAGACTTACGGAAGAAGTGATATTCGGATTGGTGATCGAAGTTGCAGTGACCGTCACCGTGGTGGGATTGGCCACGCCGGTGGGAGCGCTGTATGTTACGGAAGCTGTCAAAGTTTGGGGATTGAATGTTGGATTGCTCAACGTGCCGAAATTCAGAGGCAAAACAGACCAGGTAACACCCTGGCCGCTTTGGTCATAGACGGTCGCTACGATAGTTGTTGCTTCCCCGATGGTGAGCGCGGTATTGCCTGGTATGATTGAGATCGAAATAGGTGGCTGCGTAAGTGCTTGGCCTGGCTTAAAGCATCCTGCAAGAACCAGCAGCGGCGCCAAGAGCACCAAAAGACAGGCCTTTCGCACACTATTTCTCCTATCGAAGGTCATCAGAGCTTACTCGCGCCGGAAGCAACTCAGGATCGTAGGCTTGTCCGGAATACGCTCGCATATGTCCAGCGCTCCGCACCACGAGCGATGGATTGTGGATGTTGAGAGACCAACGCCCGAGATGGTGCTCCCGCTGCTCTTGTGCTGCCAGTAAATACTGCCCAAAATAGCTTCCGAGAAGCTGCTTCATCTCGGGCATGAAGGGCCCTTGCCACGAGACTGCAAAAACCCTGCCGCCCGGAGAAACATATTCTCGTACCACAGTGCCCATAGGGGATGTCAGTTCGTGTATCGTGTACGCCCATGTGGGAGTGATTCTTTCTTTGGCTTGCAGCCGAACCCGATCTTCTTGAACCGAGTCCACGTGAGCACCGAGCACTGCAGAAGCAGGCAGGGGCAGTCCCAGCAATAAAAGGGCGATAGTCTTATGCAGTGTCCATGTGGCGTTAGGGTGCGTTTTGTCCCGAGTATTACCTTTCATGCGACTTCCATCCTTATTAGAAGAAATACTTCAGGCCAAACTGGACTGTTCGTGGCCGATGTGCATCCACAGGGTGCAGAAAGGCACTGCCAGTGACGCAATCTGTACCCGTACTTGCCCCGGTAACCGGATCCAGTGGGGCGGCGTAACCGGCAGCATAGTTCGGACCGCCATAGCAGCTGATGACGTTGGTGCCGGTGTTCCCGAGATTGGGATCGTAAACTCGAAACTGAGTATGGTTGAAAATGTTGAAAGCTTCCGCGCGGAACTCAAAGAAGCTGCCTTCCGTCACTTTGAAGTGCTTCAGGAGGCTCATATCAAAATTCAGGCGATGCGGGTTCGTCAAAGAGTTGCGGCGCGCATATCCGAACGTCAGCCCCCGCGGTGCAACGAACATATTCGGATTTCCGATAAGAGGACCAAAGCTTTGGGTGTTAAACCGCTCATAAGGTGGTCGTGCAGGATTGGTGGCTAGGTCGGGATACGAACCCGCGCCGATGCCATTCGCGACTCCGGCGTTGTCGAGAACCGAGATCCCATTGCTGCCGCCACCGTTGATCACACTGAAAGGAGTGCCGGATTGAAATGCAGTGATCCCGGAAAACTCCCAGCCGTCCCCTAACAAGCGAAAGAAGCGGGATGACGCGGCCGGAGGTGGCGCATCTTGGTCATCTCCCGTCAGTTCGCCTGCATGGCCGCCAGTCCAGCCATGCAATGTCTGACTCAGACTTGGCAGGGTGTAGATGTAACTGACGCTCAGCAGGTGCCGCTGATCGAAATTGGAACTCGCCCGATTGGCGCGCAGATCGTAAGAGTTCACAAGAGTCGTATCCGAACGGTCCGAGGCATTGTCAAAAGAATGGCTGTATGAATACGAAGCACCGACAGTAAGAGGTCCCGCGGTACGGCGCAGCGTGGATTGCAGAGCGTGATAATCAGAATTCGCCACGTTCTGCAGGGCATAGATTTGCCCGAGACCTGGATAAGGACGTAACGTATTCACGTCTGGTGTGGGGCTCGACAAATTGTCTCCCACACATGCGGCTTCCAAATTTACGAAAGCCGGACTCTGCGATCCGACTGTAGTACCGTTGTTCAACACAAAATGTCCCGGCGAGGTCGCGGTGGCCGGCGAGAACTGGCTGCAGTCACCCAGCCCTCCCACTGTGGCTTGCGGAACCAGGGGTTGATTGATCCCAAATGGATTCAGAGCCGCGGGCAGCGGCACCAATTGGTTTAATTGGCGTTCGACGGTCAGGTGCGTTCCTTTACTCCCCACGTAAGCGATCGTCCCTACCATGGACTTGGGCAGCTCACGTTGTACGCTCAGACTCCACTGTTGCGCGTAAGGCCAGACCACTTTGGTCGGGATCGAGGTGACATTAAGCGGATAAGCTCCAGGCGCGGCTGGGCAAACCGCCGCCGAGTTCCCAATGCAACCGTAATTCTGCGGGAACGATTGCGTCATACTGAGAACGAGAGGTGCGCTGCCCTCCAGCGAACCCGTGTTCGCCTCCTCACCGGTTCCGTGCTCGTAGAAGATTCCGTAGCCGGCTCGGATAGAAGTTTTGCCAGTCCCGGAAGGACTCCAGGCGAAACCAACACGGGGAGCAGGATTGAAGATGTGACCGCTCATGCATCCGTCGGGGGTTCCATGTGATCCACAGCGCACCAACCCGTTCGTAATCCGGGGATCCAAATTGCCGAGATTGATCGGAATGGGCAGTTTTGTCGTCGAATCAAGCAGTTGTCCTGTACCCGGATCCACGGTGACTTGCGCTGCTAGGGCTGGGCTGTATGCGGCAGGATCCCAGTTGTAGGCTGAGAGATATTTCTCGTGGTAGAGACCGAAGAGACTAAAACGAACTCCCAGATTGAGCGTCAGACGAGAATTGAGTCTCCAATCGTCCTGGACGTATGGCTCCCCAATGATGTAGCGGTTGTAATAACGACTCTGTGCACTGTCTTGCGTGTAGCTTTGAATTGGGTTCCGGTTGCCCCCGGTCGGAGCAAGGGCACTGGACAGAAAAAGAAAGTTCGCGAATGCGTTCCCGGTACTCTGTCCACCACCGTTGACATTGCTGAAGGTCAGTAACCCTTGAACGTCCCCGACGGCCGCCCCGGTCGCTGAGTTCGTCTCATTCTTCTGGGAAAGAATCGCTTGCGCCCCAAATTGCAGAGTGTGCTTTCCGATAACCTTGCTCAGATCATCGCGGAAACTATACGTTGGATTGGTGTGCTCCCACGGCATGTAAGACGTATCTGCCGTAAATCCGGTTCCTCCGTATTCCTGGTTGTTACCGCCGATGATGACGCCGGGCGCTTTGCCCCCAAATCCGTTGTTGAAGATCGCCCCCATCGGGCAACTGCTAAGTCCAAGGGGAACCCCAGTGAAGCAGCTGCCTCCGGGTTGCTGCAGCCCGGGTGGTCTCGCAAAGGTTGCCCCAGGTCCGTTAACGTTGGCAAGAGTGATATAGGAGTTCGTGAAGCTGGCCGTAACTTCATTCAGGAGCGTCGCGCTGATTGTCTGTGTCAGGCGAGCCACCGCGCTAACCCCGGGACCGACAAACTTGTTTTGCACCGTCGGGAAACTGTTGACCACGTTACCCGGGAGGTGTTGCCATTGGGGAATGGGCACGACCGTGTTCCAGGAGTCGTGGATAAATCGCAAGGTGCCCCGAATGTTCGCGGTGAAGTTCTGATCGACGCGGACTAACTCTTCGCGCCAATGGGTCGGCTCGGATATTACTGCGTCATAACAAGACCCGGTTGTAGAATTGCAGCCAGTTGAAGAATTGGGCAGCGGAATCAGATTTGTACCGAGAAGGAAAACGGCATTTGGGTCTATTGTTCCAGCTGCATTGGGCTGGAAGATATTGTTGTTTGGGAATTCGAGGTTGCCGCCGATCACCAGACTGGTGCCGCCAGGCTGGGCGGGACAGTCAGGAAATTTGTCACGGGTGAAAATGCCAGGGAAAGGAAGTCTGGGATCGTTAGCGGCAGGGCAAACATCATTGAAGTCTCCCAGACGTTCGGCCAGAGAAGGAACGGCTCGATTGAAATCAGGTTGCTGGTCGGTGGGGGACTTCTCGATCCGGAACTCCTCCGATCCGAAAATATAGGTCTTGCCCTTGACGATCGGGCCGCCGATGGTGAACCCAAAATCATTCCTGCGATAGAAAGGAGCCTTGGTGGTTTGATCAAAATAGTTGCGCGCGTTGAAGGCCTCATTCCTCAGGAACTCGTATCCGTCGCCGTGCCACTTATCGCCGCCACTTTTGGTTGTCACAATGACGGTGCCGGATGCAGTGCGCCCATACATGGCGCCGTAATTTGAAGTCAGGACCTTCACTTCCTGGATGGCGTCCAGGCTCGGATAGACGACCAGTGTGCTCTCCGCGCCGTTCAGTCCTGCATTCAATACATCGCCGGCGTCCACCTCGAAAGTGTTATATTCCACGCGGCCGCCGTTGACGCTGTATTTCACACTCCCGGTTACTCCTACCTTGGCTTCGTCTTGACCGGTCTGATTGCTTACACCTGGCGTCAAAGCGATAAGTTGCGTGAAATTGCGCCCGTTCAGCTGCAAAGTTGTGACTTCCGTTTGCGTGATCGTCCCCGACAGTTGTGCAGTCTCGGTCTCTACCTGCGCAACTTTTTGGGCTTCTACTTTAACTTCGGTGACCTCTCCTGCCGGCTCCAGCAATGCATCAAGAGGCACATCCTGCGCGGCGGCAAGGGTTAGTCCATTGGCCTCGAAAACCTTGAACCCCTTCATCGTTACCGCGACAGTGTAGGAACCCGCGGGCAATCCTCTGAAACAGTAGTTGCCTTTGTCATCGGACAGCGTGTTCTGAACTCCGCCGCTGGCGTTGGTCAGCTTCACGTTTGCGCCGATTAGCACGGCGCCGCTTTGGTCCGTGACCGTGCCGCTGATCGTCCCCGGCCCAACGCAAATAGGCGCAGCCGCCGACGTCTGGGGAGCCGCGGCGGCTGGAGCACCCTCAAGAACTGGCATGACAGGCGCGGACGGTGGCGGTGGCAGAGTCTGGATCGATGCCGGTGCTGGTGTTCCGCTCGATTCTGCTGCCGCAGGCGGCACGCTTTTGCTTGGTGTGCTTTCAGCAGCCCCGGAGGCTGATTCGGCGGGAGGCGCTTGTTCCGCCTGCGCCGGTGGAGCTTGGTTCCCCGCGGCCGACGACGGCGGCGCACCGCTAGATGGTGGCGTGGAACCTTTATTTGCCTGCCCTGCTGCCGGGCTTGTCTCGCCGGGTTGCGCGACCGGCGCTCCCGCAACGCTCAGAGTCAAGACCTGGCCTGGGCTCAGGGTTACGCTTCCCTGGAAAACCCTGGTTCCATGGATGTGGACCGAGACCGTGTAGGGCCCGGGTGGCAAATCTGTAATGGCGTATAAACCCTGGTCGTCGGAGGTTACGGTGTTAGCTGGTCCGCTGGTGCTTTCCATCGTCACCGTCGCACCACCCACGCCCGCACCGCTTTGGTCGCTCACGGTTCCGGTGACCGCCGCTTTCGCGTCCTGGGCTTCAGTCCCGGCTGAAGATTGGGCAGGCTTCTGTTGTGCGACAAGACCCGCTGCCAAGCTCAGAATGCAGGCCAGCAGGCCGAGCATCGCTCGCGACGATTTCACGGATCCTTCCTCCACAGGGACCAGCCCGGTTCACCTCGTTGGGTAACACTCGGGGCGCTCGGCTCGGCGGCTGGATTCTACGGCCGGACTCAGCGAGTTCGAGCGCGAGAAAACAGAAGAGGGAGACTACGCTGCGGTTGTTACAACGCGATGACTAAGAGATTAAATTCGGGTTACAAGTTGGGCAGAAATACATCCCAGTTTCAGCTTTTCGAAGTTGGAACCTATTCTCGAGCACGCTGGCGGAAAACCCCATCTGAAGCGGCGAGTCTCGCGCTCACCAGGCAATTAGCCTGTGATTTCCACAATACGAGACTGGCCTGTAGCGAAAAATTCACGCGAGTTTAATGCTTCGGTCATTCTCCCATCACGCAATTTGTAGATAGTGGCTGTCGCAGTTCGAAATTCACTCAATGCGTTTCAACCGTCATCCCAAACAACCGTTTGGCGCCCATGTTTGCTCGTTGTTTCGCGCCTCCTTGGCTGTTCTGCTTGCTCATTGCTGTGCCACGGCAGAAGGGGGTATTCCCCAACGACTCGTTCCTAAACTCTAAGGAGACTTTCCAGATGAATAGAACAAGCTCGCTCTTTGCGGTAGCGCTTCTGACCGCGATTGTGGCCGTTGTTCCTGTTGCCAATGGGCAAGTGCATTTTATCGGCGCGGGTTCTTCGGCTATGTACCAAGGCTTCGGCGTTGCTGCCTATAACGACGCTCAACTGGTTCCTGCAAGGTTGACTGCGTGCAACGCTGGCGCCAACGTCCCTTGCGCATCTAAACACTGGTCCACAACGACCGCCAATGCTACCGCGTATCTGAAAGACACGCGCACGAATTCCGTCGGAACCTCGCCAATACCACAGTTTGGTAACCTGTGGATCGACTGGGTGCAGGATTCGACCGGCGCCGTGACCGACCTTTGGGCCTACCTCTCGGTCGACTCCACCGTGGGTGTCCGCAACTATCTAGCCATGCCCCGTGCGAAGCTCATCGTGACTGCGCCTGCCGGCACTGCCGGTGCGGGCAGCATCAAAGCCGCCTTGTTTTCCGACAATTCGGCCGATAGCCCCATTACCGCTCAAGTCCTGGCCGCAGTAGGCGGCGGTGCCGGAATCACGATCACGGCCGGCATGACCGACATCCGTCCAGAAGATGCCCTTCTGGCGACAGCTCGCATTCTCGGCAGCGGGGCACCATACGCCGTCGGCATACCCGGCGACACCGTTCCGACCAGCGTTGCTCCCTACGGCGCACCGACCTGGGCAATCTACTCCTTTGCCCTGGGCTACAGCACTTACGACACAGCTGCTCAGGCCACGGCTGAAGGCATCGGCGTTCCGATTATCAGCGGCGAACCCGGCAGCACGGCAAACGCAATCCCGGTTTTGTTTGGTCTTCCGGGAACCAATGATCCTCTCTCCGGGCTGGCGGTTTCAAACACCATCCAGGTATTCCCCGTGGGCGAATCACCGATCCTGTTTGTCGCTAACCGCTTCAACACCACCACTGGCCTTGGTCAGATCATCGGCAACGGCGGCGGATTGGGAAACAAGGATGGCGGCCCGGGCGGTACCGTCCAAGCTACAATCAACACCGGTCAGCCTGCCACCTACGTGAGTGACAACAGCTACTACGTCCGCAACGTGTGGGACCAGCATCCCTGGCCGGCGACGAATGAATTCCCGTCCTTGGATCAAGCAGCGGGTGGTGGAAACGGCTGCTCGGCTGCAAACATCGCTAACAACCCGGGTGGATGCCACGTCACTCGTCGCCCGTTGGGGAACCTGTTCTCCAGTGGAGACTGCGAGAGCGACAGTTCCGCCTTCACCTGGCCGCTGGACCCGACAACAGAAGGGTTGAGAGCGACGATTCCGAACCGCACCCCGGTGCCGATCACGCTCTTCCTGCGCGAACCACTGTCCGGCACCTACAACACCACCGAATTCACTGAAATTCGGCGCATGGGCACCACCGGCGGCAGCACGTTGTGCACTGCCAGCTTGACCGGCACCTGCGAGCGGCCACCCTATGTTTCGCAGGAGTCAAACGTGGTACAGCCTGGCGACGCATCATTGAACAAGCAGTGCCCGGCCAAGTTCAATGAGACTGCTGCCAATGCTGCTGCTACGGAAGGCTACCGCGTCCGTGGCATCGGAACCGGTGAAGTATTGAACGGACCCGGCCCGGCCAACGTGGGAGACGGCCTTCTGAACACTCCCGACTCCCTGGCTTACGCCTTCTTCAGCTTCAGCAACGTCAGCAAGCTCTCCAACAACCTGAAGTACGGATACTTGATGATCGACGGCATCGATGGTCTGTTCGACAACTACCAGAACGCGGCTCAGGACGCGGCGGGTGGTTTGTTCGCCGCCGGGACGATTATCGAAGGAGAACCGGTTGGAAGCGCTGGTGTCCCCCTCACTCACAACCCCGGGCAGGTGGCTGTGAATGCCACTCCAACCACCTGGGGTCTGCTGCCGGCTTGCTCCGTAACCGCGCTAACGGGCGTAGGCTGCCGAGTTCAGGATATTTGGGGAGCCAACCCCTCTTTCCCGCACATTCGTGACGGTTCTTACCCGGCGTGGTCGGAACTGCGCATGATGTGCGATCCGGCTGGGGTCGGAAACTGCTCTATCGCACAGGATGCGGTCGGGGCGGAGGCATTGGTACAAGCCCTGCAGCAGGATATTCACAACGGCGCGAACTTCAGCGTTGCTGACTTCCTGCCCTTCGACGACGCGCTAGCCTGGACGGCGAACGGTTACGGCGACGCAAACTTCATTCGCGACCACTATCAGTTTGTAGCGGCCAACGACACCGCGCTGCATGGTGGCGTTGCACCGTTCCCAAATACAGCTAACACGACGACGCACGAATCCAACGTGCAAGTCACTTACCTCTGCAATGGCGGCGTTCCTGTTGACGGTCCGACGCCGGTGCAGGAATGCGGCGGCGATGCCGGCGGCTTGATTGTTCCGGTTGGCACCATCAATGCAACCGCTGGTGTCGGCGGCGGCCCGGATGGAGCTATTCAGTAGCATCGGTTGAGGTATAGACCCATAACCGTTGTAGAACGGTGCGGCAGGCCGCCTATTCGGGGCCTGCCTGTTTATATTCGAGCGGTATCGCCGCGAGGAGGATCCACATTGGGAGAAGTTGCTTTTATGTCGCTGCCTGGAAAAACAAAATCCTTCTTTCTGGTTCTGCTCTCATTGCTGCTGATTAGTCCCGTTTACGCTGATACTCAACAAGGTTCACCCTCGCAAACGGCCGGTTCGCCAATCAAGCATTTTTTTGTTCGTTCCTTCTGCTACGTCTTCGGATGCAAGAGCACGTCCAAGCCTGGGGAGTCTGCCAAGCCTGCCATCGCAGAAACGACGGCGAAGAGTACGCCGGCCGAGAATCTCGCTAAGCCGGAAATTCCTGGGGCGAAGACTATTCTCATCAATCCAGATGACAAGCTGCCGCAGCGCGTTAACTTAGATTATGAAGATTGGAGCGAGCCCCAACTCTCGCCCGGCATGAAGTTCGAGGCAGTGACGTTGGGCAAGGGTGAAGGAGATACGTTTGTCCGAGAACTCGTGCATGTGCAGTGGCGCGAGCTGGATCCCATCGATCTTTGGGTCGTGAGGCCCAAAGGGATCGCGAAACCTCCCGTGATTCTGTATCTCTACAGTTTTCCGTCAACCGATGATCGTTACAAGGATTCGAAATACTGCGATTTCGTGACGCAAAACGGCTTTGCCGCGGTGGGATTCGTTTCTGCTCTAACGGGGCAGCGTTTTCACGATCGCCCGGCGCGGGACTGGTTTGTCAGCAACCTGCAGGAGTCTCTGGGCGCGTCCGTGCATGACGTGCAGATGATTTTGAATTACCTTGCGAAGCGGGGCGACTTGGACATGAGCCGCGTCGGAATGTGGGGGGATGGTTCAGGAGCGAGTATTGCCCTGATGGCCGCGGCCGTGGATCCCCGCATCAAGACGCTCGACTTGCTTGATCCGTGGGGAGACTGGCCGGATTGGCTGGCGAAATCATCTCTCGTTCCGGAGAAGCAGCGGGCTGGGTTTCTCACCCCGGAGTTCTTGAAATCGGTGGAGGACCTCGATCCCGCCAAATGGCTGCCTGAGCTGAAAACTCGCCAAGTGCGCTTTCAGTACATTCTCAACGGAGTCGCCATTACGCCCGAGACTGCGAGAGCGCGAATCGAGGCTGCCGCTCCTTCCAATGTGGAAATCGTTCACTACGGAAGCACGAAGGAGTTTGCTGACCAAGTCGCTTCCACCGGCAAAGGATTCGACTGGATCAAACAGCAACTGAGAGCTGCGGGCGATATTCATGAAGCTGGAAATCCTGGGAATGAAGCGGTGACCAAGGCTGCTTCCCAGATCAAGAATGCCGAACGCTAGCGCAAGGCCGCGTTC
>Ga0209039_10002955_pt1 | contig 13741 bp, 8 predicted proteins | sample BogFormECP12_OM1_FD_188238 | JGI IMG/M metagenome (GOLD analysis project Ga0209039, IMG submission 188238) | Bog forest soil microbial communities from Calvert Island, British Columbia, Canada - ECP12_OM1 (SPAdes) (version 2) | ecosystem: Environmental > Aquatic > Freshwater > Wetlands > Bog ...
GGAGCCACAGACCTTCGCATTGATTCTATTGAGTGTTTAGCCGTCCAAAGTCGCCAACTCGTTTGTTTTCAGGTTCGAATCCTGTCTGAGGTTTCGATTCAGCGGCGAGACTCAACTTCGAGATAGCGCATGCGAAAGCCTCTCCTTCGCCTTTCCTCTGTCAACAGTTCCACCGAAGATTGAAGCTTATCGTCCACTGGAACGCGACGAGCGCGACGCGTGACCGACTGGGGAATCTATTCATTACGAAGGGCAACCACTGGATCGACTTTGGCTGCCCGGCGGGCAGGGATGTAACAGGCCGCCAGCGCGACCAGAATCAACAGGCCCGCAACGACAGCGAAACTGAGCGGGTCATGAGCGCTGACTCCGAAGAGCATCTTCGTCATCAGGCGCGTCAACCCAAAGGCGGCCACAACACCGATGGCAACACCCAGGAGCGCCAACTTGGCCCCTTCGCCAAGGACCATCCGCAGCACATTCCACCGCTCGGCGCCAAGGGCCAAACGGATGCCGATCTCATGCGTTCGTTGGCCCACCAGGTAGGCGATCACGCCGTAGATTCCGACACAGGACATGACGAGCGCCAGTGCGGCGAAGGTCCCGAGGAGGACCATGGAGAAACGCCGTGCGGCGAGCGAATCGGCAACGATTCCGTCCATCGCCTTCGGCTCGTACATCACCAACTCGGGGTTGACCTGACCCAAGGCGTGACGAATCGACCCAAGCCGGGCCAGTGGCGATCCTGCGGTTCGCGCCACCACCCCAACCCTGCGGGCCACAAGTGGAATGAACCGATCCGGAAGTTGCGCGATCGGGAGATAGCATTGCGCCGCGAGGCCCGGGGTGGGGCCCTCGTCGAGTCCAAACTGTTTCATATGTCCCACGACGCCGACAATCTCCGCCGTGACGTTGAGGATACCGAAGTTGACATGCTTGCCGATGGGGTTCTGTCCGCCGAAATGGAGCCGGGCGAAGCTCTCGTCTATGACTACCACCATCGGCGAGTGCTCGTCGTCATGAGGCGAAAAGAAGCGGCCGCCCTTGAGCGGTGTCCTCATGACGTTCAAGTAGTCCGGCTGGACTAGGTAAAACAGCGTCAGTTTCATCTCGGCTTGTGTCGAGGGTCTGGGTCGCCCCTCGATCCAAAACGGCAGATCAGATTCGTTGGCCATCGGCACGGCTCCGGCATTGAGTGAAGCAACCTGCACCCCAGGAACGGCATTGAGGCTGTCGTGGAGTTGCCGCCAGCCGGCGCGAACAACCTGAGGGGAGTCGATCGTTGAAGGAACCGACATGTAAAAGGTCAGGACGTTGTGGGGTTCGAAGCCGGGATCGCTGCGCCAGAGCTTGGCGAGACTGCGGACCATCAATCCAGCGCCAGCCAGAAGGACAAGCGCGAGCGCCACTTCCACGACCACGAAAACGCTCTGGGCGCGATGCCGGGCGCCGCTCAGCCCACGCCCTCCCTCCTTGAGCGTTTCATGAAGATCAGCCCGTGAGGTTTTGAGCGCGGGCGCCAACCCAAACAGGATTCCCGCCAACACCGCTGCCGCCAGCGTGAACAACAGCACGCGTCCGTCGAGCTGGACCTCCTCAGCCCGCGGCAAGGCCTCCGGCAAGACGTTCAGGGCCGCCCGCGTTCCCCATGACGCTACCAGGAAGCCCAGGCCACCGCCTGCGAGCGCGAGCATGAAGCTCTCGGTCAGGAGTTGGCGTACGACGCGGCCCCGGTTCGCGCCCAGCGCGGTTCGTATTGCGAATTCATGGGTGCGCCGGGTCGAGCGCGCCAACGAGAGATTCGCCACGTTCACGCAGGCAATCAAGAGAACAAACCCTACGGCCGCCATGAGCACCAGCAGCGATGGCCGAATGTCGCCCACCACGGCTTGCTTGAGCGGAACGAGGGCAATGCCCGTGTCTTTGTCGGCCTCGGGGTACTGCCCGGCCAAATGCCGCCCAAGGACGTCCATGTCGGCTTTCGCCTGCTCGAAGGCGACGCCGGGCTTGAGTCTCCCGACCGCGAACGTACCCATGCTCGCTCTGCGATCACGAAAGGTGGGGTCGTTCCACTGGCCGATAGGAGTGTACACATCACTCTGTCGGAAGTTGATGCCGGTGTAGTGGAAATCTGCCGGGATCACGCCCACGATGGTGTACGCCACGTCATCCAACGTCAGCGACTGCCCCAGCGCGTCCTTTGAAGAACCAAACTTGCGCTTCCATAGGCGCTCGCCGATCAACACAACAGGCCGTGCCCCGATCTGGTCCTCGTCGGGAAGCAGCGTGCGGCCCAGGACCGGCTGCACGTGGAGCAAGGGGAAGAAGTTCGCCGAGACCATCTCCGCCGGTACCCGCTCGGGCTCACCCCTTCCCGTCAGGTTGAAATCGTTCGGGCGATAGGCAGCCAGGGCGGAAAAGGAACGATTCTGGCGCACCCAGTCCTGGAAGTTGGGATAGGAAATGGATGATCGGTCATAGTTGGGGGTACGCGAGTAGAGGGCCAGGAGACGATCCGGCTCCGCATAGGGAAGCGGATTGAGCAATACGCCATTGACGAGGGAGAACAGGGCCGTGTTGGCGCCAATCCCCAGGGCCAAGGTTACCACCGCAACCGCGGTGAAACCGGGCGACCTTGCCAGAGTGCGCAAGGCGTAACGGACGTCCTTGGCGAACTCCTCTAACAAGCGCCCCGCCCGCACCGCCCGGACTTCCTCTTTGACTTGCTCGACGCCGCCGAGTTCCATGAGCGCTTGCCGCCGGGCTTCGAGAAGCGAAAGTCCCTCCTTCATCTTTTCCTCCGTCAACAGTTGCACCGAAGATTGCAGCTCATCGTGCAGAGCCTGCTCCACTGTGCGCTTGCGCAAGAGGTTTCGAAACAAGCTAGCGATTCGACCTGGCATAATACCTCCCGTCCTCAATCAGGCGGATCCCATCGCCGCCGACATGATCTTGACCAGTTGGTCCCAATCCCGTTCCTCAACCTTGAGCTGCGCCCGTCCGGAGGAAATCAGCCGGTAGTATTTGGCCCGGCGATTGTTTTCCGACGCGCGCCACTCGGCTTCCACCCATCCCTTCTCCTCCATGCGGTGCAGCGAAGGAAACAGCGAGCCGAAGCTCACCTGAAAGGCCCCCTGGGTGACTTGCGCGATGCGTCTGGAGATGCCGACTCCATGCAACGGTTCCAGAGACAGGGCCTTCAAAATCAGCAGGTCCAGCGTGCCACGCAGAAGATCGGTTCGTTTTTCTCCCATAGGGTCCTCTTATCGGAATACGATAGCAGCCATGGGAGTGTTCCAAAAGATTTCGTGGACACCCGGTTGAGCCGAGCATTTCCTCAAACCGGCCCCCGAGCGTACATCAATCATCCGGTGGAAGTGGCACCCCGAGATTCAGGGCGACGTATCGGCCATTCGGAACTCGGCGGCGGTCACGGTTCGAAACACGTCCGACGTGGGCACCCAGTCTGGATTCAACCGTTCTCCCAGCCGCTATCCCAAATCCCATCAGCGCGTTGATCCGGTTCGAGCGGCCCGGTCTTCAGGCGGCAAAAGTTCGAAACGTGTCCAAGTTGGGGAGCCATCCTAACCCCTTTAGTTTCAATGCACCCTTTACAAAACACGCCACTTGCCGCGTCACGTCCAAGCCAGGGCTGAAATGTAAATTTCCCCATCCTTACCCGAATCTCCTATTCCTTGCCCCGCGGGGTACCCCCAGTTTCCCCCCAGTTGGCCGCGCAAATGTCTCATTGGGAGTTGCCAACCAAGGCCCAGAGGGCGCACCACGATACCCGGAGCCGCCGGCCAAGTTCTGAACGAAGAAAACCGTCGCGGCCAGGCCACCGACAGCATCGTTTCCGGGGGATGCATTCTGTCGGGAGGAATCGTGCGCCCCTGGAAGTCGCGTGTCTGGTGGTGTGATGGGGATCCCCTGCCACGCTGGCGAAGATCCTGTCAGCGAAACGACAACTCTCTGGATGATGAAGCCCGGGGTCGAGTGGCAACTGACGCGGAGACGCAGATCCGAAGCCGCCCGTTCCTTCGGCCGCCTTTCCGATTCCCTTCTCCCCATTTTTCGAGTATCCTTTTCTCAGCATCGAGGATGAGTAAATGGGACGCTCCTCCCCGTTTCGCCTTTCGTACAGCGGCTGCCGCGCCGCACCGGCAAATCCTTGCTGCCAAAATTCAGGAGAGTGACATGCCAGCACAACGATTCGAGATCCGCATTTCGGCCTCGAAGCTCCTGATCGCGATGTTGCTCATCATCATCCCGATCTGCCTCATGGCCCTGTTTAGCCTCTCCAGGACGACCAACGCCCTCGAGCGGACTATGGGCTCGCACTTTAAGACCGTCGCCCAAATGAGTGCTGCCCAGGTGGCCAACTTCATCCACGAGCGTGTCACCGAGGTCCGCAACCTGACGATCGCCTTCCCGGTCGTCGATGCCGTCGCCGCCGCCAACAAGAAATACCAGGGCAGGAGCGACGCGGAGATTGCTGGCGCAGCCGCTAAGATCGATGAGATCTGGAACACGCCGGCCGCCGACCCGTTAGTTCGCGAGATCCTTGCCGCACCGGCCTCGCGGTTCCTGCGCAAGCACCAGCAGTCCGCCCCCCTGTTCCTGCGCATCACTGTCACCGACAGCCGCGGCGCGGTCGTGGCCGCGACCCACAAAACGATGGCCTACTTCCAGGCCGACCAAGCGTCCTGGCAGAGTACCTACGCCAACGGTAGGGGAGCAGTGAGCATTACAGATATCCGCTACGATGACGTGACCAAGTCCAGTTACATCGGGATCGGTATGCCAATCTTCGAAGAAGAGACGAGCCGGCTTGTCGGCACGTTGGAGGCACTGGTGGACGTCTCGAACATCTCCCCAATCATCCGGCTGGTGCAACTCGGCCCCACCGGCCGCCTGATGCTCGTGAAGGACGACGGCACGGTTGTCGCGGCACAGGGCATCTCCACCACCGCCAAGATGAAATCCGACGAGTACGCCGCCATCCGCGATGCACTCGGTACCGTCTCGGGCCTCCAGACGGGGTACATTGTGGCGACCCTCAGGACCGGCCAGCAGGTCATCGGCTTCGCGGATACCGGCCTCAAAGACGATTACCCGAACCTTGGCTGGGTGGTAATCGCCGCGCAGGACACGCGCGAGGCGTTCGCGTCCATCGACACCGCGGATCGGATATTGGTGCTCATGTCCGTGCTGGGCCTCGCGGGCGTGGTGCTCTTCGGCGTCTATGTGTTTCTGCACCGCCGGCCGGCTTACGAGGACCTCGCCGAGGCTGCGGAACCGGGTTCGTTCACGAGTCGCGACCCATCCGCGTGACCCACCGCACAATCGAGACTGGTACTGTCGCCGCCCCTGCCGGAAACCCGCTCCGGCCGAGTTACGTACAGTCCGCCGCTAAACACATCTGGCTGACCCTGGCCTGCGCGCTCCCACACAAAAACTTCGTGTTGATTCAAAATCGAAAATTCGTCTTCAGCGCCTCGGGCCACGGCAGAACGGTCGGCCGCGAGCGTGGTAATGGCCACAGCAGTTCCCGCAAACAGCGAATCGTGGTTTCGCAAGAGCCGCTTCGCTGCTTCAAGGCTGGAGCTTAGCCAGTGCGGATCAAAAAGGAACACGCGCACGATTTGCCCGCGACAATCAAGAAAGTTGCGCTGGGCTGATACGTAGGATTTCAGCCAGGGATACGTACTGACATCTGAACCCCAGACGTCGTGGGCCGCATTGGAGTCCACGATGTGAGTGGCACAATATGAAAGAGGGTGGCCTGCTTCCGCCTCCTCGCGCATTCGTTGCTCGGCGAATTGCCCAAGCTCCACAACCGTGAGTCCAAGCTCGCCCTTCTCAATGCCTTCCAGCTCGTCTCGGATTTTTCGGATTCGCGAAGCGTACACAGATTCGTCACGGGCCGCTGGAAGAGAATCTCGAAGGTACTGAGCGACCTTCGCGGCATTCAGTGTCTCGGAGCGATCGTGCTCCAGATAGAGCGGAACCGCTGCCGCCAAAACACCGACGATTAAGGCGGTAAAACCCTGGAAAGGCTGATTGAAAAAGAAGAAGCAGCCCACAGCGTAAATCGTCGTTGAAACTGCGACGATGATCGAAAAGGTTTTACCCCTCATATCTGAATAGCCATCCGACCGAGTACTCCGTTCGCCGTCCCTAAAACTTGCTGCTGAACCTGTCCCAGGACCGGGCACGAGAGGCTCCGGTCAGCAAACACTAATTACAGGGCCGTTGCGCCTCCCCAAGGACCTGATCGTCGTCTCCTCGACCGCCTCGCCAATCGGCTCACCAAGATCACCTCAGAAACACGAAAACTCGGCCAAGCGTAGAACTCGACAGAAATTGGCCAGTTAACGGCAAATATCGGTAGTCCCGCTGCCCTCCAGACCAGGTCCGCGGTTTGGGCGTGATACGGCCGAGTGGACACCGCACTCCCCAGGAATGTCGTTTTCCAGGAAGCCCACTTTCTGTCCATTGGGCAAGGATTCCGATGGGCTGGGACGTCAGGGGAGATCGATCCCGTCATGCTCAAGCGACCCCGCCCGTGCCGTCCTTCGGTGTATCCTGAATTAACCCTCAATAAGGAGATTCCCATGCGCGTTCTTCTCGCCGTTCTGGCCATGGCCGCCCTCGGGACCGCGGCCGATGAGCGATTGCTCCTCCAAAAACCCACCCTCAGCAAAACCCACATCGTCTTCGTGTACGCGGGCGACCTCTGGAGCGTGCCCCGCGATGGCGGCAACGCCATCCGCCTCACCACCGGCGTCGGAGACGAAACCGACCCCGCCTTCTCCCCCGATGGCATACAGGTGGCTTTCACCGGCGAGTACGATGGCAACGTCGACGTCTTCGTCGTCCCTGCCGCGGGCGGCGTCCCCAAGCGCCTCACCTGGCATCCCGCGGCCGACCGCGTCCTCGGCTGGACCCCCGACGGCAAGCGAATCATTTTCTCCTCGTCGCGTAGCGCTTACAGTCGCTTCGCCGAACTCTACACCGTGCCCGCCGAAGGCGGCGTCGAAGAGAAGCTCCCGCTTCCCACCGGCTACCAGGCCTCCATGTCCCCCGACGGCCAATCCATCGCATATGAACCCGTCGGCCGAGCCTTCACAATGTGGAAGAAGTATCGCGGTGGCCAAACTACGCGCATCTGGATCGCCCGCCTCTCGGACAGCTCCGTCACCAAAGTTCCGCGCACGAATTCGAACGACTTCAACCCCATGTGGGCCGGCGACCGCGTCTACTTCCTCTCGGACCGCAGCGGCCCCTTCACGCTCTTTTACTACGACACCAAGTCCAAGGCCGTCCATGAGGCCTTCGCCAACCAGGGCCTCGATCTGAAATCGGCATCCGTCGGCCCTGACGCCATCGTGTACGAACAATTTGGCGCCATCGGCCTCTACGACCTAAAAACCGGCAAGACCAAGCCGGTGTCGATCCGCGTGGAAGGCGATTTCCCCGAATTGCGCACCAAGCTGGTGGATGTCGGCAGCCGGCTGGCCTCGCCCGCGGTGTCGCCCAACGGCGCGCGCGCGGTGTTCACCGCACGCGGCGAAGTGATTACGGTTCCGGCCGAAAAGGGCGACCCCCGTAATCTCACTAACTCGCCCGGCGTGATGGAGCGCGATCCGCAGTGGTCGCCCGACGGCAAAACCATCGCCTATCTATCCGACGAATCCGGCGAGTACGCCCTCCATCTGGAACCGCAGAGCGGCGCGGGCGAGATCGTGAAGATCGAGCTGAAGCCGGGCTTTTACTCGTCTCCCCGCTTCTCACCCGACAGCAAGAAAATCGCCCTGGTCGACAGCTTTGCCCGCCTCTGGTATGTCGATCTCGCCTCCAAGAAGCAAGTCCAGGTGGACCAGGACACCTACCAGATGCGCGCCGGCGACATCGCCGGCGCCTGGTCGCCCGACAGCAAGTGGCTGGCCTATTCCAAGGTCCTGCCTAATGAGCTCAGCGCCTTACATCTCTACTCGCTCACCGACTCCAAAGCCACGCAGGTCACCGATGGCATGAGCGACGCACTCAACCCGGTCTTCGATAAGGACGGCAAGTATCTCTATTTCACCGCCAGCACCAACTCCGGCGAAAGCCTCGGCCTCGATATCCACGCCGTCGAGCACACCGCCACCAGTTCCATCTACCTCGCCGTGCTCGATAAAACTCAGCCCTCGCCGTTCGCCCCCGAAAGCGACGAGGAGAAACCCGCGGACGACAAGAAACCCGACGCTGCCGCGCCCAAGCCCGACGCCTCGGTCGACGCCCCGGCCGAGACCCCCAAGCCGCCCGAGGCGGCCGCCCACCAGCGGCCTGGAACTGCCGACGTGAAGGACACCAAGATCGATCTCGACGGCATCGACCAGCGCATTCTGTCCGTCCCCATGCCTCCCGGCCGCTACACCGGCCTGCAAGTCGGCAAAGCCGGAATCCTCCTCGCCCTGGAAGCTCCCGCGCCCGGAGCCGCCATCCCGGGCGAGGGTGCCGGCCCCAGCAGCTTGTCTGTCCACCGCTACGACCTAAAGGCCCGCAAGACCGATGTTCCGCTCGCCGGAGTATCTGCCTTCCAGATGTCGTTCGGCGGCGACAAAGCCCTATACCGCCAGGGACAGAGCTGGACCATCGCGGCCCTCCGCCCCATGGCCAGCGGCAACGGCGGGGGCCCCGCTCCCGCAGCCGGCGGCAATCAGCAGGGCGCCCTAAAAACCAGCGGCATCGAGGTCCGCGTCGACCCCATCCAGGAATGGAAGCAGATGTACCACGAAGCCTGGCGCGTCGAACGCGACTGGTTCTACGACCGCAATGCTCACGGCCTCAACCTCAAAGAGGCCGAGCAGAAGTACGAACCCTACCTCCGCAACGTAGTCTCGCGGGAAGATCTCACTTACCTCTTCCAGGAAATGCTCGGCAACCTCGTGGTCAGCCACATGGGAACCGGCGGCGGCGATACGCCCGAAGTCAAACGCGTGCAGACCGGCCTCCTCGGCGCCGACTACGAAGTCGCCAATGGCCGCTACCGCTTCACCCGCGTCTACAGCGGCGAAAACTGGAACCCCAATCTGCGCGCCCCGCTCACCCAACCCGGCGTCAACGTCAAGGCCGGCGAATACCTGCTCGCCGTCAACGGCCGCGACGTCCATCCCCCGGAAAACATCTACAGCTTTTTCGAAGGCCTCGCCAACAAATCGGTCCTCCTGAAGGTCGGCTCCGACCCATCCGGCGCCGGCGGCCGCGAAGTAACTGTGATCCCCGTCGCCAACGAAACCAACCTCCGCAACCTCGCCTGGATCGAGGAGAACCGCCGCAAAGTCGACCAGCTTTCGGGCGGCAAACTCGCCTACGTCTATATGCCCGATACGGCCAACGGCGGTCTCACCGCCTTCAACCGCTATTTCTACGCCCAGATAGGAAAGGAAGGCGCCGTCGTTGACGAGCGCTTCAATGCCGGCGGCCTCCTCGCCACCGACATCGCGGAAATCCTCAACCGCAAACTGCTCAGTGCCGCCTCCAACCGAGTCGGCGAGCCCCTTATCCAGCCGCAGGGTATCTTCGGCCCCAAGGTCATGATCATCAACGAGCACGCCGGTTCCGGCGGAGACGCCATGCCCTGGTATTTCAAGCGCGCCGGCGTCGGCCAGTTGATCGGCACGCGCACCTGGGGCGGACTGGTCGGCATGGCCGGCGGCCCTCCGCTCATGGATGGCGGCTTCGTCGGCGCCCCCAGCTCCGGCATCTATAACCCGCTCACCGGCGAATGGGAAGTGGAAAACACCGGCGTCTCGCCCGATATCGAGGTCGAACAGGACCCCGCCCTCGTGCGCCAGGGTCACGATCCGCAGCTCGAAAAAGCCGTCGCAGTCGCGCTGGAGGCGCTAAAGAAGAATCCGCCGCCCGCCCTCCACCACCCGGTGTTTCCGAACTACTACCCCCCCAAGGGGCACTAACTATTGAGTCTCGCGAATTTTGGCGACAGCCGGAGTGGGCTTCACCTGGCTGCCGCCGTCCGAGCAAGCCACGCTGCTGTGGGCTCATTCCCATCGGATCTCAGGGACGGTATCACTTTTCAGAGTGGTCTCGGATCGACCTTCCGTGGCATGCACTTTCCGATAACGGCTGTGAAACCGGCTTCCTTTCCTTTGACGCTACCGGGCGGGCAGTTGGCCCCCCTTCAGCCCTCAACATGAGCGTATAGTCGCCAACCCGTCGAAATGGATCCCGTCCATGGCGAAGGCGGCTTCCGCTTCTCGCGGGGCGTTATGGCGCGATATCACCAGCTTGCCGCGGCCAAGCGGACAATCTAACTCAAAGACGAATGGTGCGCGATTTGTTATCGTTGTCCACAATGGTCTGGTAGATTTTGGGAGGCTAGTCATGGAGGGCCGACGGCACTTTCTGTGCGGTGCGCTCTGCGGGGAACTCGCAGGCTTCTGTCGAGGAGAACAGACCTTTTTTGTTCCCGTCATGAGAAGTAAGACGAAGCTCGCTGTTGTTCGGCTCTTCGGCGCTGCGTTGCTCCTGGCCTTCACTGCCCTCGCCCAAACTGCCGCGCCATGGCCGGAGGCCGATCGCCTCTTTCATTCCGACCCGCGCTGGCTGGGCGCCGACGCGGCGTTCTCCGTCGATCTCGGCCGCGGGCGCGTGCTGTGGCTCTTCGGCGATTCATTCGTCGCTTCCAAACCGGGCCAGACGCGGCGGCAATCACGGATGGCGCGCAATACGGTCGCGATCCAAGCCGGGTATGACCCATCGACAGCTTCCATCAAGTTTTATTGGAAAGCGCGGGGCTCGAGGTCATTTTTCGAGGACGAGGGGCAGAACTGGTTCTGGCCGTCGCACGGTGTACGAATTGGCGAACGGCTGCTACTCTTCTACAACGTTGTGAAGCCGTCCGGCATGCCGGGACCATTCGGTTTCGCCGAAGACGGCTGGACGGCGTTCCTCATTACCAATCCGGATGAGGAGCCGCCGCGGTGGAACATCCGCAAGCTCGACGTGCCTCGGAACCCTTGGCAGATCCTGGTGGGGATCGCCGTGGTACGCGAGGGCGATCAGCTCTATCTGTGGGCAGCCGATGAGCCGAAGCACGATGCCTATCTGCTGCGCGTTTCTGTCGCGGATGCGGCAAAGGGCGATCTTGCCGCCATGGAATGGTGGTGCGGCGAGCGGCGGGGCTGGCGGGTCCAGGATCAGATCGACGGCCGGCCCGAACCCGTCTTCCTGCAAGGTTCGACCGAGTTCAGCGTGCACTACGACCCGGCACGCGGGCGGTACCTCCAGGTGCAGAGCGCGGGATTCGGCGGATCCGATATCAGCTTGCGGAGCGCGGATCGACTTACGGGTCCATGGACTCCATTGCGCAAGATCTATCACCCGCCGGAATCCGATGGACCCGATCCTTTCGTCTACGCGGGCAAGGCGCACCCGGAACTCAAAGGGGCGGATCTGATTGTGACTTATGCCGCGAATGGGAAAGACAGCCGTCTGGCTGCCGACCTTACGATTTATTTTCCACGATTTGTAAAGGTGCAACTCGGAAAGTGAGGAACCACTCGGGATCGACCAAGTAGCTCACGGCGGGAGCGGTAACGCCGCGCAAACTGGCTGAGATTTACTTCACGGCACGCCCGAGCTGCGACATCTCCGCAATGGAAAGCCGTGGTCCCCTCGGCACGTTCGAGCCCCGATATTCGTTGATATCGGTATGCCCGCTGCCAGCCAGAACAGATCCTTCGTCTTGAGTGGCCAGATCGCGATACGTGATGCCCGTGCGATGTGCGCGATCCAGCGCGACCGTGACCTCGGCCGCGATGCGCAGCGCGTGGTCGAGCGGCAGCGGCGAGCGCGAACCGAATGACTTAAACTCAAAACATGGGCAAGCTCAAACCCACCCAGATCGAAGAATACTTCTCGAACCACCTTCCGTACCGGACGCGGATCATGCTGGCACACTCTCGTATGGCAAATTGGTGTGGCGATCTGGGGCAATTGCAGGCGTGCTTCGAAGCATCCCTGATAACGGGCAGGCTATATCTCAACTTCCTTGGGATCACGAAGGACAGGAACGATCAGCTAAAGTGTTACAGATTCCGCCGAGATGATGTGAGCGTTGAAGATATGGGCGGAAAACTGATTGACCCCCTCGCGTTGCCCCCTGATCATCGCGATTTGTTCATCGGTTTCCTGAAGATGGCCGACAAGGCTGCTGCACATCTCACGATGCCAATGAAGCACCCATGGGAGCGTACCCATGAAGTGATTGCCCTCATTTGCGATTACCTGGAACTTCAACTCTACGCTCGGACAGGCAGGGCCTTTGATCCGAACTGTTAGGCCGTCAGGGATCCACTCGGCCCGGTCCGCCGTCGTCCCGGCGCAGCCGGCGAGGGAAACAGACCGCGAAACAATCGTTCACATTTCGCGACGCGAGGTTGGGAGTTCTGGGACGAGGCGTGGCTCCGCGAGCGCCTGAAGCGCATGGCGCGCCAGGGATATGAAAACCAGGTATCGCCGTCGTGGCGAAATTGCTTCTCAGGGGAAAGCTAGAATGAGTACGAAAGTCAGTCCTAACGACGAAACACAACCGACGACGCAGCGACCGGGACGGCTTACGTCTCATCAAACACGGCTGTTAGGCGAACTGGAAGAAATCGCAGCCTTGACCCGCCTCGACTACGTCAACATTCACGAATACGATCCCGAGGAACGAACGGCGCGCCTGAACTTCATGAAGAATCAGGTGATCAGAAGTCAGGTCATTATGGACTACACCTTTGTCGACGAAATGCTCGGCGCTGCCATATGCCACTATTTCTTTGGCAAGAAGAAAGGGTTCATCAAGTTGTGGAAGACAAAGAAATTCCGCAATTTCAATTACTATGTCCTGGAGGTCCTGAGCCTGACTGAAAAACTCCGGCTGGTGAAGGCTATCACCACGGTTCCGAAAGGCATTGCCGCGAACATCGAGGCCCTCAATGCGTTGCGGAACGGACTGGCTCACGCGTTCTTTCCCGAGAATCTGCGTTCTGCAAAACCCATCTACAAAGGCAAAAACGTCTTCACCATCGAGGGGCTAGGGACGTTCATCGGTGAGATGAGTAAGGTATCGGAGTTCTTCCTTCACCACAATTTCGGTGTTCGGGAGGAGACGAACTTTGATGAACCGCAAGCAACAGGTGGAGGATGAAAGAGCGATCTGCGTTTCGGCTGACTTTTCTACCTGACCGGTGGTCAACCAGCTCGTGGAATGGACTCAGTCTCTGGCGCGATCCTTCCCTCGAATCCTTCTGAGCGTTATGTGGGATATCGCTATCGCCAGCGCCCTCATCCGCTGCCAGGGCCGTCAGGCACATTTCGTAGCGAACCGGTAACGATGTTACCGCAGCGTTTCCTTGCCCGCGGCGAACGTCGGGTATTTGAGTTGGGGAAGTAGCTCCGCACGCATCCGGCGTGTGTCGCAACAATGCGGAACGCGGCCCAGGCGTACGAAATCGCGAGTCAACGGCGCAACCGTACCAAATGTGCCGGCGAATGCCTCGCTGGCGGTAGCCGCTGCCAGAATCACCCACCAAGGCAAACGCCAAGGGCGCGGCAGACCCCAAACTCGCGTGGCTCCGTCCAGAAACTCCTGAATGGTGACCGGCTGCTCATCGCCCAAACCGTAAGTGCCGCGGACAGCTTCGTTCACCACCGCTGCGGCGGCCGCGTCGAGGAAATCGTCGAT
>Ga0209039_10002956_pt1 | contig 13738 bp, 17 predicted proteins | sample BogFormECP12_OM1_FD_188238 | JGI IMG/M metagenome (GOLD analysis project Ga0209039, IMG submission 188238) | Bog forest soil microbial communities from Calvert Island, British Columbia, Canada - ECP12_OM1 (SPAdes) (version 2) | ecosystem: Environmental > Aquatic > Freshwater > Wetlands > Bog ...
AGGTTGCCAAAGAGAATATGGTACTGGAGCAGCCGGAGCAGCTGCCCGTGAGGATCTGATTCGAGCACGGCAAGGGTTGCCGCAGGCAGTAGCCGGAAGGCCTCATCGGTCGGCGCACAGACCGTAAACGGTCCCTTCCCAGCAAGCACCGAATCAAGGCCGGCGGCCCGGACGGCATGTGCCATAAAGGAGAACCTGCTGTCTGTAACCAGTGTCGCGGCAATGGTATTTTGTGATGTCATGTCAGAGTTCCTGTACAAACCCGTACTTCGTTTGTCACGGCCGGTGCATCCCCGGGATCATTCAGCAACCGGATCCCATATCGACCCTCATATCAGTCGCGAGCCGGCTGTACCTCTTCGGGTTCTCATCGAACTGCTTCTTGCAGTAGTTACAGCAGAAATAATATTCAGTATCCCTGTACGTGCTCCTGAACTGGGCAGTATCCTCGTCAACTATCATGAAACAGACCGGATCGGTAGCCATATGTGTTCCTCCTTTCGGTATCACACGATCTTGCTTATCTGCCAGATAAAGATGTGGTATATGTACCGAGGGCGGGGACGGTCTCGATGCCTTATCCCGGCAGCCTTTTCATGAGCCTTGTGCCCATCTCAAATGCCTTTTTACAGTCCTCCGGGAAGACCTCCCTGCGCCTGCGGGCCTTTGCCTCCGGGTCAAATCCTGACGAGACGTATTTTGTGTAATCGTCAAACTGCAGGGTGTCGGTCACCATAAACCAGTCGGAGGGTCCGAAGATCCGTTCCAGCAGCATCGCGGTCAGCCGGAACTGCGATTCGTACGCCATGTCCTTTACCCGGGCTTCGTCTGCGCCCATCGTGTAAATAAACCTGGTGGGCATCTTTTTCGGAAACAGAGAGGATCGCGCCGCATCGTAGACAATGTACGGGAAGACCAGTCGTTCCAAAAATGACCGCATCTCGCCGGTCGCAGTTCCGACATAGATAGGGGAGCCGAGGATGAGGGCGTCGGCGTCTAGGATCCGTTCAAGGACCGGGGTCAGGTCGTCCTGCACAGCGCATTTCCCGTAGCTCTTCCCGCCCACAAGCTTGCAGGAGAAGCAGCTGGTACATCCCTTGTAATCCAGGTCGTACAGGTGCACAAGTTCGGTTTTCGCTCCTTTTGATGCCGCCCCTTCGAGGGCGTGTCCGAGCAGCATTGCCGTATTCCACGTCTTGCGTGGGCTTCCGTTGATTGCGATAACGGTTTTCATGATAATCTCCGGATTGTTTTTGTGCCTGCCACTACCGCCATGTCACCTGTACCGGGTTCCGGCGCGGGATGCCATACGTCTTGTACTGCGGGTAGCCAAACATTAAGGCGTACGCGTAGCTGCGTCCTGCCGGGAATGCGAGTGCCTCCTGCAGGGGTTTGTGTGCTACGGCAGCCATCGAGAGGAATCCCGCCCAGCAGGTCCCGACACCGAACGCCGGCGCCACAATATCGAAATGCGTCAGCGCGATGAGCGCATCGACGGTCACGACCGGGTTGCCCTCCGGGATGTGGGCTATCGCGAGATGGGGCGCCCCGCGGCAGACCGGGTCATACCCGGACTCCCACGCGGCAATGAGCGAGGGAATATACGCGCTCATCGGGTGGCTGCTTCCCTGTAATGTCCTCATCCAGTCGATCGAGAGGCCCGCGAGCCGGCGGACTTCTGCCGGATCGTGCACGATCAGCCACTGGACCGGCTGGCCGTTCCCGCCGGAAGCTGCGTACCGGGCGATATCAAGGATACCGGCTATCGTCTCCCGGGGAACGGGTTCTTTGGTGAAGTGGCGGACAGACCGGCGCCGTTTCAGGTACACCCCGAGATCTTCGGGGGAGATTGTCCCTGCACCGGCCGGAAGGGAAATTTTCTCATCCGGGAGGTAATTTAAGAGGAGCGCCTGCGACGGGCACGAGATCTCGCAGTGCCCGCAACGGATGCACATGCCGGCCCGCGCGTCCTGCACCCGGGGCAGGGAATTCTCATCCGCCGGGTCGACGATCGAGACCGGGCAGACGACTGAGCAGATCCCGCACCGGGTGCAGAGATCCTGGTTGACGAGGATTGTGGCCATACCCATTTCCGTCCGTTCAGTATACTGTTATCTCACAGGATATCGTTTTTTATCGGTATCTATACCTTCATGCTGCAGCACCTATCCCTTATCCCCCGGTCCATCCTACCTTTTTCATGGACCCGGTGATTGTACGTATCCGGCAGGAACTCGAAAGTCTCGCGGATGAGAAGACCCGTACCACATCGCAGCGGTTCTTTAAAGAGGAAATCTCCTGTTACGGGATCAAGACCCCGGTGGTTACGGCCCTTGCAAAAAAGTACTGGAAGGAGATCAAAGGCCGGGAGAAAAAGGAGATCTTTGCCCTCTGCGAAGAGCTGTACCGGTCGGGACAGCTTGAGGAGTCCGTTATCGTCTCAACCTGGGCGTATGCCCTCTCCGGGAGGTACGATCCGGAAGATCTCGCAGTGTTCCGGCGCTGGATCGATACGTTCATCACCAACTGGGCCTCGTGCGACGGGTTCTGCAACCATACGATGGGAGCGTTCATCGAACAATATCCCCAATACACCGCCGAACTGAAACAATGGACGCAGTCGAAGAACCGGTGGATGCGCCGGGCGGCAGCAGTCTCGCTGATCGTCCCGGCCAAGCACGGCACATTCCTTGCCGAAGCGATCGAAATCGCTGATCTCCTCCTGACCGACAGCGACGACATGGTTCAGAAAGGGTATGGCTGGCTCCTCAAGGAGGCCAGCCGGCACCACCAGAGAGAGGTGTTTGAGTACGTTATGCGAAACAGGAGGGTTATGCCCCGGACAGCCCTGCGGTATGCGATCGAGCTGATGCCAGAAGAGCTCAAAGAAGAAGCGATGAAAAGAGCGGAGACACGAATAAAAAAGTAAGCGCCGGGTTATGCCGGTGATACTCTCTCTTCAAAGAGGTATTTCCAGACCATTGCCGCGATGAGCGCCCCGATGATCGGCGCAAGGATGAACACCCAGAGCTGGGCAAGAGCGGTTCCTCCAACCACCAGAGCAGGGCCCAGGCTCCGTGCGGGGTTCACGGATGTCCCGGTGATCGGGATACCAACCATGTGGATCATGGCCAGTGACAGCCCGATGGCAATCCCGGCAAAACCTGCAGGCGCTTTCTTACTGGTTGCACCAAAGACCACCATCAGGAAGATAAAGGTCAGGACAACTTCCGCGATAAAGCCCGATGCGAGGGGGAATCCCCCGGGGGAAGCGACCCCGTACCCGTTCTGGCCAAGGCCGTTCGTGGCAAGGTTATAGCCCGGCAGGCCGGTCATGATAGTAAGAAGAACGAGTGATGCAATGATCGCGCCGATACACTGCGCAATGATATACATCACAGCGTCCTTTGACCCGATCTTCCCGTTCGCGAGCATCCCTATCGTGATTGCCGGGTTAATATGACAGCCGGAGATCTGCCCGATCGCGTAAACCATGACGAGGACAGAGATGCCAAAGGCGAGAGCAATCCCGAGAAACCCGATCTCTTTTCCTGCAACAACAGCACTTCCGGTACCGATGAAAACAAGGACAAATGTTCCGATGAGTTCGGCAAGATATTTTTTATATTCACACATGCACATACCACCCGCTTCCGGTTTTTCCTCCGGTGGAAGGGTTTTCAACTGCAGGATTTATACGCATATCGGCACGGGTAACCATAGCACAAAAGAGAGATGGATAACTGCGAAACGATCCGCAGTCAACGCCAGATTTAACATAAACGCCCACCCAGATTCAGCCATGAAATCCTGTACCGGGAAAGTACTGGCTGTTGCATCCCTCCTCATTCTTCTTCTGGTGATGATGGCGGGCTGCACCAGTGCGCCTGCCACCGGCACGTGCACTGGTTGTAATGGCACGAACCTGGGACTGCTGACACCGCCGGTCCAGGCCGGCCCCGGACAACCGGGGACCCTGAACATGAGTGTTACCGATGCAAACAACCGGTTTGCCGCAGATCTGTACCGCGAGATCGCACAGGGGAGTGTATCCGGCGGTGGCAATATCTTCTTCTCGCCCTTCTCCATCTCCTCTGCCCTCGCTCTCACGTACGAAGGGGCCCGCGGGAAAACCGCCGACGAGATCCAATCGGTCTTTTACTTCCCTGCAAATGACACCGGCCGCAGGGAGGGATTTGCCGGGATAAATGCCGGTATCAACCAGGGGAATACAGGATACACCCTGAGCACGGCAAATGCCCTCTGGGCGGAGAAGACATCTGCCTTCCTTCCCGGGTACACCAGTATCGCGCAGCAGTACTACAGCGCCAACACGACCAACCTCGATTTTGTAGGCGAGCCCGATGCCTCACGCCAGACCATCAACGATTGGGTGGCAGCAAAGACCAACAATAAGATCCTGGATCTTCTGCCTGCCGGCAGTATCAGTTCCATGACCCGGCTCGTGATCACGAACGCGGTTTATTTCAAGGGTACCTGGGAAAAACAGTTCGACGCCAACCAGACAAGAGATGCCCCGTTCACCCGGCCTGACGGCACAACCGTCACCGCAAACATGATGCAGATGACCGGTGAGGACGCGATCTATACCTACGCAGAAACACCTGACCTCCAGATGCTCTCCCTGCCCTATACATCCACCAGCGGATCGGGGCTCTCCATGGTCGTCCTCCTCCCCAAAGGAAACAACCTCTCCGCGGCAGCGCCGTACCTCGACCCGGCCAACCTCTCGGCACTGGAACAGTCCGCTTCATTCCGGCGGGTCATGGTGTATCTCCCGAAATTCAAACTGGAAAGCCAGTATTCCCTGAAAGATATGCTCGGCTCTATGGGGATGCCCACAGCATTCTCCAGCGCGGCAGATTTCTCCGGCATGGACGGGGTGCAGGACCTCTATATCAGCGATGTGTACCACAAGGCGTATATTGAGGTAAACGAAGAAGGGACCGAAGCGGCAGCGGCTACCGGTGTGGTAATGAACATGATGGCCGCGGCACCCGGTTCCGAACAACCGGTACCGGTATTCCGGGCCGATCACCCGTTCCTCTTCCTGATACAGGACAACAATACCGGTGTCATCCTCTTTGCAGGACAGGTCACGGATCCCACGGTGTCCTGAACACACATCTTATTTTTTCGGGCCGGTCGTATCGTCCTTTTCCATAAATGCCACGATCCGCGTCCCTTCATCCTCATACACCAGCACCCTGCCCTTAAGCCCGTTCAGCCTGCACGGCGGGATCAGGTTACCGGTCATAACGTGAACGAGCGATTTTGTCCCCGGTTCCGGTTCTTCGCCGGGCCGTGGTTTCCATGCGAGCACAAAATCGTCGTGGTTTGCCACCGCTGCAGAGAGCACCTCCACCAGTTCCTCCTTCAGTAATACCGGCATTGTGGTGCGGGGATGGCCTCTTTTTGCCATACACGAACATACCGCACTCAGGCCGATAAGGATAGTTCCTCAAAAAAGGGCTACAACGGGCAGACCCGGAGGCACATGCCGCACCGCAGGCCGCCGAGCGTCGAGAACATGTAGTCCCGACAGGCCTGGGGCCGGAAGGTCCCGTCGGGAGAGATCGCACCGACCGGGCAGGCCTTCACGCACCGCTGGCACCCGGCGCACTCGGGCCGGAGGAGGGTCGCCTCTGCCGGGTGATCCGCGGAGAGTGGCGCATCGGTCAGGATCGCCGTCATGCGGATCCGGGGGCCGGTCTCCGGAGTGATGAGCAGCTGGTTGAGGCCGTAGGAACCAAGGCCGGCAAGCCACGCGGCATACTTCAGGGAGATATCCGCCTTGAGGGTTTCCCGGTCAGCGTACCACATTCCGAATTCGGATCCCTCTGTGGGGACAAGGGCTGCAAGATACCCCTGCTTTTCGAGGTCCCGGGCGAGGCGGAATGCGATCACCCGCAGGGTTGCGGTGCCTGCCATCAGGGTATTGGTGTACTCCGGTCTCCCACTGGGGAGGGGCTGGACGCATCCCTTCGGGATCACGACTCCGATGACAATAACCGACCGGATCCCCGGCATGAAGTCCTGCGGTTTGTTCCCGGTATAGTCCGGGTTCAGGAACCCCACAGCATCGGCAATACCGACAAAATCCGCTCCAAGCCGGCGCGCCTGATCTTTGAGGTTTGTGGTATCCTGCGTCATGTTCATATTCGTGAAGTGGTCAGATCCCCATGTTTTTTAAAAACCGTTCGTGGAGCCTGAGATCCCCGCCGAGTTCGGGATGAAAGGCAAGGGCCATGTACCTGCCCTTCCGGGCCGCAACGATACCCTTATCCAGTGTCGCAAGCACTTGCACCCCTGATCCGGCAGAGGTAACAACCGGTGCCCGGATAAAGATGGCATGGAAGGGGCCCCCATCGAGCCCGTCAACCGGGATATCGGCCTCGAACGACTCCTTCTGCCGGCCAAACGCGTTCCGGTCCACGGTCATATCCATGAGCCCAAGGGTATGCACCCTTGGGTCGGCAACATGAGTTGCCATCAGGACCATACCGGCGCAGGTCGCAAAGATCCCACCGGGGAAGGTCCGGATCGGTTCGTAGAGGGCGTTCTTGTCGATCAGCCGGGATATGGTCGTGGACTCCCCCCCGGGGATCGCAAGCGCCGTACAGCCGGTGAGATCCGCAGGATGCCTCACTTCAATAACAGAGGATTCCGCCCCGGTGCCACGAAGGCGAAGCGCCGCGGCAAATGCGTCGATGTGTTCGCTCACATCACCCTGCAACGCAAGCACGCCAATCTTAACGGCCACGGTTCTGCAGCACCTCATCGGGCCTGAGGGTGTGGACATCAAGACCCGGCATCGCGTCCCCAAGTCCCCTGCTGACCCGTGCGATCACCGCGGCGTCTTTATAGTGGTTGACTGCTTCCACGATCGCCTTTGCCATCATCTCGGGATTCGTAGACTTGAAGATCCCTGACCCGACAAAGACACCGTCAGCCCCAAGCTGCATCATCAGGGCAGCATCCGATGGGGTGGCAATACCGCCGGCTGAGAAGTTCACGACCGGAAGGCGACCGCGCTGTGCGCACTCGATGACCAGTTCGGCCGGTGCCTCGATGGACCGGGCATAGCTGATCCGCTCCTGGTCGTCCATCCCCTGCACCTTGCGAATGTCTCCCATGATCGCCCGCATGTGGCGGACTGCTTCGACAACGTTTCCCGTTCCAGCTTCGCCCTTGGTCCGGATCATCGCCGCACCTTCGTTTACCCGGCGCAGCGCCTCGCCGAGGTTTCGCGCCCCGCAGACAAACGGGATCTTGAACTGCTTCTTATCGATATGGTATTCCTCGTCGGCAGGGGTCAGCACTTCGCTCTCATCGATCATATCGACACCGAGCACTTCAAGCACCTGCGCCTCGACAAAATGACCGATCCTGACCTTGCCCATGACCGGGATCGAGACCGATTCAATGATCTCTGTGACTTTCTCGGGATCTGCCATCCGGGCGACACCGCCCTGTTTCCGGATATCGGACGGCACCCGTTCCAGCGACATGACTGCGACGGCCCCGGCTGCCTCGGCAATTTTTGCCTGCTCGGCATTGACGACATCCATGATCACGCCCCCTTTCTGCATGGATGCAAAGCCGCGCTTGAGAAGCTCAGTGCCAAATCTCAGTTCTTCCAGTTTCATATACCAGTACTATGGATCAACCAAGCCAATAAAATAAGTGTGCCGGCAGCAGTTGCCGCAAACGCTACGGTCACCACCCTAACCGCACGAATGATCGCCGGTCCGCCGGCCTCAAGCGACAGCCCGCCGTCCCCTATCGAATACACCCCGGGTTTCTCGAACCGGATGCCGCACCCCCCGGCCATCGCTGCCATGACGATCCCCCCGTTAAAGCCCGGGCGGTTCTTCCCGTCCCTGCGCATCACCCGCCATGTACGGAAGCCATTGCCTTTCGTGAAGAAATAAGCAAGAAGAAAAAATGCCGTAATCCGGGCCGGAATAAAGTTGAGGATATCATCCATCCGTGCGGAGCACCAGCCGAGCCGGGCCCGTTCGTCCCGGTACCCAAGCATCGCATCCATCGTATTTGCCGCACGGAATGCCGCAGCGCCGGCAAGCCCCAGACCGACAGGAGAGAGGAGCGCAAAATAAAAGAGCGGGGATACAATGCTATCGGTGAGGTTCTCGGTTACGGACTCGTACGCGGCCGACCGGATATGCTCGGGATCGAGGCGTGCGGTTTCCCGGGAGACCATCAGCCTGACCTGATCCCGGCCCGCGTCCACGCCACTTTTTAAGGCTGCCACAACACCCAGCGCATGCTCCTCGAGTGAGCGCCACGCAAAACAGGATTTGAGGAGGTATGGAGCCCCGATCAGGTAGACGAGCCAAGGGGCAAAGCTGCCAAACAGGAAGAACGGGAGAGCAAAGAGGCAGACTGTCACGAGCCAGAAGAGAGTACCGCTCGCCCGCTGGAGTCTGGAAGGGTACCGGGCCGGCCGGCCCCACCAGCCGATGAACCGGCCCAGGAGGGCAACCGGATGGTACGGGGAATGAGGATCACCGATCGACCGGTCGACTGCGAGCGCGAGAACGAGGACGGCGCTCGCAAGGATCAGGTCTGTCGGTACCATATGAAGAGTGCACCGGCAATCAGTGCGATGAACGCCGCGAGATTAAAGATCTCGATCCGGGTATAATACCAGGTGCAGTAGAGGACAAGGCCAAGAGCCATCGCCACCATCAGGAGGTGTGGCCGGCCATGGGCTTCAGGCTGGATGGGGAGCTCTTTTGCCAGCACCTGTTCTTCCCGGGAGGGTTTTACGATGACCTCGACCCGCAGGGTAGCCTTCATCGCGCCGTACCCGGCGATAATGTCAATATCGAAGAACCCCGGTGCGCATTCCTTCCTGAGTGGTATACCAAGCACCACTTCGTCAATCACGTACATGTTCTCGTGAAAAAATTCAGTGAACATGCCGGCGTTGGATGTCGTGGCCGTGATATGGATGGGAGCGCCCCGGTTTTTGAACCGGATCTTCAGGGTGCTGCCGCATTCAACCTGCGTATTTTCGCGGGGAAGATCGATAGTGTTGATACCCGACCGGTTAAGATGGATCTCGGTCGTCATCGCTTCTGCCGCAGAAGTATCCGAAATCGTGAGAATTCCGACAGGCAAAAGGGGAGGCATCGTCTTACCGGTTATCGTGTGGCCGGGGGAAGGAGGTTGGGGATCCCCTCGTTGATGGGATAGTCCACCCCGCAGGCTGCACAGTGCAGGTTACCCTCAAGGATCTCCTTTGCGTCCTCTGTATCGACACGGAGCACGAGATCTCCTTTGCAGACCGGGCAGCAGAGAATGTCCATGAGCGAACGTTTCATGCGTATTCTTTCCTGATATCGATAATCTGGGTGAGCTCGGGGCCGGTGGAGATGAGGGTGACAGGGCAGCCGATGTCGTCCTCGGCAGATTTTAAGAAGTCCCTTGCCTTCTTGGTGAGCTTGCTGTACTCGGTCAGCCCGAAACAGGCCTTGTCGACCCGGTCGATACCGGTGATCGCTGCCTGCGTGCAGCCGTTAATCATCGCCGAGTACCGGGCCATATCGCCGTCCCATCCTCCGATACGGCGCTTCCGGTGGGTGACGGTGCCGAACTCCCGGATCCCCATTGCATCCGATTTCTCTGATGTCATCTCGGTGGAGAACGGGCCCTCGCCCACCCGGGTCGGGTAGGCCTTGAACACGACGATGACATCATCGATCTTTGTCGGCCCGACGCCGTTGTCTGCGGCGATCTGGGAGGCGGAAGTGTCCTTACTCGTGACGAATGGGTACGTACCGTAATAGAGGGAGATTCCGAACCCCTGCGTACCTTCCAGAAGAACGGTCCGGCCACCTTTCAGGGCATCGTTGATGGCGAGGGGAACATCCAGCAGGTACTCGGCAAGTTCCGGCACATCCTTTGCCTGTGGGGCGACTCGCATGACACGGTCGGCGTTGGCCGGCCCGCAGCCTGAGCCGGTGCTCCCGATCTTCTTTGAGAGGTGGGCACTTCCCTTGTCCCGGGCAATGTGGTCCTCGGTGATGATGCCGCAGCGCCTGTCTACAAAGACCCGGCCCCTGACACCCAGCGTCTCGACCTCGTGCTTGAGAACGCGGGGGTCAACGAGAACCCCGCTTCCGATACAGAGTTTGGCTTTTTTATAAACAAAACCGGACGGCACCATCCGGACACTGTATTCATGGTCGCCGACCTGCACCGTGTGCCCGGCATTGGGGCCGACACCGCCACGGGAGATGATTACTGGTTCATCCGCAAAAGCGATATGGGCAACAATCTTGCCCTTCCCCTCATCCCCAAAAAAGCCACCTACGATAATTGTACAGCTCATTGGAATATCATGTAGTGTAGGCCGGGTTCGGCAATAAAGTCTGCCCTGACGTATAAAAACAGCGGGAACCGGGATTATGGCCTCCGGGCGAAGAGGTCGGGGCGGCGTCCATGTGGGGAGCGCCGGAGTATTCCTGCCTTGGCCGGTTACAGGCCGTTGATGAACGATTCCATCCTGCCCAGGGCCTCGGTGAGCTCCTTTCGGGAGACCGCATACGCGCAGCGGAGATGATACTCGCCGCCAGCGCCAAACACGCTACCCGGAACCACGGCGACCCGCTGCTCACGGAGCAGCCTTTCTGCGAATTCTGCATCGGAGAGCCCGGTTCCCTTTACCGAGGGGAATGCGTAAAATGCTCCCTCGGGCACATGGCAGGAGAGGCCGATCCGGTTGAGACCGGCAACAAACATGTTGCGCCTGAGCCGGTACTCGTTCACCATGCTGGTCTTCTCGTCTTCAGCCGAGCGGAGTGCCTCAAGCGCCCCGATCTGACCCATCACCGGTGCACAGAGCATGACATACTGGTGGATCTTGAGCGCCGCATCGCAGATCTCCTTTGGCGCACAGAGAAAGCCCACCCGCCAGCCGGTCATGGCATAGGCCTTGGAAAAACCGTTGAGCGTTATCGTCCGCTCCCAGAGTTCCTTCACCGTCGCCGCAGCAACGTGGGGGGATTCGTAGGTGAGCTCCGAGTAAACCTCGTCACTCAGAAGCATCAGGTCCCGGTCGGTCACGATATCGGCGACCGGTTCAAGGTCCTCCTTTTTCATCACGGCACCGCTCGGGTTGTTGGGGAAGTTGATGATGAGGGCCTTTGTCTTTGGCGTGATCTTTGCCTGGAGCGTGTCCGGATTGAGCCTGAAATTATCCTGTTCGGTGCATTCGACCGGTACAGGTATTCCCCCGGCAAGGGCGACGCAGGGCGCATAGGAGACGTAGCTGGGCTCGGCGATCAGTACTTCGTCACCGGGATTGACGATGGCGCGGATCGCGATGTCGAGCCCTTCCGACACCCCGGAGGTGATGATCATCTCATTGTCCGCAGAGTACCGGAGCTGGTAACGGTTCGCAAGGTGTATTGCAAGTGCGTCCCGGAGGGACTGGAGCCCCCGGTTTGATGTGTACGAGGTCGCACCCTGCTCGACCGAATAGATGCCGGCCTCGCAGATGTTCCATGGGGTCCTGAAATCGGGTTCCCCCACACCGAGGGAGATAACATCATGCATCGTGAGGGCAAGATCAAAAAATTTCCGGATCCCTGACGGTGGTATCTGCAGGGCACGTTCCGAGACAAAATTTCGCATCGGCCACCTCAGAACGAATAGGGAAGGCGTTCGGTTTCCTGCTGCTCAAAGAGGGTGTTGCCATTCTCCTTGTAGGACTTCATGACGATATGCGTCGCCGTCTCGCGGATACGGTCCATCGGGGCAACGTGTTCGGAGACAAACCGGGAAACCTCCTGCATGTTCTTTCCGGTCACCATCACCTGGAGATCATAGGTACCGGTGATCAGGCGCAGGGTGCGCACCTGCCTGAAACGGGAGAGCCTTTCTGCGATCCGGTCGTACCCGAAATCCCGTTCGGGACTCACTTTGAGCTCGATGATGGCTGAAACTTCGCCGTTTCCTGCTTTTTCCCAGTTGATGACCGTGGTGTACTTGCGGATGACCCGACTCTCTTCAAGGGAGCGGATCCGTGCTTCCACCTCTGCCGGGATAAGGTTAATCATCGATCCGATTCCCTGTGCAGACAGTCGGCTGTTCTCCTCAAGAATCCGGAGGAGTTCGAGATCCTTGTCATCCATCACACTTCACCTGAACCACGTTTTTAACCATTTGGCTTCCATCTGATTTATATCGAGATCTTTTATACCGTTCAACCGGGGGTCCTTGAGGACGACCTCGCGGATCTTGCCGGTGTTTGCATCAAACCACATCTCCTTCGTGCGCCCGTACCGGCCCCTGCTCACGACACGGGTATTGATAACCCCCAGCATGTTGAGTTCCGATATAAGATCCGTTATCCGGCGGTGGGTGAGTATGTCAAGCTGTATACTCGGTGCGATGTCCTGGTAGACGCGGGAGACATCGCCGCTGGAAAAGATATTCTGGCCCAGCTGTTCGAGCGTCAGCATGGAGAAGAGGATCAGCTTGCTCTGGGTGGGGAGGGTTGCGATACACTCGATCATGCTGTCGGTCTCAATTTTTGCCTGCGCCTGTTTCACGTGGACCTCGGTTACCTGCTTAGACTCATCCCGATCGGCGAGCTCGCCGGAGATCCGGAGCAGGTCCAGAGCGCGTCGTGCATCGCCGTGCTCCTGCGCGGCAAGGGCAGAACACAACGGGATAACCCCTTCGGCAATCGCCCCGTCCAGGAACGCCCCTGTGGCCCGCTGGGTAAGGATATCAACCAGCTGCGGTGCGTTGTAGGGAGGGAAGACAATCTCTTCTTCAGAGAGCGACGAGAGGACGCGGGGATCGAGAAAGTCCTTGAAACTGAGATCGTTGGATATCCCGATGATGCTGACCTTGGAGTTTTTGAGGTCGGAATTGATCCGGGTCAGGTTATAAAGTGTATCGTCACCGCTCTTTTTGACCAGCTTATCGATCTCATCGAGGACAATCACCAGCACGCCCCCGCCAGCATCAAGCTGGTTCTTCAGCTCTGCATACACCTGGTCCGTCGGCCACCCGGTCATTGGTATGTGGATACGGGTCTTGTCGCTTGAGGTATCATCAGCCCCTTCAATGCACTTGGCAATCTGCGCAAGGACCCGGTACTGCGTGTCTATCACTTCGCAGTTGAGATGGACAATCCGGCAGGTGGTTCCCATGGTGCTGCTTGCCTTTTCCAGCTCCGAACCCACATACCGGACACTTGCAGTCTTGCCTGTTCCCGTTTTCCCGTAAATAAGAATATTAGAGGGTGTTTCGTTCCTGAGGGAAGGGGCAAGGATGGATGCGATGGTATCGATCTGCGGCTGGCGGTGGGGAAGGATCTGCGGACGGTAGGAGTGCCGGAGCACTTCCCGGTCACGAAATATCCGGTTGTTGGAAAGGTATTTTATAAATAAACCGGTTGAGGGATCTACTGTTTCTGGCATGATGACTCGTGGAGCTGAGTCTTAGCGGGGAGAGATTAAAAAAGTACGTGGTTTATTCCTCTTTATAAACCCCCTTGCTTCCTGTGGAAATTCTGTTTTAAATGGCAGAAAGGCAGATTAACGACATTTTTAAGGATTTCATACTTTTTATTTTTCTTTTTTATTTGCCATAACCCAAGAGAGGTTTCAGAATGGAATGTCATTTTTTCTCAGATGAACGGCATCCGGGGGACCCCTTTGTTTCGTGTGGAAAC
>Ga0209039_10002957_pt1 | contig 13737 bp, 6 predicted proteins | sample BogFormECP12_OM1_FD_188238 | JGI IMG/M metagenome (GOLD analysis project Ga0209039, IMG submission 188238) | Bog forest soil microbial communities from Calvert Island, British Columbia, Canada - ECP12_OM1 (SPAdes) (version 2) | ecosystem: Environmental > Aquatic > Freshwater > Wetlands > Bog ...
CGGGAGCAACGAGCGATGGCATCTCAAAAATTCGGCGTTTCAAGAATACGGACATTCGGATCGGGCGGCGGCGGGGGCGGCTTCGCGGCCGGCGCGAAAAATCCGATGGTGGATCTCACGGCCTTTCCGATTCTCACCGAGGAAGTCGGTTACCCGCCATCGCCGGTAGCGCGCACGGGCGCGGGCGTGGGCGCGCCGCCATCCGCGGGCGGTCTGGGGCAGACGGCGCTGAAGGCGGTCGCCGACGTCCTGGGTTGGAAGGTGAAAGCCGGCGACACCGGGGGGTTCCGGGGCGCGCTGGCGCAGGCATTCACGCTGACCGAAGTCGAGGGCCATGTGGAGGCCAAGTGGGTGCCCCGCACCTACGCCGTGCAGAGCGACCTTTCGGGCGGGCTCTCGGGCGCGCAGGCCAGCATTTACATGCGGGCCAAGTATACGCTCGATGAGGCCCTGCCGCTACTGGACGGCCTGAAGGCCCTGAACCCGGCGGCCGATCCCGAAGACCTGGAAGCTCTCCGCGCGGTGGTGCGCAGTCAGATGATCGAGCTGGTGGGTGAACTGCCCTTCGCAGGCGGTCCCAGGGTGGCGCGCGTTACGCAGTACTTCAACCTGTTGCTGGGCCAGACGCTCAATCCAAAGACACCGGTGCAGACGAATCCGGATCTGGTGGCCGGAACGCTGGGCAACCTGCGCGACGTTTTCGGCCTGGCGACGCTGGTCTACAGCGGCGGAGTAGGGACGCCGAATAATCTGGTCAATACGCTCGACGACGAACAAGACGCCACCAATTTCCGGGTGTTCTCGGACTATTTGACGTCGCTGGCGCAGAGCTGGATCAGCAACCTGTCGTTCTTCGGCCTGACGACCAAGACGCCGTTCTTCGGCACGCAATTGGTGCTGATCTCGCGGCAGCTTTCGGTGGCGGCGGAGATGGTGGATGAGCTGCGGTTCGCGCTGGATTCCGTGTTCATCGGCCCGGCCGAGCGGCAGACGCTGGAGATCAGATTCAACGTCAAACATCCGAAGACCAACGAGTATGAGCAGCCGCTGTTCCTGGAAGACCTGCTGTTGTGGATTCAGACCCTGGTGACGGACGAAGCTCCCGCGACCATTCAGAGCGGCGGCAAGTTCGGCGTGTATCAGGTGCTGCAGGTGGTCGAGCAGCTCCAGCGGCTGATAGCCGGGTCGGTCAATCCGCTGAACGCGGCGCAGATTCCGCCGGCGTACTTCTCGCCGCGGGTGACGATAGCCCTGAAGACGCTGGCGGACCAGCTTGCTGATCTGACGTCGATCGTGACGCCGGTGGCGACGTCGCAGTTGCCAATCAACCCGGTTTAGCGGCGTGGAGAGTCCTGGAATAGGAGACGCACGAAATGGCGACCCAAAAAGAATATCAAGGCCTATATGATCGGATAGCGGCTCTGCGCGAAACGGTGACCGGCCGGCTGGCGTCCGACCTGATCTCCAATCCGCAGCTCGCGGACGCGTTGACCAAGCAGATCGACGACCTGCTCCAAGGAGTGGTGGATTCGGATTCGACCGCGCCGCCGCCCCCCGATAAGGGCTTGGCGGCCCTGGCGGGCATCGGCCCGGACGCTTCCAAAGATTTCGGGCAGACGCGCATTCCGCAGGGCGTCGAGGCTTACGACGAGACCATCACCTCCGAGCGGATTGTCGCCGTGGGCGATCTGTACTACCTCTTCCAGCACGAAAAGATCGGCGTGTTCCGGGTGGTGCAGAAGCTGCAAGAGCTGTTCCGCGCGGGCACGGTGCGGCTGTCGGGCGGCGCGGGCGCCTTCGCCCTGTACCAGTTCGACCGGCGCGAAGTGCTGCGCTACACCATGCGCGACCGCATCGCGGCCTACCGGAGGCTGTTCGGATACGGGTCGGGCGCGGGCCCCGTCGGGTCGCGTCCCAACACCGAGTTCCACAAACTGTTCGCGCACTTCGTCCACCAGGTTACGCTGTTCTGGCGCGACAAGCGGATTTCGGACGTGATCCGCGAGCGCGCCTACGACCCGAGCTTCGGCTCCATCGCCATCGTGCGCCGCGCCGGCCTGGACCTGCGCAACAACCTGAAGTGGCTGTCCTTCGGCCATCTCAACGTAATGCGCGTGGAGGTGATGCAGCTTCTCGAAGAGGCCTTCAAGATCCTGGACGCCGACGACGTGAAGCGGCTCTTCGGCGCCGACAACGCCTGGGACGTGGTGGAAGAAGTCCTGATCCGCTACTACAACGAGCGCCTGGTGACTTCGCCGCGGCAGCGCATGGGCGTGACCGGCCGCGAAGTGCTGCGCTGGCTGGCGCAGCCGCACATTCTGCAAACCACGCGGGCGCAGTTCGAGACGCTGCTGCTGGAGATCGCCGAGCAGGCCGAAGAGTGGCTGACCAGCGCGCAGGCCATGGATCTGGCGGGCCGTCCCTCCAGCGCGCGCGTGCTGCCCTGGTCGCAAACCAACCCCGTGCCGCAAAGCGCCGGCAAATCGCCCGCCGGAGTGGCGGCGCGGCGCGCGCCGGCGCGATCGCCGCGCATGTCGGAAATGGAGTTGTAGTTTTGTGCCACTGCCAGTCCAGTTTCTCGCGAGCCGGGACCGCTTTATGTGGGGCAGGTTGTCAACCTGCGGCGGGTTGTTAACCCGCCCTCGGACGGGTGTGCGCGGCTGACTCACGCACGAAATGCACTGGGCCGCGGATGAACGCAGATAAACGCCGATGAACGCCGATGAGCAGACTCCCATCGGCGTTCATCGGCGGCCCAGTATTGGTTTTCCCCCAACTCCATGATCGTCGATTGCCATTGTCACGCCGGCCCGGGCGACCTGCTCACGGCGCCGTGGAATACCATGGCGGCCATCGAACCGTACCTTCGCCGGGCCAAGGCCGCGGGCATCGACCGCACCATCGTGTTTGCGGCGTTCAACACCGATTATGCCAAGGCCAACGCCGGCGTGGCGAAAATCGTGGCGCGCTATCCGCGGAGGCTGATCGGGTTCGCCATGGTGCATGCGCGCCGCGACGCCGGCCGCATCCGCGAGATGATCCAGCGGGCCGTGGAGCAATACCGCTTTCGCGGCATCAAGGTCCACGGGCACGAATCCATGCCCACGCGCGAAGTGTGCGAGGCCGCGCGCGCCTTCCGCATCCCCATCCTGGTCGACGTATCCGGCCAGGCGCACGTGGTGGACATGCTGGCGCCGCAGTATCCCGGCGTCAACTTCATTATTCCGCACATGGGCAGCTTTGCCGACGACTTCCGCGCGCAACAGCAGGTGGTGGATCAACTGGTGCGCTATCCCAATGTGTACGCCGACACGGCCGGCGTGCGGCGCTTCGACTACATTGTGCAGGCGGTGAAGCGCGCCGGGCCGCGCAAGGTGCTGTTCGGGTCGGACGGCCCGTGGCTGCACCCCGGCCTGGAGCTGCACAAGATCCGCCTGCTGGGCCTGGCGCCCGAGGCGCAGGCCGCGGTGATGGGCGGAAATGTGCTGCGGCTGATCGCCAGAGGCGCTGGGGAGCGCCACGGGGAGCAGTTGCGCGCTCTTGGATCGGGTTAAGCCAGCCGCCCGCGGGAGACCTTCCCGCCCGCCGGACGCACGTGGCGGATGCCTGCGCTGCCTTCCCCTGAATATCTCCGCCGGAACCCCGCACCCCGGCAAAGACGGCAAAGCGGTCCGGATGGTTGACGAGCCGCGATACAATTGATAACGTTCGAAAAGTCAAACCGGCGATTGCCGGAGGTTTTGTAAGCGATGCGATCACTGGCGGGGGAGCGGCCCGCCGCATGGGGCCGAAACAGGCGGAATCTTATGGCTGGCGGTAAGACGTCCTCATGCGTTCGGATATGGATAATGCCGCTCGCGTGCCTGTGCCTGGCGCAGGCCGGGCTTACGGGCGCATCGCGCGACGGCGCTGGCGGCGCGGACCAAGGGCTGCGCCAGGCCTTCGAGCGCGCCAGGTACTCGCTGAGAGATGCCGGCCATGGGACATGGCAAGGCGTAAACGCGGCGCAGCGGTTGACTCTGGAGTTCAACCCCCGGGAAACCCGGCTAACTCATCCGGACGGTAGCGTGACCTTTCATTTGACCGGATTCGGTTACGGCGACCGTCTCCACCAGCCCGCGCCCGCCAGAGTAACCGGCTCGGGCAACCGCGTGGAGTTCCTGCGGGGAGATCTTGCCGAATGGTACGTGAACGGGCCGCAGGGTCTGGAGCAGGGCTTCACGCTGGTGCAACGCCCCGCAACGGACCAGGATGGCGAGCCGTTGGTGATCGCCCTCGGCGTGAGCGGAGGATTGCTGCCGGCCCAAAAGACCGGCGGTGGCCCGGTGCTGTTCGCGTCGGACCATGGCGTGGTGTTGCGGTACGCCGGCTTGAAAGCCGTGGACGCGCGCGGCCGCGTTCTTCCGTCGCGCCTGGCGGTGCGGGACCGCGAGATCCGTCTGCTCGTGGAGGACCGCGACGCCCGGTATCCGCTGGTTGTCGACCCGGCCTGGACGCAGCAACAGGAGCTGACCGCTTCCGATGGCCAGGCGGGCGACCGGTTCGGCTACTCCGTGGCGGTGAACGCAAACACGGCGGTGGTCGGGGCCTATTGCAAGGGCGGATGCCACGGGGCCGCGTACGTGTTCGTGCAGAGCGGAGGGGTGTGGACCCAGCAGCAGGAGTTGACCGCTTCCGATGGCCAGGCGGGCGACTACTTCGGCTCCTCCGTGTCGGTGGACGGGGACACCGCGGTGATCGGCGCCCCAACCAGGACCACCTGTCCGGCAACCGGCCGCTACCAGGGGGCGGCGTACGTGTTTGTGCGCAGCGGCGGAGCGTGGACCCAGCAGCAGGAACTCACGTCCTCCGATTGCGCGGCTGGCCAGGACTTCGGCGCCACCGTGTCGGTTAGCGGGGACACCGCGGTGATTGGGGCTTCTGGCAGCACCGTTAATCTGAATTCCAACCAGGGCGCGGCCTACGTGTTTGTGCGCAGCGGTGCGGCATGGAGCCGGCAGCAGAAGCTGACTGCCGGCAACGGCGCCGCCGGCCACTTCTTCGGTTCGTCCGTGGCGCTAAGCGGAAACACGGCGGTGATCGGGGCCGATGGAGTGAGCAACTTCCAGGGCGCCGCGTACGAATTTGCGCGCACCGGCGGCGCCTGGAGCCAGCTGCAGGAACTGACTGTTTCCGATGGCGCCGCGGGCGACTACTTCGGCATCTCCGCGGCGCTAAGCGGCAACACGGCAGCGATCGGGGCCTACGGCAGGAACTCTTACCAGGGGGCCGCGTACGTGTTCACGGCCGGCGCCGCCGGGGCCTGGACCCAGCAGGCAGGGTTGACGGCTTCCGATGGCGTCGCGCGTGACTGTTTCGGCATCTCCGTTGCGGTGAGCGGGACCACGGCGGTGATCGGGGCTCATGGCAGAAAATCCGGCCAGGGGGCCGCGTATCTGTTTGCGGGCGGCGCCACCGGGGCATGGAGCCTGCAGCAGGAACTGACTGCTTCCGACCCCGTTCCGGGCGCCGCATTCGGCCTCTCCGTGTCGGCCAGTGGCCTATCCGTTCTGGCCGGCGCCTCCAATGCGTTCGGCCCCGGTGAGTCCGAGTACCGGGGAACCGCGTACGCGTTCGCCAGCAGCCCATTGGCGGCCCAGACGATCGCCTTCGGGCCGCTGGCGAACCAGGCGTTCGGCGCGGCGCCATTCACTGTCAGCGCCTCGGCGTCCTCCGGCCTGCCGGTAAGCCTCAATTCGCAGACAACTTTCATCTGTACCGTCTCCGGTTCGCAGGTGACCCTGGTTGGTGCGGGCTGGTGCATCATCCAGGCCGCCCAGGCGGGCAACGCCAACTACGCTCCTGCTACGCCGGTCTCTCAGATCTTCCAGGTCACGCCAGGAAGCCAGAGTATTGCATTCGCAGCGCTGGCGGATCAGACCCTCGACGCCGCGCCGTTCACCCTCCACGCCGCGGCTTCCTCCGGCCTGCCGGTGAGCTTCAGTTCGCAGACAACCGCGGTCTGTACTGTCTCCGGTTCACAGGTGACGCTGGTTGCCGCGGGCACGTGCACCATCCGGGCGGCGCAGGCGGGCAACGCCAACTACGCCGCCGCCGCGCCGGTCAACCAGAGCTTCACCGTCAAGCCGCCGGCGCCGCTGCCTACGGTCACTCTGGTGGCCGGCGCGGGGGCGTTCGGCGGTTTTTCGGCCGTCGCGCAGGGGTCCTGGGTCGAGATCTACGGCTCGAACCTGGCAATGACCACGCGCTCCTGGAACGACGCGGATTTCAGCGGCAATAGCGCGCCCACTTTGCTCGACGGCGTGCAGGTGACCATCGGAGGCCAGGCGGCCTTCATCGGCTACCTTTCGCCGGGCCAGGTGAATGCGCAGGTGCCCTCGGGCGTCGGCTCGGGCTCCCAGCCGCTGACCCTCAGCATCGGAGGCCTCCTCAGCGCGCCGGTGAACCTCACGGTGAACGCGACTCAGCCCGGCCTGCTCGCTCCAGCTTCGTTCAAAATCGGCGGCATCCAGTACGTCGTGGCGCAGTTGCCCGACGGGACCTACGTGCTTCCGGCGGGTTCCATCGCAGGTGTCAATTCACGGCCGGCGCAGCCCGGCGAGACCATCGTGGTCTACGGCATCGGTTTCGGGCCCGTCGTCCCGGGCATACCAGCGGGCCAGGTCGCGGCCGGGTTCAATCGACTCACGGCGCCGTTGCAGTTTCTGTTCGGACAGACTCCGGCGGCGGGGCTGACGTACGCCGGACTGGCGCCCAATTCGGTCGGGTTGTATCAGTTCAACATAGTGGTGCCGCCAGTGCCGGACGGCGATCTCGTGCCGTTGACATTCAGCCTGGGCGGCGTGTCCGGCACGCAGACGCTCTATACGGCCGTTCATCGATAGGTCGATTTGGGCGGAATCCGGCGGCTCTACGCCCCGTTCAGCAGCTCCAGAAACGCCCGCGCCGCGCCCGTGAGCGGCTTGCGCTTGCGATGCACCACGCCCACGGGACGCACCAGGCCGGGGGCCTTGAGGCGCACGGCCACCAGGCGGGATTGCGCAATCTCGGTCTGCATGGTGCGCGCCGGCAGAATGGCGATGCCGTTGCCCAGCGCCACCGCTTCTTTGATGGTCTGAATGTTGTCGAAATGCATCACCACGCGGACCTCCACGCTGTGCGCGCGGAAGAAACGGTCCAGCTCGCGGCGGATGCTGAGGTCTTCGTCGAAGGCGATGAAGTCGTGGCCGGCCAGTTCCCACGGCTCCACTTCGGCGCGCGCCGCGAAGCGGTGAGACGGTGGCACGGCGAGCTGCATTTCCTCTTCGCGCCAGGGGATGGCGGCGATCTCGCGGCTGGATTCGGGGTAGCTGACCAGGCCGAGATCGGCGGCATCCGTGCGCACCGACTCGTAGACGCGGTCGGGGCGCATGTACTCGACGCGCAAACGGGCGTGCGGGTTGGCGGCGGCGAAGCGTTCCTGCAGGCGGTTCATCTCGGTCAGGCCGATGGAGTAAATGGACGCCACGCGCAACGTACCGCCGCGTTCCAGGGCGCCGATGGAGCGCTCCATCCGCTCTTCCAGCCGCACCACGTCGCGCGCGAACGCAGCGTAGATCCGGCCGGCTTCGGTGAGTTCCAGCGGGCGCTTGCTGCGGTCGAAGAGCACCGTGCGCAGGCGCCGTTCCACCTCCTTAACATGCTGGGTGGCGGCGGACTGGCTGACGCCGAACGCTTCGGCGCCCTTGCTCATGCTTCTCGCAGCGGCTATCTCCTTGAAAAGCCTGGGGTCCCAGAACCACACGAAGACATCGTAGCATAAGTTTGTCTAATAAAGCAATGATCCAAGTTTTCTATTGCTAATACTGATGGAACTTGGTACACTTGAAAATGTCTCGGCGCACCTGCCACGAAATTCGCGACCGCTATCGGACTACCGTCTCGGCGGCGGCCCAGTTCCCCGAAGAACACCTATGCGCAAACCTACTGTGAGCACCCCTCTACCCAAGGCTCAGGGTCTGTACGACCCGCGCAACGAGCACGACGCTTGCGGCATCGGGTTCGTGGCCAGTGTGAGAGGCCAGAAGTCGCACGACATCATCGTCAAGGGAATCGAGGTTCTGATCAACCTGACGCATCGCGGGGCGTGCGGTTGCGATCCCAAAACCGGCGACGGCGCGGGCGTGCTGATTCAGATCCCCCACAAGTTCTTCGCGCGCGAATGCGGCAGGCTGGGGTTCACGCTGCCGCCGGCGGGCGAGTACGGCGTGGGCATGGTGTTCCTGCCCGTGGAACCGCACGCGCGGCTGCAGTGCGAGGGCATCGTGGAGCGGATCGTGCGCGAGGAGGGGCTGACAGTGCTGGGCTGGCGGGACACGCCCATCGACGGCGGCGCCATCGGACGGGTGGCGCGCGTGTCGCAGCCCTACATCGAGCAGATCTTCGTGGGCCGCGCCAAGGGCATGAACGAAGCGCAACTGGAGCGCAAGCTGTACCTGGTGCGCAAGCGGGCGGAGGTGGAAATCGGCGCTTCGAACGTGATCGAGAAGGAGTTCTTCTACGTGCCCTCGTTTTCGGCGCGCACCATCGTATATAAAGGACTGCTGCTGGCGCCGCAAATAGCCCACTTCTATCCCGAATTGAGCGATCCCGAGGTGGCGAGCGCGCTGTGCCTGGTGCACCAGCGGTTCTCGACGAACACGTTCCCCACCTGGCAACTGGCGCACCCGTTTCGCTACGTGGCGCACAACGGCGAAATCAACACCCTGCGCGGAAACGTGAACTGGATGCAGGCGCGGCAATCCGTGCTTCGCTCGCCGCACTTCGGCGACGACATGAAGAAGCTGTTCCCCATCATTCAGCCGGGCGGCAGCGATTCGGCGGCGTTCGACAACGCGCTGGAGTTGCTGGTGATGTCGGGGCGGGGAATCGCCCACGCCATGGCGATGCTGATTCCCGAAGCGTGGTCGCGCAACGAGCACATGGACCCGCAGAAGCGGGCGTTTTACGAGTACCACGCGTCGCTGATGGAGCCATGGGACGGTCCGGCGGCGATGGCGTTCACCGACGGCCGTTCGATCGGGGCCACGCTCGACCGCAACGGTCTGCGTCCGGCCCGGTACCTGGTGACCAACGACGACCTGATCGTGATGGCTTCGGAGACCGGGGTGCTGCCGGTCGCCCCGGAGAACGTGAAATTCAAGGGGCGGCTGCAACCCGGCAAAATGCTGCTGGTGGACACGGTGGAAGGGCGCATCGTCTCGGACAAGGAGTTGAAGCGCAGCCTCTACAGCCGCAATCCCTACCAGCTTTGGTTGAAGGAGAACCAGATCACGCTCGACAGCCTGGCCGAACCGCCGCGCCAGCACGGAACCGACCATGCCACCCTGCTGCGGCGCCAGCGCGCCTTCGGATACACCGACGAGGACCTCCGCATGGTGCTCGCGCCCATGGCGGCGCAGGGCCAGGAACCGGTGGGTTCCATGGGCGCGGATACGCCGCTCGCGTGCCTGTCGGACAGGCCGCAGCCGCTGTTCAATTACTTCAAGCAACTCTTCGCGCAGGTGACCAATCCGCCCATCGATCCGATTCGCGAGGAAATGGTGATGTCCCTCACCAGCTATATCGGCACCGAGCGCAACATCCTGGAAGAGACCGCGCTGCACTGCCACACGCTCAAGCTGCCGCAGCCGATTCTGCGGAACCGCGACCTGGAGAAGCTGCGGCGCGTGTCGCAGGGCGATTTTCTGGCGACCACCCTGCCCACGCTGTTTGCCGTCGAGGAAGGCGCCAAAGGGCTGGAGCGGGCGCTCACGCAACTCTCGCGGCGCGCCTCGCTGGCCATTCAATCCGGCTACACCCTGCTGATTCTGTCCGACCGCGGTGTGGACGAGGACTACGCGCCCATTCCCAGCCTGCTGGCGCTGGCGGCGGTGCACAACCACCTGGTGCGCGAGGAGACGCGCACGCAGGTGGCCTTGATCATCGAGTCGGGCGAGCCGCGCGAGGTGATGGATTTCGCGTTGCTGATCGGCTACGGCGCCAGCGCCGTGAACCCGTACCTGGCGCTCGAAACCATCGAGACCCTGGGTGACACTGGCGTGCCGCCGGAAAAGGCGCTCGACAACTACGTCAAATCCATCGACAAGGGACTGCTGAAGACGTTTTCGAAGATGGGGATTTCGACGCTGCAAAGCTACCGCGGCGCGCAGGTGTTCGAAGCCATCGGGCTGGACAAACTCCTGGTGGAAAAGTACTTCACGGGGACGTCCTCGCGCATCGGCGGGGTGGGTCTGGAAGTGCTGGCCGAGGAAGCCATCCTCAAACACCGGCACGCCTTCGAGCCGCTGACGGATTCGGACACGGAGCTGGCGGTGGGCGGCAACTACCACTGGCGGGTGCGTGGCGAGTACCACCTGGTCAATCCGCAGACCATCTCCAAACTGCAGCACGCCGTGCGGCAGGACAGCTTCCAGACCTTCCAGGAATACACCGGCCTGCTGGACAGGCAGAGCAAGCAGTTCGCCACGCTGCGCGGGATGCTGGAGTTGAAAAAATCCGCCACGCCGGCGCCCCTCGAGGAAGTGGAGCCGGCCTCCGAGATCGTGAAGCGCTTCGCCACCGGGGCCATGTCATTCGGCTCGATTTCCAAGGAAGCCCATGAAACCCTGGCGGCGGCCATGAACCGCATCGGCGGCAAGTCGAACACCGGCGAGGGCGGGGAAGACGAGGCCCGCTTCGGGGGGGAACTGCGCAGCGCCGTGAAGCAGGTGGCGTCGGGCCGCTTCGGGGTGACGGCCAACTACCTGGTGAACGCCGACGAACTGCAGATCAAGATGGCGCAGGGCGCGAAACCGGGCGAAGGCGGGCAGTTGCCGGGGCACAAGGTGGACGCCATCATCGCCCGCGTGCGCCACTCGGTGGCCGGAGTGGGGCTGATTTCGCCCCCGCCGCACCACGATATCTATTCCATCGAAGACCTGGCGCAGCTCATCTACGATCTGAAGAACGTGAACCCGCGGGCGCGGATCTCGGTGAAACTGGTGGCGGAAGTGGGCGTGGGCACGGTGGCCGCGGGTGTGGCCAAGGCGCACGCCGACCTGGTGCTGATCTCCGGCGATTCGGGCGGCACGGGAGCCTCGCCGCTGAGCTCCATCAAGCACGCCGGCGCCCCATGGGAGCTGGGACTGGCGGAGACGCACCAGGTGCTGGTGATGAACGACCTGCGCGGGCGCATCCGCGTGCAGACCGACGGCAAGCTGCAAACCGGGCGCGACGTGGCCATCGCCGCGCTGCTGGGCGCCGAAGAGTTCGGATTCTCGACCGCGCCGCTGGTGGCCTTGGGCTGCATCATGATGCGCAAGTGCCATCTGAATACCTGCCCGGTGGGCATCGCCACGCAGAATCCGGTGCTGCGCGCCAAATTCCAGGGCGCCCCGGAGCACGTCATCCGGTTCTTCTTCTTCATCGCCGAGCAGGTGCGCCAGCACATGGCGTCGATGGGGTTCCGCACCTTCGACGAAATGGTGGGACGCAGCGACATGCTGGAAACCCGCAACGCCCAGGAACATTGGAAGGCCAAGGGCATCGACCTGTCGTCGATTCTGTACCGGCCGGAAGCGCCCAGCCGGGTGGCGCGGCGCTGCGTGGAGGCGCAGAACCACGGGCTCGAACAGGCGCTGGACTATCGGCTGATCGAGCGCGCGCGGGAGGCGCTCGAACACCAGACGCCGGTTGAGGCGGAGCTGCCGATTCGCAACGTCCACCGCACGGTGGGCGCCATGCTGTCGGGCGAAATCGCGCGGCGGTACGGTTCGGCGGGTCTGCCGGACGGCACCATCCGGTTCAAGTTCACGGGGTCGGCGGGACAGAGCTTCGGAGCGTTTCTGGCCAAGGGCCTGACGCTCGAACTCGAGGGCGACGCCAACGATTACGTGGGCAAGGGGCTCTCCGGCGGCAAGCTGATCGTGTATCCGCCGCGGGGATCCATGTTCCAGCCCGAGGAGAACATTCTGATCGGCAACGTGGTGCTGTACGGCGCCACCAGCGGCGAGGCGTACTTCAACGGCATGGCCGGCGAACGCTTCGCGGTGCGCAATTCCGGCGCCACGGCGGTGGTGGAAGGCTTGGGCGACCACGGCTGCGAGTACATGACCAATGGCCTGGTGGTGGTGCTGGGCAAGTGCGGACGCAATTTCGCCGCGGGGATGAGCGGGGGTCTCGCCTACGTGTTGGACGAGAAGGGCGATTTCGCCGCGCGGCGCTGCAACACGGCGTCGGTGGACATCGAGCCGGTCGAGGCCGAAGATGCCGCCACCCTGCGCGCCTTGATTTCCAGGCACGCGGAGTCCACCGGAAGCCCGCGCGCCAGGTGGATACTGGAGAACTGGGAGCAGATGCAGGCGAAATTCCTGAAGATCTTCCCACACGAGTACCGGCGCATCCTGGGGCAGGTGAAGGACCAGCCCCAGGCGGTGGGGGTGCGGTAAATGGGCAAGACCACGGGTTTCCTGGAATTCGAGCGCGAGGTGCCGGGGCGGCGTCCGCCCTCCGAGCGTATCCGGGACTGGTTCGAGATCTACCAGCCGCTTCCCGAAGAGAACCTGCGCCGGCAGGGGGCGCGCTGCATGGATTGCGGCGTGCCCTTCTGCCATTCCGGCTGTCCGCTGAACAACCTGATACCGGACTGGAACGACCTGGTGTACCGCGGCAAGTGGCGCGAAGCCGCGCGGCAGTTGCACTCCACCAATAACTTCCCCGAGTTCACCGGACGAATTTGTCCGGCGCCGTGCGAGGCGTCCTGCGTGCTGGGAATCATCGAACCGGCGGTGACCATCAAGCAGATCGAGAAGACCATCGCCGACCGCGGATTCGCCGACGGCGCCATCGGGCCGGAGCCGGCCGCGGCACAAAGCGGCAAGCGCGTGGCCGTGATCGGGAGCGGGCCGGCGGGACTGGCCGCGGCGCAGCAACTGGCGCGCGCCGGGCACAGCGTTACGGTGTTCGAGAAGAACGATCGCATCGGCGGGCTGCTGCGCTACGGCATTCCGAATTTCAAGATGGAGAAGCACCTCATCGACCGGCGCCTGGAGCAGATGCGCGCCGAGGGCGTGAAGTTCCAGGTCAACGCGCACGTGGGCGCTGGTGTCCCGGTGGAGGACCTGCGCAAGCAATTCGACGCCATCCTGCTGGCCGGCGGCGCCGAGCAGCCGCGCGACCTGCCGGTTCCGGGGCGCGAGTTGAAGGGCATTCACTTCGCCATGGAGTTTCTGCCGCAGCAGAACCGGCGCAACGAGGGCGACACGGTGCCCGAGGACCAGTCGATCCTGGCAACCGGCAAGCGCGTGGTGATCATCGGCGGCGGCGATACCGGCGCGGATTGCCTGGGCGCCAGCCATCGCCAGGGAGCGCTCACGGTGACGCAGTTCGAGTTGTTGCCGAAGCCTCCCGACGAGCGCTCGCCACTAACGCCCTGGCCGCTGTGGCCGCTGCAATTGCGCGTGGAGAGTTCGCACGAAGAAGGCGGCGTGCGCGATTGGAGCGTGATGACCGAGCGCTTCACCGGCGACGCCCAGGGCCGCGTGACCCGGTTGCACGCCGTGCGCGTGGGCCCGGCGCCGAAGTTCGAGCGGATCGCCGGCACGGAATTCACGCTGGACGCCGATCTGGTGCTGCTGGCGATGGGGTTCACGGGACCGGTGAAGAGCGGCTTGCTCGAGCAGTTGGGCGTGGCGCTGGACGGCCGCGGCAATGTGCAGG
>Ga0209039_10002958_pt1 | contig 13732 bp, 10 predicted proteins | sample BogFormECP12_OM1_FD_188238 | JGI IMG/M metagenome (GOLD analysis project Ga0209039, IMG submission 188238) | Bog forest soil microbial communities from Calvert Island, British Columbia, Canada - ECP12_OM1 (SPAdes) (version 2) | ecosystem: Environmental > Aquatic > Freshwater > Wetlands > Bog ...
GTCCAAGCCGAGCGCAGCTCGGCAGTTGCGGCAACTCGGGGTACCATAGCCCGCACTGGAAGCCATGTTTGCTCCCCTGGGACGGCGTCGTTTATACTCATAAAGTTGAGCGGGAGTAACTCAGTGGTAGAGTGCGACCTTGCCAAGGTCGAAGTCGCGGGTTCAAATCCCGTCTCCCGCTCCAGTTTCTGGAAGCCCTGCCCCGGCGAGGGCTTTTCGTTTTAGCGTCGTTTTAGTGAACTATCCGGCGCGGTAGCCAAGTGGTAAGGCCGAGGTCTGCAAAACCTCTATCGTGAGTTCGATTCTCACCCGCGCCTCCAATTTCATCCCGCAGAAAAATAAAAACGGTGGAGCGCCGGGCGTCCTCGCCCGGCTGGACGGGCGAGGACGCCCGTCCCTCCACCGTACGACTTGTCACGCCTTCACGGTACTAAATCCGCGCGCACACCGCCTTGGTCTGCGTATAGAGTGCAAGAACGTCTTTGCCCATCTCGCGTCCCCAGCCGGACTGCTTGTAGCCGCCAAAGGGCAGCGCCGCGTCGAAGATGTTGTAGCAGTTGATCCAGACGGTTCCGGCGCGCAGAGCAGACGCCAGCCGATGCGCCTTTGAAATGTCCTTCGTCCAGATGCCCGCCGCCAGCCCGTACACCGTGCTGTTGGCGCGCGGCATGAGTTCTTCCGGATCGTCGAACGGAATCGCCGTCACCACTGGCCCGAAAATTTCTTCCTGCACCACCCGCATGTTGTCTTTCGTATTCACCAGCACGGTGGGCTCGACAAAGTATCCCTTGTCGCCCAGCTTCTTTCCGCCCGTCAGCGCGGTCGCGCCTTCCGACAAGCCAATCTCCAGGTAGTTGCACACCCGCTGCAACTGCTCTTCGGAAACCAGCGGCCCCATCGACGTTTTCGGCTCCAGACCCGATCCCACATTGATCTTCTTCGCCTGCGCCGCCACGCCTTCCACCACGCGGTCAAACACCGGCCGTTCCACGAACAGACGCGAACCGGCGCAGCAGCATTGTCCGTGATTGAAGAAAATGGCGCTCGCGGAACCGGCGATCGCCACCTCCAGATCCGCATCCTGGAACACAACGTTCGGCGACTTGCCGCCGAGTTCGAGCGAAACTTTCTTCAGGTTTCCAGTGGCCGCGTGGACAATCAGCTTGCCCACTTCCGTCGATCCGGTAAACGCAACTTTATCGACCAGATCGTGCGCCGCCAGAGCCGCGCCCGCCGTCTCGCCATATCCCGGGACGATGTTGACCACACCATCCGGGAATCCGGCTTCCATAATCAGCTCGCCCAGACGCAGCGCGGAGAGCGGCGTCTGCTCGGCCGGCTTCAACACCACCGTGCATCCCGAAGCCAGCGCCGGCCCGAGCTTCCACGCCGCCATCAGCAGCGGGAAATTCCACGGGATAATCTGGCCCACCACCCCGACCGGCTCGCGGAGCGTGTAGGCGTGGTAGTTTACGCCGGGCGTATACAGCACCGAGAGCGGAATGGTTGTGCCTTCGAGCTTCGTCGCCCATCCCGCCATGTAGCGGAACATATCGACGGCGAGCGGGACATCGGCGGCGCGCGCCACGGTGAGCGGCTTGCCGTTATCAAGTGTTTCTAACGTCGCGAATTCTTCGAGGTGCTGTTCCAGCAGGTCGGCCAGCTTCCATACCAGCTTGCCGCGCTCGGAGGCAGTCAGGCGCGACCAGGGACCGCTGTCAAACGCCTTGCGCGCGGCTTTCACGGCGGCGTCGATATCCTGCCGATCGCCTTCCGCGACCTGCGCCAGAACTTCGCCGGTGGCCGGGTTGTAGGTCGGGAAAGTCTTGCCTGAGGCGGCATTCACCCACTTGCCGTCAATCAGCATTTTGCGCGGCTGGCCGATGAATTCGCCGACCCGCGAATCAATCTGGATCGGAAAAACTGCAATTCCCATATATCCTCCTTTGAACGAGATTGAGTGAGAGAGGCCCGCGGTGAAACGAACCTGAAAAATACTAGTCCCGCGGGACGGGGAAGGCAACTGCAAGGAGGAAATCAATCACTTCCAGCGAGTTCGGGCATCGCTGCGTCAGCGCAGACAATGTGAGATTCGTATCAGGTCATCGCTTTAGCGATGACGTTATTGCACGCATAAGCAAAGCGCCTTCAGGCGCTGGGGTTGCATGTCGATTCCCATTCGCAATGCGTAATGAGCCGCCACATTCAGAGTTTGAGCTGGACCCGCCAACGCAGCGGCTTCACAGGCTGCGGATCGGCATAGGGGGAGTGGTCGCCCGCTCTCCCCGCACCCTAGGCCTCGTCATCCGGTTCTTGTTCATCGGCTCGCGCCTTTGTTCCACGCTTCTTTCAGACCCTGCCTCACGACGGCGCCCTTGCGCTTCTCTAGCTCTTCCCCTCCACCAGGTTGAGCAGGGGACTTGCACCCCCAAGCTGTCGAACATGTTCGGCACACAAAAAACCCTGCCACCCAGGAGATGGCAGGGTAACTTCCAAGTATTCGCCGGTGGTTATTTTCCGTAGAAGTAATCGGCGAACGCTTGTCCGTTCGGAGTTCCTACGCCGGTCACGTTATCCCAGCCTATCTTCGTTTTCAGGCCGGAATCGGTGCCGAATGTAATGACCAGCGCGGTGTCTTCGTACCAGGGGTAATCCCAGATCGCATCGACAAATGGTCCTGTGACCCCGGCCACTTCCGCCGGAGTGTATTTGTTGGTGCCGGTAGACTCCTGAATGCTTGCTTTAACGTTGGTTTTTGAGGTGTGGGGAACGACGTCGAAGATCGTTCCCGCCGGCATCGAATAAAGGTACGGAGCGGCCTGACCGAGAGGTGCAGCACCTCCTGCCAGGGCTTCTTGGTTGGCGATGGCCCAGAGCGCAGAGAACATTGGGCAGGCTACGCTCGTGCCTCCCCAGACTTGCCATACCTGCTCTGGAACCTGACCGGGAACACTAATGAGGATCACGGCCCCGGTGAAGGGATCGGCCAGCCAGGAAACGTCGGGAAGTTGACGGTACTTGCCCGCCAGCTTCTTCTGGTAGGCCGGTTTGGGGAAGCCGGCGAGACAGTTGCCGTAGGCGTCCTGGACTGCACAGTTACTGGGACCGCCGCCCGCGCCCGCGTAGAAGCCGAAGTTAATGGGCGGGTCGTACACGTATCCAGTCTCGGCCAGGAGAATTTCATTATTCCCCCAACCCGACTGCCATGCGATCGAGTTGTCGGAGTTCAGCGCCAGAGTGACTCCGCCCACTGCCGTTGCATAGGGGGAATCCGCGGGATAGCTAACCGACGCCGGCAACCCAAAGCCGAAGGTGAAGTCGCCACTGTCGCCAGAGGAAAAGTTGGTGGAAATTCCCAGGACTGCGCCAATCTCGGAAATCAGATTGCCGTTCTCCAGTTCGCTCGCAGGGAGATAGAGTTCTTCGGCCCCATAACTGCCCGAGATGACGTTAGCTAGGCCATCGTCTATGGCAATATATTCGGCTTGGTCGATGTCCTGGAAATAGGCGTCGGGAGGAACGATCAGGTTGATGTTGGCGCCGGGAGCAATCGCATGTGCCCATTCGACGTCAATATTGATTTCTACTTGATCGGCGGAGATGCAAAGGCTGGGCCGCGGGATGTAGGTGATGGTGAGATTCGGCGTCGGCAATCCGAAATACGCCGAGAACGCGTTGGCATCGTTCTGGATGGTGGAGGAACCGCACCAGTCAATAATCCCGATCGTCTGGCCGGTGCCGTCATAGCCTTCCGTGTAGAGGCCGGAAAGGTTATATGCGGTTTGAATTTCCGGCGGCGTGTAGCCGCAGCCCGCGCTGGTCAGGCTCATAAGATTCAAGTGATTTCCGGAGTAGGTTCCGATGGGAAACGAGCCATTATTGTATTCGGAGAAGGTCTCGGTTTCCACACCGTCGAAGCAATTGTTTGTGTAGAAATCGCTGGCCGCCGTCACTGCTTTCGAGGCAACGGCCGCGGCCTTGGAGGTGGGGGGGGCAGTTGGTCGAGCCATCATCGGATGTTCATATTTGCCCGTGTCCAGACCGGAAACCGACTTCACCAGCGGCGCGGCCGCTCCGTCGATGTATGGGTCCCGGTCATTGGCGCGGAGGATTTTGTCTCCGACCTGGTAATTGTTCAGTTGCACGTGGAACGCGGACTCAACGTCGGCCACGCTGCCTCGCGCTCTCACGAAAAAGTTGTGTGAAGCGACCTTCACTACTTTCAGGTTGTGCCGTTCGAAAAATTGTTGGACCGTCCTGGCTTCAGCCGCCGTCGGCGCAAAGCGCGCCGCGAACTGGGGCCGGCTCAGAAATTGACGATACTTGGGGGATGTTGGATCGTAAAGCTGGTTTGCCAGAGCATCGAGCTCGGCCCGATTATGCGGATTCAGCCAGACGCTGACCTCAATGGTCTTGGACGGATCCGCGCTTCCGAGACTCTTTGCGGTAGAGACATAGCCGGGTGTGTTGTGCGCAATGGTCCGTCCGCTGGCCGCAAGCGCGGGCAGTGCCGAGCTTGCGAACATGATCACGGCAACCAAAGAAAGCCAGACCATCCGCGAGTTGCGGGATTTGGCAGCCGGGTAGAGTTCTTCCTTGTTGTTCCAGGTCTTCATTGTTTTCTCCTTACGTGATTTAGCCAAGCTTGCGCCCATGAACCGATGCCGCCTCGCATGAACGAATGTCCCTGGGTGCCCACACTCTGTTGAGTTATGGGAACGGTAAGAGTGCCACGTGAACCGGAAGCCAGTTCAGTTGCAAAAGATCGGAACATCGTGGCAAAACCAATCCCCAATCCTGAGAAGGGCGTATGCTAGCGCGTCTGCATGAGGCTGGCAACGACAAAAAGCTAATGGCGAGTCTTTTTTTGCTTACATCAATCAACGGGAAAACTGTGCACTATTTTGCGGTAGCACTTGGCCGAGACGGATCCCACGATAAGAGGGAAAAGGGTACTTATGCGCTTTTCTCGGGCGGTGACCAGCGGCCACAAGTGACACCCCCGTTTCAGTTGTGCACTCCCTGCATCGCGAAGACATTCTCGAAGGTCTCGATTTCGATCAATGGTATATACGAAAGGCCCCTGTTCCGCGTCGAGCCCAGCAGCTTAACTGGCCTGGACTCAACGACTTAACATTTCAGGAGTGTTTCACGTGAAACACTTTGACGTTTTGCAAAGCAGTCTTCGCCACACGAAATTCTTTATCGCACGACCGCGGCCACCTTCCCGCTCGCGATCAACTCCGCGATGCGCGCGAAATCCCGGTACATCACGCGGTCCTTCTCCATCGTCGCGCACACCGCCCGGATCGCCGCGTGCGCCTGCTGCAATGGCTTGGAAGTCTTGAGCGGCGCGAGGAAGTCAATCGCCTGTGCCACCGCCATGGCCTCGATGGCCAGGGTGTTGCGCGTGTTCTCCACCACCTTCTTCAGCTTGTTCGCCGCGGTCATGCCCATCGAGACGAAGTCTTCTTTATTCCCCGACGTCGTAATCGAATCGACCGACGCGGGATGCGCCAGCACCTTGTTCTCGCTCACCAGCGCGGCGGCGACCACTTGCGGCATCATGAAGCCCGAGTTCATTCCCGCACCGGGCGCGAGAAATGGCGGCAGCCCTTCACTGAGCGCGGGGTTCACCATGCGCTCCAGCCGCCGCTCGCTGATGCCGGCCAGCGCGCTCAAAGCGATCGCAAGAAAGTCGAGCGCGAACGCGAGGGGCTCGCCGTGAAAATTTCCGCCGGAGAGCACGTCGCCGTCGCCGTTCGACGCCTTCGGATTCTTCACGAACACCAGCGGGTTATCGACGGCCGAGTTCGTCTCGGTCTCAAACACCGCGCGGCAATGGGCAAGCGTGTCGCGCACCGCGCCATGCACCTGTGGGATACAGCGCAACGAATAGGCATCCTGCACCCGGCCGCAGTCGCGATGCGACTCGCGGATCTCGCTCTGTTCGAGCAGACGCCGCAGGTTCGCCGCCGTCTTGATTTGTCCGGCATGAGGTCGGGCCTTTTGAATGCGCTCGTCGAAAGCGACGCTGGTTCCTTTGAGCGCATCGCACGCCATCGCGCCGATAACGTCAGCGGTGTCGACCAGCGTCTCCGCGGCGAGCAGCATCAGAGTGCCGATGGCCAGCATGGCCTGTGTGCCATTGATGAGCGACACCGCTTCTTTCGCTTCGAGCACCAACGGTTTGATTTGTGCGCGCTTCAACGCTTCGGCACTGGCGATGCGCCCGCCTTTTTCGGCTTCGTTCATGCATTCGCCTTCACCGATCAATGCCAGCGCCAGGTGCGCCAGCGGAGCAAGATCGCCGCTCGCTCCCACGCTTCCCTGCGATGGAACCATCGGAGTCACGCCGCGATTGAGCATCTCGCAGATGGTGTCTATGGTGATGGCGCGCACGCCTGAGTTTCCTTTCGACAGCGAGTTGGCGCGCAGGATCATCATGGCACGCGTGTCGGGAATCGAAAGCGGTTCGCCGACGCCGACGGCGTGCGAGCGCACCAGGTTGACTTGCAGCTCGCGGACCTGCTCGCCGACGATGTGCACATCGCTCAGCTTGCCGACGCCAGTGGTGATCGCGTAGGAAATTTTATTGTTGGCGACGATCGCGTCGACGACAGCGCGGGCGCGGTTAACGGCCGCGCGCGCGTCGGGGTCGAGTAACACCGGCCGTTTTTCGGCGGCGACTTCACGCACCGCCTCGAGAGTCAGATCGTTGCCGTTAATGTGGAGAGCTTTCAAGGGTAGTCCCTAGTCGTTCGCTGTTCGTCGTTCGCTGTTCGCTCTGGCTACGATCTCGCCTCGACAAATTTTTTCTTGCCCACCGCGGCCCGGAACACGTTCATATATTTCTCCGGCAGCGCGCGGGGTTTCATTTTTGAATCGGCTACGATGTGCGTGGTCTCCCCTTCGGCCAACAACTCTCCAGTTTCCGCCCTTCGCAATTCATATCCAAAGTGGATCATCTTCTCCCGGACATGCTTCATGTACGTGCGCACGATGACTTCGTCATCATAGTGCACGGGAGCCTTGTAGCGGCACTGGGCATCGACTACGGCGATGAAGCAGTCGTCTTCGCTCTCCATATCTTTATAGCTGAAGCCGAACTGGCGGAGGAGTTCCACCCGTCCTACTTCAAACCAGATGAAGTGATTGGAGTGATAGACGACGCCCATCTGATCGGTTTCGGCATAGCGGACGCGGATACGAGTTTCGTTCACTGTCATTGTCGCTATCTTATTTACATTGACAGGCATCGATGTATGGGGCCGGCTCATCGGCCCGTCCACTTTGGCTTGCGCTTTTCGAGGAACGACTCGATCCCCTCGCGGAAATCGGCGCTCTCGCGGATGCCGGCATTTTCGCGAATCGCGGATTCAATCTGCGCATCGAGTTCCGCGCGCGCGTGGTCGGTCAACAGGCGCTTGGTACAGAAAAGCGAGAGCGGACTGTTCTCCGCCAACTGCGCGGCGAGTTCGCGGGCGCGATCGAGCAACTTTTCCGGAGGAACGATTTCGTTGATCAGGCCCAGCTTCAGCGCTTCCGCCGCGTCGAAGATGCGTCCCGTAAGCAGAAGGTCGCGAGCAATTTTTTCGCCGACCTGGCGCAAAAGAAAAGTCGAGACGATGGCGGGCACAAATCCGATCCGGACCTCGGTATAACCAAACTTGGCTTCCGGCACGGCAAGCGTGAAATCGCAGAGCAAGGCCAATCCCGTGCCCCCGGCGATGGCCGCGCCGTTGACCGCGGCAATTGTCGGTTTGGGGAATTCGTAGAGCGAACGGAACAGACCGACCATGGTTCGCGAGTCTTCGAGATTCTGCTCGGGCGTGCGGCCGATCAGCGCCTTCAGGTTGTCGAGGTCCAGGCCGGAGCAGAAGGCCTTCCCTGCCCCGGTCAAGATCAGGATGCGGGCGGAAGAGTTGTTCACTTCGTCGAGAGCGCGGATCAGATCGTCAATGAGTTCGTAGCTGACGGCGTTGCGCTTGTCGGGACGGTTAAGGGTGAGGGTGGCCATGCCAGAGTCGAAGGCGAGTTGGAGCGTTTTGTAGTTCATTCGCAAACCGGGAACTGGTGTATGAGCATTGGTCTTTAACTGTTCGTCCTGCCCAAAGAATTTGTCATCCTGAGCGAAGCGAAGGACCTGCTTTCCGTCGAACCACGATTCACTCAGGTCTTCCCACGTCGGGTTCTCCGATTCAATCAGCGCAATTTTCTTTCGCCGCAGCCATCCCTTGATCTTTTTTTCGCGGGCAATGGCATTGCCGACATGCTTGAACGTTTCATAGTAAACGAGACGATGAACTCTGTAATCTCGGGTGAAGCCGGGACTGACATCATTCTTGTGCTCCCAGGTGCGGCGATAGATGTCGTCGGTGATGCCGGTGTAAAGCACTCTCGATTTGCTAGATAGAATGTAAACGTAGAAATGGCGCATAGGGAAGCAGGTGCTTCGCTTCGCTCAGCATGACAAATTTGAGGAGGGATTGGCTGTGCGAGGGATCACAGTGGATTCGTGCGATTTCGGCTGGGGACGGCGGCGAGCGCTCCACAGCCCGAAGGCAATGCTGGTGCAGGCGAAAAGCAGGTCCTTCGCTTCGCTCAGGATGACAAATTCATCATTGTGCAAGCGTCAGTCTGCGAGAGAAGCTTTGTATCTCGCGCCGATCTCGGCCGTCGCTCTCAACAACGCGTCCAACGGCTTCAGTGCGGGCAATTGCGCGCCACGGCGGCGCAGGGTTTCGATTACGGTTTCCGTTGGAATGTTCCCAACTAAGTCATCCTGCGCGAAGGGGCATCCGCCCAGACCGCCGAGGGCGGAATCGAAACGGCGACAGCCGGCTTCATAGGCTGCGATGATTTTGGCGGCGGCCTGGTCGGCGCGGCTGTGCAGGTGGACTCCGATTTCGAGATAGTCGTACTTCGCCATCACTGCGGAAACTACTTCGCGAATCTTTTCCGGCGGCGCCAGACCCACGGTGTCGGCAAGGGAGATCATGCGAATCTCCTGCAACTCAAGTAAGGCCACGGCTTCGACGACCTCACCTACGGTCCAGGGGTCGCCGTAGGGGTTGCCGAAGGCCATTGAGATGTAGACGACGGTTTCAAGTCCGGCCTCGTCGGCTTTTTTCTCGATCTTTTCCAGTTCCTCGATGGCGTCTTCGAGCGTCTGCCGTTGATTGTTTTGAAGAAAAGTTGGCGAGATCGAATACGGGAAACCCAGCGTGCGCACGGCTTCGGTCGCAATCGCCCGCTGCGCGCCTTTTTCGTTGACCACGATGCCGATGATCTCCACGTCGTCGGGCGGGTCGAGCTCTTTCAGAACTTCTTCGGAGTCGGCCATTTGGGGCACGGCGTTGGGAGAGACGAAGCTGACCGCATCGATGTGCTTGAAGCCGGCGGAAATCAGGGCTTGGAGATAGTTGGTCTTGAGATCGGCAGGGATTTGGCCTTTGAGGCCTTGCCAGGCATCGCGGGGGCATTCGACGAGCTTGACAGAATCGCTCATGCAGCATCTGGAAATCGGGTCATCGGGTGACCGGGCCATCGGCTCAACGAAGTCTTTCAGATCACCCGATGATCCGATGGCCCGATCACCCGATTCTATGTCTGCAAGACTCCCACCTTAAACTCCGGCACCTCGGGATTCAGCGATGCCGCTTCTAACGCCTGCGAGACGGCTTGCCGCGTTTCCATGGGGTCAATGATTTTATCGATCCAAAGACGCGCGGCGCCGTAGCGGGGGTCGGTTTGCTCGTCATACGTCTTCTTGACCGAATCAGAAAGTTCTTTCTTCTCCTCTTCGCTCAACTTCTTGCCGCTGCGCTCCAGTTGCTTCACTTTGATTTCCACCAGCGTGCCGGCAGCGGCATCTCCGCTCATGACCGCGTATTTCGCGGTGGGCCAGGCGAAGACGAAGCGTGGATCGAAGGCTTTGCCGCACATGGCGTAGTGTCCGGCGCCGAAAGAACCGCCGACGATCACAACAATCTTGGGTACGACCGAGTTCGACACCGCGTTCACCATCTTTGCTCCGGCTTTGATGATGCCGGTCCACTCGGCATCGCGTCCCACCATGAAGCCGTTTACGTCGTGGAAGAAGACGAGTGGCATCAGGCTCTGGTTGCAGTCCATGATGAAGCGGGCGGCTTTTTCGGCGGACTCGGTGTAGATGACGCCGCCGAACTCGACGCGCTTGTGGCCTTCATGGTCCGTCTGGTGCGCGTGGAGTTTCTGGTTGGCGACGATGCCGACGGCGAAGCCTCCAATGCGAGCGTAGCCGCAGATCAGGGTTTTGCCGTACTCGGGCTTGTACTCGTCGAAGCGGCTTTCGTCCACGATGCGCGCGAGAATTTCTTTCATATCGTAGGGGCGCGCGGGGGAGGCATCGTAGGCGCCGTAGATTTCTTCGGCCGCCATGGCCGGGTCCACGGGCTTTTTGCGGTCCCAGAGGGACTGCCGGCGATATCCCCACTTGTCTACCAGCGATCGGATGCGGGCGAGGCAGGCTTCATCGTTGGGTTCGCGGAAATCGACCGTGCCGCTGATGGCGGAGTGCATGGCGGCGCCGCCCAATTCTTCGGCGGAAACCTTCTGTCCGATAGCGGCTTGCACGAGCGCGGGACCGGCGAGAAACAGTCCGCTGCCATCGGTCATGAGGACGTGGTCACACATCACCGGGAGATATCCGCCGCCCGCGACGCACATGCCCATGATGGCAGCGATTTGCGGGATGCCCAAGGCCGACATGACTGCATTGTTGCGGAAGACCCGGCCAAAATCGTCGGTGTCAGGGAACACATCCTCTTGCAGCGGAAGGAAGACTCCGGCGGAATCGACGAGGTAGACGGTCGGGATGCGATTTTCGATGGCGATGTTTTGCGCGCGGATGACTTTTTTCGTGGTCATGGGGAAGAAAGCGCCGGCTTTGACGGTGGCGTCGTTGACGATGAGCATGACCAGGCGGGTCTGGATGCGGGCGAGTCCCGTGATGACCCCGGCGGCGGGGGCGCCCCCCCATTCTTCGTACATCTTGTGCGCCGCATAGAGGCCGAGTTCGAAGAAAGAGCCGGGGTCGGCGAGGAGGTTGATGCGTTCGCGGGCCGTGAGCCGCGATTTCGCGTGCTGGCTTTCGATGGCTTTGGCGCCTCCGCCCTCGCGGATTTTTTCCTCTTCGTTACGCACCTGGGCGACGAGCTCGGCGAGCGCACGCATGTTGGATTCGAAGCGCAGAGAGCTGGGATCGACTTTGGTGGGGAGGACGTTGTCGATCGAGAGAGCGGTGGATTCGGTACGTTCGCGCATGAGGGCAAAGCTCGAAACTACTTGCGAAACTACTTACTATACCAGCGTGCGAAGGACGGAGCGCGGCGATTTGGCTGGTAAACTCAGCTGCGGAGTTCGTTGTGGAGACTGGATCAAGGATTTGGCGCAAGTTGGAACCGCGAGCCAATTGGCAGATCGCTTTGGCGATCACGGCGGCGTTGCGCGTGGTTTATACGGGCATCGCGGCGGTCGCGGCAGTATTTCTGCATCCGGATGCGCGTTTGATTCGCAGCAATGTGCTCACCGAGAACCTGCCTGCACCGGGTGGTTGGCATTATGCGTTGCTTGGGATTTGGCAGCGTTTCGATACGCTCTGGTATTTGCGGATTGCCGAGCGTGGATATGACCTGCCGGCGGGAGTTGTTTTCTATCCTCTCTATCCGTGGCTCATTCGGGGCTTGAGCGGACTGGCCGGCCCGATGGCTGCGGCTTTGCTGATTTCGACGATGGCGGCATTTTTTTATTTCTGGGGACTGCTGCGTCTGGCGCGGAGTGAGTTTCCAAATGGGCAAGCGCTGCCGACGGTGATGCTGGCGGCAGCGTGGCCTGCGAGTTTTTTCTTTTTCGCGGGATACACCGAGGCTCTGGCGGTGGCGTTGATCGTCTGGTGCGTCGACTGGGCGCGGGACGAGCGTTGGGTGTTGGCGTCGGCATGCGCTTTTGCCGCCGGGTTGACGCGGTCGGCGGGAACGTTGGCGATCGTGCCATTAGCGATCATGGCGTGGCGGGCGCGGCGCCGAGCACGATGGCCGGTCGCGATCGCTCCGCTCGGAACGCTGGGATACTGGCTCTGGCTGCAGCAGACGGGACGGTTGAGTGCGGCGGCGGCTTATCGGATGTACTGGAACACGGAAGTGGCAAGTCCGTGGACGACGCTGTGGCGGGCGATGGGTGCGCTGGCGGAACGCTTGGATCCCCTGGTGGCGATCAGTCTGGCTGCGTTGATTCTTTTCTTCATTGCGGGAGTAGCGGCGCGGCGGCGGATAGAAGACAGGTGTTTTTCCGCAGCGGTGATCGTGCATCTTCTCTTGCGGCTGTGCTGGCCGCCGCTGCTGGGCGCTCCGCGCTATCTGCTGCCGGTGTATCCGGCTTATCTGACGATGGGAGATTGGACGGAGAAAATGGAGCGGACGCGCTTCGCATTTCTGTGCGGGGCGCTGTTTGCGCTCAATCTGGTTTGGATGTGGGCATTTCTGAGCTGGTCGCTGGTGTTGTAGCCCTCGCGTCACGTTAGGCGCTGTCGACGTTCGCGGACAGGAGTGTCCGCGCCACACAAGTCAGGGTTGCAGTTGACGCAGGGCCTCGGCAACGGGATCGTCGGCGATTGCATCCACCAATCCGATTTCGAGCGCTCTGGCGGCGGGGACTTTTTCTGCGGCGATGAAAAGCTCCAGCGCTCGGCCCTTCCCGATCAGGCGCGGCAAGCGTTGCGTACCTCCCCATCCGGTCATGAGGCCGAGAGCGGCGCCGCGATGTCCGAAGACGGCGTGGGGCGCCGCGATCCTGCGGTGACAGGCGAGCGCGAGATCAAGACCTCCGCCCATGCAGTGGCCTTCGATCGCGGCAATGACGGGGGCGGGATAACTGGCGATTGCGTTCATGAGGGCCTGTCCCATGGCGGAGAACTCGCAAGCTGCGGGGCCGGTCAGCACGGCGATTTCGTTGAGGTCGGCGCCGACCGAGAAAAATTGGCGATTGCCGGCGATGATGAGTGGGCGGAGTTGTTTCTTCAGTTCGTCCTTCAATCCGTCGAGGGCGACGGTCAGTGCGAGCACGCAGGCGCGGGTGAGGCGGTTAGTGCCATCGGGAGAAGTGAGACGGAGGATGCGCACCGGCCCGTCGGATTCGATCCGGAAGAAGAGAGAAGACACGGGAACATCTTACGCGAGGCTCGCGTAGGGACAGCCGCCCTCGGCTGTCCGGCGGGGCGAAGCCCCGCCACGCTCTTGGGTGCAAGGATGGACAAACAGAAAACCTGGCGAGCTGCGCTCGCTTGGACAGCCGGGGCGGCTGTCTCTACGCAAAACTAAACGGCTGGCACGCCGTGCGGCCTCACATGCTCGCGGATAAATTTAACGATGTCGTCCATGGGGGTGCCGGGTTGGAAGATCCCGGCGACGCCGATTTTCTTGAGACCCTCGATATCCTGATCGGGAATGATGCCGCCGACCACTACCAGCACATCGTCCATTTTATTTTGCTTCAGCAGGTCCATCACGCGCGGAACGATGGCGTTGTGCGCGCCCGACAGAATCGAGAGTCCGATGACCTGCACGTCTTCCTGGAGCGCGGCGCTGACGACCATCTCCGGCGTCTGGCGCAGACCGGTGTAGATGACCTCCATGCCGGCATCGCGGAGTGCGCGGGCGATCACTTTGGCGCCGCGATCGTGGCCGTCGAGGCC
>Ga0209039_10002959_pt1 | contig 13732 bp, 9 predicted proteins | sample BogFormECP12_OM1_FD_188238 | JGI IMG/M metagenome (GOLD analysis project Ga0209039, IMG submission 188238) | Bog forest soil microbial communities from Calvert Island, British Columbia, Canada - ECP12_OM1 (SPAdes) (version 2) | ecosystem: Environmental > Aquatic > Freshwater > Wetlands > Bog ...
TCGGTCCTCAACCAACCTCTGGGAGCCAAGCGGTGGAAAACACGGCAGGGGAGTTTTGTGGCTTGACAACGCCTTCGCTCTTATCGAGGGGCACCCAAGGCTTACTTCCCATCTATCGTCCGGGCCACCCGCCGTTGAATTGAAAGGGGATGTTTTGGTGGGCTCGCCAGGATTTGAACCTGGGACCAACGGATTATGAGTCCGCTGCTCTAACCGCTGAGCTACGAGCCCTTGGCGTTCATCCTATTTTAGTTCACAAATGATAGTTCTGCAGCCAGCAATTCGTCTCTATGGGAACTCGCGGTTTTGCGAATCAGGCAAAGTGATTTGGCCCTCGGGAAGGTGAAAGGTGCCTCGCATGACTCGCGCTAGAACTTGTGCCGAATCGCCTTTAGCGCCGGATATAGTTTGCGGTACTCCGCGTATTGCAGATTCATCAACGACACGGTTTGCGGATCGGGCCGAACGGTTTTTGCAACGCGGACGACGGTCTCGCACGCCACTTCGACAGAGGGCCAGGCGCGTACGCCGACACCGGCAAGCAGCGCGGCTCCGAAGGCTCCGCCTTCTTCTGCTGCAATCAATTCCACGGGCATGCCATAGATATCGGATTGGATCTTCTGCCACAGAGCGGATCGCGCGCCGCCACCGCCCAAACGGATGGATTCGATGGGCACGCCAATCTCCTTGAAGAGTGTCAGGGAATCGCGAAGGCTGAAGGCCACACCTTCCAGAATGGCGCGAATGATGTGCGCGCGCGTGTGTTGCGCGGTGATTCCGACGAGTGCGCCCCGCGCATCAGGATCGAGGTGGGGAGTGCGTTCACCCATCAAGTAAGGCGCCCAGAGAAGACCTTCCGCGCCAGGCGGAGTTTTCTGCGCCTCATCCATCAACCGGTCGTAGGGATCGCGGCCATCGTCCTTCCCGGCGCCAAATTGATCGCGGAACCATCGCAGCGAGAGTCCTGCACCTTGTGTTACTCCCATCACATGCCAGCGATCGGGAATCGCGTGACAGAATGTGTGAATGCGCCCTTGTGGTTCCAACACCGGCTTGCTTGTTGCGGCAAAGACAACGCCGGAAGTGCCGATCGTCGCGCTGACCGCGCCTGCTTTGACGATACCCATACCAACCGCGCCCGCCGCCTGATCTCCGGCGCCCGCAACGACAGGAATACCCGCACGAAGTCCGGCCGCGCGGGCACCTGCTTCGGAAGTGTGCCCGGTGATTTCGGGCGATTCATAAACTTTCGGGAGCAAGCCTTCATCCAACTGCGAAATCTTCAGGATGGGTTGAGACCATTTGCGGTTGACGACATCCAGCATCAGTGTTCCCGAAGCGTCGGCGACGTCTATCGCGCGCACGCCGGTCAGGCGAAAACGCACGTAGTCCTTTGGCAGCAGGATGGAGCGAACGCGGGCCCAGATTTGCGGTTCATGACGGCGCACCCACCAGATTTTCGGAAGAGTGAAACCCGTGAGCGCCGGGTTGGCGGTGAGCTCAATCAAACGGCGAGCGCCGACTTGCTCCGTGATTTCGCGGCATTCTTCGCCGGTGCGTTGGTCACACCAGATGATCGAAGGGCGCAGCACGTCATCGTTTTCATCCAGTAGGACGAGGCCGTGCATTTGACCGGTGAGGCCGATGGAATTAATCTCGCCCGGCTCCGCTTTACCTTTCGCGAGGCACTCGGCGATGGCACGGCACGCCGCTCTCCACCAATCCTGCGGGTCTTGCTCCGCCCAGCCAATTTGCGGGGAAATCATGGGGGCATGCTCTGCCGTTGCGCTGCAAAGAACGCGCCCGGACTGATCGATCAACACGGCACGAGTCCCGCCTGTTCCGACGTCAATCCCTAGAAGTTTCATTTCCTTTGTGCCTGCCATTCGGTTTGGATTGCTTTCGCGAGGATTGCCAAGTCCACGTGGCTATCATCTTATGTCCAAGGCGAAGCACAGACAACCGCACAAGCAGGGATTTTCTGGCTTCCTTTCTAATGCGTGCGGTGTGAGCCCGGAAAAAACTCGTTGTCGCCCGCGGGAGTATACTGGTGGGTTAAATTCGACTTCGAAGAGACCATATGAACTTTACTGACTGTGTTCGGGGGTCGCTGACCCTTGCCGATGGCGCCTGGGGTACCGAATTGCAAAAGCTGGGCGCTCCCCTGGGGGCCTGCCTGGACGAATGGAATCTGATAAAACCAGAAATGGTTCGCCAGGTCGCGGAAACGTATATCCAAGCCGGAAGCAAAGTAATTCTGACAAATACCTTTCGCGCAAATCCCATTAGTTTGGCGCCGCATGGGCTGGACCGAGAGTGCGCAGCGATCAATCGTGCCGGCGTGAAGATATCGCGAGAAGCAGCGGGAAGTGCGGCGCTGGTGTTTGCATCGATGGGCCCGAGCGGAAAGATGCTGGTGGCGAAAGAGGTTACGCCTGAGCAACTCCACGAGGCGTTTTCGGTGCAGGCCCGCGCGCTGTCGCAGGAAGGTCCCGACGCTCTTCTGATCGAAACGATGATTGATATTGCGGAAGCCAAGATTGCGGCGGCGGCGGCTTTAGAGACCGGCTTGCCCGTGATTGTCTCGTTCGTCTATGACTCCGGCAAGAATCGCGACCGGACGATCATGGGTGCGACACCGGAGCAAGTGGCCACCGCTTTTGCATGCGAAGGTGTGCACGGCATCGGAGCCAATTGCGGTGTTGGCGCACGAGAGTACATTGCGATCTGCAAGCGCCTGGTGGCGGCATGCAACCTGCCGATCTGGATGAAGCCGAATGCGGGACTCCCTGAAATAGTGGGGGGAATGGCAAAATACAAAACGACGCCGGAGGAATTCGCCGGTGCGGCAAGAGAACTTGCGAAAGCGGGTGCGACCTTTGTGGGAGGTTGCTGCGGAACAAGCCCGGAATTCATCCGGGTGCTGGCGGCTGATCCGGCGTTTCGAACTGGAAGCGGTTTGGCCTGATCCTCAAAAAAATAGACTCTGCGCAAACTTATCCTGGAAATGAGGATGATTGGCCAGTTCGATGTATTCAACTTGTTTGGCGAGCGATTCTCCCAGGCGGCGTTGGGAGTTGGAAACAAGCATTTGCCTTGCGCCAATTCCCGCGGCATTGCCTACCTGGCGGAATTTGCCAAGAGGAATCCTCGGAAACAGCCCGATGCGGACTGCGCTCTGTACATCCAGATAGCTGCCAAAGGCTCCGGCAATAATAAATTGTTCCAGCGCTGAGGCGTCCACCCCGCTGACTTCGAGGAGAATCTCAATCCCGGCGCGGATCGCCGCCTTGGCAAACTGAATCTCGCTGATGTCCTGCCGCGTCAAAACGATTTCGCCGCCGCTGCCGGAGTTCGCTGCATTGACCAATAGAAATTCGCCGCCGTTGCCGTTTTGCCGCACGCGTTCCGCGCCTTTGCGAAGATTGCCGCGCGATTCCAGCACACCGGCATCGAGCAGGGCGGCAATCGCATCGAGAATTCCAGAGCCACAGATACCGATGGGCAGGCGCCTTTCGATTGTGTAGATCTGAAAGTCGCCGCGCTCGAAGAGCACGCGTTCGATGGCGCCCGAGGCGGCTCGCATGCCGTGCCGGATATGCGCGCCTTCAAAGGCGGGCCCAGATGCGCACGAGCAGGTCAGGAGACGGCCGTGAACGCAGAGAGTGAGTTCGGTGTTGGTGCCGATGTCGATGGCCAGGAATGGCGGACCTGACTTGAGGGAGCCGGCGCCGATTCCAACAAGCATGGCCACGTGATCTCCGCCGACATAACCGGCGATATTGGGCGGAGTGTAAATGGCTGCCTCCGTGGCAATCTGCATGCCGAGATCGCGGGCGGGCAGATGAAGAGGCTCGATGGTAGCCGGCAGGTAGGGTGCCTGGCCCAACTGCTGAACGGGCAGACCTGCAAAGAAATGATGCATCGCGGTGTTCCCGGCGACGACCATTTCCACGATTTGTTCAGGTGAGATGGAGAGATCATTGCAAGATTCGCGCAGCATCTGGTTCAGCGTCTCGATGACTCTACGCTGGAGCCGCTGGGCGGCACCGCCTCCATGACTTGCATAGGAAATGCGGCTGATGACGTCTTCGCCATAGGCAATCTGGGGGTTCATCAATCCGCGCTGTGCAACAGTCTTGCCAGTTTCCAAATCCACAAGGTACGAGGCGAGTTTGGTTGTTCCCAAGTCGACCGCCAGGCCAAAGATGCGGCTCTTCTCCGGAAGCATGCTGACCAGCAAAGGAGGCGACGATTCCCTGCTGACCACAGCGCGGAAGTGTCCTGCGAGGTGCGTCGCGGTTTCGGTGAGTTGTTCGAGACTTCCCTCGGCAAAGTGCACATCCGAACCCGCGGCCTGATGGATGGCTTGCTGGAGTGTGCCTGGCTGCGAAGTATCGACTGTGAGATCAAATGGCAGCACCAAGGGATCCACCGCAACCGCGATTTCACGGCCATCGATTTGAACGCGCTGCGAGGAGGTGAGGGACTCCGGCGGAATTTCCACCGTAACGTGGTTTTCTGGCATGGCCTGGCAGGCGAGGCGATGGCCTGCGGCGAGAAGTTCCTGCCCAAGTTTCTCCGTTTCCTGCGAAGTGGCAGCACAGAGCGACCCTGCGATGAGGCGTACTTTGCATTGGCCGCAGGTCCCGACTCCGCCACAAACGGCTTGCAACTCCACGCCAACGGATTGCGCAGCAGACAGGAGAGTCTCTCCGGGCGCAATTTCCGCGCGCCGGCCAATGGGTTGTAGCTCAACGAGCAAGTTTTTCGGGTGGTTGGCCATGGAACAACTCAGCGGTCATCCGGCTTGTGGCGGCACTTCGCCGCCACGCTGCATTCGTCGCAAAGATGGACAGGAGGTTGCTGCTGGGTGCCGAATCCAACGGCCATGGAAAGAGACTTTCGCGGCACCATCAGAAAAGACGGATTGAGAGAAACGCAGATTGATCGCGCATCAACAAGCGAGAAAATCTGCTCCTGCCCTTCTTTCAGAGACCAGCCTCGCATGCCGGGATAAGACTGATTCGTGGCGCGCAGACCGTCCTTCACCGTCAGTTCGGTAAAAAAGCGGCAAAGCGCGTTGGACAGAACGCCAATCGCCGCGGTGCCAAATCCATCCAGGGCAAACTCCCATGGCAAATTCGTTTGCGCCGCTCTGCTCATTTCCTCTTCCAGTTCCTTCCCGAGAGTAGCCACGGCGAGAAACACTCCGCGACATCCGGCAAGCTTCCGGGCAATTCCAAAGCCTTCCAGTTCACTGCCACCTTGCAAGGTCACACAAGACCGGGAGATCGCGCAGATGTCCAAGCGGCGAAAGGCCGCCTGCGGACGGATCAATCCAATGCCTTCGGCGATCGCCCGGTCCGCCAGGGCAACCAGTTGAGGCTGGCGGGCGCGAATTTTCTGTGGCTCTGCGCCCTGGCCACGCAAAACCATGTCCACGGTGATGGCCAATTGCCAGTCGCTGCGGAACTGCGTTGTCTCATTCAAGATGGAGTTTTCTGTCATACGATCTGCTCTCGATTCATGTGATTGCCGTCAAATCCCGGGCAACTCCGTCATGCCCGCGCGTCCTGCCTGTCCGGTCACGATGGCGCGCAAATCGTTTTCAACCTGGGGCGAGATCGCTGGCCGTCTGTACGCGGCGACGAGTTCCTTCACTTGTTCACGGGCACGGGTAAGCGTATCCCTTTTTCCAGACTGTTCCCAGGAGTGCAGCGAACCGCGATCAATCACCTTTGAGGGAAGATGCTGCTCCATGCGGAAATACTTTCGCGTTTCCGGGATTTTCAGGAAGTCGCCTTGCGCGCCGGCCTTTGCGAACATCTCGAGAGCCAGGGATTCCGTTCGCGGCTGGATCCCTTGCAGTAGGCGTTGCGCCATGGCGATGGACTCCGCATCCAGGACGAGTTTTTCCGCGCTGTGGCATGCCAGCGAATCCAGCATGCCTGCTCCTGAAATCATGTTAATCCCGCCAAGAGCGCCCATGATCGCGGCGACGCCACTTTCCTGGCCCGCTTGCGCGTCCAGGCATTTCGCGTCGCTGCCGATCAAGTAGCCGTGCGTGGGGAGCCCAAACGACTTCGCCACTTGCGCGGAGGCGACATTCAACATGGCGGTTTCGACCGCGCCCATCGGGGTGATGCCCCTGCGCATATCAAAGATAGCGGGCGCACCGCCCCAGACCACGGGCGCGCCGGGTTGCGCCAACTGATGAATGGTGATGGCACTGATGCATTCGGCGGCATGTTGGACAACCGTGCCGGCCAACGTCACGGGGGCGGCCGCGCCCGACAGCGGCATCGAAATGATTTCCGCCGGAACCCAGGCGCGCGCAAGGTCAATCAAATTCTGCGCCGCGAATTCGGACATGTGCAGGGGCGGCGAGGGGCACACATCAAAAATCGCGCGTGGTTTTTGCCGGAGAGCGGCGTGACTGCCGCTGTCCGCGACGAGAAGTTCGATCATGGCGGGTGCGGTGTGCGGCGAGAATGCGCCGGTCACGATGGGTTTATTCGAATACCACAGCACCAGAAACAACCGGTACAAGTCGCCAATCTCTTTGGGCACTTCGTTGCAAACCACGGCAGTGGATTGCGCGGCATACTGCGGGAGCATCTCCGCGACCTGCACCAGGCGCACCAGATCGGCCGATTGTGTGAGGCGGTGTTGCAAAGTTTCCGGGTCCAGAATGTGCACGCAAGAGGAACCCGAGTCGAATTGCACACTGTCGCCGCCGTATTTCACGACGGGTTCACCGGCGCGATTGTGCAAGTGAAATTCCCGCGGAACACTTTCGATGGATCTGCGGGCCAGCGATTCCGGGATGTGAACAACCCCGTTCTCCACGCGCGCCCCCGCGGAGGCGAGCAGATCGGTCGCTTCGGGAGCTTGCACGGTCACACCGCGCTGCCAGATGAGAGCGAAGGCTTCGGAGAGGATTCGCTCGAGGAGTTCGGTATCCAGTAATCGGAGATTAGGCAACATTGGCAATGAGCCCCGCTGATGCTTATCTGACTTGCGTTTCTCCCGGCTTTTTAAGGAGGTTTCTGGCCAGCGCCACAGACGCGAGCGCATCTTTTCCGTAACCATCCGCGCCAATCTCGTCGGCCCAGTTCTGTGTGACGGGAGCGCCGCCGACAATGATCTTTACGTGCGGGCGAAGTCCGTGGCGCTCGACGGCCTCGACTACGTTTTTCTGCCCGGTCATCGTGGTGGTCAACAGGGCAGAAACGCCGATGATGTCGGCATGAAGCTCCTTGGCTTTGAGGGCAAAGGTCTCAAACGGGACGTCAACACCGAGATCGAAGACTTCAAATCCATTGGCGGTGAGCATGGTGCCGACGAGGGTTTTCCCGATTTCGTGGATGTCGCCTTTCACGGTTCCGAGCACGATTTTGCCAAGCGATTCGCGCGCCGCGCCGCTCTTTTGAATCTCCGGCTCGAGGGCGGAAGTTGCCGCCTTCATGGCTTCCCCCGCGAGCACCAGGTCCGGAAGGAACATTTCACCAGCCTCGAACTGCTGGCCGACAAAATTCAGTCCAGGAACGAAACCATGATGAATGGCATCGAGCGGGGGGATGCCCTGGACAATTGCTGTCAGGCTGAGTTCCCGAGCGCGATCCGGATCACCGTCAATGATGGCCTGCTTCATCTGCTGGAAGAGTTCATCCTGCATGAAGTCCTCGTGTCATCAGGAATCAGGTGCGCGGAACCGGCAAGTTCCAGATGAAATCGAAACGGAGTTGGGCTGATGTTGCTGAGCGGCGGAAGAGAGCTCTGTCTCTCCTCCCCATTCGGGCCGCAAAGTGCGTGGAAACAAGAGACCCGGGAGCGTGTCTCAATGATATGTGCGTGGTTTGCTTGTGTCCACACGCGGGTGCATCGTTTCAGGCGATATGATGGGCCAAAATGATCGGAGCCTGGTCCGCCGCCAGGGCTTTTGTTGACCTCGCGCGTCAGTTCTTCTTCGCGGCAACACTGGGGCGGATTTTTTCCGCCGACACGATCCCTTCGCCTTCAAGGACGCTGTAGAACTTGTCAGCTTCCAGATCCTTGAGCGTTTCCACTTTCCCCGAGGGCCAACGGATCTCCAAGCTGTCGATCCTGGTGGCCTTGTCCAGACCAAAGTGAACGCGCAAATCGTGCTGCGAGAGGTAGCTCCCGCCGCTATGAATCTCGCTGGTTTGCGTCATTCCACCGGCGACAAGTTTCAAGCGCGCGCCGATCGCCAGGCGGTTGCTCTTGGTTCCGGCAAGTTCGAAGCTCACCCAGTGTTTCCCCGGGATTCCGTGATTTCTCAGGATCATCGGGGAGCCGACGAGATCCTCGACCACCAGATCCATGTTGCCGTCGTTGAAGAGATCGCCAACGGCTAAACCACGCGAGACGCGCGGTTCCTGGATCGCCGGCCCCGCCTGATCGCTGGCGTCGCAGAACGTGCCGTCTCCCTGATTGAATTGCGCGAGCTTTGGCTCGTGATACTTCGCTCCAGACGCGAACCCATCCGCCTGGGGATAGACATGGCCAGTCACGGTGACCAGATCCAGCCAGCCGTCGTTGTCCAGATCCACAAAGGCAATGCCCCACTTAACCAAAGGCACGGAAGGCAGACCGATGCCCGAGGGATAGGAAACATCCTGAAAATCCCATTTGCCGTCGTTGCGATACAGGGCAGTGTCATCCATGGCAAAATCCGTCACCGCCAGGGCAGGGCGCCCCGTGTGCAGATAGTCGCCAACCGCTACCCCCATTCCCGCTTGTTCGTGGCCATCCTCGCCCAGGCCTGTGCCGGACTCTAAAGCAATGTCGGTGAACTTGCCGTTGCCATCATTGCGATAGAGAAATGCCGCCGTGGAATCGTTGGCGACGTAGATATCTGGCCGGCCAGTATTGTTGAAATCCGCCCAGATGGTGGTCAATCCATAGTAGCCGTTGGGATCATCCACGCCCGCCTTCTTTGAAACATCGGTGAACGTGCCGTTGCCGTTGTTGTGGAACAGCGAATCTCCCGCTCCCTTCAAGCCGCGGGGGCCGCACTGCACGTCCACGCCCATAAACCTGCAGGTTGAGCCGCTGCCAAATACCGGAGGGTGATGGAGATCGAAATCGACATAGTTGGTCACCATCAGGTCGACGAACCCATCATTGTCGTAATCGCCGAACGCGGCGCCCGTTGACCAGCGTCCATCGGCTACGCCCGCCTCCTTGGTCACATCGGTGAAGGTGCCGTCTCCATTGTTGCGATAAAGAACGTTGCCGCCATAGCAGGTCACATAAATGTCTGGCCAGCCATCATTGTTGTAGTCCCCGACGGCTCCACCATTCGCAAAACAAGGTGTCCCGATACCGGCCTTATCCGTCACATCGGTGAACGTGCCGTCGTGATTGTTATGATAGAGCGCCCCGCGCGCTTTTTCTCCGCTGAGGGCCATCTCGAAGGTCGGAGCGTTGGTGAAATAAATGTCCAGCCAGCCGTCGCGGTCGTAGTCCAGCAACAAAACGCCTCCGCTCATGGACTCGATGATGTACCGTGCCTCAGGCGCGGAATTATGCGAAAAATGAATGCCTGCCTTTTCCGTGACGTCTTCGAGTTGTGGAATGGTCCTATCCTTGCATTTATAGGTTTTCGCCGCCGGCGGAGGCGCCACGCCCTGGCTCATTCCCTGACCGAGTGTGCCATAGGGAGCCACGAGGGCACTGAGGATGAGCAAACACAACGAGCTTGGCAAGCGAGTCATCAGGACCCTCTGCGAGATGGAATCTTCATTAACAGTTTAGCGCACACGAGAAGCAGCTACTCTTGTGCGCCAAGTTTCATCGTGCTGCGCTTCAATGCGCCAGCCACTCGTAACTTACGAAGGCCAACTTCTGGCTGTCTGGCGACCATGAAGGCACGTTAATCGTTCCCTGGCCACCAAACAGCTTGGCCAACACGGTGATTTTCTTATCCGCCAGCGACATCAGCCGCAACATCACGTCCTTGTCTTCAGGGTGGCCCTTCACGCTCACATCGTAGGAGAGAAACACCATCCATTTTCCATCCGGTGAGATGTGGGGAAACCAGTTGTTGTGTTCATCGGAGGTGACCTGTTCCTGCTCGCTGCCGTCGGCGCGCATGCGCCAGATCTGCATCTGCCCGGTGCGCTCGGAATTGAAGTAGATGTACTTACCGTCGGGAGTGTAATCCGGCCCGTCGTCCAAGCCCGGCGCGGTTGTCAGGCGTTTTTCCTCGCCGCCAGCGACGGGGATGGCATAAATATCAAAATTGCCGTTGCGCTCACCGACGATGGCGAGCGTTTTGCCATCGGGTGACCAGCCGTGCCAGTAGGAGGGCGAATTCTGGGTCAAGCGCTTTGGCGTGCCTCCGGTAATCGGCAGGACATAAACTAGCGAGCGATGCTCTTCCTGCGATTGATCGCTGATAGCCAGCAGATGGCCATCCGGCGAAATGCCATGGTCGTTGTTACAGCGGTTCGCGAAGCCCGTATCTATCGTTTCGGGCGTGCCGCCGGTTACCGCAATTTTTTCGATGTGGCCATTGCGGTTGAATAGCAGCGACGCGCCATCGGGCATCCAATTCGGCGCCTCAAAGCGTCCCGGGGCGACGTAAACGACGCGGCGATCCGTGGACTCGATGGGAATCGTCTCGAGGGTGCTGTAGAGAGCGGGCTGGCCGGAAATCGCCAGTGGGGCCTGCAATTGGACATTGGTGAATACTGCCTTCTCAATCAAGTCCTTTTCATGCGAGCACACGCCGATGCCCACATAGTATTCGCCGCGAATCGGGACGCGGATCGAACCACCAGCAACCTGTGTGGAGCCGCTCTCTTTCCCGAGCAGCATGTAGACGTAATCGCCGTGTTTTTCCAGTTGGATACGGCGGGGTGCGGAAAGATTGGCCTGGATTTCGTGCGTGGTGGCTCCTTTTTCGTCGCGATATTGCAAAGACGTCAGACCTTCCCCGTGCAGGGCCACATCGGCATACGCGGAATCGGCGTCGAGGGTCTGGCGAACCATCACCACGGCCTTGCGATGGGGATTCTTGCCCTCGCCAAGGAAGTTCACATTGGCAGCAATCGAAACATCTCCGGAAACTTTTTTCCAAACGAAATGGAAAGCATCCGAAGTAAACCACATGTTTTCGCCGCTGCCAGCCAGGGTATAGCTCTGCTTGGCGGCATCGTAATTCACCGAGCCGGGATGGAGAACCGTGCCCACGTCTCCATGCCCTTCGAAGATTCCGATCGGCTCCGCTCCCGGTCTTGCGCCGAGCTGTAATGCGACGCTAAAAATGAGGAATGCGCTTGCCAGCAGCAAAAAAAATCGCGACATATTTGCCTCCACTCTCTGAACTTATTGGACTCCCTTTTCACCCAGGTTCCGCAATCTCTCCGTAACGTTCAGCAGGGCCCGCCCATCGTGGTACGCCGCTTTCCAGATTTCGCCCTTGGCGGTACTGACGGGTTTGCCGTTCGGCAGAATCGTGCCGTATACGCCGTGGAATTCCGGGTCAATCTGGAATTGCTTGATGAATTGCCACTGGAGCTGGAAAGCCTTCCAGTAGCGTTCGTCGGTACGGCCATAGCGTTCGTGCATCATCAATAACGCGTTCAACCCTTCGAACTCCACCCACCAATCCTTAGTCTTAATTTCGGGCTTGCCGTAGGTCGTGCCCTCTCCGAAAAAACCGCCATTGGTGGAATCCCAGCCGAAGGCCAAGGCGTGGTCCACGAGCATTTTGGCCATGCGTTCGGTTTTTGGATCGTGACCCTGCCCAAGAACATCCTCCGCTTCGAGCATCAGGTAAGCAGTCTCGACGTCGTGCCCGTAGGAATCGTGGCCGGGAAAGGCCTGCCATTCATTCGTGAAGTAGAGATTCATGGCGCCGGGATCCACGCAAACTTTATCCCGGACGATGGCCAGCAACTCTTGCAGACGGCCGCGCAGCGTGTCGTCTTTCCAGACTTCGTAGAGTTGTGCATAAGCTTCGAGCAGGTGGATGTGGGTGTTCATGGACTTGTAGCCGATGGGGAACCCCGCGACCGGGAGGAATTCAATCCTGCCCGTTTCAGGATGCCCGGCGATGGGCTTTCCGTCGCGCGTGAGCCATTCAAAGTAGCCGCCATTTTTGGCATCGTGCGCGTGCTCATCAATCCAGCGGAAGGCGCGCTGGCACAGTTCTAGTGCTAAAGGATCGTGCGTGGCCTGATACTCTGCCGCGGCCCCATAAAGCGCAAAGCTGATGCCGTAAAGGTGCTTGCCATCCGTGTAGAAAGGCGAGATCTTGCCGTCGTCTTGAAGTCCCCAGTAGAACCCGCCGTCCTGTTTGTCCCACAGAACATTCCTGAGGTAGTCCAGTCCATGCCGGGCAATCGGGAGGTATTCGTCCTTCAGTTCGGGGCGGCGGATTGAAATCATGGAGGCCACCCAAGTCATGCGGCCCTGGAAAACGGAAAACTTGCCTGTGCTGGGCTCGGGCTTCCAGTCGCGAGAGAAATTAGAGTGGAAGCCCCCGTTTTCATTGTCCACCGTTCGCGGGAACCATGCGGCGAGAACATCCTGGCGCAGCATGGTCTCCGCTTCGTCTTGAAATTCCTGATAATTTTCGCGGTTTGCCGGCAGGTAAGTGATTTTCGCGGGGGGTGCCGGCTTCTCCTTTTCGGGTTCTTGCGCTCTGCCACCTAATGGGATTACCAAGGCCAAGCCAAATAAAACGGACGCCGTTCGTTTGCCGATTTTCTGCCACATAACATCCTCACTTCCTGGCTGCTTCTCAACCCACAGTCCACAGTTTCGCGAAATCCAGAAGTCCTGTTCCCCCGGGATGCCCCAGGGGGCCCACACGCTGCTAGCGTTTTTCAGGCATCAAATTGCCAAACAGCGTGAATTCGTTTTTGTCGGCGAAGGCCTGCCGGGCTCCGCGCAAATCGTTTCCCGAAAAGAGCCCTTCGCCGGTAAGATCGGCGCCGGAAAGAAAGATGGAAGTGCCTGCCGCAGCCTTGCTGTTGCGTATTGTCACATCCTGCCCGCGCCGGAGAGCAATGGATTCCTTCGCGGTGGTGTGAGGCGCCTGGCTGCCGTAAAATCCATCCACGGCGAGCCGCTTGAAATCCTCGCATTCGATGGCATTGGAGAAGTAGGCGGGAACATCGTCGGCCCACTCAATGGTCAGGCCGCGAACATCGAACCCATCGATATAGCGCGCATAAAACCCCGGAATATCATGCTTGAATACGGCATTAGCCTTTTCCGTAGCCGTCCAGCGGAAATCGAAATTGCCGCCTGCCAATTCGCTGACTTTGGGCCGGGGAGCGCGGATGCGGAACTTCACCTGGTCGAACACGATATCGTGCACCCAGGAATCGGGGTCACCGTATGCGACGATGCCCCCTTCGGCTTCGCCGGTAATATTGGTAAAACGGACGTCACGGACATCAGGCTTGCCAGCCGCTCCTGTTGGCGGGCCGACAGCGATGAAGATGGGCTCCGCTTTACCCCACCAATGTCCGGTCAGGAGTTTTGTGTCGATCACAATGGAGGAAAAAAGCACGTGAGCGGTAGTTCCGCTGCGCTCAAAAATGCCGATGCCACGGTTTGAATGAATGGTGAGATTGCTGAAGGTGGCGTAGCGGGTGCTCTCCATGCGAATGGAAGCGGAACGCGACTCCAAGGAAGAATTCGTGACGCCGACGTCTTCACTCCCGTAGAAAGCGAAATCGTCGTCGCC
>Ga0209039_10002960_pt1 | contig 13729 bp, 11 predicted proteins | sample BogFormECP12_OM1_FD_188238 | JGI IMG/M metagenome (GOLD analysis project Ga0209039, IMG submission 188238) | Bog forest soil microbial communities from Calvert Island, British Columbia, Canada - ECP12_OM1 (SPAdes) (version 2) | ecosystem: Environmental > Aquatic > Freshwater > Wetlands > Bog ...
TCTCCGCCAGATGGTCGTGATCGGGCACAGCCAGGGCGGATTGCTCACCAAGATGACGGCGATCCATTCTGGGGACCGGTTCTGGCGGAATATGAGTGACGTTCCGCTCGACGAGTTGCAGATCTCCGAGGAGACACGTGCGCTGATCCGCGAAGGGATGTTCATTGAGCCGCTACCCTTTGTCCGGCGCGTGATCTTCATTGCAACGCCGCATCGCGGCAGCTATCTCGCCGGCCCGGATCTCCTGCGCCGGCTGGCGCAGAAGCTGGTCACAATGCCTAGCGCCCTGCTGCAAAGCGGCACCGAACTGTTCTCAAGGGATGACGTGCAGCCATACTTGAAAATGCAGCATATTCCCACCGCCATCGACAACATGTCTCCCAGCCACCCCTTCATTCGTACGATCTCGGAGATTCCCGTGGCGCCGGGGATTACCGCAAACTCGATCATCGCCGTAGACGGCGATGGCCCGCCGGAGAACGGGGGGGACGGCGTGGTCAAGTATGCCAGTGCCCACATTGACGGCGTCGAGTCGGAGCTCATCGTCCGTTCGCCCCACTCGTGTCAGGCGAATCCGTACACGATCGACGAGGTGCGCCGGATTTTTCACTTGCATGCCGAGCAGGTTATGTGTGCTCGTTAGGCTCAGCCCACGGACGCGATGGATGGGGCAGTGCGCCCATGAGACCTATCCGGAAGGTCGCCCCACACGCGGCTCTCTGGGCTGGTGCCATCGACGTCGTCGTTCTAGTGGCTGGCAGCTTTAGGGACACTCAGGCGAGCACCCCAGCCGACGCGAGTTTTGACTCGCGCCCCATCAACGCCCTGGAGCGGAGCGGCGCACGAACTCTGAGCTATCAAGGCGAAAGATGTAAACGTGCCGACGACGCCTCTTTCATGGCGTCAGCCGACCTGTCTCCGAGGAGATCCGACCGTGGCTCGAACTTCAACTGTCGCTGCCCTCCTGCTGATCACCTGCGCCGTTGGGACGCCGGCTCGCGCAGACGTCCCCAACGCCGCCACGCTGCTCGCTGATCTCGGCTACACGCCGGACCAGATCGCGAAGGTGCAGGCCGGCGAGTTCGTGCGTGGAACGATCCAACCGAGCGGTCCGCGGGAGCTCGTGGCCGCGTTCGCGTTCCAGGTACCGACATCCCCGGCCGATCTCGTGGCGGAGGCCAAGGAGGGCCTGCTTGACAAGGTCGATCCCGGGAACATCGCGTTCGGTTTTGTGCAGGGCGCTGGCAGCCCGGCCGACTTCGCGAAGCTCGCCTTCGGTCCCGATGCAACCGGTCGTGCGGCCGCGTACGTCAAAGCGCAGCCCGGCGGCCCTCTCAATCTGTCGGCGGCCGAGATCGCGAGCTTCCAGAAGCTCGGCGCGGACGCATCTCCAACGGAGGTCGAGCAAACCGTCGTCAGCGCGCTGCTGGCCCGCGTGCAGGCCTACCGGGCGAAGGGCCTCGCGGGCATCGCCCCCTACGCGCGCGACGGCGGAAAGACGCGATCGCCCGCTGATGAGCTGCGCTCGGCCAGCCAGGCGTCGCAGGGCCTCCAAAAGTACGCGCCGCACGCCTACTCGATGCTGCTCGGATATCCGAACGCGAAGCCGCCCAGCACGGAGGAATCGTTCCGCTGGACCCACTTCACCGCCCAGAACGTGCCGACCATCGCCCTCACGCACAGCTTCTTTATCCCGGATGGTGCTGCCTGGATCGTCGGCCAGCGGCAGTTCTACGTGAGCGCGGGCTACAACTGCGAGCAGGCGATCGCCGCCTTCCTCCCGACGCAGTCCGGCACGGTAGTGGTGTACGCCAACCGTACATCTACGGACCAGATCGAGGGCTTCGGTGGCGCCGCCAAGCGATCGATTGGCAGCAGGGTTTTGGCATCGCAGCTCGAGTCGCTCTTTGAGAAGGCGCGCCGCGCAGTGAAGTAGGACGGTCGCACGGCCGCGATTTGAACCCCCGTGATCGAGGCCCTAGCCAAGCCGATGCTGCGCGTTTGCCGGCGAACGTGAGGCGGGGGCCGTAAGGCCGTCTCCGAAAACACCCTGTGACAGCCCATGCCCTCGACCCGTGCGCCGCCCCTCATCCCACCCGTAGGAAGCTTCCGACCTTTCGTATCTTGCTTCCGTGATGCTTCCGTGACCAGAATCGAGAAAGTTTTGGAGTCGCAACTAGGCTATCTAAGTTGGCAGAGAGGGAGGGATTCGAACCCCCGGTACCCTTGCGGGTACACCTGATTTAGAGACGCTTCGGTGTGTTGTCGCTGCATTGCGACCTGATGCGCTCACGTACTCCAAATCCTTGATGCGCTTGACAGTTCTCCTTCGTCGGGAGACGCTCAGTTGCGTCGGCATGCGACGGGATTTGCCCACCAACTCCGTTGCCGTGCCCACCATGTGCCCACCAACGCGGAGCGACCAATGGCGCTGCACCTCACCAACCGGATCTGCGAAGCGGCCGCTCCGACGGGCAGGGGCTGGTCGACGCTTTGGGACGCAAGGGTGCACGGATTGGGTCTCCGCGTGCGGAGCTCCGGTCGGCGCGTATTCGTGGTCTTCTATCGCAGCCAGAGCGGCGAGAAGCGCTTTCTCACATTGGGTCGCTTCCCCGAGCTGTCGCTCGAGGAAGCGCGTCGCCTCGCGAGGAAGACGCTGGCCGAGGTTGTGGTCGGAGGCGACCCGCTGGCCGAGCGCCGGCGCTTGCGTCGGGCCGGCACCGTGGCCGAGCTCGCGCACCTCTACCTGGAGGGCCACGCGAAACTTCACAAGCGGACGTGGCAAGGCGACGAGCAGCGCATTCGAAAACACCTGGTGCCTGCGTGGGGGACTCGAAAGGCGGAGATGATCCACCGAACTGACGTCGCTGCGCTCCACCGCCAGGTCGGCACGGAGAACGGCACGACGACGGCGAATCGGCTGTTGAGTCTAGTCGCCCACTGGGCCGAGCGCGAGGGCCTCGTCCCGGAAAACCACCCGAATCCTGCACGCCGTGTGCTCCGCTTCCGAGAGCGCGCCCGCGACCGCTGGCTCACCCCGGCCGAGGTGCGGCGCATAATGCAGGCCCTCGAAGCCGAGCCGAACGTGTACGTCCGCGGGTTCTTCTGGCTCTCCCTCCTGACGGGATGCCGCAAGCGAGAGTTGCTGCACGTGCGCTGGAGCGAGATCGACCTCGAGAGCGGGCTCCTGCGTCTCAACGCCACCAAGAATGGCCGTACCCACTACGTGCCCCTCGCCGCGCCGGCACGGAAGCTCCTCGTGCAGCTCCCGCGTGCCGAGGGCAATCACCACGTCTTTGTCGGACGACGGGAGGGCGAGGCGCTCTCGGTTCCGACGATCGACCAAGCGTGGCGCCGCATCCGCAGCGCAGCGGGCGCCTCCGACGCCTGGCTCCACGACCTCCGCCGCACGGTCGGAAGCTGGCTCGCCCAGTCCGGCGTCTCCCTGCATCTCATCGGCCATGTGCTCAACCACAGCTCGCCCGTCGTAACGAGCGTTTATGCCCGCCTCGCGAACGAGAGCTCCCGGGCTGTGCTGGAACGGCATGCGGAGGCCGTGCTGACTGCGGTGGCCGGGAGGGACGCCCCACACGAACCTTGACCGCCCATCGAGCCGCTCGGCTTTGCGCAGCTTCCTTCCGATAGAGACGGTGACGCTTCGCAGAAAAAGCGACTTTGGTTGCGGTGCGGAGCCTCGACGGCTTGCGGCCGCCCATGTACCAGCAATTGTCGACCCGCTGCCCCCCACGCCGTTACCTCAGCCCGTCCACGGACCTGCCATGACCTGGCCCACGGCCCCGCCAACTGTGGGCGCGAGGCCGGCCCTACGAGCCGGTCTCCGTCCGGCCAACTCCCTGCCTTCGAGCGCGCCTTCAATCGATCGCACATCGCGCGCGCTCCGCATGCACGGTGCGTGTCTGGATCGGCGTCGTGGCGAGGTCGAGCCCATCGCTACCACGAGCTTCCCGCGTCACCCTGAGACGGGTGCGGGTAGCACCGCGGTGGGCGCTCAAGCGTGCCCGCACCAAGCTCGCTGCTCGTCTTGCGGGACGCTCGCAGAGGCGCGTGGCCTGGTTCTCAGGGCGCGGCTGCCGCCCGCACACCTTCGTTGCCTGGGCCCGTCCACGAGCCTGCCATGACCAGGCCCACTACCCTGCCAACTGTCGGCACGAGATCAACCCTACGACCTGCTCTCCGTCAGGCCAACTCCCTGCCTACGAGCTGGCCTTCCATCGATCGCACATCGTGCGCCCCGTCTACACCGTGCGCGTCTGGATCGGGGCCGTGGCGAAGTCGAGCGCGTCACCAACATGGCCTTCTCGAGCGACCCCGAGATGACCCCGCAGGGTTCCGCTAGTGCCGCGGTGCACACCTCGAGGTTGCCCGCACCAAGCGCGCTGCGCGTCTTGCAGGACGCTCGTGGAGCTGTGCGGCCTCGTCCTCCCGACGTGCCTACTGATCTCGCACCTGCGTTGCCTGATTCCGTCCACGAACCTGCCATGACCTGGCCCACGGCCGCGCCAACCGTGTGCACGAGATCATCCCTACGAGCTGCTCTCCAGCAGGCCAACCTCCGGCCTTCGAGCACCTTCCATCGAACATCGCGCGCGCCGCGTGCGCACGCTGATGCTGGTGCCGGTCGCAATCTGTCTCCTGCCGCGCGCGGACTACGGACCAGCTGAACGATCGTGGCGGGGGTGAGGATGTGGAGCAGAAGAAAAGACCCGCGGGGGAGGCACGTGATCGGGAAGCCCAGCAAGATAAGGACGGATGGTGAAGACGAATTCGTTTGCGCGACGCGCACTTCGCGTCGGAATTCTTGCACAAGCGCAGTTTTGGGACGGATGGTTCGCGAGATTCGCTTTCGGTGCCGCAGACTTCGCATCGGAATCGGAGTCAAAACACGTATCCGCTGCCGGCAGAGGACGTCGGAACGATCCTCCCCTCGCGTCTCAGCCAGGCGTTCACGGCTCCGCGTTTGGGGGGCCGCGTCCTCTCCCCCCCGTACACCGCACCCTCGATGGCGCCTCTCAGGGCAATCTCGCCGCTCTGAGAACTATCCCTGAGCCGAGAGCGAGGCTTCTCAGGCCGGCCATTCTGGACGCCGCTCCGAAACGGCGTGCCCCAAGCGGAGCTATCGATCGATCGCAAGCTGGAGTGCTGCAGCGAAGATCCGAACGAAAGTGATCGTGTGCATTCAGGAATCGGAGAATCAGGGCGGTGTAGGTTTGTCGCCCATGTCGAACCCTCCGGCTCCAACTCAGCGACGTGTCTGGCGATCTTGGTTTTCCCTCCGGAGAAAACCGCGCCGCATGTCACAACATCCGGTTGGACATCCGCGTGATCGCTCCGGAATCGCGGGAACCCTACGGTGGGGCTTTATCTTGCGCGTCGCATTTGCTCCGCGATTGTGCAGGCCCTGCAGGGATCGTGTCCTCGAGGGGATTACGCTGGGTTACGGTCAGGACGGGACGTCCGTGTGCATTCGCGACCTCTCGACGAGCTGGCTGCTGCGCGAAAAATCGACCGCGCCTGAGACGCGCTGCTGGAGCTTCGCGCCACGCCGACTCGCGCGTTTTCATCGCGTGGAGCGCCGCGATCTCGCGGTTCGCCAACGCAATTGACCCGCCGGTCAACGCCTCCGAGTGGGTACCAGACGAGCTCCGCAGAGGTGCGGGCAATGTGTCTACGACGCCGCTCGCGCATGGTCTTCTGCCTCCAAGAATTGTCGCCGCTCAGGCGTCGCGACGGCGGCTGAACAGCTGGTCAGCTTGCCCAACGACCCGCCGAATTTGGCGCGGGAGGGCCGCCGTCCCGAGCCACGGCTTTGCGCTCTCCACTGCGGGGCTCATCGTGAACCATTACTCGATCTGTGCGACTTCGCTTCGCGCCACGGAGCCCCCATGGTGGCCGCACAATCGAGGGCTGCGAGGCGGCGCGTGACCGCTGACCGGGACAGACGGCGAGTGCGAGTCCCGGGCGGGATGGTCGTCCAGCGCCAACTGGGAGACCGGGCAGTTGCGAGATGAATCTGGCGCTCGCCCGGTCCGACACGTTCCACGGCGGCGTCAGGCCGCAGCCACAGACTCAGCCCACGGATTGTACGTACCGAAGTTCCAGAGGTGGCCCTCCGGGTCCCGGCAGGAGTAGCCGCGGCCACCGTAGGACTCGTCGCGGATCGCGTACACCACCTTCGCCCCCGCCGCGACGGCGCGTGCATGATGCGCGTCGGCGTCGGGGACGATGATGTAGGGGCTCTGCGTCCCGACGCCGCCGACCTGGGCGGGCGTCCGCTGCAGCCTGTCGAACTCGTCATCTCCGGCCGTGCCGAGCATGATCATGCCGTTTCCGTAGGTGAGCTGCGCGTGCGCGATCGCGCCGGCCTCGCCCGGCACGACCAGGTGCTTGTTGAAGCCGAAGGCCCGGCAAAGCCACTCGATGGCGGCGGCCGCATCGCGGTAGCGGAGCGTCGGGATGATGGTGGCGGTGTCCTTCTGGGTCATGGGTCGTACTCCTAGATTCGGGGTCGAGGCATCCGGAGGAAAACCCTCCGTGCATGAGGCACCCTACGAGATCAAGCCGGCGTCAGTCTTGGAAAAAATTCACCAGGCCTACGGCCCCGGATTGGGGGACCCGGCCAACATCGCCCGCCCCTCGGTTGTGTCGTGCCCGTGAACGAATGAACATCGCTTTTAAGAGGTGAGACTGGTCGCCGCCCGGCCCCCGCGCAAACGTCCGCATGTCCGCCGCGCCGCCATATGCCTCGATGTACCGGAGCGCGAAGGACACCACTTCGCTGTGAACGTCTGACCCGGCGATATGCCCGGCGCGGAGCTCCTCGACACAGCCGAAGCGCGCTCCCCGGTCCAGCAGCGCCTCAAACTGCTCCGCAAGGCTCTGGTGCTCCGCCGGAAGCCGATCGCGGATGGGGACGGCGCGCCCCGCGAGCTCCCAAAAAGGGGCGGGCCGAAGAAGCGCCGCGCGCCAATCGGCGTCAAGTCAGGGGGGGAGGCCGCGCTGGGAGCCGTCGTGCTGGGTGATGTCTGAACTGATCCGTGATCCCGGCCGCGAGCCCCGCGCGGAGCGATACGTGCAAGCCGCCGCGAACAAGCGAATCGGCGGCGCGAACCGCTGAAACATCTTGGCGCTCAGCGCACACCCGCGATCTGTTGATCCGCGCCGGCGGGCTCATGACGCGCGGACGCGAAGACCGGTGCCTGCTCCTTCCAAAGAGTGGTGCTCGTCGGGGCAATTTAATGAGACATAAAGCCTCACCTGCATGGGTCTGCGCCGTTTAAGAGGCTCGGGGAGGGTAGCGGCCAAGCGGATTAAATTGAAAATGAATTTCATAGTCTCTATACTCCTTGGGCCGATGACATCTGAGGGACGAAGCTGGTGGATTCGCTCCTCCAGTTGGCGTCATGCCAACGCTGACTTGAGACCGGCCTGTCACTCGTGAAGTTGGTCGACGATGAATGCGGCTTCTGGGGGGCCATTGTCGTTATCGAATGCACTCCTTTTTTTTTCAAACCGCATCGCGCTTTCTTCCATCGCAGGGTTAGGCCGGATCGGCTCTGGTTTGCTGGCAAGTTGGATCACGATGGGGGTCGGATCAGCCATGGCGGCGCCGCCGCCGATCTCCATTCCTCAAGGACCAGAAGACTATCAAGCCGCTCAACCTCACGGCGGGCCGTTTGGCTTTTTGGCCGGGATCAGACGGAGCAACTACCTGCTGGGCGATATGTGGGGCCTGCGGAGTTTGCTCAGCCAATACGGCATGTCCTTCGCGGTCCAGGAAACGAGCGAGGTGTTTGGCAATGTGACCGGCGGCGGCAAGCAGGGCCTCGACTATGGCGGCCTGACCCAGATCGTATTGCAACTGGATACTCAGCGAGCTTTCCGCTGGTATGGGGGCACCTTCAACGTCAGCGCCTTGTGGATTCATGGCATGAATCTGAGCGCCGACAATCTGCTGACATTGCAGACCGCGAGCGGGATCGAGGCGGACAGTTCACTCCGTCTCTGGGAACTCTGGTATCAGCAGAAATTCCTCGAAGAGGATCGACTCGACATCAAGATCGGGCAACAGAGCCTCGATCAGGAATTCATGGTCAGCAACAATGCCCTGTATTTCGTCAACACGATGTTCGGATGGCCAATGCTGCCCTCGGCCGATTTGCCCGGCGGTGGACCGGCCTACCCGCTCTCGGCGCTGGGCCTGCGCGTACGGACTCGGCCAGTGGACCCCCTGAACATCCTGTTCGGCGTGTTCAACGGGAGCCCGGTACTGAACAATCGCGGCGACCCGCAACAGCAGAATCCATCGGGAACGAGCTTTCCGCTGAATGGCGGCGCTCTGGCGATCCTCGAACTGCAATATGCCTACCCGGCGCTCGGGAGCATGGTTTACCCAGGGGAATCGCAGCCGCTGGCCAAGCTCTATCGGATCGGCATTTGGTATGACACGGAAGCTTTCGCCGACCAGCGCTTCGACAATACCGGCCTATCGCTCGCCAACCCCGCTAGCACCGGAATTCCTCAAACCCATCGCGGCGACTATTCGATCTACGGCGTGGCCGATCAAATGGTCTGGCGGTCGGAAGCGGACCCCAATCGAACGGTGAGCGTGTTTGGACGCGTGATGGGCACGCCGCAGGGCGATCGCAATCTGATCGATTTCAGCCTGAATGCCGGTCTCGTCTTCCGCGACCCTTTCCCCTATCGAACCACCGATACGTTTGGCTTCGGGTTGGGCTATGCCCACGTAAGCAGCCGAGCCGCCGCGCTCGACCACGATGTCTTCACCTATACCGGAGCTTTCACCCCCGTTCGGCGCAGCGAAACCTATGTCGAAGCGACCTATCAATATCAGGTCACACCTTGGTGGCAGCTCCAACCGGATATTCAATATGTCATCAATCCCGGCGCGGGCATCGCCAATCCGAATGTGCCGACGGAGCGGGTCAAGAATGAGCTGGTTCTGGGAATTCGTACGACAATGCTTTTCTAAAGATGGAGAAGGCTAGAGGATGACCCTTAGATCACCCTGCCTCGAGGGCGCAGCACTCCTCATTTTGCTCTGTGTGGGCTGGGCCGGCATTGCCCTGGCTGACGTGCCTCAAGGCTTTCTCGAGACCGTCCGCCGGCATGTCACGCTGACCTCGACGGTGGCGGACAATGGCGACCTCAACCCCTATGCCGTGGTGGTGGCGCCCGTGTCGGCCGGCAAAGTCCAGAAAGACGATGTGCTCGTCGACAATTTCAACAACGTGTCGAACCTGCAAGGTACCGGCACGACGATCATCGACTACAACCCCACCACCAAGCAGACGGCTCTCTTCGCCCGCCTGCCACAGAAATTGGAGGCATGCCCTGGCGGTGTCGGTCTGTCGACGGCGATGACGATGCTGAAAAGCGGCTGGGTGATCGTCGGCAGTACGCCCAGTACCGACGGCACGACCAGGACCAAGGGCGATGGGTGTCTGCTGGTGCTCGATTCCAGCGGTCAGTTGGTCGCTACCTGGTCAGGGCCGACGATCAACGATCCATGGGGCAACATGGCCGTGATCGACAACGGGACCAGCGCCACACTGTTCATCAGCATGGCGGGATTCGACGTGCCGGGTCCGGAAGTTCTCGATCCAGCGACCGGTTATCCGGTCACCGTCCATAAGGCGACGGTACTCCGGCTCGAGCTCTCCATCCGCGACGGCAAGCCTCCGGTGCTACTCAGCCAGACCGTCGTTGCCGATGGCTTTTCGCAGCGCGCCGATCGCGACAATTTCCTGTTCGGTCCCACGGGCTTGGCGCTCGGCCCCGACGATACGCTCTACGTCACCGACGGCATGGACGATCAGATCACCGCTATTCCCGATGCCGTCAAGCGAACGACGAGCGCCGGCGTCGGCAAGCTGGTGACCGAGAAGGGATTGCTGGCATGGCCGCTGGCGCTGGCAACGACGCCCGAAGGGCATCTCTTGGCGTGCAACGGCAAGAACGGACAAGTCGTCGAGGTCGATCCCAAGACCGGCAAGCAGATTTATGCGCAATGGATCGACTCGGATCAGGCCCAATCTCCGCCGGGCAATGGCGACCTGTTCGGCATCGCCATGAAGCCGGACGGCAAGGGATTCTATTACGTCGAGGATGACACGAATTTTCTGATGGAGGCCGGCCCAAAATGACGGGAAGAGACGAAGAAAAGCTGCGCACGACTCGGCGCGGCTTTCTCACCACGACAGCGGGGCTGGTGGTGGCCGTCGGGTCGGGTTTCGGCAGAAGTGCGGCAGCGGGGATCGGGCTCTCGGGCAAGGGTGCCCCTGAGGCTTCACGATCGAACGGGACTCAGATCGAGCCGTTTTGGGGCAAGCATCAAAGCGGCATCGTAACGCCAGCGCAGGCTCATACCTTTTTTGCGTCCTTCGACCTTGTCGCGACCAAACGCGATCAAGTCGTCGAGCTGCTTCACCAGTGGACCTCCGCCGCCGCCCGAATGAGTGAGGGCCAGCCGGCGGCCCCAATCGATGAGGACGCCGATGCTCCCGCTTCCGATTCGGGCGACGTCCTGGGTCTGCCGGCGTCGAGATTGACTCTGACCTTCGGCTTCGGTGCGGGCCTGTTCGTGAAGGACGGCGAGGATCGCTATGGGCTGGCCGCCCATCGCCCCGAAGCCCTCGTCGATCTGCCGAGATTCGTCGGGGACCAGCTGGTCGAGACCCGCACCGGCGGCGACCTGTCGATCCAGGCTTGCGCGAATGATGCGCAGGTTGCCTTCCACGCGGTTCGCCAATTGGCGCGCCTGGCTGACGGAGTGGCCAAAATTCGCTGGGCGCAAGCCGGTTTCATCGCTGATTTCGGCGCCAAGGAAACCTCCCGGAACCTGATGGGATTCAAGGACGGGACGGGCAATCCCTCGATCCATGACCCCAAGGCGATGGAACAGGTCGTCTGGGTCGGCAACGAAGGGCCGGACTGGATGCGCGGGGGTAGTTACGTTGTCGCCCGCCGGTCCCGCATCGCCCTCGAGCATTGGGACCGCATGAAGGTCGGTTTTCAGGAACAGACGTTCGGCCGCCACAAATCATCCGGCGCGCCGCTGGGACAGAAGAACGAATTCGATCCCGTAGACCTGGATGCGGTTGATTCGGACGGCAACCCGATCATCCCCGAGAACTCGCATGTCCGGCTGGCCACCGCCGCCAGTAACGGCGGCGCGAAGATCCTGCGCCGCTCCTACTCCTACAATGACGGCGTGAGCTTCACCGCCGAACGCTGGCCGCCATGGCGCCAGGGAATGGAGTATGACGCAGGACTGCTCTTCGTCTGCTATCAGCGCGATCCGAGGACGGCCTTTATCCGAATCTTCGAGAAGATGTCGAAGTTCGATATGATGAACCAGTTCGTGACCAATACTGGCAGCGGGCTGTTCGCCTGCCCCGGCGGCATTGCCAAGGGCGAGTTCATCGGACAGCGTTTGTTCGACAGCGCATGAAGACAGCGAACCCATCTCGCCATCACAGCCGATCGCGCGAAAGGGAGGCGGTAGTCCCGCTCGGTGGGTGGGTGATGACGACGACCCACGAGAGATGAGGCCCGATGGGGAGTATTCTCCTCATACGGTCCTTTTCCAGCCCTTCACGTCGCGCTTTCGCTGACCGCCAGCTATCCCTGAGGGTCTGGCGGATCTCGACGTCATAATCAAGGATCATTGGTTCTCGCCGTCTCAAATTCATGTGCTGGCGGAAAAGGCCACGATGCTTACCATCAATAAGGCGGACTCGACGGCCGAGGAGTTCGATTCCCCAAATAGGATCTTCCGCTTGTGGCGGGCCGCCCAATTCTCTTCCTGAGCAGGAAGGACATGACCAGATCCGGCCGAAGTGGTCCGCGGATCGCAGCTGGAGTGCGCGTGCCCCACGCTCGGTGCCCGCGCTGGCGGGCGTGGCGCGCGGCGAGCCGCCGAAATCACCTCACGCTCTGACCATTTCATGAGATGATCGCTTGGCCCTGCAGGGCAAGGGAGAACATGATGTTTCCGGAGGCATCCAAGAAGCGCTCTCTAGCACGGGGCGGCAAACGAAGTCGAGCCGCACTGTCTCGCGAGGCACAAGCGGCGTACGGGGAGATTCAACAGGGCGTCAAACACCTGGAGAAATCAATCGCCGAGATTCAGCGGGGCTTGCGCAAAGCGGAGCGCAAGATCGAGGCCGACGCACGTGCTCGGGTTCGCGAGCTCCGCAAGGACGCGCACGCTCAACTCAACCTCCTCAAGTCCAAGCAGCGCGCAGCTGCAGGTAGTCTCAAGGCCCTGTCGGCGGCGGCAGGAGAGTCTTGGCGAGAAGTCAAGCAGTCGGCCGACTCCATCCTCGCCGAAGGCCGAGCGACCGCTGGCGCGGTGGTGGAGAGATTCCGCAGGGCCATGGGAGGATGAATACCTTTCGGGAACCAAAGTGACGAGCGGAGTGAAGAACGCGACCCGGAGCGCACCTAGTCACCAGCGGCGACCGCTGGGTGGTGGGCGACTGGCCCGAGGCGGGTTCAGCGAACGTGGGACCTATCGCCGCCCATATCCGTCGAGTTCTTGATGAATGCGCGAGCCACCACGCGCCCCCGGGTGAGATTTGAGTCCGAGCTTGAGGACCATCTGACCCGAAGCGATGCGGAGAAGACTCTGCGAGCCGTTATCGGTTGGGGGCGGTACGCTGAACTCTTCTCGTACGATGACAAGAAGCGGAGCTTCAGCACCAATCATTCTGCGGGTTAGCGGATAGAGGCCGCCAACGTCTCGTGCCGCAGCGAAGGATAGCTACGGTAACGACCGCCTGTCCCTCTTGCGTCATCTTCTAGTTGTCAGTAGATTCTTATCTCTTAATCGACCGCATTGGAAGTACGTATGCAAGTAGCGAAGGCCGAGGTCGTGCGGCGACTGGATCGCTTCAAGGCGGCTTGCAGGCAGGCGGGAGTGAAGCTGACCCACCAACGGCTGGAAATCTTCCGCGAGGTCGCGGGGAGCGTCGATCACCCCGATGCGGAGATGATTTTTCGGGGAGTTCAGCCGAGGATGCCCACGGCTTCCCTTGACACCGTGTACCGGACCTTGTGGCTTCTTGCCGAACTCGGACTCATCAAAACTCTCGGCCCTCGTCGCGAGAGCGTGCGCTTCGACGCCAACCCGAACCCGCATCACCACTACGTCTGCACGCGCTGCGGGCTGACACGAGACTTCGAAAGCCGATCGCTCGGGATCCTTCGAATCCCCCCCGTGGTGCAGGATTTCGGGAGTATCGTCGCCACACACGTCGAAGTCCGAGGTCTCTGCGCAAACTGTTCTCGCGTCAAGACCGCTGAGGCGGTTGTCAAGGAAAGCTTACGCCGACCCACCAAAAGGAGAGGAAGATGAGCGAGACCAAGAAGCTGACGACGGCCGCGGGTGCGCCTGTCGTCGATAATCAGAACGTGATGACCGCGGGGCCGCGCGGGCCGGCTCTGCTTCAGGACGTCTGGTTCCTCGAGAAGCTCGCCCACTTCGATCGGGAAGTCATCCCCGAGCGCCGCATGCACGCCAAAGGTTCGGGTGCGTACGGGACGTTCACCGTCACCCACGACATCAGCAAGTATACGCGGGCGAAGATTTTCTCGCAGGTCGGCAAGAAGACCGACCTCTTCGTGCGTTTCTCAACGGTAGCCGGTGAGCGTGGCGCCGCCGACGCCGAGCGAGACATCCGAGGCT
>Ga0209039_10002962_pt1 | contig 13724 bp, 12 predicted proteins | sample BogFormECP12_OM1_FD_188238 | JGI IMG/M metagenome (GOLD analysis project Ga0209039, IMG submission 188238) | Bog forest soil microbial communities from Calvert Island, British Columbia, Canada - ECP12_OM1 (SPAdes) (version 2) | ecosystem: Environmental > Aquatic > Freshwater > Wetlands > Bog ...
CTTCCTGTTATTGGCTCGGTACTCGTTCAAGAAATCCTCGGCCAACTCCTCAAAGCGCACCCGGTCGGCTTTTGGACCCAGGAACTTGCCTGTGCTGATTTCTCCATCTCGTTTCCGTAGCAGCCGCTTGGCATCTGAAGCCTTTTTGGACTTGCTGCTTTCCCGAAACGCCTTACCATTCCTGTAGTACTTAACCCACCAGATGCGACCCCTTTTGTAAAACGATCCCATAGTTCACCTATAGACAACCAAAGGCCATTCGGCCCGTTGAGAATTCCGGTATTGGCTAGCCCTCGTCGCAAAGTCAATGTGACGCACGGCGGGAGAGCGAGCGAATGCCCTCTTTAGCGCGGCGTTCCTAAGCAGGTCTAACGGCTTAAGGACAAACTGTCGATATTGAGTAGAGGGAGAGGCCTCTACCAGTTTGTAAATGAGCAGCGGACGTTTTGATGTAGAATTGGGGCCAGTTTCTTCCCGAGTTGGTTATGCGTGACGCCTTGGCAGAAAACGCTCTGCGGATCGGCCTCTTTCGATTCACAATTGCCCCCTTGCAGCCACTAGAAGTGCCTGCGGTTAATAAAGGCAATATGCTTCGCGGAGGTTTCGGCCATGCCTTCCGGCGGCTGTGTTGCATTCCTCAGTGCAAGGATGCCCGGGCATGTCCCCTCGATGGCTCCTGCCCGTACAAGGCTGTTTTTGAGCCCTCGCCGCCGCCCGGAGCGGACCGGCTCTCGAAGAATCAAGATATCCCCCGCCCATTTGTCTTCCGCGCACCACCGACCCGTCAGACTCGATTCGAGAAGGGCGAGCGGTTCGAGTTTGGCTTGGTCCTGATCGGGCGCGCTCTCGATTTTCTTCCCTATTTCGTCCTGTCATTCCGGGAGCTCGCCGGACAAGGCCTCGGCTTGAATCGGGCGGTTTGTGAACTTGAAAATGTTACCGCCTGCAATTTTGACGAGAGCCCTGTGGCGAGCGTGTATCAATCTTCCGACCAAATTTTTCATACTCCGGCGCCTCTGGACTTGGCGGCATGGATCGAGCGGCGAATGCGGCAACTTGCCCCGTCGCGGATTACCGTGCAGTTTCTCACGCCCACTCACTTGACGTTTGAAGGGCAAATCGTCAAGCAGCCGGAGTTTCATCACCTGTTCAAGCGCGTGCGCGACCGCGTGAATGCGCTGTCATCGTTTTACGGGGATGGACCTGTCGACGCCGACTTCAAAGGACTGGGCGAGCGCGCTGAAAAGGTTCGAACCGTCTCAGCCCAAACCGAATGGGTGGAGCGCTTTCGCACTTCCTCGAAAACCCATCAGCGCCACGAACTTTCCGGCTTCGTCGGCTCGTGTACTTACGAATTTGCCGCCGACGAATCGGGAATTTCAAATCTGGAATTAATGAAGTGGCTTGTTTATGGGGAGGCCATGAATGTGGGCAAGCATTCGGCTTGGGGAAATGGATTGTATACCTTAAAGGTAAACTTGCGCGTACTATCTAGAACTCATGGTTGAAACATAACACTGGGTGGGGTAATATGTGTGGGTTGCGAACGCCGTACTCTCCGGCTCGCTGGGAACATGAAGGCGAGCCGGAGAGCTTTTCCCCAATCAAGAGGGGACTGAAATTGAGTGCTAGAGAGTCTTCCTTTGCAAGAATCCTCCCCGATGAAGAGGGGACTTAAGAGGTAACGCACAGTCAGCCGGGCCGGAACCGCTTCGGAGGCAGGAAGCAGGCAGGTAGGTAATGTTCGACCAACTCAGTTATCGCCACTTCTTCGAAAAACTCACGAGAAGAGCCCCATACAAGTATCAGGAGGAACTGGCGAGTAATCTTGTCCAAGGCCACTCCGTAGTCTTACGTGCGCCTACCGGATCGGGCAAGACGTGGGCCACGTTGGCTCCGTTCCTTTATGGTCGCGTGACCGGGCAGCCCGGTGTAGCCGCAGATCGCCTCATTTATGCCCTGCCGCTGCGCTCGCTTGCGAGCAGTCTCTACCGAAGCACAACAGAAAAGGTTGAGGAACTGACGGACCCGGTCATGACCGTCTCACACTGCTCCCGCAATAGGCGCTATTTGCCCACTGATCCGTTCTACATCACGCTTCAAATGGGCGGCCAACAGGATGACCCCTTCTTTGAAGGCAACCTGGTTTTCACGACGATTGACCAGCTTCTCTCATCGTACCTGTTCGCTCCGCTCTCCCTACCGGAGCGTGTCGGCAATATCGGGGCTGGCGCGTTGATTGGTAGCCTGATCGTTTTCGATGAACTCCACTTGCTTGATCCAGGACGATCCCTTGCGACAGTCATCGAGATGTTGGATCGGCTCAGCCGCCTCAGCCAATTTGTGCTGATGACGGCGACGTTACCCGATTCGGTTCTTGACTGGCTGAAGCAAAAGCTTGGTGCGAGGAGCATGACGCTATCCTCCCAGGAGGTTCTCGCACTACCCAGCCACGCCACAAAACAGCGGAGTTCCTTATGGGTGCCGCACCCTCTGATCGCTGACGATGTTGTGGATAACCATCAAGAACGGACCATCGCAATTGTAAATTCAGTTCGAGGCGCCCAATCGCTTTTTCGCGAGGTGAGCGAAAGGGCGAAAGCGCTGTCCCCAGTTCCAGCCGTGTTGCTTATGCATTCCCGATTTTTTCCTGAAGACCGTCGACATTGGGAGTCGGAACTGGAAGGGTATTTTGGTCCCAAGGCATCGAAGTCAAACGCCATTTTGATCACAACGCAGGTTGTTGAGGCAGGAATTGACATCTCGGCCGATGTGCTCCTTACAGAATTGGCGCCGCTGAACAGTCTTATCCAGCGTGCGGGTCGAGTGGCCCGTTACGGACACCCCCGTAACGTGGGCCGGTTCTTGGTATTTGAACTGCCAACCAATGACAAGGGCCAGTACAAGCTGGGACCTTACAGAGATCAGGTAAGTATTATCGACGCAACGCGTCGCGTTCTCAGCCAGCCCAAGGGGCCGTCTTCACTGGATTACCTCAAGGAACTGGAGTGGCTAAACGAGGTTCATGGTGCTTCGGACCTTGCTGCCCTTTCACATCTCGACTCGCTGCACTCCCATCGTAAGCATGTGCTGCGGGCAATGGATGGGCTGGATGAGAGCGCATGTTCGCGTCTGATTCGCGACATCAGTTCGGTGAGCGTCATTCTAACGGATAGTCCGGAATCAGTGTCGTTCGCCGGTCGTCATTGGCCGCAGTTGTTGAGCGTTCCCCGCGTGAGTCTTTCTCAGCTTCAGAAAGCGTGGGCAGAAGTGCAAGATCCTCGATGGGTAACGAAGGCTCCGGTTCCCGAAGACGTTCAAGCGGATCGGTCTGGTGGATTGGCCCTGTCATGGGAAAAATGCAGAAATCCCGCACAGGCCGCGTGGCTGCTTGCGATTCATCCGGACTATGCGAGTTATTCGAAAAGAGCCGGATTGGAGCTGGGACAAGCGTGCGAGTCCGTTCCAGCGCTGCTCTACACTCAGTCACCACTCCTGCCGCGTTATTCCTATGAAAAGGAGTCCTTCGTCACCCATGCACGTCGTGTCGTAAATCAGGCGCACCTCGTGGTCACGCATCACGCCGCTATGATGCACGCGCTTGCTAGTTGTTATCCTGGGGTGCGTCTCCTCGATGTCCTTGACTTGGTTTGCATAATGCACGATGCCGGCAAGCTGCAGGTTGACTGGCAAGCCAAAGCACAAGGATGGCAGCGACACCGCGATTCCGGGGCTGGCGTTAAAAACAATGCCTCGGAACCACTCGCGCACACAACCTATGATCCTGAGCGCGATAAGGGTGATCCGCGACTACCGCACCTTCCGCCCCACGCCCCGTGTGGCGCTTTCTCGTTGCTTGGTTATTTGGGCGAACACTTTTCGACCGAAATCGCCTTGACGATCTGCACCGCTATTTCACGACACCACGGCGCGCACACTAAATCGTTGGGGGAATACGAACTAATACCCGAAGCATCAAGCTTGCTTCAGGAGTGCCTTCCCGCGACTGCCCCACGGCCCGTGCAAGTTATTTCAAGAGCAGAGCGGGCTGACACTGAACGCTTCTCCGAAGATTGTCTCATTCACTTTTCGGAGGACGAGGGATGTTGGCCGTTATACGTGAGTCTCGTCAGAATACTGCGACTTGCTGATCAAGGCAGCTTTCAGGAGCGATCATGATCTTGTCTATCTCTAAGAGGACTGGCACCTATGCAGATACGCTTCAGGCAATTGGTCTCGCGGACTTGGTGCATACCCTTTGCGGCGAAGTGCCGCTGATTATGGATATGGGGTCGGAGTTCCAGATTTCGATGAATCAATGGAAGCCGGAAAACTGGGCCGCACCTGATCCAGGGTACCCGTATATATGGGATTCGAAAAAGGAACCGAAACCGCCTACTAGTCAGTTTCTCGATTATCGCGGGGAGGTTGAGAAACGCAACGTTGCGCGCGAAGCCTCGAAGGCCAACGCCAAGGCTCGCAAGCGCGTTAAGGACAAGCTGCAGGAACAGGGCGTGCAGGCGCCCGAAGCCCCAAAGCCGGAGCTGGCATTAGCCACCATCTTGGCCTCCATGCGCAAGGGCTGGGATGGAGACCGACAACTCTACCGCTGGCTGACAGAGGATCGGCCAAAAGCGTTGCTTTGGACGAAACAGAGGCTCGGTGTAGATGGTTCAGAGATCCCGGACCCCAAGTGGAGTAACACGCAATTCCTGAACCCCATCACGGGAAAGGGTATCCATTCTCCAAAAACAGTTGCACGCGCCGCGAATGCCATCAACGCCGCGCTGACCGATCCTTTTGAGGATTGGCTAAGATTGCGTGCGGTTTTCATCGCGATGCTGGCGTACCGGGACGGCGAGGACTTCAAACTTTTCGTTCTGGAACCGGCCCAGGCTTCCCCAACCATGCTGGCGGAAATAGCAACCGATCTCCGCAACATGAACCTCTGGGGAGGCGTAAAACTGGACATTCACGCGGTGCTCCGATGCACCGCACAGATGATCCGCCACTCCGACGTGATGGCAAATGGGCCAATTCCCCTTAAGGGCCGCGTTCCCCGGGATATTATCGCGGGGTTGCGGCAAGCCTATTTCAAAAGTCTTGGAACGGCTGCCGCCCTGATGGGTGATGCCCTTTTCCCGCTGCCCGACTGGTTTGCTATCCATACCCGTGAGGATGGCGTGCAGATGATCGAAATAGTTGAGGAATTCATCGGCTCCGGAAAGGACACCGGCTGTCTTGGCAGTTTAAATGAAGGCTACTCCGACGATTGTGCAACACTTCAGAAGTTTCGAAACTGGTTGAGTACCGGGAGTCTACTCGAGTTCTTATATTTTCACGCCTCGTTTGCTATCCATCTAATGCAAAAGCGGGCCAAGCAAGAATGGAATCGTCCCTTCTCCACCGCAAAGCTCACAATTCTTTTGTCAAAGGGGTACGACATGAATGAAATCGTCACGAATTCGGGGTTCCTGAGTATTGCGCGGGCAATCCGCAATGCCACCATTTATTCGGTGGGCGAAACGGCTCGCGTCAAGATTAATACCCACTTCGGACTTGCCCAAGAGTGGAAGCAGAAGTTACGCGCGGGAAATGCGGACTTCGCTGCCGCTGTTGCGGACTTTGTTCAGCAATATAACTGGGAAGTTATCAACCGTTTCAATCGGCAATATCACGTTGTTGAGACTACGGACCTTGATGAACTTGTTCGTTTGATCGACTCGCACGGGGCGGAAGTCATTGGCCTGCTGCTGCTGGCTTACGGCTATGCTCAAGCTCCGAAGACCGAGACCAAGGAACTGGCAAAAGGAGAAAACGCATGAAAATCAAATCACTTTCGATTTCTGGCCTACTCACTCTCGACATGCATGCCCTCAACAACGAGGGCGCCGAAGGTAACACCATGATGACGCGGATGGTTGACATCGTTGACGCGTTGGGTCAAAAGCATACGGTGAACGCCATATCGGGCGATATGCTTAAGCACATTCAAACGGGACACCTCATCGAAGAGGCCCTCGAATCCGGTCTGCCGCTTTGCGAGGGATGCAAGACATTCGACGCCAACCGTATTTGCGGTGATGAAAGCTTTGTCAAGAATCCAGAATTCAAGAAAGAGACGCTAGACAGTGCAATTCTGTCCGCAGCCTTAAAGAAGTGCGTAGTCGACGACCTCCAAGGAATTCTGATCACCTCCGAAATAGGGAAGAAGCGCTCCATAGCGCGAAAATCATGCGTTGAGTTCGGTTGGGCTGTGGGAACACCGGGTAAAGTGAGCACCGAATCCTACTTTCATGCGAAGTATGTTCCTGAAGGTCGCGGAAAGGGGTCGGAGTCATCCGAGAATTTGGGCCAGAATATCTTTCATCGTCCGGCTTCATCAGGGCAGTACGCAGTGGTGGTTGGGATTGATCTCTTTCGTGTTTCACGTAATGACATTACACTGGAAATGGCTGGTAGCGAGAAGGAAGTCGAGCACCGCCAAGCTGCCTTGATCAGAAGCGTGATGAGTTCCTTTGTGAAGCCCACAGGTGCCCATCGCAATACCCAGAGTCCGCACATTGTTGATTTCCAAGGTGCAGTTGCCATCTCCACTTCTTCCCTGCCAGCCCCAGCCGTCAGTGCCTTGAACAATGGGTATGTAGAGGAAATCAACCGGCTGGCAAAGGTCCTCAATCAGATACAACCAGGCGGCGTTGAAGTACGTGAATTTCAAAGCCTGTCGGGCTTTGCCGAAGCCATAGCCTTTATCTTGGGGCCGGCGGTGGCCCGAGCACAGGCGTAGGAGGTGTGGCGTGAATGAGGTATTGGCACAAGACTCCTGGATTATTGCACGGTTTGCGCCCGTTTCAATGTTCAGCCTACGTTCGACCTATGCCACTAGCAAAGGCGGTAAGACGCTGCTCGTCCCAACTCCCTATGCAGTGAAGTTGGCCTTGATCGACGCTTGCTTTCGGATGTATTCCGGCTCTGCGGCGGAGGTAGAGGCCCGCCGTATTTTCGATCTCATTAAGGCACAGCCTGTTCGCGTACGGCCTCCGGCGGAGTGCGTCGTCCAGAACACATTCCTGCGCGTGCTCCAGCCTGCACGTGACTCTGGAGGTGAGGAGGCCGCTGCAGGTCCTTTCGTCAGAACAATCGCATATCGTGAACTGGTCTTTTTTAGCGGGCACATGGACATTGCACTGGGACTTCGCGCCGCGGCCAGTCCCGAATTCGCAGAACTCGCGAACGTATTCGCGCATGTCAATCACTTCGGTAAGCGTGGTTCCTTTTGGCAATTCCTAGAGTCGAGCCCGCATTTGGGCGTCTTACCTGCGGGGTTCTCGTTAATTGCAAGCGAACTGGCGCAGCATTCCTTCGATACTGTTGGGCGCTATCGCGTGACGGAGTATCTTGACGAATTCGGCCCCAAGCTGTGTGCAGCTAAGGACGGCTTCGAAAGGATCAGTACCTATCACGATGGCGAGATCAAGCTGACCGAACACCGAATCCTCCAGCCCACCTTGTTGCCCTATGAGCGGAAAAGCGGTGGGCGGCATTCTACGTACTATCGTCGTACCGTTTCGGAGGCCCCAAATGCTCACTGACACTGACACTTTTGCGTTAAGGTCCAGTTACTCGGGGACGGCCGGCCAATTCAACCTCTTCACCGGAGAAGTAGAGCCGACTCCAGGGCAGGGCGAGCCAGAGCCGCAGCCGGAGGAGCGGTGGCTTTTCGATCCGGACTTCAGGCTGGTACTGCCCCAGAACCCGGTGGGCAAAGAAATTCTTGTCGAAGAGGGAATCGCTTTGAACTTCCCGGGACCGGAAGGGCAGGTTACAGGAAACAGGTTACAGGGGACAGGGAAGACAATCGCAAATCACCAATCGCAAACCACCAATCCAACAGAACCGCTGATTTTCGGCCGCAAGCCGTTTGTCCCGGACAAGCCCCGTGTGGCGAAGACGGCAGACCTCGCGCAGATCATCCTCTCGGGCTACGGCATCTACCTCGGCAAGAAGAGCGAGCGGCTACAGATCAAAGTGGCCGGCAAAGTGGCGAAGGATGCAAACGGCTCGACCTACGAGTTCCCTATGTTCCGCCTCAGCGAAGTTGTGATTGCCTCGCGTGGCGTTTCTTTTTCCTCCGACTTGGTCGAAGAATTCTGCGAGCGCGGGATTCGGCTGAGCTTTCTGGATTATGCTGGGCGCCCCTACGCCATGCTCAGCTCGCCAACCCTGACGGCGACGGTGGAATCACGACGCGAGCAGTTGAAGGCTTTTGATGACGCCCGAGGGCTGGAATTCGCTCGCGTCATCGTACGAGGCAAGATTCGGAATCAGCGGCATCTCCTCTTGTACTGCGGCAAATATCTCAAGCAGTCGAACCCAGAACGCCACAATGCGGTAACCGACCTTGCGAAACAGTTGCGGCAACTCGAAGTTAAAGCGCGAAAAGTTGCCGGCGCAACGATCGCGGAGAAGCGTCAGGAGTTGTTGGGCCTGGAAGGCGTCGCCGGACGGATCTACTGGCAAGGCTTCAAAATGATCGTCGAGGACAAAGCGGAGTTCATGGGGCGCGTCCACCGTGGAGCGGATGATCCATTAAATGCTCTGCTCAATTACGGCTACGGGATTCTCTACGGACACGTGTGGGGCGCTGTGGCGAACGCTGGCCTGGAACCGTTTGCAGGATTCCTCCACGTGGACCGGCCGGGCAAGCCTTCGTTGGTGCTCGACCTGGTGGAGGAGTTTCGCCAGCCAGTTGTGGACCGCACGGTGATCGCCTTCATCAACCTGGGCCAGAAGACAGAGATGAAAGAGGGACTGCTCGACGAGGGTACACGGAAAGCCATCGCCGAGAAAGTGCTCGAACGGCTTGCGAGCACGGAAACATTTCGCGGCCAACAATACCAGATTCGGTCGATTGTCCAGATGCAATCGCGGGCGCTCGTAAGCTTTTTGCGCGGCAAGGGTCCGTATAAGCCATTTTCGTTCCGGTGGTAAGAAATGGCAGGGACTGGCGCTGGGAGATTCGGGATTAGAGAAGTAATTTACTGCGGACCCTTGAAGAATGAACCCTGACGCGGTGCGGGTTGCTGGCTACCGGCTGTCAATTGCCCGCGTGTGGTCTGTTTTCTTAACTACCGACTGTGAACTCTCGACTGTGGACCGCCTTTATGGAGCTAAGCACCCTGGTCATCTACGATATTGAGGACGACCGAGCAAGAACGCGAGTGTCCGAAGCCTGCAAAGATTTCGGACTGGAGCGGATGCAGTTTAGTTGCTTCCGAGGCACCCTCTCGCAAAACAAGCGTGAAGAACTTTACGAGCGACTCCGGCAGATTCAGCGTGAGTGGGAGAACCGCTGGCGTAAAGACTTTCCGGAAGCACAAACCAAGCCCATGGATTTACCGGTCCCTCCTGAAGATGACGCCAAGGGACACTGGCAACCCGCGTTCAAAATCATGATCCAGCCGCTCTGCGAGAAAGACGTGAAAACGGCACTTTATGCATATCTCTTTGCTGATATTCCCAAGGATCTCGACCAGCAGCGTAAAGGCGATTCTGGTGACGCTAAGTAGCGCCGCTTTCTTGCGCGCGTTGTGTGGGCAGGCTTTCACTTTGGAACGAACGTAAGCGCTGTTCGAGGTTGATGATGGAGTCGAACGAGGCAAGCCGTCCTGAACTGCCAAATGTCACCGGGAATCTGTCTCCGGAACTTATCCCGCTCCGCGTGAACGATCTTAAGCAGTGGGATTACTGCCCGCGGATTGTGTTTTACAACACCGTGATGCCGGTGGCGAGGAAAAGCACGATCAAGATGGAGCGGGGCAAGGAAGTTGAGATCAAGCTGGATGCCTTGGAAGCGCGCCGTACCCTGCGCCGGTACCGGTTAAGCGCGGGTGAGCGTCGATTCCATGTTTGGGTCAACTCTCCTGCTTTGGGGCTGAGTGGTAAACTTGACCTCCTGATCGTAACGCCGGAGGCGTGTTATCCTGTCGACTTCAAGTATACGCGCGACCGGCCTAGGCGGAACCACGTCATGCAACTTGCGGCTTACGCACTGCTCGTCGAAGACGCCATCAAGCTCCCTGCACCGGCGGCGTTTGTGTATTTGACACCAAGCGATCAGCTTATCCGAATCAATGTCACTGATCGCTTGAAGGCGCTTGTCCTTGCCAGACTCGCCAGTATTCGGCAGATGGTTCAAGAGGGGATCCTACCCGAACCGACCCCGGCGCGAGCTCGGTGTGAGGAATGCGAGTTTAGAAACTATTGCGGAGATATCTTCTGAATTAGGAGGGACTTACAGAGATGGAAGGGGCTGTGACAGAAAAAAGCATCCGACCGGGAGCATCGATTTTCGCAAATCCCCGGGTATTTCTAGCAAGTTGGGGGTTTTCGAAGAATTGTGGCTCGTCACCCGCGTATCCCGCTGAAAACAGGGCACGAGCCGAGCGGTTAAAGAGACCTCCCCGATGAAGAGGGGACTGAAAGGCTATCTCGCGCTGCGGCAGGCGGGCTTCGAGACGAGTTAAAGAGACCTCCCCGATGAAGAGGGGACTGAAAGCTCCGTGCCCTCCGTGTCTCTGTGGTGAAGCTTTGTTAAAGAGACCTCCCCGATGAAGAGGGGACTGAAAGCTGTAGCGCCGGGGCGGATGCGGTAGATTTCGCGGGTTAAAGAGACCTCCCCGATGAAGAGGGGACTGAAAGTTCTGGAGCCAGTACACGCCGGCGTCTCTGGAAGGCGTTAAAGAGACCTCCCCGATGAAGAGGGGACTGAAAGATGTTTGTCCCGAACCCGAGCCTCTCGAATATTCCGGTTAAAGAGACCTCCCCGATGAAGAGGGGACTGAAAGGGCGTGGGCCACAAACATCACGTCTGGCACTGCGCCGTTAAAGAGACCTCCCCGATGAAGAGGGGACTGAAAGGACTTTGAAGCCCTCCGCCCGATACCTCGCGGCCAGTTAAAGAGACCTCCCCGATGAAGAGGGGACTGAAAGTCACGATTGTTGCGGTCCCTTTGGTGAATTGGAAGGTTAAAGAGACCTCCCCGATGAAGAGGGGACTGAAAGGTGACCGTGGTTTTGTTTTGCGCAAGAGCGCTCGCGTTAAAGAGACCTCCCCGATGAAGAGGGGACTGAAAGTGGTAGATTCCCTGCCCATAACTTGCCACCGCCGCGTTAAAGAGACCTCCCCGATGAAGAGGGGACTGAAAGGCGCATGACGGAAGATGAGAGCCGCCTTCTGGAGTTGTTAAAGAGACCTCCCCGATGAAGAGGGGACTGAAAGCCGTCAGCACAGCCGCCGAGGCAATTGCCACGTTCGTGTTAAAGAGACCTCCCCGATGAAGAGGGGACTGAAAGTTTGGTGAATTGGAAGACCCGGAGAGGCAATAGGGTTAAAGAGACCTCCCCGATGAAGAGGGGACTGAAAGACGGCCGCCAGTCCGGTGATTGTGGGCATCAGCCAGGGTTAAAGAGACCTCCCCGATGAAGAGGGGACTGAAAGATCGCGCCGCCATATTTCTTCAGCAGCGTCAACCCCGTTAAAGAGACCTCCCCGATGAAGAGGGGACTGAAAGATGTCCACGCCCAAATAAAGCTCTTTGCCTTTCAGGGTTAAAGAGACCTCCCCGATGAAGAGGGGACTGAAAGATATTCATGTAAATATTTCCATTGGCGTCTTCTGTGTTAAAGAGACCTCCCCGATGAAGAGGGGACTGAAAGGACGATGTATGAACATCGTTAGACGCTCCGCCGGCAGTTAAAGAGACCTCCCCGATGAAGAGGGGACTGAAAGAACGTCCCCATTGTGTAGGCTTGCGCGCCGGAGGGCGTTAAAGAGACCTCCCCGATGAAGAGGGGACTGAAAGGCATCAGCCCCAGCAGCCGGTTCGTGACATGCCGCGGTTAAAGAGACCTCCCCGATGAAGAGGGGACTGAAAGGGCTTGGCGCGAAACCAGTCGGCAACCCAGCGGTGGTTAAAGAGACCTCCCCGATGAAGAGGGGACTGAAAGGCGCTGTACGTTACCAGCGCCCCCGGCATCCAGGAAGTTAAAGAGACCTCCCCGATGAAGAGGGGACTGAAAGCAGTGGTTGGCGATTGAGCAGACGAGGACGGGCGCGTTAAAGAGACCTCCCCGATGAAGAGGGGACTGAAAGGCGTATGCATGCCCGAGTACGCCCACCAGCCAAACGTTAAAGAGACCTCCCCGATGAAGAGGGGACTGAAAGTCTGGATGCGGTCTACACCTAAGATTTTCTGCCCGGTTAAAGAGACCTCCCCGATGAAGAGGGGACTGAAAGATTGCACCCGGCAGCGGCGAGCATGTGTATCCGGGTTAAAGAGACCTCCCCGATGAAGAGGGGACTGAAAGATCGGGCCGGGAACCGGGCAATGGCGCGATACCGTGTTAAAGAGACCTCCCCGATGAAGAGGGGACTGAAAGTTGGTGGGTGATAGTGCTCGATGCCGAGGACATGATGTTAAAGAGACCTCCCCGATGAAGAGGGGACTGAAAGACCGAGGCACAACCTCCGACCGAGTTGGCATTCCAGTTAAAGAGACCTCCCCGATGAAGAGGGGACTGAAAGACACGATGGGGACTTTCGGCGGGACGAATTCGCCGCGTTAAAGAGACCTCCCCGATGAAGAGGGGACTGAAAGGGGATTAGCGCGCCGCCAGGAGCGGCGGGAGCCAGTTAAAGAGACCTCCCCGATGAAGAGGGGACTGAAAGGTGATAGGTAGCGGTCTGGCCGGTATTGGCGGCGAGTTAAAGAGACCTCCCCGATGAAGAGGGGACTGAAAGGGAGTGTAGCCCGCCGCGGGCGGCATCGAGGAGTAGTTAAAGAGACCTCCCCGATGAAGAGGGGACTGAAAGGATGCCCTGACACTGCGCATTCCAGGCGCTGTTGACGTTAAAGAGACCTCCCCGATGAAGAGGGGACTGAAAGGCCGTCGATCGCGGTGGCGCGGGCGGAGGTGGTGGCGTTAAAGAGACCTCCCCGATGAAGAGGGGACTGAAAGGGCGTGGGCCACAAACATCACGTCTGGCACTGCGCGTTAAAGAGACCTCCCCGATGAAGAGGGGACTGAAAGTTACGGCGCGAGCTGCGGGTTTTGCGGGGGGTCGAGTTAAAGAGACCTCCCCGATGAAGAGGGGACTGAAAGGCTATCCACCAGGATGGGGGCCTTCGCCCCGCCGTGGTTAAAGAGACCTCCCCGATGAAGAGGGGACTGAAAGCTGCGGTGATGGGATCTCGTGGCGGCGCCGCCACCGGTTAAAGAGACCTCCCCGATGAAGAGGGGACTGAAAGCACGCTCACGGCGAGCGTGACGAACTACGTTTATCTGTTAAAGAGACCTCCCCGATGAAGAGGGGACTGAAAGCTGTTTGGTGGAATCGGTGAGAAATGCCCCACCAGAGTTAAAGAGACCTCCCCGATGAAGAGGGGACTGAAAGTCTTTGGCCGCGAGATCGAGCGCCAAGGGAACGATGTTAAAGAGACCTCCCCGATGAAGAGGGGACTGAAAGAGCGACGGGCGCGGATCCTGAAGCTCTCTGGAATGGGTTAAAGAGACCTCCCCGATGAAGAGGGGACTGAAAGCGCTGAAACGGTCAGATGTATAGCGCGATGCAGATCGTTAAAGAGACCTCCCCGATGAAGAGGGGACTGAAAGCTGCACGATCGAGAATGCTCGGGCCAGGCTCAATCTGTTAAAGAGACCTC
>Ga0209039_10002965_pt1 | contig 13706 bp, 11 predicted proteins | sample BogFormECP12_OM1_FD_188238 | JGI IMG/M metagenome (GOLD analysis project Ga0209039, IMG submission 188238) | Bog forest soil microbial communities from Calvert Island, British Columbia, Canada - ECP12_OM1 (SPAdes) (version 2) | ecosystem: Environmental > Aquatic > Freshwater > Wetlands > Bog ...
TCTGGCACGGTTCTGGAATCCTGCGACCTGCCGGTCCTTCGTCATGGTGTCGAGCGCAGCCATGCCGATCAGACCCATCAGGACGAGCATCATGACGGCGACGAGCAGTGCCGAGCCCTCTTTCTGGCGACTCCCTTGCCGGAGCATTTCTTTCGCTCTCCTCATGTGCGTTGCCCCACGTTTCGTAGTCGCACGGTGCTCGTTACGACGCGGCGGTGATAGTTCTGACCGGGCGGGTCGGGAACGAGCCCTATCCGGTTCTCCGTCGCCTGCGGCTGCGACCCCTGGAGGTTCAGATCCGCGGTTCTCGATCGCACCACGACGTTCACGCGGATCTCGCGCAGTCTCGTGCCGTCCCACGCCGCGGGGTTGTACTGCACGCCCCCGAGCGCAGCCGACGAACCCGGATATTCCTGTGCGACGCTGTCCACGAGACCGTTCGGGACTACGTCGAAGAAATAGGCGACCTGCAGATCCTCGATGTCATTGGCCAGCACGAGATTGTCGCGGCGCAGCTGGTTCGCAACGACGGTGTATACGTGTGCGGGAATGGCGAGAACGTTCGGGGTGTTCGATCCGCCTGCAGCGAGGTTGTTCGAGAAGACAGCCTGGATCGTCGTGTTATTCGGGATGGCCGTGATCGTGCCACACGCCACGCCTCGACTGGGGTTCGCGGCGTCGATCAGGATGACGCCACCCGCGACCCCATTCGGACCCGCGCAGTTTCCGGTGTCGCAGCGGAAGTCACTCGTCGGGACGCCCGGCGTCGTCGTGATGTAGAAGGGAGAACCGTCAAGCACGATGCTGTTGACGGTGAGCGTGTTCGTTCCCAGGCCCCCGATGACTTTGGCTCCTAGGGTCGCCACGGTTTGGTTCGTGGGATCGATTGCGTCGGCATCGCCCACGTAGAGAACGTCCGGACCGTTCGTGTTGTCGACTCCGCAGGCAGCACCGTTTTCCGGGACCATCATTCCCGCCGCACGGATCTCACGCTCGAGAAGGTCGATGATCGTCCGCGAGTTCTGTTGTGCTTCTGCGACTTCATCGGTCACGACGTAGCTACGGTTTTGCACCACAAAGAATCCCATGAGCCAGATAATCACAATCGCCATCAACGCGACGGAGATCATGAGCTCGGTGATCGTAAAGGCTTGGCGGTGGCGCATGATGTTTCTACTCGACCGGTGCGTTGTATTTGGTTGTCGAGAGTACGAGGGTCTTCAGCTGACCGTTGGTGTTGTCTGTCCAGGTGACTTGGACGTCGATATTCTTGGTCTCGTTCGCGACGACGTCTGTGATGCGCCACTGGATGTTGTAGGGCTCTTCCACAAGCACACCGGCGGTGGACTGCACCGTATTGCCGGGATTGCTTACCGGGGTGGGCGCGACCCAGCCGGCTGTGGCATTGAGCGAGGTCCACGGCATTCGGTCGAACTGCTCAAGCTGGCTTCGAGCCGCCGCTGCGGCTTCGGTCGTGTGACGGCCCTGCTTTCCGCCGCGGATCGCACTGACCTGCATGCCCGCGAGTGCAAGGAGTCCTACCGCCAAGATCGTGGCGGAGATCATGACTTCGATCAGCGTAAAGCCGCGGGCTTTACGACGAGTGCACGCAAGTCTCGTGGATAGAGGCATGCCTATTGCCTCCAGGCCGGCGGCGCGGCCTGCGTGTTCCACGTGGTAACGCGCACGCCGCCGAGCGGTGAGAGGACGACCGCATAGTCGCGGGACCCATTGGTGAGGTAGATCGCTCCGCCGCCGCTTCCGGTTGTTCCAGCGACACACGCGGCGGTGACACCCACCGGGATTCCGTTCGGCCCGAACATGACCCAGGTCGTGGGGGCGCCCGTTGGATCGACGAAGCTCGAGCCCGAAGCTAGATATGGCCCTGTGCCCGTGTCGTTGGGCGCGCGCACGCCTCCAGCGAAGGTGGCCCCCCAGTTGACCCCGGGTTGCGCGGTGACCACCGTCTGTCCTTTCCCAGCGACGATCCGGCAGTTCTGCCCTGCGGTCCCGGGTCGGCCGTCGTCCAGTGTGAGGATGGGAACGGGAACGCCGTTGCCCAGGAGCGCCGCATTCAACATGTCCTTTTGGAAGAACACGATCTGGTTGTCGCCGGTCCGAATCGCATTCTCGCGAGCAAGCGTGAAGGCGTCGGCCACCGAGCGTGCAGCCGCCTTGAGCCTTTGGTTGGCCATCCACTGCTGCGTCTGGGGGACGGCAAGCGCAGCCAGGATCCCAATAATGGTGATGACGATGGCGAGCTCAATCATCGTGAAGCCGGCTTGGCTATTCGCGCGTTTCACCATCGAGGCCTCCCGCGCCTGGTCATTGAGCAAGCGCCATGCCACGGGAAGCTTTTCGGATAAGTGGGCGGATTCCTTGAGGATGACGAGAATCCGTCCAGCGCGCCGCGCAGTTTTAGGACCGCATTTCCTTGCGTACTACGAAGTGGTCTGCGGGGTTTGCGGACGCCGCGGCGGCCGGCAGCCGGAGCACGAAGCACGCGCCGCACATGTTCAGCGGCTCCTCGAGTTCGAGTACGCCGCCCTGCTCTTCCGCAAGGCGGAGTGCATTTGCGAGCCCGAGACCCGTCCCTTCCCCTGGCGGCTTCGTGGTGAAGAAAGGATCGAAGATGCGTTCGCGGTCTTCGGGGGCGATACCCGGTCCGTCATCGGACACCACACATTCAACTGCGTCCTGGCGGCTTCGTGACGGCACCGCTCCCGGGCTGTCCGTCGCGCGGCGGACCAGCGCGGCGCCACGCACCCGGACGATGACACTGCCGGAGCGCCGGGCAGCGCCCGGCTCTTTGGCGGATCCGCCAACCGCATCGCCTGCGTTCAGGACGAGGTTCAGCAGGATCTGCGCCACGGAGGAGGCATCCGCGAGCGCCAGGGGAGGCTCGCCTTCGCGCTCGACGCAAAAGTTCACACCGTCGTAGCGCCGCTGCGCTCGAACGAGCCCCAGAACCTCCTCCGCCGTCGCCGCAAGGTCCGTCGGCGCAAGCTGTGCGCGCGGCGGGCGCGAGAAGTCGAGCAGTTGACGCAGGATCGTCCGCACCCGCTCCACCTGCTGCCTGGCACGTTCGAGATGGTTTTGCGCCACCCCCGAAAGGCCGGGATCGCGGCCCGCGAGGTCCAGGAAGCTGAGGAGCGCCCCCATGGGATTACCCATTTCGTGCGCGACGCCCGCGGCGAGGCGCCCCACCGCTGCGAGCCGCTCGGCACGCGCGAGTCCAACCTCCGCCATCCGCAGGCTGCGGTTCGCTTCCCGAAGATCTGCGACCGCCTTGGTGAGGGCTGCCTCGCGTCGTTCGAGTGCGCTCGTCATTTCATTGAAGGCGGCGGCGAGCTCCGCGGCCTCCCGTGCGCCCTCCACCGGCACTCGCGCTCCGCGCGCCCCGTCCGCGATGGCGCGGGCCGCCGTCGCAAGCCGGCGAAGCGGTAAAACGACGCGTCCTCGCAGGAGCGTCGCCCCAAACACCAGAAAGACCCCAAGGTCTCCCGCCAGCACCGCGAGCGCCACCGCACTCGGCGCAAGGCCGCGTTGAAGCGATGCTCCCGCCGGGAGCCTTGCGGCCACCACGTGGCCTTCGGCATCGATCGGGAGCGCGAACCGCACAGGCTCCCAGGGTGGCCCGACACTCACGAGCACGGAGTCAGAGGAACGGGCTTCGGCGGCAAGGGCGCGCGTGGCCTCATCGATTTCCCCGGCGTTGGGCGTGCGCCGAATCGCAACCCCATCGGATCGGACGGTCCACCAGCGCGTGCCGGGCACCAGCGGAGTCGCGCTCCTGAGGGGGTCGCGGGCTTCTTCGCTGAGTGCGCGACCCAGGATCTCCCGCAGCCGCGCTTCTTGTTCCTTCACCAGAACGATCGCGAGGAGGACCGTGGCGCCGAACATGATGACGGACAGGCTCGCGAGCAGTTCCGCGAATAGGCCCGGCCTGCGCTGCCCGTGCGCCCCCGCTCCTGTCATCTACTCCTCGGCGGCGGACGGTTCGTCGAGCCCCAGTTTCTGGAGGCGATAGCGGAAGGACCGGAACGATACGCCGAGCAGCTTCGCCGCCCGCTTCTTTACGCCGCCGGCACGCTCGAGTGCTTCGAGGAGCAGGCCGCGCTCGTAGTCATTCACAAGGTTGTCGAGATTCGCCCCTTCCGTGGGGAGGATCGAGCTGCGAGCCGCCCCGTCCGCCGGGGGCCGAAGCAGGCTTGGCGGCAGCGAGTCGACCTCGATGGTACCTCCCCGGGACAGCGCGACGGCGCGTTCAATCACGTTTTCAAGCTCCCGCACGTTTCCGGGATAGGAGTGGTCCAGGAGCCTGCGCATCGCTTCCTCGCTCGCCCCGCCAATTTCTTTTCCTAACTCGCGCGCGTACTTCTCGACAAAGTGCTGCACCAGGAGAGGGACGTCCTCCGGTCGCTCTCGCAGCGGCGGCAAGGCGATCTGGATCACATTCAAGCGATAGTAAAGATCTTCACGAAAGCGCCCCGCAGCCACCTCGTCTTCGAGCCTGCGGTTTGTCGCGGCGAGAATCCGCACATCGACCCGGCGGTCGTTGGTCCCACCCACCCGGCGAATCGCCCTCTCCTGTATCGCGCGCAGGAGCTTGACCTGAAGCGACGGCGGGAGCTCGCCGACTTCGTCGAGGAAGAGCGTTCCGCTGTCGGCGGTCTCGAACAGACCTTCTTTATTCTGAACTGCGCCTGTAAATGCGCCTTTCACGTGGCCGAAGAGCTCGGACTCGAGCAAGTTTTCCGGAATTGCCCCGCAGTTGAGCGCCACAAACGGGCGCTCGCGGCGGTCACTCGCCGCGTGGATCGCACGCGCAACGAGCTCTTTGCCCGTACCGCTCTCGCCGGAAATCAGCACGTTCGCTTTCGTCTCCGCGACTTGGCCGATGAGTTCGTAGACGCGCTGCATCGCCGAGCCGCTGCCGATCAACGAGCGCTGACGGATCTGGCTCCGGAGCTCGCTGCGGAGGCGCCGATTCTCACGCGCAAGAAGCTTCTTCTCGAGCGCCTTTTCGAGCACAAGGCGAATTTCGTCGACTTGGAACGGCTTGGTCAGGTAGTCGTAGGCGCCTTCCTTCATTGCCGCGATCGCGGTCTCTGTGCTCGCAAAAGCCGTCATCACGAGCGCGACTGTATCTGGGGAGGTCTCGCGCAAGGCGTGCAGGAGGTCAAGGCCCGTCTTGCCCGGCATCTGCAGATCCGAGATCACGACATCAAAGTCGTCGGACTCGAGCGCCAGGAGCGCGCTGTCAACGTCGCCTACGCAGGTTACGTCATAGCCCTCGCGGCGGAGCAGGATCTCGAGGAACTCCTGCATGCTGCGCTCGTCGTCCACGACGAGGGTCCGGGCCTTGGTACTCACTGCGGCTCCTCAGCATGCGGGAGTCGGATGCGGAACGTCGTGCCTGCGCCCACCGTACTCTCCACGCGCAGCGATCCGCCGTGGCTCTCGACGATCCGGTGAACAGTGGCGAGACCGAGGCCCGATCCCTCTCGTCGGGTGGTGAAGAAGGGATCGAAAATGCGGTCGATCACCTCCGGCGCAATCCCGACGCCGGTGTCGGCGACCACGAGCTCCACGAAGGGGGTCCCCTCCCCTTCTGCTGTATTTCGGCCTGCAGCCGGGCGGCCTTGAGGCAGCGAGGACGCTGCTCTTGCGGCGATGAGCAGGCGACCGCCCTCGGGCATCGCCTGGGCGGCATTTAGGTACAGGTTCCAAAGCAGCTGGCGGAGCTGCGACGCGTCACCAGTGACGGCGACGCTCTCCTGCACGTCCACGCACACCTCGATCGGATTTTCTAGAGAGCGTGACTTCTCGAACATCTCGACCAGGTCGTGTACGAGTGGGGCTAGGGCCACGCTGCCGAGCTTTGGGGGTGCGGGCCGCGCGTATTGCAGGAAGTCCGTGATGAGTCCGTCGAGGCGTTCTGTTTCGCGCAGCACAATCTCCATGAGTCGCCGGCTGTCGTCATCGCCTGCTGCCTGGCTCGCCCTGCGCAGCATCTGAATCGAACCCGAGATCGCCGCGAGGGGGTTGCGGATCTCGTGCGCGATTGCGGCGGACAGTCGGCCGATCGCCGCCTGTCGCTCGGAGCGTCGCAGTTCCTTTTCCATCTCCACGACCTGGGTCACATCCTGAAAGATCACGACGTGCCCCACCGCGGAGCCGTCCGCTTCCCGCAGAATCGACCCTGAGAGGCCGAGGTGGAGCGTGGCACCGAGGCGATTCTTGTAGAGGATCTGCGCACGCGTCCGACCCGTACGACCGGCCTCGCCGGCCCGCACCACGCGCTCCCGCGCGCCCGGGAGCACCTCATCGATCGGCCGGCCGAGTGCCATCCCTTCAGAGATCGCGGTGATGTGTTCGGCTTCGGGGTTGAATGAGGTGATGATGCCCGTGGTGTCGGTGGTGAGCAGACCCGACAGAAGGCTCCCCACCGTGCGCTCGTGGAGGCTGCGCAGGCGCCGCAGATCGCTCCGGCTGCGCTCGAGATCCTCGCCCGTGCGGTCGAGCTCCCGAGACAGTCCGCTCGCAAGGAGCCCGACAACGACTTGTGCACCCGCGTGCACAGCCCAGTGTGCGAACTCTACGGGCAAGACGGGCGGCGCGGCTCCCCCGTAGATGCTGAGGACCCCGAAACGCTCCGCCACGAGCACCGCACCGAAGCTCGTCGCCGTAAGGGCTGCGGCTACGTACCCTCCAGCGCGGCCGAACAGCACTGCAGCACAGACCACGACGAGCACGAAGAGCGGGGCGAATACGCTCTCGCTCCCACCTGTGAAGTGAACCAAAGCGGATATGCTGATGAGGTCGGTCGCTACAAGCGCCGCTCCGAAACGGCCCGCGCTCCCGACGCGTGGAAAGGTCGCTGCAAAGGCCACGGTCGAGAGGAAGGCGAAGACGATCGTCCCATAGAGGCCGAGCTCTGCGCCCTCAGAGAAGCTACGATCCACCCGCGCGAGTGCGAGCGCCGCTCCCAAGATCGCAAGCAGCAGTACGAGCCGGGCGGTCATCAGCCGCTCGATTCGCCGCAGCCGCTGCTCTGTGCGGACCTCCAGGGTCATCGCCCCGCCTTCGCGGGCGAAGGCCTACTTCACTGCTTCCGCGATCTTGAAGATCGGCAGGTACATTGCGATCAAGATGGAGCCGATCGAGCCGCCCAGAAAGACCATCATTGCGGGCTCCATCATGGCGGTGAGCGCCGCAACGCCGGCATCCACCTCATCGTCATAGAAGTCGGCAATCTTACTGAGCATTGCGTCCATGGCGCCCGTCTGCTCACCGACCGCAACCATTTGCACCACCATGCCAGGAAACACGCGCGCGGCATTCAGCGGCTCTGCGATCGTTTTCCCCTCGGAAATTGCCGCTTTGGTTTTCTGCAATGCCGCCTCGATCACCTTGTTGCCCGCCGTGCGCGCGCAGATATCGAGTGCATCTAGGATGGGAACGCCGCTCGAGATCATGGTGCCGAGGGTGCGGCTGAAGCGAGCGACGGCGACCTTTTTGAGCAGCGGTCCGAAAATCGGAACTTTCAAGAAGGTGGCGTCGGTACGGTATCGGAAGGTCGGCGAGCGCTTGCGCGCTTGGATGAACGCGATCACCACAGCCGCGATCGCAGCGAAGATGTAAATGATCCAATCCTGCATGAAGTGCGACAAGTTCAGGACCGCCTGCGTCGGCCCCGGAAGCTCTCCGCCAAAGTCCTTGAACATTTTCTCGAAGACAGGGATCACTTTGACCAGCAGCAGCGTCATGACGCCGAAGGCCACCACGAGGATCGTGATGGGGTAGACCATGGCGCCCTTGACCTTGCGCTTTAGGGCGTCCGCTTTCTCGAGGTAGATCGACAGCCGGTTCAGAATCGTGTCGAGGATGCCGCCCACCTCGCCGGCGGCGACGAGGTTCACATACAGCTCGTCGAACGGCTTGGGGTGCTTGCGGAGCGAGTCCGCGAAGGTGCCGCCCTGCTCCACATCCGCCTTTACGGTCTTTAGGACTTCCTTGAAGGTCGGATTCGGCTGCTGGTCGCCGAGGATGTCGAGGCACTGCACGAGCGGGAGTCCGGCATCGATCATCGTCGCGAACTGTCGAGTGAAGATCACGAGTTCGCGCGTCTTGATCCCGCGCTTCAGCAAGTTGAGCTTGATCCCGATCCCGCCGCCTTTGGCCTTCACCGTCACCGGGAGAATCATCTGGGCTCGAAGCTGCGCCATCACGGCGGCCTCGTTGGTCGCCTCCATCACGCCCTTCTTGATCGTTCCCTGCCGGGTCTTCCCTTCCCAGGTATAGACGGCCATCTGCTACCCCCCTGCCTCCGGAGTTCGTCCGGTTTTCGTCCTGGCGCGTCCGCAGACTGCGTGACGCGCGTCTCTTTCTTTCCGCCCTACGCCATCCCCGCTACGCGCCGCGACGTCGTAGATCCGGCGCCGCCCGTGGCCACAAGGTTCCGCAGTTCCTCCACGTCATGACTGCGGCCTAGCGCATCGTCCATGCTGATGAGGCGCCGGGTGTAGAGCGAGGCGAGCGACTGGTTCATCGTCTGCATCCCGAACTTGTCCTGGCCAATCTGCATCTGCGAATAGATCTGGTGAATCTTGTCTTCCCGAATCAGGTTGCGGATCGCTGGATTCGGAATCATCACTTCGAGTGACATCACGCGGCCCGGACCGTTTGCCTTGGGAAGCAGCGCCTGGCACATCACACCCTCGAGCACGAACGAGAGCTGGGCTCGTACCTGAGCCTGCTGGTAGGGCGGAAAGACGTCGACAATACGGTTGATTGTCTGAACGCACGAGTTGGTGTGTAGTGTCGCAAATGCGAGGTGGCCGGTCTCGGCGACAACCAATGCAGCCTCAATGGTCTCGAGGTCACGCATCTCGCCGATCAGCACGACGTCGGGGTCCTGTCGCAGGATGTACTTGAGCGCGTTTTGGAAGCTCTTCGTGTCGGCACCCACTTCACGCTGATTCACCACGCAGCCCTTGTGCGGGTGGAGGTACTCGATCGGATCCTCGATCGTGACGATGTGCTCCTGCCGCTCCGTGTTGATGCGGTCGATCATCGTGGCAAGCGTCGTCGACTTGCCGGAGCCCGTCGGGCCGGTCACCAGGATGAGCCCCCGCGGCTTCTTGGTGAGGTCAGCGACCACCCGCGGCAGGCCGAGGTCCTCAAAGGTCTTGATCTGGTAGGGGATCGAGCGGAACGCACCCGCGACGGCGCCCCGCTGCACGAAGATGTTGGCGCGGAAGCGCGACAGCCCCTTCACCCCGAACGAGAGGTCAAGTTCGCTCTGCTCCTCGAACCGGTGTTTTTGCGCGTCTGTCAGCACGGAGTAGCAGAGCTGCTTCGTTTCCGGGGGCGAGAGCTGCGGCATCTTGAGCGGGTGGAGCTTGCCGTCGATGCGGAGCTGGGGCGGGCTGTTGGTGGTGATGTGAAGGTCCGAGGCTCCCTTCTCGATCATCGCCTTGAGGAGTTGGTGGAGATTCGCCATCGGATTCCGTTTCCCCTCTAGCGGTCTGCCGCGGACACGCGGAAGACCTCGGACAAGGTGGTAATCCCTTCCTTGACCTTGTTGAGCGCACTGCGGCGCAGCGTGGTCATGCCGAGCCGCATGGCCTCGCGCTTGAGTTCGGTGGCGGAAGCGCCGTTCAGCACGAACTCCTTGAGCTCTTCTTTGAGTTCCATCACCTCGTAGACGGCGAGGCGGCCCTTGTAGCCCGTATCCGAACACGTCTTGCAGCCGCGCCCCTTGACAGGTGTCACCTCGCGCGCCTCCTCGGGCGTGAGTCCGGCTTCGACGAGCGCCTCGGCCACGACTTCCGGGTCTTTCTCTTTGCACTCCTCGCACACCTTTCGCGCGAGACGCTGGGCCAGGATGCAGTTCACGGAGGAGGCCACCAGAAAGGGCTCGATACCCATATTGAGAAGCCGGTTCACGGTAGAGGGCGCGTCGTTCGTGTGGAGCGTCGAGAGCACCATGTGGCCGGTGAGTGCGGCCTTCACCGCGATTTCGGCCGTTTCGAAGTCGCGGATCTCGCCGACCATGATGATGTCCGGGTCCTGCCGCAGGAAGGAGCGCAGGGCCGCGGCGAAGTTCAATCCGATGTCCTCGTGCATCTGGACCTGGTTGATACCCTGGAGGTTGAACTCGACAGGGTCCTCGGCGGTGGAGATGTTCTCTGTAATCTGATTCAACTCCGAAAGCGCCGAGTACAAGCTGGTTGTCTTTCCCGAGCCGGTGGGTCCTGTGACCAGCACCATCCCGAAGGGTCGATGGATGCAGTCCTTGAAAATCCGGAGCTGCTCGGGCTCGAAGCCAAGCTTCGTCATGTCGAGTTGCAGGTTCGACTTATCGAGGAGCCGCATCACGACTTTTTCGCCAAACAGCGTCGGGAGGACCGACACGCGGAAGTCCATTTCCTTGCCGCGGCCCATCTTGAGCTTGATGCGTCCGTCCTGGGGGAGGCGGCGCTCGGCAATGTCCAGCTCGGCCATGATCTTCATGCGCGAGGTGATGGCGTTCTTGAGTTTCATCGGCGGTTTCATCACCTCATAGAGCACGCCGTCGATTCGATAGCGGACGCGAAAGACCTTCTCATATGGCTCTACGTGGATGTCGGATGCGGTGCGCTTCACAGCATCGGTGAGAATCAGGTTTACGAGCTTGACGACTGGAGCGTCCTCGGATTCCTTGGCAAGCTCGCCGACGTCGACTTCGTCGCTGTCATCAATGACTTCGATACCGGAGTCGTCGAAGTCACCCATCACCTCCGCGAGACTGGTCGTCTGCTCGTAGTAGCGATCGATGGCGCGCTTGATGGCGTCTTCGGCGGCAACGACAACTTCGACGTTGTATCCCGTCAGGAACTTGATGTCGTCGATGGCAAAGATGTTCGAGGGATCCGCAGTCGCGAGAATCAGGGTCGAACCTGCGCGATTGACCGGGATCACTGTGTGCTTGAGCGCCACCTCTTCGGGGATGAGCTTGATCACGGCGCCGTCGATCTCGAACTCGTCGAGATTGACCGACGGCACGCCATACTGCTTGGCGACGAAATCGGTGAGCTCGGACTCCTGGAGGAATCCGAGTTGCGTGATCTGGGCGCCGAGGCGCGCCCCTTTGGTGCGCGCCTCTTCCCTCGCCTTCCGCAGCTGCTCGGTGGTGAGGAGGTTCTCCTTGACGAGAAGCTCCCCGATCCGCTCGTTCACCCGCTGCTCCCTCCGTCGAAGACACGAGTCGCCCGGCTGCGCTACCGCAGGCCATCTGCCGCGAGGGCGGTGGGCGATTCACCCTGCCTTGCGGCTGCGGGGTTTGCGCGTCTTCCTGCGCACGCAGGAAAGGCGTTAGAACCCGGTGGGTTATCGGCGGTGCTCGGGCGGATCTTTACCCCGAGGCGAGGCTTCCCCTAGCCCTGGAAGGGTCCAGCCGGTTCGGGGTCGGGCTCGCGAGACTCCGCGGCTGCCTCCTCCAGCACATGCAGGGAGGTGTGGCCCGAGCGCAGGGCGAGGAGACCAACCAGGTTGACGCTCGCCCAGAAGGTGAGGTGCACCACGGTGCCGAGGGCGACGGCCTGGTCTTTGGGGACGCCGAAGATGGCGAGGGCCATGGTGCAGGCTCCGTGATAGAGGCCGAAGAAGCCGGGGACCGAGGGCAACGCCACCGCCAGCCCCACGAAGGCCAGCATGGCATAGGAGGCCTCGAGATTGCGGGTTGTGGACCCGAGGTCAATCCCCACCGCATAGAGGCCCACGTAAAAGGGCACGATGGACACCACCATCCAGATCAAGAACGAATGGACGGCAATCCAAAGGAGATGCGTGCCGCCCGAAAGGGAGCCGAGCCCGTCGGCGAACCTTCGGAGCAGTTCTTCGCCCCGCGCCGCTACGCGGCCGGGCAGCAATCGACCGCTCACGACCTGCCAGAGCCGGTTCACAAAGTCCGGGGCGAGCTGTAGGGCCGCCGCCAATCGCTCGCAAACGACCCGCCAGAGCCGGATCACAAAGTTCGGGGCAAGCCGCAGGGCAAGCACCAGCAGGAACGGCAGCAAGGCAGCGACGATCAGAATAGGCACACCCACTGCAAATGCCTTGCGCAACGCAGGGCTGCTCGTTCCCACGATCGCGGCGACCCCGGCGAGGATCGGAAGGAAAGTAGCGGAATCGATCACGCGTTCGAGAATTACCGTAGCCAGAATTGCGGCCGCATCCGCCCCGGTCTCCCGACTGAGGTACCACGCGCGTAGAAATTCGCCGGCACGCGCGGGATAGATGTTGTTGGCCATGAAACCGATCGATGTCGCCCGAAAGAGGGGTCCCGTCGCGATGGGGCGGATCGGGTCGGTGAGGTGCCGCCAGCGCAGGGCGCGCAGGTAGAGACCGAGCAAGTTCGACGGTACAGCTCCGGCAAGGAGCACTAGCCAGTTTGCCCGCCGCACGTGAAGCGCGACCTCGCCGAGGGGAACGCCCCGGAGCGTGTACCAGACAGAAAGTGCCGTGACCGCCACACCCACCCACACGATCGGATTTCGCCACGCGCTTCGGCGTTTGCGACCGGGGGAAGCGGCCTTCGGCGTGGACGCCGCCACTAGCGCCTCGCGAGGCGCCGACGCGCCTTCTCGACGTCGCGGCCGATCTGCTCCTTCAGGGCATCAACGCTCGAGAAGCGGTGCTCCGCCCGCAAACGATATTCGAAAGAGAGCTCGACGCGCCGACCATAAAGGTCGCCGTCGAAGTCGAGGAGGTGCGCCTCCGGGACGAGCCGGTCCTCGGTTTGAAAGGTGGGGCGGCGCCCGAGGTTCGTGACGGCGGGCAGCGCGCTACCCGCCACCGGCTGGCCCGGATCTAAGAAGCGCAGGGTTCCCGCGTATACCCCCGGCGCGGGAAGAATCTCGTTTTCGGGCGCGAGGTTTGCGGTGGGAAACCCGATCGTGCGGCCGCGGCGGTCCCCCTCCACGATGGGCCCACGGATCGGATAGGGCCGGCCGAGCAGCGTGGCGGCCATCTCCACCTCCCCTTCTGCCAGCGCCGCCCGGATCCGCGTCGAGCTCACGTCTTCTTCGGCGATCGTGACTTCGGGGATGATCGTGACCGCGAAGCCTAGCCACGGCCCCAGTTCGGTCAGCATGCGCATCGAGCCCTCGCGGTGGTGACCAAACCGGAAGTTGTAGCCTACGTATACCTCCATGGGGCGCAGTCGGGCATGGAGATACTCGCGCACAAAATGTTCGGGCGGCGTGCCCGAGAAGGCGGTCGTGAAGGGCTCGAGCACCGTCACATCGACCCCGCTCGCGGCGATGAGCTCGAGCTTCTGCTCAAGCGTCGTGAGCAATCCCGGCGCGCGCCCGGGACTCACCACCTTTCGCGGATGGGGATCGAAGGTATAGACAACTGCCGTGCCGCCGAGGATTCGTGCGCGCTGCACCACCGTGTCCATGATCGCGCGATGGCCTACGTGGACGCCGTCAAACGTCCCGATGGTCACGACGGCGCGGGGGGGCGGTGAACCGAGCATGGCGCTTCCGGCGATCACACGCACTGGCTAAACTCGCACGCATGCGGATCTTGTCGCGTTATCTCCTGGCACGGTATCTCGCGCTCTTCTCGGTCATCCTGATCGTGATGGTGCTGGCCGTACTGGTCGGCGACATGCTGCTTGATATGGGTGACCTGCTCGATCAGCGCTCGCGGGT